>Ga0316604_10000433_pt1 | contig 52776 bp, 39 predicted proteins | sample OWC_soil_day20_C_FD_207650 | JGI IMG/M metagenome (GOLD analysis project Ga0316604, IMG submission 207650) | Wetland soil microbial communities from Old Woman Creek delta, Ohio, United States - OWC_soil_day20_CT | ecosystem: Environmental > Terrestrial > Soil > Wetlands | place: USA: Ohio...
TAGCGTTTCTCTTACGTGTGGGACAGCCTTCTTAATTGTATTATAATGGAAGGTGACTAGCTGGTCAGTTCATGGTATAATGCAGTAATACATAATAAGTTTATGTTGAATTATTTTGTGAAGGGTGGTTTTGGAAATGTTTAAAAATAGTATGAAAAGCCTGCTGGCCATGAGTTTATTAATGGTTGTGTTACTTATTGCAGGTTGTGGTGGTGGTTCAGGCTCAGGAATTCAGCGTATTGCTGGACTAACTATTGAAGGAACAGTAAAAACTTTTTTTGATGCAGCTAAAAATGGCCGTATGAATGAAGCAGCTTTGTATGTGTCTGCTGCCTCCAAATCAGATCCCCAAACTGTATTGAAATTCATGACAGGCCAGACTGGGGTAGAGCAAATTAAGAATTCCAATATTTTCTCAATTAACCAAGTTGCCCAGCAAGGTAATTATGCGGCAGTTGTTGTTACTCTGCAGGAACAAAATAGTTTTAAATTGACGATTAAGCCAATTGGTTTGGAAAAAATCAATGGTGAATGGTATATTGTAGATTCTGATCAGATTTTAACTGATGCCAAATATAAAGTGCTACAGCAACTGTTAGGGAATATATAGCAATGATACGCTCTGGTAGAGTAGAAATACTTATACCAGAGCTTTTTTTTTGCGGAATCAGAAAGCATAAGTTTACGAACCGCAGAGGTGCAGAGGACGCAGAGGTTTTATAATAACAATCTTTTCTCTGTGTTTTCTGCGCCTCTGCGGTTAAAAAAGCCTAGCTATGTTTGTTCCGAAAGACGCATAGCGTTTTTTTATATTAAAGCAGCCACAGGTTGCTTAAGAGCAATGTATGGGCTTTGTTGGATGCGTTGTCGTCAAACAGCCTTATAGGCGCAAGCCAAGTTTTCTTTACACCATTGGATATTTTTAGTATAGTATTTAATGAGTTGAAAAAAACTAGGAGTTGGATGCTATGCATTTTTCATATTTTATGCCAACAAAAATATTTTTTGGCTGGGGTGAGTTTAAAAAAGCAGCGATTCATATTGTAGAAGTTGGTAAGCGGGTACTTATTGTTACTGGTAAACAGGCCATGAAGAAGCAAGGGTTTACAGATATGCTGGTAGCAGACCTTCAGGGGCAAGGGGCTGAAACTGCTATTTTTGATGGTATTAGTGCCAATCCGCTGACGAGTGAAGTCAATGAATGTGTTGCTGCATTTGCTGACTGGCAGCCTGATGTTGTGGTGGCTTTGGGTGGTGGCAGTGTGATAGATGGGGCTAAAGGTATTATTTTAGGCTTGTCAACAGGGGAGAAGGTGGAGTCCTATTTGTTAGGGGAAACTTCCATAATCCATGTTGATGTTCCGCTCATTGCTATTCCCACTACAGCTGGTACTGGATCAGAGACCAATTGGGCAGCTATTTTAACAGATAGAGCATGTGGTATTAAAACCAGCTTCCGTCATGAGGGATTTTTTCCACGTATAGCTATTGTAGATCCGCAGTTAACTGTATCCTTACCCTCTCGCGTTACGCTAGAAACAGGTTTTGATGTTTTTGCCCATGCTGTGGAGACTTATATATCAAAAAGTGGGTTAAGTCCCCAGATTGAAACTAATTCGCGGGTGGCGATACAATTGGTAGGACAATATTTGCCACAGGTATTGGCAGATGGTCACAATAGGATTGCCCGTACGAGTCTGATGTATGCTAGTATGCTCATGGGTTTTAACCTGGCTAATTCTACCACTTGTTTGCCTCATCGCCTGCAATATCCAGTCGGAGTCAAGACGAATACCAGTCATGGATTAGGTTTAATGGCACTATTTGGGAGCTGGCTGGAACATACTTATGAGTTTTCATCGGAAAAATTTGACCGTATTGCAGCTGCATTGAGTGGGCGATCTACCGCTAATAAGGCAGAATTTATGACTGTATATGAAGAGTTTAAGCAAAGTATTGATTTGGATTATTGTTTAACTGATTTATCGCTGGCTAGGCAAGATATAGGGTATCTAGCAGACCATGTATCAGGCAGTTTAGCCAATGATCCAGCTGGCGGGATACCTGGTATCGTAAAGAAAATATATGATGGGGCGTTTATTAAATGAGTTGGTATCGGTCAATGCCTTATTTTGCAATCCTTCGGCCTAAGCAGTGGACTAAAAATTTGCTAGTCTTTGCCGCTTTGATTTTTTCGATTAAAATAGTTACTATTGATATGTTGGTTAGGTGTATTGCTGGCTTTAGCTTGTTTTGCCTAGTTTCAGGTTGTGTCTATGTCTTAAATGATTATGTTGATAGAGATGCCGATGGTCGGCATCCAGAGAAGCGTTATCGTCCTATTGCCTCTGGTCGGCTAGAGCCTTTTCGGGCTTTAGCTTTTGGCTGCTTATTATTATTTAGCTCATTAGCTTTGGCCTTCGCTTTAGATAGTTGGTTTAGCGTACTACTTTTAGGGTATTTTATTATTAATGTAGCTTATTCTATAAAATTGAAGCATGTAGTCATTATTGATATTATGGTGATTGCTTTTGGTTTTGTACTCAGGGCCATTGGCGGGGGCCTAGTCATTGGTATTGCTTTTACCCCCTGGTTTTTAATCTGCACTATGCTGTTGGCCTTGTTCTTAGCCATCAGTAAACGACGGCATGAATTAGCTTTATTAAGTGAAAATAAAGGTGAGCATCGTAAGGTTCTAGAACAATATTCTTCTGAACTTCTCAATCAGTTAAATAGTATTGTGACCACGGCGGCGATTATGAGTTATTCTCTCTTTACTTTTACATCAGGTCATACCATTCATTTGATGTGGACGATCCCTCTTGTTATGTATGGGATTTTTCGATATTTATATTTAATTCATATGAAAGGGAAAGGTGGTAGACCAGAAGAAATTTTACTGGAAGATAGTCATATTTTGACGACTGTCATGCTGTTCGCAGTTATGATTGTAGTTATTTTATACTACTTTGAATAGTGGAGTCTGCTTAGATTAAAGAAGTGAGGTACTATCATGAAAGATTTATTGTTGCTTATCATATCAGTATCCATTGGCGCCGTTGGGCAGGTTGCTTTTAAATATGGTGCTATGCAGATGGTTGAGAATCCTGGTAATACGCTACTCGAAAAAATTAAATGGCCGATTGTATTAGGATTATTCTTATATGGTATTAGTACAATCTTATGGATCATAGCACTAAAAAGGGTTGAACTAAGCTATGCCTATCCTATGGTGAGCTTAGCTTATATATTTATCTTTATTGCTTCCTATTTTCTCTTTAACGAACCGATAAGTTGGCTCCGCATCGGCGGGGCAGTATTGATTCTAGCTGGCATTGTTCTTGTTGCCAAATCTTAGGAGTGGTTATGATGGTTTATAAATATGCTCTCACACCGATGATTGCCTGGTTTGCAGCAGGTACATTAAAGTTTATTGTTAATTTTATTCGTTTTCCTAGTCAAGCTGTCAACTTAATTGGTAATGGCGGATTCCCGAGTACCCATACGACTGTAATCAGTAGCACTGTATTTTTAGTTGGTTTTACAGAAGGAATGTCGGCACCTGTTTTTGGCCTGGGAGTAGCAGTGTTGATGATTACGATTATTGATGCCTTAGGTATTAGGCGAGCAGTCGGTAAGCAAGCCAGTGCAATTAATCGACATATATTGCTGGGAAATACCGCTGAATCATTGCTGCGGGAACGCCAGGGACACGATCCGCTCGAGGTACTAGGTGGCCTTGTCTTGGGGTTTATTTTGGCTTATATTTTATATCAAATATAAGAGGAGGGGATATATGTTAGTTTGTTTTAGTCTATTACTCGGATCAACGTTGTTGGCCTTACTGTTTTTTATATTATTTTTTGCAAGTTTAGGTTTTGCAGCAGGCATATCTTTGACAACAGTAACCATTTGGCTGTCGGTTGTGTGCACTTTTATTTATGGGCTTATTGCCACACGTTTTTACTTTAAGCAAGATCTTTGGCGGTATTTTGTTAAGTTATGTATTTGGGTAGTGTTACTGTTTTTTAGCTTTAGTTACATAAGTGGACTCTTTTATGATATATCCTATGACGGTCAAGTCTATCATCAAGAAGCAGTAAGTCAACTGGTCAATCACTGGAATCCTTTTCAGGATTACATAACCAAAGATAGATCTCATTCGGCCGTGCTATTAAATCATTATGCTAAAGGACCTTGGTTATATGAAGCTGCTCTATATACAGCCACAGGTCAGATCGAACAAAGCAAAGTATTTAATTTTTTACTCATTATCATATCATTCTTGTTGGCGTTGTCCGCACTGAAAAGAGGGGATAGGTTTAGTACCTGGAGGGCCATATTTTTTAGCTTGTTGCTGGCATTAAATCCTATTAGTATCTATCAAGCCTTTAGTTTTTATATTGATGGTCAGCTGGCATCGCTGCTATTATGCTTATTGGCTCTGTCCTATCGACTTGTCAGTCATCATGATAAAGTTGTTTTATGTAGTTTCATTATGAGTATTGCTTTGACGGTCAATATCAAATTCACTGGTGTTGTATATGTTGTTGCGTGTATTGGCCTAGTAGGAGGCTGGTTGTGGCTATTTAAAAATAAGCACCTGTATGGGCATTTTATAAAATCATCAATAATCGGGCTTTTTATCGGTATTTGTGTGATTGGTTATAATCCTTATGTTACGAATACTGTGTATTATGGGCATCCCTTTTACCCTCTATATGGAGGCGGAGCCCAGACTATGGACATTATGACAAGTAATTCCCCTCAAGGATTTATGCAGATGAACTCGTTGGAAAAGCTATATGTTTCCATTTTTTCTCTGTCTGCTAATAAATTTGATAGTGAAGGACAGACTCTTAAGATGCCTTTTACAGTGGAACTAACGGAACTCAGGCCTTTTGTATATGGAGCTGATATTCGTATCGGAGGCTTCGGACCTTGGTTTAGTGGTATAGTGGTTATTGCCTTGATTATATTGCTGCTAATGTTTGTTTTTCGAACCAAAGATAATATGTGCGGTGTCGGCTTATTTGCTAGTATCATGCTCTCAGTACTGATCAACCCTGAAGCCTGGTGGGCCCGGTATGTGCCCCAGTTTTGGTTGGCACCGATTATTATTGCAGCAGTAGCCTCATCTGACGCAAAAAAGATAGTACGTTATTTGGGAGTTGTCTTAGCTGGAGCTGTCATCATTAATATTGGGCTTGTTTCCTATCCTTATATTCTTGGTAATTATTACTGTACCCAGGATCTTGATCGTCAGCTGCAATATATCGCAAAACAGCAACAACCCATTAAAGTATGTTTTGGTGACTTTACCTCTAATTATGTGCGGTTTGCCCGGTGGGGCATTGACTATGCTGATGCCCCTGATGATATTGCAGATATTAACATAGAAGAGATTAGGTATAAGTATCTGACAGCTGTATTTAAAAAGCCTCTCCTGGTGGATATCTTTGCCGATGAAAGGATTGATAAGAATGAATCATAAAAGAGTGATTTTATTATTAGTTTTTTTCTGCTTATTGGTTGTCAATGCGCTCGGTTATGCGCAAAGCATCATGTATGTTCCTTTTGATAATCGTCCTGTTAGTCTTGATTATGTGGTAGATACTGTAGCAAAGGGTGGTTTTGAGATACTGGTACCCCCAGAAGATTATTTGGCAAATAGAACTAAAAGTGCTAATCCAGATATTCTATGGCAATGGATATTTGAGCATGCCAATGAGACTGATGCTATTGTAGTATCAGCAGATGCCCTTATATATGGAGGACTTGTTTCTTCAAGGACCCATAATTTAGATGAAAATGTACTTTTAGCACGGATTAAAAACTTTGAAAAATTAAAAGAATTGAATCCTACAGCTCGCATTTATGTATTTAGTACCATTATGCGTAGTCCTCATGCATCAAGTGGTGGGGTGGAACCGCCTTACTATGAGATCTATGGACCGGCTATTTTTGAAATCAATGCGCTCCAGGATAAGCTGGAATTACAGGGATTAAAGCCGCAAGAAGAGCAAAAACTTAACGAATTAATTGCTGCAGTTCCAACAGCAGCATTAAATGACTGGTATGAACGGCGTACGAAAAATTTTAAAGTCAATGTAGAGCTGATTCATGAAGCTAAAAAAGAACGATTTGCTTATCTGCTAATGGGGCGTGATGATGCCTCAACCTATTCTAGATCTCATCAGGAATCCCGGTGGCTCAGCAAGTCAACTGTCGGCTTATCTGCTAGTAAATATCTATCATTTCCAGGTGCTGATCAATTAGGCATGGTTCTTTTGGCTAGAGCGTCCAATGATCTAATGTTTAGAATACCTTCTATGGCTGTGAAATATACCCAAGGTGTAGGCGAGAAGACCATTCCTTCCTATGAGGATGTTCAAATCGGTCAAACAGTTCGGAATCATATTATTGCTGTAGGTGGTGTACCCTTGTTATCAGAGAAAATGGCTGATATGATTTTAGCAGTCCATACACCGGTTGATGGCTGGACCAGAGAAGCAGGTGGAGGAGCTAATCGGTCGGAGGCCAATCCAGAGACCATTGCTTTTGTAAAAGAAATACAGTCTTATTTGCTGGCTAACAAAAAAGTGGCAGTGGCTGATATTGCCTTTGCCAATGGATCAGATAATTCCTTCATGTATGAGATAACCAAAAACAAGATTGTTCCTAAATTGGAATCATATTCAGGCTGGAATACAGCCAGTAATACAATTGGCTATACAATCGGCCAGGCTGTATTTGCTCAAAATATGACTATCCAAAACAAAAATTCGCTGCTTGCTATTCGTTTAGTCGATGATTGGGCCTATCAGGCTAATATACGTAGCGTTTTACTCAGCGATGTATTGGTTCCTCAAGGCCATAGCGATGTGCAACTAAATGAGATTACGCCTAAATTAGTAGTAGAAACCAAAAAACAAATGAATGAATTTGCTAAGCAGAATATATATTGGTTCCCATTACAGAAAATAGAGGTATCTTTTCCCTGGAATAGAATGTTTGAGGTTGGAATAAAATTGCATTAAAGAACGTCTCATGCAAAAGAACCACTCTTTGGAGTGGTTCTTTTGCATGAGATGTTTATATTCTTTTTTACTGTTATGATAGTTCTTGATCAGTTAAAATTAAGGGTCCATTACGGGTAATAGCAACCGTATGTTCATATTGGGTAGAAAGTTTGCCGTCGATAGTTCTCGCAGTCCAGCCATTCTCATCTATTTTACATTGCCACATGCCGACATTTACCATTGGTTCAATGGTAATAACCATACCTTCTCTTAATTTAACCCCTTTGCCAGGGGTACCGTAATTGAGGACAGCAGGGTCCTCATGCATGCTTCTTCCTATTCCATGACCTGTAAATTCTCTAACAACAGAGAATCCTTCATTTTCAACATATGTTTGTATTTTGTGACCAATATCCCCTAAGCGGTTTCCAACTTGCGCTTGTTCAATACCTTTATACATGGATTCTTTAGCAATTTTCATTAGATGGGCTGCCTCGCTCGAAATCTTACCGACAGCATAACTCCAAGCTGAATCAGCAAGAGCGCCATTTAAGTTAACAACCATATCAATTGTTACAATATCGCCGTCTTTAAGTGGTTTTTTATTGGGAAAACCATGACAAATCTCATCGTTAACAGAGGCACAGGTAGCATACTTATAACCTTTATATCCTTTTTGCTCAGGCGTAGCACCCCACTTAGCTAAATATTGTTCAACAAAATGATCAATTGCCAGTGTGCTAATACCTGGATTTATCATCTTTCGAATTTCATTATGACATGAAGCTAATATTTTACCGGCCTCATGCATCATTTTAAGTTCTCGCTCACTTTTTAATATAATCATGTTAAACATTCACCTCAAATAGTTTAAATCGTTAAATGCTAGATTGTTACTAAAAATTAACAATCTAGTGGATGAAACATGGCCTTATAATAATATGGGTTATTTATCAGTAATTATATTATAAGTCATAATGAGTAAAAAAAGACAATAATTATAAAAATAGGGTTTTCATTTGTCACGTTAAAGATCGCCTTGATAAATAAGTTTAGTGACTTTTGAAAAGCATAACAATATAGATTAGATAGTTAATAATTTAAGATAGTGTATATTTAGTAGTTTCATAGAATATTTATTAGAGAAAAAGTTTCCAAGGGGAATTAAACTATGCAATTTTGGAACCGATATGTAGGGCAATATGGAAAACACGCTTATGATGATTTCTGCAGTTTTCAATATGTTTGTGAGAGCAAGAGCTTCGTCAGAGCGGATTGGTGAGGTCTTTTCACAGGAAAGCAGCATGAGATGGGACAGACATTCCGTGAAAAGTGCAGATATAAAAGGACGAGTCGATTTTGAAAATGTAGCTTTTTCCTATGAAGGAGTATCTGGAGAACCTGTAATTAAGAATATTAATCTGACTTGTATGCCTGGGGGAACCATTGGGATTATAGGTTCAACAGGTTCGGGCAAGAGCAGGCTAGTAAGCTTAATTCCTCGATTCTACGATGTAACTTCTGGCTCACTTAAGGTAAATGGTGAAGATGTAAGGAATATAGAGCCGAAGAAGATACGAGAAAAAATAGCAGTAGTTCCTCAGAAAACGGTGCTATTTACGGGTACTGTTATTGATAATATAAGATGGGGCAAAGAAGACGCTACTGTAGAAGAAATTGAAAGAGCCGCAATGATAGCTGAGGCACATGGTTTTATTTCAGCATATCCTGAGGGCTATCAAATAAAAGTAGGACAGGGTGGGATTAATTTCTCAGGGGGGCAAAAGCAACGGATAGCCATTGCAAGAGCATTGGTTAAGAATTCGGAGATTCTTATTTTAGATGATTCTACCAGTGCTGTTGATGTGGCTACAGAGACAAAGATCAAGAACTCCTTAAAGAAATATGTAAGAGATCTTACTTGTATCATCATTGCTCAACGGATTACCACAGTTATGGATGCCGATAAAATAGTAGTGCTTGATGATGGAGAAATTGTTGGCATAGGTAAACATGATGAGTTAATAAAGTGCTGTAAAGTTTATCAGGAAATAGTTAAGTCACAGGTAGGTAAGGAGATGTAGTCCTATGTCTCATGCAAAAGAACAATCTAAGGTCAATAAAGGTCAGCAGAACAATGCAAATGTGAATGGGTTAGGGGGAAATCGGCGCAGCGTTGGCAATCGTCGTGGAAATATTATGCAGGGACGTACGAGCTTAATCATTGCTCATCGATTGAATACTATTCGTGATGTAGATAGGATTATGGTCATAGATCATGGTGAAATTGTAGAAAAAGGCAGCCATGATCTTTTGCTTCAAAGCCGCGGAATATACTACAGTATGTTTTTTAACCAGTTTAAGAACAGCGAAGGACTTGTGGAATGAAGGTATACATTTTAGGGGTAAATAGTATATAATGTTTGATGAGTATTGAAGTTTATCAGTGAGGTGGTATCATGGAACAGTTGATTTTATTTTTTCAAAATTATGGAGCCGTTGGGCTATTTTTTATTTCCTTTACTGAATCATTTATTTCTCCCATAGTGACTGATTTAATATTGATTCCTATGGCCTTGTCCATTCCAGAAAAGGCTATTTATTATTCGGTGATTGCCACAGTGGGATCGGTGCTAGGTGGGATTATTGGCTATTTTATTGGCAATAGGCTAGGACTTCCCGTGTTACAAAAATATGCTCCTGCTAAGCATGTTGAAACCATTCACAATTGGTTAGAAAAGTATGGCGGTTGGGCGATTTTTGTTGCTGCTATGGCACCGATTCCCCATAAGTTTATTAGTATTAGTGCGGGTGTATTTCGCGTTAATATGTTTGTATTTTTAATAGCATCTGTATTGGGTCGCGGAAAAAGATTTTTGGTAGAAGGTATTCTTATTTTCTATTATGGACCCAGAGCGATTGAGCTGATAAAGACATACTCCAATATCTTTATCATCGGGTTCATTGCGATTGTTATTATTGGGGTTATTGCTATAATGGTCATGAAAAAGAAACCTGTGAGGGGTTTAAGCTAAAACGTATAAGAAAAGACTTGGCCTAGGCCAAGTCTTTTTTTTATGGAACCAGAAAGTATAATACTTTTGGTAGTCCGCGCTGATTCCATGTTATTAACGCTCCACCGTGTTACTTGACTTCCACTTATAATAACATGGAACCATCGCTCATGCTGTTATCTAAAGGGATGCGCTAGCGCTTTCCTTTTTTAATTACACATTATTTTTGCATACAATATAAGAACCAAGGTTTTTAAACCACAGGCTTTTGTTTTTGAGTGCTGACATTGCTGTTCGAACATGGGGCTCAGCCATACTGCCTTCCATGTCCATGAAAAATATATATTCTCCTAATGTTGTACGGGCAGGGCGGGATTCAATTCTAACTAGGTTCACATTATGACTGACTAATTCCTGTAAAAGAAAAAATAAGCTGCCTGGCTTATCGCCTTTGATTTTGCAAACAATAGAAGTTTTCCAATAACCATCAACATATGTTGCAGGCTGACGGCTGAGTATGACGAAACGTGTACAGTTATGTGGATGATCTTGGATATCAGATGCCACGATGTTCATATTATAAATTTTACTGGCATTCATATTAGCGATCGCTGCATGATTCTTTGCTCCATTTGCCACAATACGGACTGCTTCTACTGTACTCTCTACTGCTTCAAGTTTGGCATGGGGATAATGTTTGGCAAGAAAATGTCGACATTGGGCTAAGGGCTGCGCATGGGAAACAATAGTATCAATCACTGAATCAACAGATTTTGTGAGTAGATGATTGTGGATTGGCCATACGATTTCCTTGATAATAAATAAATTTTCTTCATGAGCTAAGGTATCTAGGGTAATATTAATTGAACCTTCCAGGGAATTTTCAATAGGTACAATACATTCTGTGATTTCCCCATTGGCTGTAGCACGGATACAGGCGTCGATGGTTGAATATGATTGAGAAATCCATTGATCTTGGAAATAATAGCAAGAACAAACATCTTCGCTGTGTGTGCCTCGGGGGCCAAGATAGCCGACGGTATTCTTATTCGTTGTAGTCATTGTTTCACATCCTTATAAAAATAATAAACTTCTCATCCCTTAAAGGACGAGAAGTTTTTCTCGTGTTACCACCTTTGTGCTTTTTCTGCGCGCAAAGCACTGTTTAAAAAGTACGGGCATATATAGGCCGATACTTCCCTTTTACTAACGGTAAAGGTTCCGGCACCACCTACCATCTAGCGAAGCCAGAGTTCAGCATGCAACTCCAAGGAGAACTTCAACATAGATTCTGTATCGGGTTTCCAGCTATCCCCGACTCTCTGTAACAAGAATGCCATATCTACTTTGCCTTTTCATCGTTTTTATTATTTCAATTATTAATGGCAAGTTTAACACAGAAGTGTTAACTATTCAATAGTTAATTATTGAAGTAAATAAAAAAAGTGTAAAATGTAAGAATGTGTTGACTACCAGAAGACGATTGTGCTATAATGACTATAAGTTAAATTGGAACAATAGCAATGAGCAGGACGAGTAAATATGTAAATTCTAGTTCAGCGAGTCGGTGACCGGGTGACCGGAGGTGGGATGACCGACCTAGAGAGCATAGCGAATGGACCTGTGAGCTGTCCCCCAAACGCCTTTTGGCAAGTAGGTCGGATCGGTTGCCACCGTTACTGGGCTAGGATATCGGACTGTGATCCCGTATCTGAATTGAGATAGAAAGCATTGACTTTCTGAATTAGGGTGGTATCGCGAACCATTTCGCCCCTTTATGGGGTGAAATGGTTCTTTTTTGTGTATAAAAAAGGTTAAAGTAAAAGGAGGATAACCATGTTAAAGGAATTAATTGCGCAAGTCATTGTAGGTCAGGATCTCTCCCAAAGTCAGGCACAGCAGGCAATGCAGGTCATTATGTCAGGTCAGGCAGGTGATGTTCAGATTAGTGCTCTGTTGACCGCATTACGGATGAAAGGGGAAACAAGTACTGAAATTACAGGGTTTGCAAAAACTATGCGAGACTATGCAGTAAAAATTAATTGTAATAATGATCACTTGATTGATACATGTGGTACAGGTGGAGATAAAAAAGGTACTTTTAATGTTTCAACAACAGTTGCCTTTGTTTTAGCTGGTGCTGGTCTGACAGTGGCGAAACATGGTAACAGTGGTGTATCTAGTTCCTGTGGTAGTGCTGATGTGCTGAGTGCCTTAGGTATTCATGTAAACTTGCCACCAGAAGTAGTGGAGAGAATGATTAAAGACCTTAACATTGGTTTTTTATATGCTCCTACTTTTCATAAGGCTATGAAATATGCAGCTACACCGCGCAAGGAATTAGGATTTCGTACAATCTTCAATTTGCTGGGCCCATTAACGAATCCTGCTAATGCTCATTGTCAGTTGATTGGTGTATATGAACCAACATTAACCCAAAAGATTGGGGAAGCGCTTAAGGGGCTTGGAGTAAGGCGGGCAATGGTGGTGCATAGTTTTGACGGCATGGATGAAATATCCACACTAGCACCCACTCAGGTTACAGAAGTTAGAGATGATGAAATACGGTCATATGTGATTGATCCTGCTCATTACGGTTTTACTGGCGGCGTAGCAGACGATTATTTGGGTGGTACGCCTGAGAAAAATGCTGAAATTATTGTTGGTGTTCTTAGTGGTCAGTCTGGAGCCAAACGTGATATTGTGCTCATTAATGCTGCCGCAGCCTTACTGATTGCAGATAAGGCAACGTCCTTGGAAGAAGGAATAGCACTAGCTGCCACTAGTATTGACAGTGGAGCCGCTCTTGCTAAGTTAAAATCATTGCGCAGTGCTAGCAATGATTATATAGCCCATTAATGAATTGATAGTTATATTCTCGGTGATTGCTGTTAAAAATATTTAATCCAACTCATAGATAAGGGGGAGTTCTTATTATCGTAAAAATTTGTGGTATCACTGACCTAGGTTCGGCTGAGGCAGCTAGGGATTATGGTGCGGATTTAATTGGTTTTGTCTTTGCCGATAGTCGTAGGTGTATCAATATAGAGGCTGCTGAGCAAATTGCCTGTCAGGTAGGCGGTATTGGTAAAGTAGGAGTATTTGTGAATGCTCCCTTGAAAACGGTACAGGATATTGCCAAACGTTGTAAGCTTGATTTTGTACAATTACATGGTGATGAATCCCCGGAGTATTGTAGGTTGGTCAAGGTTCCAGTAATTAAAGCAGTGCGTGTGGGGGCTAATTTCGATCCTTTATTCCTGTCGGCTTATGATGTGGAGTGGATACTTTTTGATAGTTTTGTACCTGGACAGCAAGGGGGAACAGGGATAACTTTTGATTGGCAGCAAGCTCAAATACTACGGCAACAGATAAAAACACCTCTCTTTGTGGCTGGTGGCTTGACGGCAGAGAATGTAGGGGAGGCAGCTCGGATTTTATCTCCTGAAGGCATTGATGTGTCAGGTGGAATTGAGACTAATGGTGAAAAGGATCATGAAAAAATTAAGCAGTTTTTAATAGCTGCTCGTAGGGCAAAAGGTGGTATAGAGAGTCATGTTGAAAAAAATTACGGATAAAAAGCGTCAGATAGTGGCAGACGCCAAAGAGCAGCGGCCACTATCTGACTTATTGAAAGTAATAACACCAGGTAACTATGTTTTTAGCAAGGCAATACAGCAGTCCGAATGGACGTTGATTGCCGAATGTAAACTCGCTTCTCCAGCGAAGGGGCAGTTATGTACTGATTATTCAGTACCTGAGCTTGCTAAAGTTTTTGCAGCAAATGGTGCTACTGCTCTGTCAGTACACACTGATATGCACTTTTGCGGCAGGTTAGAAGATATTGCTGCTGTCCGCGCAGTCACTCAGTTACCTATTTTACGCAAGGACTTTATTATTGATGAGTATCAGCTTTATGAAGCTAGAGTAGCAGGGGCTGATGCTGTGCTACTGATTGCTAATATTCTATCTGATGATCAGTTGAAGGAATATCTAGGCATTGCCCATGAATTAGGTATGGACTCCTTGGTTGAAGTTCATACATTAGAAGAACTTGAGCGAGTACAGCAAACTTCAGCAACGCTGATAGGGATTAACAATCGAAATTTACAAACATTTATTACTGATATACAAAATACTTTTGATTTGTTGCCCTATTGTGATGGACGCCGCCTAGTGATCAGTGAGAGCGGTGTCAGCACAGGGGCTGAGGCTTATCGCTTAAAAATGGCAGGTATACGAGGGATATTGGTTGGTGAAGGACTGGTAAAAGCTACTGACATTGCTGGTAAGACCCAAGAGCTGGCGATATTAAATAGGATGAGTGGAGGAAAATAACATGCCTAATAAAAATGGACGTTTTGGTGATTATGGTGGTCAATTTGTCCCTGAGACGGTTATGCCGGCATTATTTGAATTGGAAGAAGCTTATAATAGACTAAAAATAGATACTGAGTTCCAGAGTGAAGTTGAATTTTATTTTCGTGAATATGCTGGTCGACCAACTCGATTGTACTTTGCCGAGAATCTCACGAAACATTATGGTCGTGGTAAAATCTATTTAAAGCGTGAAGATTTACTCCATACTGGGGCCCACAAAATCAATAATGCCTTAGGGCAGGCGTTACTGGCTCGGCGTATGGGGAAAACCCGTATTGTTGCTGAAACAGGGGCAGGGCAACATGGCGTGGCTTGTGCGACAGTTGCGGCATTGTTTGGTCTTGAGTGCCTGGTATTTATGGGTGAAGAAGATATAGAAAGGCAAGCGCTTAATGTTTTTCGCATGAAACTCCTGGGAACAGAAGTGGTACCAGTTACTAGCGGTACTGGTACGCTAAAAGATGCAACCAGTGAGGCGATTCGGTATTGGGTTACCAATGTAGAGGATACCCATTACATTATCGGTACTGCTGCAGGTCCTCATCCATATCCCATGATCGTAAGGGATTTTCAAGCTGTTATCGGTCAAGAAGTGCAGACGCAGATACAGGAAATAACAGGTGGTAAACTGAGTCATATTGTTGCTTGTGTAGGTGGTGGCAGTAATGCTATTGGAATTTTTTATCAGTTCCGTAATAATAAAGAGATCATTAAGATCGGAGTTGAGGCAGCGGGCAAAGGGCTAGATACTCCTGATCATGCGGCATCTTTGACGTTAGGGCGACCTGGTGTATTACATGGTTCTTTCAGTTATTTATTGCAAAATGATGATGGGCAGGTTATTCCTCCCTACTCTATATCCGCAGGCCTTGATTATCCAGGTGTGGGTCCAGAGCATTCATTTTTTAAGGATACTGGTATCGCAAAATATATGGCTGTTACGGATGAAGCAGCTTTGGCAGCCTTTCAGCGTTTGGCTCAGATAGAGGGAATTATTCCGGCTATGGAAAGTTCTCATGCCCTGGCTTATTTGGAAGAACTAATGCCTGAGACAAAGGCTGATGATGTTGTGGTTGTCTGTCTATCAGGTCGTGGCGATAAAGACGTACAGATGGTAGCAAAAGTATTGGAGGGGATGACATGTCACGGATAGCAGAAAGGTTTGAACAGCTAAAAGCGGAAGAACGGAAGGGTTTTATTGCCTATGTAACTGCAGGTTTACCAGATGTGGCTGGTACTTTACAGGCTGTCAAGGTTTTAGAAACAGCAGGGGCCGATATTATTGAAATAGGGATACCTTTTTCTGATCCACTGGCTGATGGTCCAGTCATTCAAAAGGCAGCAGCATTGGCAATTCAAGCTGGGATGACAACTCCTAAAGTATTGGAACTAATTCGTACAATTAGGCAAACATCTCAGATTCCCTTGGTAGTTATGACATATATTAATACCATATTGAATGTTGGTGTGGAAAAGTTTGTCCGTTCTTTTGCCGATGCTGGCCTTGATGGGATTATTGTACCGGATTTGCCATTGGAGGAATCAGAACTACTCTCCCTGTTTTGCCAGCAGGCAGGTATTGATCTGATTCAGTTTGTGGCACCGACTACGACGAAGATGCGATTGATAGCAACTTGTCAAAAAGCTCAAGGTTTTGTCTATTGTATCTCTAATACTGGCGTAACTGGTGTGCGAGAGGTTGACTACTCACAGATTGCCGCTGTAATGGATGACGTACGCTGCGCTACTGATGTACCGCTAGCTATTGGCTTTGGTATTGGTAGCACCCAAGGGGCTCAGCAGGCAGCCAAGCATGCTGATGCAGTGATTGTGGGGAGTGCGATCATGAAGCGGCTCATGGATGAAGGAATAGACTCGGTTCGTACTTTTGCTAAGTCTATTCGAAGCGCTTTAGATGAAGGAGTGTGAGCAGTGTGGTAATTTATCCAGTTAAGGATGAATTCTGCCAATTGGCGGAGCAGCATAATATTCTTCCCGTATATACAGAATTATTAACAGATATGGAAACGCCTGTGTCTCTATATTATAAGCTAGTAGGGGATGATGTAGGTTTTATTTTAGAAAGCGCTGAAACGGGTAAGAACTTTGGTCGGTATTCTTTTATCGGGGCTGCTCCTTTTGCTACGGTAACTGCTCGGAGGCGGTATTCTGAAATCATAACAGGGGAAAAAACTCTAAAGGTAGATGGTAGTCCTGTAGAGGTATTGCGTAATTTTATGAAAGATTTTTCTTTTCCTGATTTACCAAGTTTGCCTCCTCTTACAGGAGGCGGGGTAGGATATTTTGCTTATGAGTCTGTAGGTACATGGGAACGAGTACGAGGTCTAGAAATTCCCGAAGAAATGGTCTTATCCCAGCTGCTATTTTGTCAGGTTATCATCATTATGGATCATCTTACCCATTCAACTAAATTATTATATTTAACACGTATGGAAGCAGGTAAGACAGCTCATGAGGCCTATGATGAAGCAATAATCCATATTGCAAAATGGATAAAAAAACTGCGTAAGTCAGTAGTATTGCCTCAGGATAATACGGCTATGCCGAAACTAGGAAAAAGTCTAGCTATTGCTGGAGATGCTCAGCAAAAGTTTATCTCAATCGTCAAACAGGCAAAGGAACACATTGTAGCTGGTGATATTTTCCAAGTGGTGCTATCCCAGCAATTTTGCAGCAAATTAAGGAAGCATCCTTTTGCTCTATATCGCCGTTTACGGCAGGTCAATCCATCAGCCTATATGTTTTATATTAATTTTGGGGAACGTAAACTTGTGGGTGCATCACCGGAAATGCTGGTCAAACTATCAGATGGGGTCGTGACTACCTATCCTATTGCTGGTGCTCGTCCCCGGGGAAAAGATACGGTTGAGGATGAGCGATTGGCGATAGAACTCTTGGCAGATCCTAAAGAACGAGCTGAACATGCCATGCTAGTTGACCTAGCGCGAAATGATATTGGTCGCGTTAGTTTGCCTGGGACAGTCGAGGTAAAGCAGATAATGCAAATCGAGAAATTTTCACATATCATGCATATTGTCTCTGAGGTTGTAGGCCGGATAAATCCAAAGTTTGCTGCTTTAGATGTACTAACAGCTTGCTTCCCTGCCGGTACTCTTAGCGGCGCACCCAAAGTGCGGGCCATGGAAATTATCAATGATCTAGAAACCCTTCGTCGTGGTCCGTATGGTGGGGCAGTAGGCTATTTGGATTTTCGAGGGAATATGGACACTTGCATTACCATAAGGACAATGGTCATTGACGACGATGAAGTAAGAATACAAGCTGGTGCTGGTATTGTTGCTGATTCGGTGCCAGAGAAAGAGTTTCAGGAAGTATTGCATAAAGCCAGAGTGCTATTTCAAGTGGTAGGGGAGGGTGATGACGATGATACTCATCATTGATAATTATGATTCTTTTACCTATAATGTTTATCAATATGTTGCCAATCTTGGCTATGAGGTGCATGTTGTTCGTAATGATCAGATGACGTTAGCCGATATTGAGGCTGGTGGTTATGAAGCCATTATTATCTCACCAGGGCCTGGTACGCCAGATGATGCAGGTATTAGTAAAGCCGTCATTAAGGAGTTCGCTGGACAAGTACCCATTTTGGGAATTTGTCTTGGACACCAGGCTATTGGCGAAGTCTTTGGCGGGCGGGTTGTACGCGCACCTGAACCAATACATGGTAAAGTAGCTGAAATTCAGCATAGTGGCACAGGTCTTTATCTGGGGGTCTCGCCCAATTTTACTGCGGGGCGCTATCATTCCTTGATTGTTGAAAAGGAGAGTTTGCCAGATTGTCTGGAGATAACCTCGACCCTCGCTGATGGTATGATTATGGGCCTTAGGCACCGGGAATATAATGTTCAAGGAGTGCAGTTCCATCCTGAGTCCATACTGACGCCTGAGGGAATAAAGTTATTGGGAAATTTTTTAAACGGGACAGGTTTGCAATAAGAAATAAAGAGAAGACATTCAGCAATGGAGGTCTTCTCTTTATTTCGTTGCACTTGGTAACTTAGACGATTTTCGCCGTTTCTCATGCATTTATTATGCTAATGATTTCCTTAAATATCTGCATCGACAAGGCGTGATGATTTGTTCAGTACACATTATTTACATTTAAAGGTAGTTAAGATATAATTTACAAAATGATATTTATTTGAGATATATACGATAAGAGTAGAGGAAGTTATTTCATAAATTTTTAAGAAGCAGTTACTTTGTTTTCTTCTGCAGATCGGTTTTAATTTCAACTATTGTGATGATGAAATTAATGCAATGATTGAAGAAAGAATTTTAATGGAATGTAAAGAATTGTTGGTTATAATCAAGTAATATTAGATGTCGTTCATATCATGAAGATTCCCAGAAGTAAGAACCGAGCAGTATTTTTGCGTTTAGAAAGGGGATATGACAATGGCTATTATTCCGACAAAGGGCAATGATGTTATTGAGGGCAGTCCAGACAGTAATGACACGCTTAAAGGGCTGGGTGGCAACGACGAATTGTATGGCTACGACGGGAACGACTGGCTGGACGGTGGTGTAGGAATTGATACATTGGTTGGCGGTGACGGAGACGATATTTATATAGTGGATAATATTCTTGACATCGTCACTGAAAGCAGTGATGGTGGCATAGATGAAGTATGCTCTGCTGTCACATTTACCTTGTCAGACAACGACAACCTGGAGAACCTTACACTTACTGGATCAAGTAAAATTAACGGTATAGGCAACAGTCTGAATAATGTTCTCACTGGCAACAAGGGTAACAATAGTCTCAATGGCAGTGACGGTGACGATACTTTGGTTGGCGGTGCCGGTGCTGATACGCTTATTGGCGGTGCAGGGGATGACTACCTGTCAGGTGGTGCAGACAGTGATACGTACTTCTTTAGCAAAAGTGATGGGAATGATACCATTGCCGGTGATGGTGGCAATGCTAGTGATGTCCTGTACTTTAATGACAGCAGTTTGAGCGAAGCTACTTTTTCACAGGATGGCAACGATTTGGTCATTAGTCTGGCAGATGGCGGCAGTGTTACTGTGGAGAATTGGCAAGATAGTAAAAATAACCGGATCGGCAAGTTTAAGTTTCTGGACGGAGTATATGTACCCTTCCTGGGAACAGAAAATGCTGATAGCTTAAGTGGCAGCGCGGCAGTTGATCTCATGCTTGGCTATGACGGCAATGATGTGCTTAAAGGACAGGCAGGCAATGATTTATTGTATGGTGATGAGGGCAATGATACCCTTGATGGCGGTGCAGGAATTGATACTTTGGTTGGCGGTGACGGTGATGATATTTATGTAGTGGATAATAGTCTTGACATCGTCACTGAAAGTAGTGATGCGGATATAGACGAAGTGCGTTCCTCTATCACTTATACCCTGGGAGACAATCTGGAGAACCTTACACTTATCGGTTCAGGAAAAATTAACGGTACAGGCAACAGTCTGGATAATGTTCTGACTGGCAATAGTGGCGCCAATAGTCTCAATGGCGCTGCCGGTGATGATACTTTGTCAGGTGGTGCAGGTGCTGATACGCTTATTGGCGGTGCAGGCGATGATATCCTGTCAGGTGGTGCAGGCAGTGATTTCTACATTTTTAGCAAAAGTGATGGATATGATACCATTGCTGGTGATGGTGGCAATGCTAGCGATGTTCTGTACTTTAATGACAGCAATCTAAGCGAAGCTGTTTTTTCACAGGATGGCAACGATTTGGTGATCAGTCTGACAGGTGCCGGCAGTGTTACTGTGGAGAAGTGGATTGATAATAAGAATAACCGGATCGGCAAGTTTAAGTTTCTGGACGGAGTATATGTGCCCTTCCTGGGAACAGAAAATGCTGATAGCTTAAGTGGCAGCGCGGCAGTTGATCTCATGCTTGGCTATGACGGCAATGATGTGCTTAAAGGACAGGCAGGCAATGATTTGTTGTATGGTAATGAGGGCAATGATACCCTTGATGGCGGTGCAGGCGCTGATGTACTGTATGGTGGCGCAGATGCTGATATGCTCATTGGCGGGGCGGGAATTGATACTTTGGTTGGTGGTGACGGTGATGATATTTATGTAGTGGATAATAGTTTTGACGTCGTCACTGAAAGTAGTGATGCGGATATAGACGAAGTGCGTTCCTCTATCACTTATACCCTGGGAGACAATCTGGAGAACCTTACACTTACCGGCTCAGGAAAAATTAACGGTACAGGCAATAGTCTGGATAATGTTCTGACTGGAAATAGCGGAGCTAATATTCTCAATGGCGCTACTGGTGACGACACTTTGTCAGGCGGTGCCGGCAGTGATACATATTATTTTGACAGCAATTTTGGTAATGATATCATTGCTAAAGATGCAACAAATAACAAAGATGTCATTTATTTGAATGCAGAAATGGATATGCCTATTGTTAGTCAAAGCGATAATGATCTTATTATGCAGTTTGATAGCGGAAATAGCCTAACCTTTTCCGGCTGGTATGATGGTACACAATATCAGGTCACCACAATCGCTACATCAAATCCAGACATGCCGAGCTCCTTTAAGTTTGCTGTCGGTAACGATGCACAGGACGATAAACTAACAGGAGCCAGGGTGATTTGGGGTCTTGGTGGTAATGACACCCTTACTGGTACGGTAGATGGTGGACAACTGATTGGCGGTACTGGCAATGATATCTTAATCGGCTATTCTAATGGGCAAGACTATTATAATTTTTACTTAGGAGATGGCAATGATACTATTACTGCTAACGCGAAAAATGTCAATGATGTGATTGTGTTTAATAGTGGCATTTCCAATGATGACCTGATATTTACTTTTGATATAGAAAATGATGCTTGCATTATTACCTATAGTAATAGCAATGACAGTGTGACTATTTTAGGTGCCAGCATGGCTTTGCCAAAATACAAGTTTACTGGCAGCGATACCACCTATTCGATACCTGATACTGAGACTACTACGGTTGCTACAGGTTATTATGGTGATAATACGAAAAATACCCTTAAAGGTAGTAATGGCAATGATGCTATTTATGGTTATGGCGGTAGTGACTCCTTAAACGGTGGTGCTGGTAATGATAGTCTATACGGCGGTACTGGTGATGATACGCTGCTGGGAGGTACAGGTAGCGATACTTACTACTTTAGTACCGATATGGGCAATGATGTGATTAGTAAAGATGCAGGCAATAGCAATGATGTGGTTTATTTAGCATTAGATGTTGATATGCCAGTGGTCAGTCAGAATGGTAGCAATTTGTCCCTGAAGTTTGACAGTGGCAATAGTTTGACCTTTGCCGGTTGGTATGATGGTGCAGCTTATCAGGTAACTACCATCGGTATGAGTGAAAATGATGTAGTAAGTACTTTTAAGTTTGCTGCTGGTAAAGAGGCAACGGGTGATAATTTGACAGATGCCGAAGTGATCTGGGGACTTGGCGGCAATGATACGATAGCCGGTACAGTAGATGACGGGGAACTAGTTGGCGGTACAGGAAACGACTTATTAATAGGCTATGCTGCTGGAAGGGATAATTATCATTTCTATTTGGGGGATGGTAATGATACTATCACTGGGAGTGCTAGTAATGTCAATGATGTAATTGTGTTCCATAGTGGAATTGACAAAGATGATTTGACCTTTTCCACTGATTCTGCTACTGGCGCATATATCATAACAGTAGGCAATGATAGTATTACTATGTTAGATGGAACTGCAGCTCTGCCAAATTTATATTTTAGTGAGAGCGATACCGATTATTATTATAATACTAGCACAAATCAGTGGACGCTTGGTAACAGCAGTGAAGATGCTGAACAGGTATTTTATGGTAATGATGCAAATAATACGTTGACAGGTAGCGTAGGCGATGATACTATTCTCGGCTATGCTGGCGATGACAATTTGTATGGCAATGTAGGTAATGATCAACTGGACGGCGGTACAGGCAATGATACGTTGTGCGGCGGTGACGGCTATGATACCTATTATTTTAGTGGTAATTTCGGTAATGATGTTATTACTGCAGATATGGGTAACAGTTTGGATGTCCTCTATTTTGATAGTAATATCGACATCCCAGTTGTCAATACAAGTGGTCAAGACGTCATCTTGACATTTGATAATAGTAGTAGCCTAACCTTTAGTGGTTATTATAATGATGCACATTATCAGGTTATATCACTCTATAGTAATGATTCAGGTACTGTTGTTCCCTTCAGGATTGGCACGAATCTTTCTGATACCTTAAATGGTGGAGGACAAACCATTTTTGGCCTCGGCGGCGATGATACGATCATTGGCCATGCTGGCGATGAGACAGTCGCGGGATCTTATAAAACTGACGATATTATTGGCGGTACAGGCGATGATTTGCTGACAGGCAGTACTGCTGGTACCGATTACTATCACTTCTATGCAGGTGACGGTAATGATACCATCACTGCGAGTACTAGCAATACCAATGATGTGATTGTATTCCATAGCGGTATTAACAAAGATGATTTGACCTTTTCCGCTAATTCTACTACTGGTGCATATATCATAACAGTAGGCAATGATAGTATTACTATTTTAGGTGGAACCTCAGCTCTACCGTCTTTGTATTTTAATGATAGTGATGTTTTCTATTATTACGATATTAGCACAAGCCAGTGGACGGTTGGTAATAGCAGTGAAGATACTACACAGGTATTTTATGGCAATGATGCGAATAATACGTTAACAGGTAGCGTAGGCGATGATACTATTTTCGGCTATGCTGGCAATGATAAACTAAACGGCGGAACGGGCAATGACTGGCTGAGTGGTGGCTTGGGTAATGATACCTATCAGTTTGATACTGGTGCATTCGGTAATGATACTATTCAAACAGGCAATGATACCAATGTAAATTCTCAAGATGTTATTGTCGTTGATAATATTAACAATTGGAGTACGACTGCTAATGATGTAATTCTAAAAGTTTGGGATAAGACAACGCTAACTACTCAGTCAATTACTTTGCAGAACTGGCGCAAAACAGAGGATAACCAGATTAATACTGTGACAGTGACAAATAGTTCCAATTATGATATGCGAACCCGCGGTTCGATCACTTATACCCACTTATATGTTGGCAACGACAGTGGCGATAACCAAGATTTCAGTAGCATTACTGACAATCTTATTTATCTGAGCGGTGGAAATGGTAGTGATTCTGTCCAAGGTGGCCAAGGCGTGGATCTTCTGTATGGCGGCAAAGGGAAAGATACCTTGAGAGGCGGTAATGATGACGACTTTGTCAACGGCGGTGGCAATGATGATTTACTCTACGGCGAAGCTGGCAATGATGAGCTAAACGGTGGTGATGGCAATGACAGTTTATATGGCGGAGATGGTAAAGATGCCTTAAACGGCGGGAACGGCAATGACCTATTAACAGGCGGTGCAGGGAATGATGTGTATTTCACTGGCAACGGCAGTAGCTATAATATGGTCTTTGGCAATGACACCATTGTTTCAGCGAACAATAACAGTGATGATACACTCAAACTGAGAAACTGGGACGCTCCTTCTGACGCCGAAAAAAGCGGCAATGATCTGGTGATTTATTATGCCAGCAATGACCAGTTGTACTCCTCAGTCACTTTGCAGGACTGGTATTTAGGAGATGGCTATCAGCTTAGCAATTATCAAAATAAGTATGATGATGTAGTCCAAAACTTTACTCTAGCGGCTGGTAATGACAGTAATAACACTGCAAACTACAGCAGCAGCAGTAATAGTATTTTATACTTTGGTCTTGATGGTCAGGACACCATTACTGGTGGGACAAATGGTGATTGGCTGTATGGCGGGACTGGTGACGATTCATTGAATGGCGGCGCAGGCAATGATCTGTTGGACGGCGGCGTAGGCAATGATACCCTTACTGGCGGTGCCGGTAATGACACTTATGTCTTTACTGGAGGTAATGATGTAATCGTCAAAGATACTGGTAATAGTCAAGATATACTATATATAACAGGTGTTGAGGATGGTAATCCGTTTGGCAAACAATCAGGTAATGACTTTATTTTGACAATTGGTAATGAGTCATTGACTTTCCAAGGCTGGCTTGATGGAGAACAATATCAGGTTAACTCCTTTGTCTTTGAAGAAGAATCAGGGGACTTGGTAAAGGGTAGCATGATGGTAGGCAGCGCGGCTGGTGAAGTCTTGACTGCACCTGACAGTACCAAAACACAACTTGTATTTGGGCTTGGCGGTAATGATACTATCTATGGTGGCAATGGCAGTGACTATAATCTTATCGGTGGGCAGGGCAATGACCTACTGTTTAGCGGTACGGTGACAGAATGGTGCGGCTTTAACTTTGCGTTAGGTGATGGTAATGATACCATCAGCGTCAGTTCGGCTAGTACGGGGGAGACAGGTATTGTATTTGGGAGTGGTATTGAGTATGACGATTTGACCTTTACTGCCGATGCTGCCCATGGCACTTATGTCATTAGTATTAATGCCAATGATAGCATCACCATCATCGGCGCCAATGACGCGATGCCCAAATTAGAGATTGATGGTGTGGACGGTAGCTATGTGTTTGATCAAGATACAAATACTTGGTATCTAGCAGGCGCTACTGGTACTGTATATGGTGACGGAAACGATAACTATATCGATGGCAGCTGGAATGGCAACACTGATATGGATAATACTCTCGATGGACTTGGTGGTAATGACACCCTGTGGGGCGGTCTTGGCAATGATACCTTGAATGGCGGTATAGGCAACGATTTATTGATCGGCGGCGCAGGCGCAGACTTTTATGAGTTTGGTAGTGGTGCTACTGGCAATGATACAATCGCGGCGGGCAATGATAATTCGGAGGATATGATTTCGATCGATAACCTTGATGGTTGGAAGGTAAATGGCAATGATTTAATCTTACGCGTATGGAATAAATCTTCGCTGACAGATCAGGACATTACTCTACAGGGCTGGAATTCATCAGATACAGGTTACCGGATTACAAATATAGTAGTAACCAATAGCTCTCAATACGATATGCTGACGCGTGGTGCTGTCCAATATAGTAGCCTGTTGCTAGGGACTAGTAATGGTGACGTGACTGATCTCAGCAGTCATACTGAAAATCTGATCTACCTGAGCGGCGGCGGCAATGATTCCATTATAGGCGGTCAAGGCTCGGATATCCTGTACGGCAGCGGTAGCGGACGCGATACCTTAGCAGGTGGTGCAGGTAATGATTTACTGTACGGCCAAGGCAATGATGATGTGCTCTACGGCCAAGCCGGCAATGACGAGTTAAACGGTGGCGATGGTAAGGACAGTTTATATGGCGGCGATGGGAAAGATGCTCTTAACGGCGGGGCCGGCAATGATCTATTAACTGGTGGTTTAGGGAATGATGTATATTTCACTGGCAGTGGCAGTACTTATAATAAGGTCTTTGGCAATGACACCATTGCTTCAGCGAACAACAACAGTAGTGATACACTCAAGCTGAGAAACTGGGACGCTCCTTCTGACGCCGAAAAAAGCGGCAATGATCTGGTGATTTATTATGCTAGCAATGACCAATTGTACTCCTCAGTCACTTTGCAGGACTGGTATTTAGGAGATGGCTATCAGCTCAGCAATTATCAAAATAAGTATGATGATGTAGTCCAAAACTTTACTCTAGTGGCTGGTAATGACAGTAATAACACTGCAAACTACAACAGCAGTAGTAATAGTATTTTATACTTTGGTCTTGCTGGTCAGGATACGATTACTGGCGGGACAAATGGTGATTGGCTGTATGGCGGGACTGGTGATGATTCATTAAGTGGCGGTGCTGGCAATGATCAGTTGTACGGCGGTGCTGGCAATGATACATTATGCGGTGGTGCAGGCAGCGATACCTATTACTTTACTGGTAACTTTGGTAATGATGTCATCACCAAAGATACAGCTAATAGTCTGGATGTCCTTTCTTTTGTAGATGTAATCGATGACATGGTTGTTGTTAAACAAAGCAGTAATGACCTGATTATGCAGTTTAGTAATGGCAGCAGTCTGACCTTTGAAAGCTGGTATGATGGTACAGAAAACCAGATCGTTTCTCTCTATAGTGATGATAGTGATTCAGGCTTAGTAGAGACCATTGCCATTGGCTCTGATGCTGTGAATGATACCTTGACAAATGCATCAGGTCTTTTTGGGCTCGGTGGAAATGATACTTTGATTGGCAATAAGGAATATGAATCCTTTGTCGGCGGCACAGGCAATGATATATTGACAGGTAATGCTGCAGGTATAGACTACTATGATTTTTATCTAGGTGATGGCAATGATACCATTACTTATACCGAAAATAGTGCTAATGATGAGATTTGCTTCTATGGCACGCTCACATACAGTGATTTGAGCACTAGCTGGAGTGGCACCAATTGCATAATCAGCTATGGTACAGGTGGCGACAGCATAACTATTATTGGTGCTGGCACAGCTGCACCAAGCCTAGCTTTTTCCAGCACAGATGAAAAATATACATTCAATACGACAACAAACGTTTGGAGTAAAGTGTAAATCGGAAATTGATTCATAGCGCTGCATACCCATACTTTTTAGATCGTGCCCACGGGTACGGTCTAAAAAGTATGGGTATGCAGGCCAAACTGACAGTTTTGCCTGGGAACTTAAAGAGAATACCGCCTGGGCATTTTTTTATCATCATTTGGATACTTAAAGCCTCGGTCAGTCGATCTGTTTCTTATGGATGGGCAAATATAGTGTTGTATAATTTCCAATTTATGCGATAATTATAAAGTGAGCTCGTCCAGCTAAAGCTGGACATAGATAGAAAAGGGGGATTAATTTTGGGTATCTTTTCGTGGATGTTTTCAAAAAATACGGAAACCAATTCCCAGGTTCGCAAATGGGTAGCACAAGAAATTGAGAAGGTGGATACCGCTAATCCTGATGTTTACGGAATCTTTATAAAACTAATACACACTGCTACTCAGTATGGAAAGTATAGTATTGAGGAACAAAATGATAAATTTTCCCAGGCATCCCGACAATATTTAGGAGATGCTACTATCTTTGAGATTGCTTGCTATACCTATCATCGCCTGGAAAATTGGCTAGTTAGGAATCAACCAGAGCATAAAGCAGAATTAGCACTTCCGATTAGTAAATGGATAGTAGAGAAATTTTCCTTAACATTCTATTTGGATGAGCAATTGGTTAGCCGATTATTTAAAGAACAGTTGGATCGATACCAGACTATTACAGGGGCTGGAAAGGGCCTTGAGGAACTTCATCTTGAACTAGAAGAGCGCATCTTACTGACTAAAGGAGATAAATTTAATCAAAAACAGCTGCCTAAAGATCCCTCAAATATAGCCTTTGATTCTCAGTATATTAAATTCAGTCTATCAAATTATGAGAAAAATTATATACCATCAATAATTACTGATATACAGGATTATTGTAGTAAAAATACAAAAAAACAATCGATCCAGAAACAGAATCAGAATCAGCAGCAGGTCCAGGGAGAGCGAGATTATTTATATGGTATGGCATTAGTTGCGCAAGAAGATTGGGTAAGAGCGTGCACGGCTTTCACCAAGGTGATATCTGCCAATCCCAAACATTATGACGCTTTGGTACAGCGGGGCTTATTATATGTTACATTGCATCAATCGGTAGAGGCGGTGCAGGATTTCACGATTGCCATTGAGGTAAATCCTAATGAGCCTACCCCCTATCTTCATCGCGCTAAATGTTATCACCGGAATTTTCGACAAAAAGATAAGTCGTTGGCTGATTATTCCGCGGCAATTCGTTTAGCACCTAGGGATGTAGCAGGGTATTTTGGCCGGGGTGAACTATATGACGAAATAGCATTGCATGACGAAAAGCAAGCCTTAGAGAAAAATGATCATGTTAAATATGCTGAGGTTTCTGAGGAATTGTTAGCAGCAATTAATGATTATAGTCAGGTCATTGCTTTAGAGCCTGAACATGATGGTGCTTATACTAACAGAGGTTTAATTTATGCGCGCAAAGCGCGGGTAAATAAGAATGCTGATTTTATTGTAAAAGCCATTGCTGATTTTGAACAAGCGATGAACTTGAATTGGGAGAATGGCTATTTATATAAACAACAGAATGAAATGAAAGAATTATTAGAGAATGTCAGTCAATCTGAGGAATAGGCTGGTGTATATATTTTAGCGTTTTTGTTAGGAATAGGGGTGAACTCAATGGAAATTAGTAAAGTTTATCAAGGAACTGAGCAGAAAGTGATTAGTCCTCAGTCTGGTAGTGCCCAGCAGATTGGTGAAAATACCGAGGTAGTTGATAGTAATTTGGCTGTGCAAAAAGACTTCCAGGTTAATGTACAAGATGGACTTAAAATGAAATTGGCTGAGTTTGCAAATATACTACAAAATCGCGAGCAACTTATTCAGTCTCTACCTGATGATATTAGGAAAGCTGTGGTAGAATTGCTAGGGCAGATGTCAGCAGATACTGAGCTAACACAAGGGTTAGAAAATTTGCTTAAAGGACAGAAAATTGCGGCAGAGCAGCTTAAGGATATGAGTAATATATTGGAATTTAGTGCGGCGCTGCATCAGGATGAGTATAGTGAGATAAAACTTTTTTTGCAGAAAATTCTTGAAAATTTTACGAAACAGGCAGAAATAACTCCTGAACAGTCGGCAAAAGAACTTGTACAATTAGCCAAACAGTTGCCTGTTAGTAATACTGTGGCTCAAGAAAGTTTAAGCCAAGAACTGGATCAAATTCTGGAGCCAACGGTACAAAAAAATATACAACAGTTAAGCCAAAATGAACAAAAAAATTTAATAAAACTAACTAATCTGCTAGGACAAAATATGCCAAAACAATTACAACAATTGGCAAAGGGAAATAATTTACCTGAATTGCCTGGAGTGTGGGCAATATTTAAAATGGCTGATGCATGGCAGTTCAAAGATATACAGCCCAAGACATTGCAGGCAGCTGTAGATTTATTAAATCAGATAGCCCAAGAGATGTCCCATGAAAAAGGGACGGTAGTTGCCAAACTAGAACAGTTTGTACAAACTTTGCCTCCTGAGGTTAGCAATAAAGGGGGGATAGCTGCCAAACTAGAACAGTTTGTACAAACGTTGTCTCCTGAGGTTAGCAATAAAGAGGCGGTAGTTGCCAAACTAGAACAGTTTGTACAAACGTTGTCTTCTGAGGCCAGCAATAAAGAGGCGGTAGTTGCCAAACTAGAACAGTTTATACAAACGTTGTCTTCTGAGGTCAGCAATAAAGGGGCGGTAGTTGCCAAACTAGAACAGTTTGTACAAACGTTGTCTTCTGAGGTCAGCAATAAAGGGGCGGTAGTTGCCAAACTAGAACAGTTTGTACAAACGTTGTCTCCTGAGGTTAGCAATAAAGAGGTAGTAGTTACTCAACTAGAGCAGTTTGTACAATCCTTGCCCCTTGAGGTTAGCAATAAAGGGATGGTAGTTGCCCAACTAGAGCGGTTTGTACAAACTTTGCCTTCTGAAATCGTCAAAGCTTTGCAATTGTCTCTGAAGCAGGGAGGAGATATAGCTGACATTTTGCGCGGGTTTGCAAATAATTTTAGCAATGCTGTAGTCTTAAATGAACATATGAATAGCGAGATGCAGTCATTGGCAACAAAAATCATTGAAAACATGGGGGCAAAATCTCCTTCAATGCCAGTTGATACCAATAATATATTGTCTCAATTTACAAAACAGATGACTGATACTGCTGCAACTGTTGAACAATTAAAAACGCTCATACAGCAGTTGAAAACTCAATTGTTTGCTGGTGACCCTAAACTTTTAGAAAAACAGCAATATGCTTTGAATCAGTTGACTACGTTGTTTGAACAGAATATTCCCCAGTCATTACAGGAGGGGGCAGTTAAACACAAGTTGCCTGAATTACCCCAAATGTGGGTATTGTTAAAATCCTTAGGAACAGAACAATGGCAAGATATTGAACCGCAAAATTTACAAAAGTCAGCAAGTGTGATAAAAGAACTGGCTCAGTCTATCTATAAATCTACAGGGCTAACAGGGGAAAAACAGGCTGAGCATAGCGTCCTATCCTTTTCTATACCGCTACATGTTGCTGAGGGAATATATTATCCTGCTCATATTCATATTTATCATCAACAAAAAGACAACAGCAGTCAGCCGGCTGAACGGCAATTTGAAACATGGTTGCGTATATGTGTTGATACTGAAAATATTGGTATGGTGGATAGTGTTTTTCGGCTATATGGAGATAATAAACTAGATGTCCGAGTTAATTTTTCAGCCACGTCTGCCGCTACGCAATTTGCCCAGGATTTACCTAACATAAAAAAAAGCCTTGATGATACTAAACTTAATTTAACAGATATTATAATTAACAAAGCATAGTTTTTTGATGGAATCAGAAGGAGTAGAACAAGCCCAGTCTAAAAGAGATGGGCTTGTATTTTTTTGTGTTTAAAGTAAGTTAAAAAAGTAACATAACTTATACGCATTGGATTTTTTTTACTATAGCAAAAAGGCATAATGACGATTGAAAAGAACAATTTTACGTAACATGTATAATCGTGTACGATATAGAAAAGATAGAATAGTCAAGTGAATTTGAACATTAAGTTATTAATGGGTACATTAAATTGATGTAATATTCTATTGTTTTATTATGGAAGTACATTTGTACAGCAGTAAGGCATATAAGATGTTAACTGATAATATTGACTAGGCTTTACTAATAGTTGTCGTAGTTTGCACGAAATAACTTAGGAGGTGTGTTTGTTTGAAAATTATTGTACTAGTCAAGCAAGTTCCTGGAACTGATTCCGTAAAACTTGATCCTGTAACTGGAGTAATGGTGCGTACTGGTAAAGATGTAATTATTAATCCTTTGGATGAAAATGCATTGGCTGAGGCCATTCGAATCAAGAATACCTATCCTGATGTAACAATCACTGCGGTGAGCATGGGCCCAGTATCAGCAATGAAAGCCATCAAAGAAGCGATTGCTATGGGGGCAGATGATGGAGTATTAGTATCTGGCCGAGAATTTGCAGGTTCAGATACCATTGCTACAGCTAAAGTTATTGCAGCAGCCATCAAAAAAACGGGTACCTTTGATATGATTCTTTGCGGGGAACGTGCGACAGATGGTGAAACAGGTCAGACGGCAGCTATGATTGCCCATTACCTCAATATTCCAGCACAAACATATGTATCTGGATTGGAAATTTTAGAAGACGGCGTTATTGTTAAACGTACTGTTGAAAGTGGCTTTGAACGCGTTCAAGTAACTTATCCAGTATTGGTTTCTGTAAATAAAGATATTAGTGACACTGGATTCCCTACCTTGAGTGGTAAATTAAAAGCTAAACAAGTTCAAGTACCTATGGTAGGGAATGCTGAACTTGGTTTTGATAAGAGTGAGCTTGGGCTTACTGGCTCGCCTACGCGCGTAGTTAAGATTTTCAGCCCTAAACTTTCCCGTGATACGGTTATGGCTAAAGCCAATGGTACAATGCAGCCTATTGATGAGTTGATGTCGTTTTTAGTTCAAAAGGATGTTTTATAAAGGAGGTAAATAATGATGTCAAGTTATGTTAATTGCAGTATAGAGCAAGCGCAAAATATCGCCGATTTTAAAGGTGTATTCATACTTGGTGAACAACGTGATGGAAAGATTGGGGCTATTACTTTTGAACTCTTAACTTGGGGACGTGGGATTGCCGATGAATTAGGATGTGAACTTGGCTGCGTTTTACTGGGTGATGAAATCGAAAATATGCAGGAAGTTATTCAGCGTGGTGCAGATAAAGTATTTTTCATTCAAGATCCTATTTTCAAAAACTTTTTGACACAGCCTTACAGTAATGCCATTACTCGCTTAGTGAATGAAGAAAAACCAGAAATTATTATTGCTGGCGCGACTACCACTGGCCGTACGGTAATGCCCCTCGTTACTGCTAAATGCCATACGGGTTTAACGGCTGACTGTACTGAGCTTACAATTGATCCAGAGACTAAGTTATTATTGCAAACTCGCCCAGCGATTGGCGGCAATATTATGGCTACCATTAAAACTCCAGGCACTAGACCACAAATGGCGACAGTACGTCCTAGATCAGCTAAACAAGCTGATATTGATACAAATCGGACAGGTGAAATTATTGTTAAGAAGTATGAAGGCTCAACAATAATGACAGTTGAAAAGTTTTTGGAGTTTATTAAAGATACGACTCAAGCCGTAAGTATTGAAGAAGCCGATGTAATTATTGCCGGTGGTAAAGGTATGAAAAATGCTGCAGGCTTTAAAATGATAGAAGAATTGGCAGAATTAATGGGAGCAGCTGTTGGTGCTACTCGTGATGCAGTTGAACTTGGCTGGTCCACTTACCCTCATCAGATTGGTCTTTCCGGTAAAACCGTATCACCAAAATTAATCATTTCTGCAGGTATATCAGGTAAGATTCAATATTTGGCTGGTATGCAGACAGCTGATGTCATTGTGGCAATCAATAAAGACCCTGAAGCGCAAATCTTTAAAGTGGCAGATTTCGGTATTGTAGGTGACGTATTTGAAGTGGTGCCTATGCTAATTGAAACAGTCAAAAAAATGAAAGCTAAAGCATAAGGGGGTATAGGTAATGCAATTTAATAAAGTAACAGACTCCATTATTAAGGAGCTTCAAGAAATTATTGGTGCAGCTAATGTAGTTGTAGATGAAGAAAAAATGGAAATGTATTCTCGTGATGAGACTTCAGATAAACTCTGGGAAAAAATGCCTGAGGTAGTAATAAAACCTGAGAATGCTCAGCAAATTGCTGAAATTGTTAAGTTGGCCAATCGTGAACTGATCCCTATTACTCCTAGAGGCGGAGGTTCAGGTCTCGCAGGTGGTGCTGTACCAATGCATGGCGGTATGGTATTATCTCTAGAAAAAATGAATAAAATCATAGAAATTGATAACGAAAATTTGTTCATGGTTTTAGAGCCTGGCGTTACTACAGGTGAAGTACAAAAAGAGGCTAAGGTATTTAATCTATTTTATGCTGGTGACCCTTGTTCAGCTGAGTCCTCATTTATTGGTGGTAATGTTGCGACAAATGCTGGTGGTAACAAAGCTGTTAAATATGGTGTGACAGGCCGGCATGTATATGGTTTAGAAGTTGTTATGCCTGATGGTGAGATTGTTACCTATGGTGGCAAAAACGTAAAAGATGTTACTTTCTATGATATGGTGCATTTAATGGTTGGTTCAGAAGGTACTTTGGGGATCATTACAAAAATATGGCTAAAATTGATGCCTCTGCCTCAATATGTTGCCGATTTATTGATTCCGTTTCCTGATATGCAATCAGCAATTAAAGTTGTACCAAAAATTATGACTGCTGGTATTATTCCGACTGCAGTTGAATTTATGGATCGTATATCAGTTTTAGCGGCTGAACAGTATCTGAATAAGACATTGCCGTATAGCCAAGAATCAGGCGCATACATCATTTGCGAAGTGGATGGAAATACGGAAAATCAAGTGCAAGAAGATTATGAAACCATTGGCAAGTTATGTATGGAAAATGGCGCTCTAGAAGTATTTGTAGCTGATAATATTTCTACTCAAGATCGCATTTGGAAATCACGTAAGGCTTATGCCGAAGCACTTCGTATGATTAGCCCAGTATACTGTATGGAAGATATTGTTGTTCCTATTTCTAATATTCCTGCAGCACTTGATGCTATTGAAAAAATTGCTGCAAAATTTGAGTGTAAAATTCCTAGTGCTGGCCATGCTGGTGACGGAAATATTCATGCGACTATTTTACGTGAAGACCGTGATGAACATGCTTGGCATGATCTTAAATATGCAGTCTTGGAAGAAATCTATGATGCTGTATACAAGCTAGATGGCAATTTGTCTGGTGAACATGGTATTGGAGCAAAACGTGTATCGGCAATGTACAAGCATATGACCGAAGGCCAAAAGAAAGTATTGCATACCGTTAAAAATGCTTTCGATCCTAACAACATCATGAATCCAGGAAAAGTTGTACTTCTTGGCAGAATCGCAGAATAAGCGTATAAAAAAGCAATCTGAATCTCTTTAGGGAGATTCAGGTTGCTTTTTTATAGAATGTATAAGCTTTAAGAACCGCAGAGGTTTTATAATAATAATCTTTCCGATGTGTTCTCTGCGGTTAAAAAATTCTAGCTATGTTTATTCTGAAAGACGCATAGCGCTTTTCTTACGGAATCAGAAAGTATAGCACTTTCCGATTCCAAGTAAGGGCAACTAAGGCTTTTGCCTGCGCTGAGGCTTGGCGAAAGCCAAGTTTTCTTTATCCATACCTAGATAGTTTTATTGTATCTACATATGATACAATAAGGTGACAATTTATTTGATAGTATCAGGAAGGATGGAGCTAGTGTTTGACTTTTCTACTGTAAATTTGGAAAATTTAATTATACATCAAGTAGGTAATAAATTGCGGGATGAAGGCCTCTTTGTGTCTCCTACGGTATGTGAGATGAAAGATGGCGATGTGGAAGAACTATTGCTCAAGTATTTTTTATCTTCCTTCAAGGAAGAAGCTTTTTATAAGTTTTTTCATGAAACAGATATTCATTTGAATGAATTATATATGTATATTAGTAACATATTTGTGGATCGTGATAGTTTTTATACGCAATCAATCAATATTTTAAAACATTTATATGAAAAATCCTCCCATCCGCAAATTAAAGGTGGGGAATTTTACATGGTATATTTTACAGATTGCATGGTCAATGAACAAAAAGCTGATGCGATTGGTATTTTTAAAACAGAAAAAAAAGAAACCTATTTGAAGATTACTAGATATGCAGATGAATTTTTTGTTGGCAGTGATAAGGGAATTAATATTAAAAAATTAGATAAAGGCTGTATTATTTTTAATATAGAATCAAATGACGGCTATCGAGTGTTGACTGTAGATGCTGTGAACAAAGGTAATAGTGAAGCATTATATTGGAAAGATGATTTTTTACAGCTTACCAATGTTCAGGATGGTTATTTTCACACAGAAAATTGTTTGACAGTCTGCCAGGATTTTGTTGAGAATATTTATGGTGAAATATATCAAGCTGATCGCAAAGATAAAGTTGTGTTTATGAATGAGGCTGTGGCTTATTTTGACAAACACAGTGAATTTAATCTTGAAAATTTTGTTCAGGAAGTGGTTAAGGAACCTGAGCTTATTGAACAATTTAAAGAACATAAACAAAATTATGATATTAACCAAGGATTTAATACTGCCGAAAGTTTTAGCATTTCAAACCCTGCAGTGAAAACCATGAAAAAGAAGTTTAAAAATTTAATTAAGCTAGATACTGAATTTGAAATCAAAATGAAACGCTCAACCCCAGAAACTGATAATATGCAGTTTATTGAACGCGGTTTTGATGAAGAAAAAGGTATGAGTTTTTATAAAGTTTATTTTAATATAGAAGAATAAATGATATATATATAAGCCTAGACTATCTTAGTAGGCTTGTATTTTTAGATTTTTGACGATTTGGCAGGGAATTTCAGTTAGTTGGTGAATATTAGATATTAAATATTTTTGGGGAAGGATGTATGAAATGATGGAATTAAATTTGCTAATTGAAAATAAGTTAGGACTACATGCTAGACCAGCCTCTCTGTTTGCACAAAAAGCTTCTGCTTATAAATCAACTATTATGATACTTAAAGGTGAAAAAAGCGTCAATGGGAAAAGTATTATTGGAATTATGGGGCTGGGCGTAAAACAAGGCGAAAGTTTGCTACTCAAAATCGAAGGTCCAGATGCTGATGAGGCAGCAGCAGCTTTGCAAAAATTAGTTGCTAATAAATTTGGGGAAGAGTGATAGTATGTGGAAAATAGAGGGGATTCCAGCATCTGCAGGTATTGCTATTGGTCAGATTGTACATATTCAGGAATGTGTACATGATTTTTCCCGCACAGTGACTCCTGAAGAGGCACCAAGAGAAAAAGAACGATTTTTGTCAGCGCAGCAAGTGGCAGAGACAGAACTTGATGAACTCATGGAACGTACAGCAGCTACGGTTGGAGAGCATCAGGCTGAAGTATTTGCCGCACATAAGCTAATGGTACAAGACCCATGCTTAGTTGAGGCTGTATTTGATGATATTGAAACAAATTATGCCAGTGCTGAAGCAGCAGTAGAAACTGCTACTCAGTCGATAGCGAGTATGTTTGCTTCTCTTGATGATGAATATATGCGTGAGAGGGCAGCTGATATCAAGGATATTGGTAAACGTCTAATGCGTATATTGCAGGGCAAAGTGGAAGATGTAAAATATGAAGGTATTTTAGTAGCAAGCGATTTGTTGCCATCAGATACGGCAGCCATTGATTTTGATCTTGTATCTGGATTTATTACAGCTCTTGGTGGAAAAACATCTCATAGTTCTATTTTGGCCAGGGCGGCAGGACTTGCCGCTGTGGTTGGTGTTGGCAGTGCGATAGACAAACTAATTAACGGGGATATGGTTATTGTTGATGGCCATGCCGGTCTGGTATTTGTCAATCCTGAGGAAGCTATGCTGGAAGAGTATCGCCAACGCCTGACAACAGAAAAAGCCAGAGCTGTAGCATTGGCAGAAGTCGGGCATTTGCCTAGTGTAACTGTTGATGGATCTCATATTGAGGTTGCCTCCAATATTGGCACACCTGCCGATATGAAAAAAGTAATTGCTGCAGGTGCTGATGGTGTTGGTTTATTCCGTACTGAGTTTTTGTTTTTAGACAAAACTACTGTACCAACAGAAGAAGAACAATTTCAGTCTTATCGTGCCGTACTTATGGCTATGCCAGATAAGAAAATTGTAATTCGAACGTTAGATGCTGGTGGTGATAAGCAACTACCGTTTATCGGTGGTCTGACAGAAGCCAATCCTGCATTAGGGCTTCGAGCCATACGACTCTGTATGGTATATCAAGATGTATTTAAAACACAGTTACGAGCATTACTTCGGGCTGGTGTGGAAGGCAACTTGCATATCATGTTTCCTATGATTGCTACATTAGATGAATTGGTAAAAGCCAAAGCCTTACTGAAAGAAGTGGCTGACGAGCTGGCACGGGAAGGAATAGCCCATCGCAGCGATGTGCCTGTAGGCATCATGATTGAAGTTCCATCCGCGGCTGTTATTGCTGATATACTAGCTGAGGAAGTAGATTTTTTCAGTATTGGTACCAATGATTTAGTTCAGTATACCATGGCTGCTGATCGCATGAATGAGCATGTGGCTTGGTTGAGTGATTATTTTCAACCTCCGGTTATCAGGCTGATTGCCAATGTTGCGAGGGCTGCACAAAAAAATGGTAAGTGGGTAGGGATGTGTGGTGAAATGGCTGGAGATCCTCTAGCTACACCTCTATTAATTGGACTTGGTTTAACTGAATTATCAATGAGTACACGCTGCGTTCCCATAGTTAAAAATCTTGTTCGTCAGCTTACGGTGCAAGAGGCTAAAGAGTGGGCTGATCATATTCTTACACTACGTACAACTTCAGATATTAAGAAAAATCTTGAAGAGATTGCTACCAAGTTTGATATATGATTCTTTTTTAATGTGATAAAAGTTGGCAGCTAAGGTTTGCACTTTGGCTGCCTAAATAATATATATTGGAATGTAGAGGTGAATGTTTATGTTAAAACGTATTGCCGTTATGACCAGCGGTGGTGATTCTCCTGGTATGAATGCTGCCATTCGCGCGGTTGTACGCGTAGCCATTCATGAAGGGGTAGAGGTATGGGGAATTTATAACGGTTATGCTGGCATGTATGAAGATAAAATGGTTCAATTGGATTCCAGGTCAGTAGGAGATATCCTGCAACGTGGTGGTACTTTTTTGGGAACGGCACGCTGTGAGGAGTTTAGAACAACGGAAGGACGCCAACGGGCTTTTGAGAACTTAAGGCGCCATGGTATTGAAGGTGTAGTCATTATCGGTGGCGATGGATCAATGACAGGTGCAGAACTATTGTCCGATCTGGGGATCGCTGTAGTTGGTTTACCTGGTACTATCGATAATGATATTTGGGGCACTGATTATACTATTGGTTTTGATACCGCTACCAATACAGTAGTGGATGCTATTAATAAATTACGTGATACTGCGTCATCCCATGGTCGAGTTATTGTTGTTGAAGTAATGGGGCGTAATTCTGGTTGGATTGCTATGACTGCTGGACTTGCGGGTGGTGCCGAACACATCCTGATTCCAGAGATAAGTGTGAATTTGGATGAACTATGCGAAAAATTGCGTCAGTCCCACGATTCTGGTAAGAAATACAGTGTGGTAGTGGTGGCTGAAGGAGCAGGCAGTGCAGTAGAAATTGGCAAAAAAATTGTTGATTGCAGTGGCCTTGATACACGAGTGTCGGTGCTCGGCCATATTCAACGGGGTGGTTCACCGAGTGTATTTGATCGTATTTTAGCCAGTACCCTGGGTGAACATGCTACATTAGCCCTGATTTCTGGAATATCTAATGTGATGTTTGGTTCGCGGAGCGGTGGGGTTGTTACCATTGACTTAGCTGATGCTATTGGCCATAAGAGGACAATTGATCCTTCTATGTTTCGATTAGCAAACTTATTATCAAAATAAAAAAGTTACAAGAAAGTGTTGGGGCATGACTCAATGCTTTTTTTTTGAAATCGGAAGAAATCGATAAGATGAAATACAAAGACCTAAAGTGTTTTATTAGGATATGAAAAATATTTCTGAAGGAGTTTATATAATTAAATGGAATAGTTTATGAGTATAACAAATTAAAATTAGATGTAAGGGCGTGAAATTTATGTTGATTAGCAAGCGATTATTCGGTGAGGCAAATGGCCAAAAAGTATACGAATATATATTGAAAATGCTAATGGCATAGTGATCATCCTTATGTTTTAGACAGTAATAATAGGAAAAGTACAATAATGGAGTGAGTACCGATATGACCCTTGTATCTCCGCCGACTTCACAGAATATCAATCTTACTTTTGAAGAAATATCTGCTGCGTTCGAGCAGTCCTATGATGGTATACTTGTCCTCGATGGTAATGCGGATGTAGTGTTGGTAAATGACGCCTACTTCCGGATAACTGGCCTTGGCAGAAAAGACGTCGAGGGTAAAAATTTTCGTGAGTTTGCACAAAACAGCCCTTATAAAAAAACAGCTTGCATTGAGGCATTGGATACCAAAAGACCAGTAACTCGGACCCATGTTAACCTTTTTCCGGGAAAGGTGGTCATGGTTACTGCCAAACCGATTTTGGATGAAAATGGACGTGTACGCCTGGTGATTGGCAATTGCCGAGACATGTCCGAGATGGTGCAATTACGGGAACAACTCGAAAGAGCGCAGGAAATTGAAGAACTATATTATAAGAGCCTGGAAGATCCTAAAGCAACAGCCCCTGTTGCCGTTAGTAGTAGAATAAATGAGATTTTCCATGCTGCCGCAAAAGTAAGTAACGTTGATATTACCGTCTTAATAACCGGAGAATCCGGTGTAGGTAAGGAAGTATTGGCAAGGTATATTCACGAAAATGGTTCCAGAAGAGAAGCTCCTTTTGTTGCCATTAACTGTGGAGCTATTCCGGATACTCTTTTGGAATCAGAATTCTTTGGATATGTTGGTGGTGCATTTACTGGGGCATTGAAGCACGGCAAGAAAGGTCTGTTTGAAACTGCTGATGGAGGAACGATTTTCTTAGATGAAATCGGTGATTTGCCATTTAGTTTGCAGGCAAAACTGCTGCGAGCACTGGATACGGGTGAGATTACCAGGGTAGGAGCCAATTCTCCGACTCTGGTTAATGTAAGGATCATAGCTGCAACCAATAAAGATTTAGGAAAGATGGTGTATGAGAGTAGATTTAGGGAAGACCTTTATTATCGCTTAGATGTTATCCATTTCCATATTCCGCCCCTTCGGGAGCGGCCAGAAGATATTCGGCCCCTTTGCATGTATTTTTTGAATGAGTACAATCGGCGTTATGGGCAAAACAAAAGGCTTAGTTTAGAAGTTCAAAAGGCATTGGAAAGCTATATTTGGCCCGGGAATGTACGTCAGTTAAAGCATATGCTTGAGCGGATGGTTGTTCTAAGCGACGGAGAACAGTTAGAATTATCATCTATCTCTGATGATGGCGATTTTTGGAGACATAAAAACTTAACCGATGCGTCGGTTGACATGATAATGGTAAATCGGTTCAGCCCGATCCCCCAAGCGATCGAAGAGGTGGAAAAGCAAATTTTATCTCATGCAATGAAATTTCATTCAAGTAGCCGCCAAATCGCCAAATCGACAGGTTTAGACCAAACTACGGTATTACGCAAGATCAAGAAATATGGTCTTCATCAAATATTGCCGAGGAAATAAGGAATTTGAACAAAGTAATAGTTGAGTAAGAGATGGTTGCGATGCAGGCGCCATCTCTTTTTTTTACGGAATCAGAAAGTATAAGTTTTTGGCTGTCATTGCGACGAGGTACGAGGATGCAATCCCCTACTTGTCCAGAGATTGCTTCGCTACACTCGCAATGACAAAAAAAGGACGCGTTAGCGTTTTTCTTATGTCAGGAGAGATATGCTTTCTGTTGTTGTGTGCTGAGGCAAAATGCATCATGATATTGGCAGATAATTAGTATGAGTCAAGAAGATCGTTGAATTATTACATTGAGGCAAAATGCATCAGATGAGGCAATAATCTATGTTCTGAATTGATGTTACTCAATGAAAGAAGGCATCTAGACTCTATTCCTTACTCGATAAATAATGAATAATGCAGATGTAGCGCGGAAGTGCTTGACAAGGGGGAAGAATGAATGCAATTGGCACAAAAATTGCATTCATACAGAAGCATATAGGAGTAAGAGCAGTCGATAGTTCTCCTTTGGGAGGAGATTAAGTGAACTTACACGCAAAAGCTTACGACGGCGGATCAGGCAGTTAAATTTGTAAAGTTAGATAATAGATAAAGGGACTATCATGAAAGGGGTAATTTGTATGGGTAAAGTAATGAAAACAATGGATGGCAATGAAGCAGCGGCATATATATCTTATGCCTTTACTGAAGTTGCAACTATCTATCCGATTACACCATCTTCTCCAATGGCGGAGAATGTCGATCTATGGTCGGCAAAGGGAAAGAAAAATTTATTCGGTCAAACAGTACGATTGGTTGAAATGCAGTCCGAGGCAGGGGCCATCGGGGCCATGCACGGATCCTTGGAAGCAGGGACTTTGACAACTTCTTATACGGCATCACAAGGATTGCTTTTAATGATACCGACTATGTATCGACTGTCCGGACAATTAAAGCCAGGTGTGCTTCATGTAAGTGCACGTACAGTGGGAACTCACGCTTTCTCCATATTTGGGGACCACTCGGATGTCATGGCTTGCAGGCAGACTGGTTTTGCCATGCTGTCTACGGGAAGTGTACAGGAGGTAATGGACTTATCCGGAGTTGCCCATCTTGCGGCTATTACAGGTAGGATTCCTTTTTTACATTTCTTTGACGGATTTCGAACGTCTCATGAAATCCAAAAAATTGAATGCCTAGATTATAAAGATCTGAGCTGCTTGTTGGATAAAGAGGCTTTAGAAGAATTCCGTAAAAATTCTTTAAATCCAGAAAGACCTGTACTAAGAAGTGGGGTAGAAAATCCAGATATTTTCTTCCAAGCAAGAGAAGCATGCAATCCTTATTATGATAAGCTACCTAGTATTGTAGAAAACTACATGAATAAAATAAATAAGGTGACAGGCAAAAACTATAAATTATTTAATTATTATGGGGCAGAAGATGCCGAATATGTGATTGTTGCCATGGGGTCTGTAAGTGGAGCCATTCAAGAAACAGTAGATGCTTTAAATAGGCAGGGGCAAAAAACAGGATATCTTCAAGTTCATCTGTACAGACCGTTTTCTCTGGAGCATTTTTTGAAAGATTTTCCAAACACAGTAAAGAAAGTGACTGTATTAGATAGAACCAAAGAACCGGGGGCGCTTGGTGAGCCATTGTATCTGGATGTTTGCTCGGCATTTATTGATAAGACAGTAAGGCCGCAAATTTTTGCAGGACGTTATGGCTTATCTTCGAAAGACGTTACCCCAGCACAGATTGTAGCTGTTTATAAGAATATGATAAATGTTGAATCAAAAAATCATTTTACAGTAGGTATTCATGATGATCTTACTTATTTATCATTAGCGGTAGGAGAAGAAGTAGATTTTGCAAGTGAGGGAACCATTAGTTGTAAGTTCTGGGGCCTTGGCTCAGACGGTACTGTTGGTGCCAACAAAAATTCGATTAAAATCATTGGTGATCATACAGATATGCATGTTCAGGCCTATTTTGAGTATGACACAAAGAAATCAGGCGGTGTTACAAAATCACACTTACGTTTTGGCAAAACACCCATTCGCTCCAGCTATTATGTAAAAACCGCAAATTTCGTAGCCTGTCATAATCCTTCTTATCTTGATAAGTACGATATTGTAAGTGATATCAAAAATAATGGTATCTTCTTATTAAACTGTAGTTGGACGGGTAACGAGTTGGAAGAAAATCTGCCAGCAAGTATAAAGAGAGCCTTGATAAAAAAGAATATCCAATTTTATATTATTGATGCAACCAAACTTGCCAAAGAAATTGGGTTGGGCAATCGTACAAATACCATCTTGCAAGCTGCTTTCTTTAAATTAGCGAGGATTATTCCTGTGCCCCAGGCTATTGAATACATGAAAGCTGCAATTCTCAAGTCTTATGGTCAAAAAGGCGATAAAGTGATTAATATGAATTATGCTGCTGTAGATCAAGGTATAACTGGTGCAAAGAAAGTTGAAGTGACCGCATCTTGGATCGATGCAGTAGATGCAGTGGTAGATACAAATCAAAATCTACCTGATTTTGTTAAGGATATCATGATTCCGATCAATGCTCAAAAAGGCGATGATATTCCCGTTAGCGCATTTGCTGCAAGGGCAGATGGTACATTCCCCATGGGAACATCCGCCTATGATAAGCGAGGGATTGCTGTTGACGTCCCAGAATGGATTGCTGATAATTGTATCCAATGTAATCAGTGTTCCTATGTTTGCCCTCATGCGGCCATCAGGCCTTTCTTGCTTACTGAGGAAGAAGCAGCAATAGCACCACAGGGATATAATACAAGAAAGGCCAATGGCGGACCTAGCTTCGAAAAATATAACTATAGAATGCAGGTAGACGTATTAGATTGTTACGGTTGTGGAAGTTGCGTTCAAGTTTGTCCTGCAAAAGAAAAAGCACTTATTATGAAGCCATTGGCAAGTCAAAAAAATGAGATCGAGAACTGGGATTATTCATTGAAGCTTTCCCACAAAGAAAACCCCTTAGATAAGTTTAGTGTAAAAGGAAGTCAGTTCGAACAGCCGCTCCTTGAATTTTCCGGTGCATGTGCAGGCTGTGGTGAAACACCATATATGAAGGTGATGACCCAGCTTTTCGGAGATAGAATGTATATAGCCAATGCAACTGGTTGTACACAAGCTTGGGGTGCAGCTGCACCATGCTTTCCGTATACCGTCAATAAGGATGGGCATGGTCCTGCATGGTCGAACTCTTTGTTTGAAAACAATGCAGAATTTAGTTTGGGTATGTGTTTAGCGGTTAAGCAGCAACGACAAAGACTTGCAATGAAGTTAGAAGAATTGTTAATGCTTACGAAGAATGAGGCTCTCAAAGAGGCAATCAGCAAATGGCTAAAGCATATTGACCAAGGTAGCATGAGCAAAATCGTAAGCAGCTCTTTAGTAAAAACGTTAGAGTCAGCAACTCTTACTGGAGATGAATTATCATTAAAAGAATACGTATTGAATAATCAAGAACATCTTGTGAAAAAATCCTTATGGATGTATGGTGGCGATGGATGGGCTTATGATATTGGTTATGGTGGTCTCGATCATGTGCTGGTATCAGGCGAAGACGTTAATATCTTAGTTGTTGATACTGAAGTATATTCTAATACAGGCGGGCAGTCTTCAAAAGCGACACCAATTGGTGCAGTTGCTCAGTTTGCAGCTTCAGGTAAAAAGATCCATAAAAAAGATCTTGGAATGCTTGCTATGACATATGGCTATGTCTATGTAGCCCAGGTTGCGATGGGAGCCAATCAGGCTCAATTAGTTAAAGCGCTAAAGGAGGCCGAAAATTTCAAGGGACCATCTTTAATCATCGCCTATGCGCCATGTATTAGTCATGGACTCTCTAAAGGAATGGGATGTGCTCAGTTAGAATCAAAAAATGCAGTAGAAGCAGGTTACTGGCATCTATATAGATACAATCCATTACGTAAAGAAGAAGGTGAAAATCCATTTATACTAGATTCTAAAGAACCAACAGCAAACTTTAAAGAATTCTTGATGGGCGAGGTGCGCTATTCATCCCTAGTGAGAAGTTTTCCTGAAGAAGCCGAAAAATTATTTACAGCGGCAGAAAAGGCCGCCGTAGAAAAATATGCAGTATATAGAGAATTGGCAGTAAAGAAATAAAATGAGATATGAGGATGTAGATGGCCTACATCCTCATACAATTTAAGTAATATGATGAGGTAACGCAATGATAAGAAAATTTCAAGAAATTCTAAAGACAGCACAATTAAAGGGACCAAAAACGATTGCAGTAGCAGTAGCTGAAAATTTGGAAGTGCTTCTTGCTGTAAAAAACGCTAAAGATTTAGGAATAGCCGATGCTATATTAGTCGGAAATGAAGAAAAAATTAGACAGATAGCACAAGAAAATCAGATGGATATTGATGGCTTCACCATCTTAGGACAAAACGATAACATCGAAGCATGCAGAACGGCAGTACAACTTGTTTCAAAGGGGAAAGCTCAGGTTTTGATGAAGGGAATGGTTGATACAGCAATAATTCTTAAGGCTGTACTTGATAAAGAAAACGGACTCCGCACCGACAAGGTATTATCTCATGTTGCTGTAGCCGACATAGATGGCTATGATCGACTATTCTATATTACAGATTCAGCAATGAATATTGCACCAGATCTAAATACTAAAAAGCAAATTATTGAAAATGGGATAAAGGTTGCAAATGCCCTAGGCAATGAAAAGCCCAAGGTAGCTTGTGTTTGTGCTACTGAAAAAGTAAATCCTAAAATGCAAGTCACCATTGATGCTGCAGAACTTGTAAAATTGAATGAGACCGGCCAATTAACAGGTTGTATAGTAGCGGGCCCTCTTGCATTTGATAATGCAGTATCTCTTGAGGCGGCTAAACATAAGGGAATCAAGAGCATAGTAGCTGGTCATGCAGATATATTAGTCATGCCTTTTATCGAGGCGGGAAATATACTTTATAAATCCATAGTATTCTTTGCAAGGGGCAAAATAGCGGGAATTATTGTAGGCGCAAAAGCACCCATTGTGCTAACTTCCAGAGCTGATTCTGATATTGTAAAACTAAATTCAATTGCCATTGGTATTTTGATGGCAAGTAACAATGAGGGGGGATGTTGTGAAAAATAATTTTAGAATACTCGCAATTAACCCTGGCTCAACATCAACCAAAATTGCAGTCTATGACAATGAAGAATTACTATTTGAACAGGTAGTACGGTATTCCAACGAAGAATTGGCACTCTTTGAAAGCATAATTGGGCAATATGAATTTAGAAAAAATGGAATTCTTCAAATATTGAAAGACAGAGGTATATCTATTGAAAGTCTAGATGCTATAGTAGGGCGGGGCGGATTATTAAAGCCCATCGCAGGTGGTACTTATGCAGTCAATGACTCCATGATTGAAGCTTTGCGTCTTGCTGAAAGAGGCGAGCATGCATCCAATATAGGGGGAGTTATTGCAAGGGAAATCGCCGATAAATTAGGCATTCCTTCTTTTATTGTTGATCCTGTTGTTGTCGATGAGCTTACTGATATTGCCAGAGTATCTGGTCTGCCTGGCTATGATAGAGTAAGCATATTTCATGCTTTGAATCAGAAAGCTGTAGCCCGAAAAATTTCAAAAGAATTAGGCAAGTCATATGATGAAGCTAATTTAATCATTGCCCATATGGGCGGTGGTGTAACAGTAGGTGTCCATCAAAACGGGGAAGTTATTGATGTCAATGACGGCCTTTATGGGGAAGGGCCATTTTCGCCGGAACGGACAGGCGGACTACCCAATGGGCACTTGATTGATCTTTGTTTTTCGGGAAAGTATACTCCCGGCGAAGTTAGGAAAATAATTTCTAGCAAGGGGGGATTAGTGGCCTATCTAGGGACAAATGACGGCAGAGAAGTTGGAAAGATGATTGAGAATGGTGATGGGAAAGCAAAACTGGTCTATTCAGCAATGGCCTATCAGATAGCAAAAGAGATTGCGGCAGATGCAGCCGTATTGTTTGGAAAGGTGGACGCTATCGTTTTAACAGGTGGCCTTGCGTATGATAAAGTGCTTGTCGAGATGATCGCTGATCGGGTTTGCTTTATTGCCGATGTCAGGATAGTGCCCGGTGAGCACGAAATGATTGCTTTAACAGAAGGTGCATTGCGAGTGCTTCGAGGCGAGGAGAAAGTAAAAGAATATAAATAATGGGATAAAAAAATCAGCAGGTTCTCTTTATAAGAGATCTGCTGATTTTCTTGTCGAACCTTCGCTTCAATATTCAGTGCTAAAGGGAATAATTAATGGTTTATAACAACAGTTCACTGTAGTTATATCAGGTCCCCTCTATCATAAGTATAATCAAATTCCACATTTGAAATGTTGTTTGATACAATAGGATCTCTTACAGGATCAGGTAATAAGGTATAATCTTTAGCAGAATAGGCTTTATATAGTCGAGGTTTTTGCTCAAAATATCCCCGACCATTTGGCCCATAACCTACTTTAGATTTTTTCATATCAACAACTCCTTTAAAATGATTAAGTGGAACCATAATTCTTAGTGTTCCACTTAACAGGAGATATATTTAAGACCTTAGAAAAAGATTTCTTGTCCATTATGGCTAATTTCAACAGTGTTAATCAATAAATTTTTTGCTTTTTTAGCAAAGGCTTGGGTAGCAGCAAAATCTGTACCAAAATGCATTGGCACTAATAGTTTAGGCTTGATTTTGTCTGCGAAATATTCGGCACCAATTGAGTAGAATTCTTCCATACGACGATCGATTGGGAAAAAGGCAATATCAATCTTAATAGCTTGTGCAATTATTTTTTCCATCTCAGCTTCAAAGTTTAATTTAGCAGAGGCTTGCTCTTTTAAGCTTTCCCCTGACCAGTGCCACCAATTCAGGTCGCCGGCATGAAAAATGGATAGACCATCTACTTGTAACAGAAAAGATATTCCTTGGTCAGTAGAACCAAAGGCTTTAATTGTCACTTGGCCAACATTAATTTCTTCATAGGCTGACATTACATGACAGTTTAACTGTTTTGTATTTACCAAGATATCACTGCTTAATATATAGGTTATAGCTGGGTTGTCTTTTGCCCAGTCCAGTATAATTGGGTCAAAATGATCGCCATGATTATGGGAAGCAAATACTAAGATATTTTTTTTTGTTTTCAAATAATCTCCTGTGATAATTCCTTTAGTGATGCCATCATTTTTTCCAGGTATAGGCTGATAATAATCAAAGATCAGAAAATGCTCTGCTGTTTCTACCGCATAGCCGCTATGAAATAAATGGGTAATTTTGGCGTTATGCATATTCATTATATACACCTCGTATTTTTTATATTAATTATCCCATAATTGCTTACATTTTACAATCTTGGGATTGTCTTATTAACAACCGTCAGATTCTTGCTAGATATTATAAAATTACATAATCTAAAATCCTATTTCCGTAACTCAATAAGTTTGAAAAGTTCTACTAGATAATCGTTTATAATGGGGATATTTATCATTATTATGCGTCGTAAGCCTTCGACGACAAGTGCAAATATAATGGTTGTCCCTACGGCAAATCCTAAGCCACGAGCGACCCCAGCAATAAAATTGGTTGTGATTAGCTTCCAGGGCCTTTCTAATAATTCGATGTAATCAGCAATTCGTAGCGCCTCAAGGTGGCGAGTGAGGCGCTCTATTTGCTCGATAAGGTGATCAGTTCTCCGTCGTTCAATCTTCATAGATCCTCCATTGATTTATACAATTTATTATTTTATACAATTCTTTCTTTTGAGGAATAATCCTTTTGAAATGGAGAGTTATCTGTGGAAAAGATGAAATGTTAGCCATTGACTATATTTTTAAGCCTGTCAGCCCGCCAATTCTTAAGGCTCGAGCCAGGAATCATCTAGAGTAAAAAAAGTACAGGGATATCCTAGAGGAACAATCTCTGATGGATGATTTGACAGGTATCGCTAATCGGCGTTATTTTGACGAGACTTTTGATATCTTGAGTACAAGGATTTTCGTAGGATTTGTCGAAAGTATAACTTAATACATAGGAAAATTTATCAAATTGGCGGAGGTGCATGAAATGTCCATAATGGATTTAATTGAAAAAGGCAAAAAAAATCGCCAGAAGAAAGTACGCCAAAAAGTATTGAAGAATGTAGCAATCGGAGCCGCTATTGGGACAACCCTTGGAGCAGTTGCTGGTGTATTATTGGCACCTAAATCTGGTAAGGAAAATCGTCAAGATATTGTCAGAGCAGCTAAGGAACTTCCTGAGAAAGCTAAAGAAATAGTTGAAAAGACCAAGGTTAAGGTAGAAGAAGTTAAGGGAAAGATGAAGGAAAAACAGGCTATAGTCACCGAAGAACAAGAAGTCTAGGTATAATATTTCCACAAGAAGTAGGATGAGCGGCCGGGCAGTAATGCTCGGCCGCTCGTTAACGGAATCAAAAATTGTAATACTTTTTGATTCCAAGTAAGGGCAACTAAGGTTTAGAGCTGAGCTGGGCTTGGCGGAAGCCAAGTTTTCTTTATAATCTTTGCTGAAAGAAGGGATAATCATGTATATTTCGCTATATGATTTGGGACTGTTTATTATGTTTATAATCATCATTATTGCCAGTAGCTATGTGATCGCTGTTCTCCATCGAGCATTTCGTATACTCGGTCATATTCGGAATGTTCTCGATGCCCACGGCGATGATATTCGCCAAACAATTTCGGGGTTGCCTATAGCATTAGCGAATGTTAATGAGATGACCGTAAGTCTCAAAGAAACGGCTGATCAGACAAATCATGCTTTTGGGTCGTTGCAGAATAGTCTGACTGATACAGTGGACGATCTGCGTTACGGAATAGAAACATGCGTCGTCTATGCTAAAATCATTGGAGAAGTGTATAGGGCTATATTCCCCAAATCGAGTTAATAAAAGCAGACACAGGTTGCTTAAAGGGCGATGTGATAGGTTTTGTTCGATGTATTAGCAGTTGAGCATCCTTGTGCAAGCTAAGTTTTCTTTCGAAAAACACCTACAACTTACAGGAGTGTAGGTGTTTTTGTATGCTATTATGTATATAATAACAGATGCAATTAAATATAATATAAATTTTGGGAATAATGGGGTAGAGTGAGTATGGATGATAACAATATTGAATCTTATGGCTTTAGTAGGGAAATAATCAAAGCATTAACTAGCTTAGGATATGAACATCTTACTGAGGTGCAGGAACGGGTCATACCATTAGTTCTTATAGAGAAGGATATCATTGTGCGATCACAAACAGGTAGTGGGAAAACAGCCGCCTTCGCCATCCCGATTTGTGAAAAAATTGAATTAGAGCAAAGAAGTCCCCAGGTATTAGTTCTTACGCCCACAAGAGAATTGGCAGTACAACTCAAGCAGGATATTACAAATATAGGAAGGTTTAAGAGAATACGATGTGCTGTTGTTTTTGGTAGACAACCTATGGATATACAAACAAGAGAGCTAAAGCAAAGGGTACATATTGTTGTGGGTACACCAGGGAGAACCTTTGACCATATTGAAAGAAAGAATATTATATTGAAAGACATTAAGTATCTTATTATTGATGAAGCCGACAAAATGCTAGATATGGGTTTTCTAGAACAAGTGGAAGCCATTATAAAAATGCTACCGGGTAATAGAGTCACCCTGTTATTTTCCGCAACTATGCCAGACAAGATTAGCGATATATGCAATAAATACATGATTCATCCTATGCAGATTGATGTTGATTCAGAAAATCCCACTGGGGAACAAATTCAGCAAGGATATTATGAAGTCGAAGAAGTGAACAAATTCAATCTTTTAACAAAAATAATCTATAGTTCCCGGCCAGAAAGTTGTATTGTGTTTTGTAATACCAGGGAAAAAGTTGATACATTATTTGAAAAAATGGAAAGAGAAGGCTTTTGTTGTGGCAACCTGCATGGAGGGATGGAACAAAGAGATCGATTACAAACCATTCAAAATTTTAAAAGAGGCGCATTTCCTTTTTTGATTGCGACTGATGTAGTGGCTCGGGGTATTCACATCGACGAAATAGCGCTTGTTGTAAATTATGATATGCCCCTTGATCATGAAAGTTATGTGCATCGTATTGGCAGGACAGGGCGGGCGGGCAATATTGGTGCAGCCGTTAGCTTTGTAAGGACGGATGAATTGAATGTCTTATACGATATTGAGGACTATGTTCAGTATAAGATACCTAGGCAGAACTATCCAACAATTGAAGACGTGGCTACTGGCAAGGAACTTTTAAAAAGGAATAGTACAGTGAGGCCTATCTTAAAAGTTGATAAAAGCCAGGAGTTAAATAAGGAGATCACTAGAATTCGAATTAATGCTGGAAAAAAGACAAAAATGCGGCCAGGAGATATAATGGGAGCTATAAGTAGTATTACTGGAGTTAGTGGGTCAGATATTGGAGTGATCGATGTTCAGGATACATGTTCTTATGTTGAAATCCTTGGGGAAAAAGGTGATCTTGTCATGGAGGCCCTTCAGCATACAAAGATAAAAGGGAAGATACAGAGTATCAAGAAAGTAGGTTTCCGCAATATTTAGCGAAATTAAAGGGCTTGAACCATTTTAGACATGGTTCAAACCCTTTATGTTTTTTAAAATTATTTTCCGGTACGGGCCATTAAGCTGGCTACTTTATTAGCAAAGCTGATTGGATCTTCAGGCAGGATACCTTCAATTAACAATGCTTGGACATATAATAATTCACAATAATCTTTGAAGGAGTCTGAATTAGGGGCTGTTTCATGCAAAGCCTGTAATGTGTTAAACACATCGTGATTAGGGTTTAATTCTAGGATTCGGTTGGCCTTATACATGGTCTGATTCATTTCTGACAGGATTTGTTCCATGGAAAGGCTGATGCCGTTATCATCACTAACAAGACAAACTGCGCTAGATTTCAAGCGATTACTAATCTTGACATCGGAGATTTTACCCTCTAATTGCTCTTTCACGGCCTGTATTAATGATTCATTTTCCTTAAGGATAGCCTCTGTATTCTTTTTCGCTTCGGGAGAATCGATATCATCTAAATTCAATTCGCCGCGACTGATGGACTGGAATTTTTTATCTTTATACTCGTTTAAAGCATCAATAGTAAATTCATCAACTTGGTCAAACAGATAAAGAACTTCAATATTTTTTTCTCTCAGGAGCTCCATTTGTGGTAATCGTTCTACTGAAGCTTGATCTTTACCTGTGGCATAATAAATGACCTTTTGGTTTTCTGGCATCCGTTTTGTATAATCATCCAAGGTTGTTAAAGTATCTGTTGCATGGGAAGATGAAAACAATAATAAATCTTTTAGCTTGTCTCGGCTGCTATAATCTGTATAGGCACCAATTTTGAGAGCTCTGCCGAATTCTTTCCAGAACTTTTCATATTTTGGACGTTCTTTAGTGAGAAGATTTTCTAAGGTTTTTAGGACGCTTTTTTCAAGATTCTTGCCGATTAGTTTCAGTTGTTTACTATGTTGGAGGATTTCCCGGGAGATATTGAGGGAAAAATCAGGAGAATCAACAAGTCCACGGACAAATCTTAGATATTCAGGGAGAAGATCCTTGCAGTTGTCCATGATAAAGATCTGCTTGGAGTAAAGCCGTATGCCTGATGTAGAGTTTGGGCTGTAGAAATCAAAGGGGGCACGAGAAGGGATGAAGAGTAGTGTGGTGTATTCTACAGTACCTTCTGCCTTTGAGTGAATGATTTCCATTGGTTCTTCCCAGTCATGGAAAAGGTCTTTATAGAAATGTTGATATTCTT
>Ga0316604_10000435_pt1 | contig 52631 bp, 45 predicted proteins | sample OWC_soil_day20_C_FD_207650 | JGI IMG/M metagenome (GOLD analysis project Ga0316604, IMG submission 207650) | Wetland soil microbial communities from Old Woman Creek delta, Ohio, United States - OWC_soil_day20_CT | ecosystem: Environmental > Terrestrial > Soil > Wetlands | place: USA: Ohio...
CGATTCGTTGGCGACCAACTCGAAATGGTAGGTCTCGCCACGGATCACCGCGCCGAGTGCAATCAGGGCATCGTAACGCTTGCTCTGCGCCAGTTTTTGCAAAACGAGCGGGATTTCCAGTGCGCCCGCCACCGTACCCAGCCAGACATCCTGTGCCGCCACGCCCAATGCCGCGAGTTCCGCCAGGCAGGCATTGCGCAACCCTTCACAGACCGGCGTATTGAAACGGCTCATGACCACGCCGATCCTGAGTCCGGCGCCATCCAGATTCGGGGCGATTGTTTTTACGTCCATTCTTGTTCCTTCAGTAAATCGGGTAATTATTTCTCATCCGAGAGAAAGCCGACAATTTCGAGGCCAAACCCGGCCATGCTGGGAATCTTGCGTTCCGGCGACATGAGCCGCATGCGGCCGACTCCCAGCGATTTGAGCATTTGTGCGCCGATACCGTAGGTGCGCATATCCCACTTGTGCGGTTGTTCGAGGCGCAACTGGGGCAAGGCACGGGCACAGATATCCGCACCGGTTTCATCGCGGTGAAGCAGGACCACGACGCCGTGGCCTATTTCGCAGATCTTGGCCAGAGTCGAAGGCACATTCCAGGAGTGCCAGGATTCGCCCAGATCCAGCCAGTCGATGACCGACAGCGGTTCGTGTACGCGAACCAATGTTTCCTGTTCGGACTGGATGTCACCCAGGGTGAGCGCCAGATGGCAGTCTTGCGTCATCTTGTCGCGGAATACATGCAGGTCGAATTCGCCGGCAAAGGTCTGCACCTTGCGCTGGCCAACGTGCTCCACCAGCGTTTCCGTGCTGCTGCGATACTGGATCAAATCGGCAATCGTGCCGATTTTCAGCTGGTGTTCCCCGGCGAATTCCAGCAGTTGCGGCAAGCGCGCCATGGTGCCGTCGTCGTTCATGATCTCGCAGATCACCGAAGCGGGCGTCAATCCGGCCAACTGGGCGAAATCGCAGCCGGCTTCAGTGTGACCCGCGCGCACCAAGACCCCGCCAGGTTGTGCCATCAGCGGGAAAATATGCCCGGGCTGAACCAGATCAGCGGGTTTGGCGTTATAGGCCACTGCCTTCTTGATGGTCAAGGCACGGTCTGCGGCAGAAATTCCGGTAGTAACCCCCTCTGCCGCCTCGATTGACACCGTGAAATTGGTGCCGTGCGATGCGCCGTTGTTGGTGACCATCAGCGGCAGATTGAGCTGTTTGCAGCGATCGTGCGTCACCGTCAGGCAGATCAGGCCGCGACCGAATTTAGCCATGAAATTGATGGCTTCAGGCGTCACAAAATCGGCGGCCAGTACCAGATCGCCTTCGTTTTCCCGGTCTTCTTCATCAACCAGAATGACCATGCGCCCTGCCCGTATATCCGCAATGATTTCCTCAACGGGAGAGATTTTTACGCTCATTAGTTTTTGCTCCAGCCTTGCCGGCGATAAGGCATTTCCGTGTATTAACCGCGTATTGTCCCAGATCGGCTTTGCTGGGGGCAAGGTATCTTATTCCCTACACTGCTACCGGTGCCTTGATGCCCGGATGCGGGTCATATGCTTCCAGTGCAAAGTCTTCATATTCAAATGCAAAGATGTCTTTTTTGTCCGGATTGATCTTCATCACCGGCCAGGATCGCGGTTCGCGGGCGAGCTGGGTTTTGACCTGTTCCATGTGATTGCTGTAGATATGGCAATCGCCGCCTGTCCAAATGAATTCACCCGGCTCAAGATCGCAAACCTGCGCCAGCATCAGCACCAGCAAGGAATACGAGGCAATATTGAACGGCACGCCGAGGAACAGATCGGCCGAACGCTGATACAGCTGGCAAGACAGCTTACCTTCGGCCACATAGAATTGGAAAAACGCATGGCAAGGCGGCAAGGCCATCTCTTCGATCTGGCCGACATTCCAGGCGGAAACAATGATGCGGCGCGAATCCGGATTGGTTTTGAGCTGCTGGACTACCTGGCTGATCTGGTCGATATGCCGCCCGTCCGGTGTCGGCCAGTTGCGCCACTGGTAGCCATAGATCGGGCCCAGTTCGCCGTCGGCGCGCGCCCACTCGTTCCAGATGGTCACGCCCTTGTCCTGCAGCCAGCGTGCATTGGTTTCTCCGCGCAGGAACCACAGCAGTTCGTAAATGATCGATTTGAGATGGACTTTCTTGGTGGTGACCAGCGGAAAACCCTGCGCCAGGTTAAAACGCATCTGTGCGCCGAAAACGCTGAGCGTGCCGGTGCCGGTGCGGTCTTCTTTCCTGGCTCCGTGGTCAAGAACATGTTGCAGCAGATCAAGGTACTGGCGCATGGGACATTTCCTGTAGAGCGAATCGTGCAATTCTACCAGCAATGTCAAGACACCCGCCGCCGTACAGGAAAAGCAAACTGGTATGGTACAATAGTGTTGATTGCAAAATGGTTTTCAGGAGAATTTGTTGGAGCAAGAAAATACCCCGTTCGAACGCGCCTTTCGGCAAGTCGGCCCCGTTTCCATTGGCACGCAACTTTACCGCCACCTGCGGGAAGCCATCATCCGTGGTGAATTGAGCCCAGGCCAAGCGTTATCCGAAGCGGAAATCAGCAAAAAATATTCGGTGAGTCGCCAACCGGTGCGCGAGGCATTCATCAAGCTGGCCGAAGAGCGGCTAGTGACGGTGCTTCCGCAACGCGGAACTTTTGTCGTCAAGATTTCCGTGGCCGATGTGCTCGATGCGCGTTTTGTGCGTGAAGTGATCGAAGTGGCCGTGGTGCAAGAAGCCGCGATGCACGTCTTGCCCGAAAAAATCAAAGCCCTGCGCGACATCATTGCGGCGCAAGCCCGGGTGCCGCACGGCCAGAACGAACAATTCCTGGAGCTGGATGAAGCCTTCCACCGCGAACTGGCCTACTCGGTTGGCCGTGCCCATGCCTGGCGGGTGATAGAAGGCATCAAGGCCCAGATGGACCGGGTACGTTATCTGAGCCTGGATGACGCCACGCCGATCACGCACCTGATCGAGCAGCACAGCCGCATCGTCGACGGCATTGAAGCGGGCGACCCGGTTGCCGCTGCCGACGCCATGCGCACTCACCTGCGCGAGATCATCTCATCGCTTCCGGGCATTGCCGAACAAAACCCGGAAACATTCGAGCAGTAATCCAGGATCAACCAATCCGAGCCAACAAAACGGTCGGTCATTTTCGTGACCGACCGTTTGCAGATCAAATGGCCTGCGGTGCGGGAACGCCCAGTTTTTCCGCCCATTGCACCAGTGCCGCCCAGGTACTTTGCCCGTAGACCACCCCGTTCTGCGTGGCATCCTCGATGCACTTGGCTGCCTGGTCGCCCGGCAGGCGCACCGGTTTGGCCGGATCGGCCGGGCGGCTATGGCGGCATTGTTCGGCCAGGAAATCGGTATTGGCCACAAACTCATCCAGGCCGGCAAACCATTCCGGATCGATCACCTGCAGGAACACATTGCCGCCCCAGCGCGTGACATTGTCCTTGCGGCCATGGCCGGAAAGCCCCTGGCTCAGGGCCTCGTTCATCAACACCAGGCCAAAGCCCTTGTGGCCGTATTCCAGGCCACCCACCAGCTGGATGGAACCGCGCGGATCAGTATGCTCCAGCACGGCCGGATCGGTCGTCGGCTTGCCGTCGCCATCGAGCAACCATGGATTCTTGAATTGCCGTCCTTCGGCATAGTGCGTACGCGTCATGGAAACGGTCGTGATCGAAGAGCTGATATCGACCAGCACCGGGCTCTTGGCGGTCGGGTAACCAATTGCGAACGGATCCGGCGTGAACAGCGGCTCGGTGCCACCGTAAGGCGCCACGAATTTGCCCACCGGATCGGAATTGAACAACATGGCAATCAAGCCGCGATCGGCGGCCTGCTTGACGATAGCGGCCAGGCAGCCGATGTGGTGGCAACGGCGCAGCGCAATGCTGACCACGCCATACTGACCGACGCGCTTGAACGATTCGTTCAGTGCCTGCTCCATCAGCCAGTGGCCCGGCAGGTAATCGCCATCCCACACTGCCGTACTGCCCTTGTCCTTGATCACCTCGTAACTACCGGATTTACGCATCAAGCCCTTCTCGATCTGGTCGAGATACGGTGGCAACAGCGCCAGTCCGTGGGTACGGTGCCCCATCATATCGGTCAGGACCATCAACCGGGCCAGGCTGTCTGCCTTGTCGTCTTCCATGCCCGTGGCACAAAACATGGCTTTGGCGAACTGTGTCAGTTTTTCAACCGGGTAACTATTGGAAACGTTTTCTTGCATGCAACCACTCCTGATTCAACAACAATGGGGGAAGAACGTAGCTTGGATTTTTCAGGCACGTTGAAACCATATCGTAAACTACCATACCAATAATAAAATCCACAACCCAATTTTGAAAATTTGTCAGACCGGTTGGGTCAAATTGTATGCAAGCAATTGCCTGAGTACATAAGGCAAAATCCCGCCGTGCAACAGGTAATCGACCTCTATCGGGGTATCAATGCGCAAGCGCAGGGACGTTTGCTGTGTGGTGCCATCGCTGCGCCGGATGACCAGCACGACATCCTGCTGCGGCATGATGCCGTCTTTCAGGCCGAGGATGTCAAACGCCTCGTCGCCATACAGTGCCAATGAATCCGGACTATCGTCACCGATAAATTGCAGGGGCAGAATCCCCATGCCGACCAGATTGGAACGATGGATGCGCTCGAAGCTGCGCGCAATAACGGCTTTTACGCCAAGCAACTGCGTGCCTTTCGCCGCCCAGTCGCGGCTTGATCCCGTGCCATATTCCTCACCGGCAAAGATCACTGTCGGTATACCCCGTTCGCAGTAGCGCATCGCGGCATCATAGATCGCCATCAGTTCGCCATCCGGTTGCAACAGGGTCAGACCGCCTTCAGGCTGCGTGCCGTTGGCTTGAAGCGGCAGCATCAGATTCTTGATGCGCACGTTGGCAAAGGTCCCGCGCATCATCACTTCATGGTTACCCCGCCGCGATCCATAGCTGTTGAAATCAGCCACGCTCACCCCGTTTGCCTGCAAATAGCGACCGGCAGGCGAGCTCGGTTTGATGGAACCTGCCGGGCTGATGTGATCGGTAGTCACTGAATCGCCAAAAATGGCCAGCGCGCGCGCATCTTTCACGTCACTGGCGCGCCCCACTTGCATATTGAAATTATGGAAGAACGGCGGTTCGGCAATATAGGTTGAAGCCTCCCACGCATAAGTCTGGCCGCTGCTTGCCGGGATATCGTCCCACAAAGGATTGTCGCGCGTGAAGTCGCTATACAGGCTGCGATAGGCCTGCGGATCGGTAGCAAAGCGCATGACCTGTGCGATTTCCTCATGCGTGGGCCAAATATCCTTTAGATAGACCGGGTGGTTGTTCGTGTCCCGGCCGAGCGGCTCTTGGCTGAGGTCGATATTGGCACGACCGGCAATGGCAAAAGCGACGACCAGTGGCGGGCTCATCAGGAAATTGGCCTTGATCGCCGGGTGAATGCGGGCTTCGAAATTGCGGTTGCCGGAAAGCACCGCAGCGCAGACCAGATCGTTCGCGGCAAGCGTGTCTTCCAGTGCCGGATCAAGGGGACCTGCATTGCCGATACAGGTGGTGCAACCGTAGGCCACGACCTGAAAGCCGAGACGTTCCAGATATGGCAGCAAGCCGGCCCGCTCCAGGTATTCGGTGACGACGCGCGAGCCTGGCGCCAGCGAGGTTTTGACCCGCGGCCCTACCGACAGGCCGTGTTCCACCGCTTTTTTCGCCAGCAGACCGGCGGCCAGCATCACGCCCGGATTGGAGGTGTTGGTGCAAGAAGTAATGGCAGCGATCAGCACATCGCCGTGCCCGATATCCAGCGCGCCCGGCTCGGGGCGGGTCGGATAGCGCTGCGGCAATTCGGCAGCCGGTTTGTTATAGCCGTTCGCGGCAATCGGGCTGGAGAACAATTCCGCGAAGCGGGTTTTCATGGCCGGTAATTCGATGCGATCCTGCGGGCGTTTCGGACCGGCCACGCTGGGTAGAATGCCGGCTAGGTCGATTTCGAGTTCCTCGCTGTAATCGATCTGCCCCGCTTGCGGCATGCCGAACATGCCTTGCGCCGTGAAATAAGCCCGGAAGGCAGCTGTTTCGGCTTCGCTGCGGCCGGTAGCGGCCAGGTAAGCCACCGTTTCTTCATCCACCGGGAAGAACCCCATGGTTGCACCATATTCCGGGGCCATGTTGGCCAGTGTGGCGCGATCGGGCACCGTCAGCGATGCCGCGCCTTCACCGAAGAATTCGACAAACTTGCCGACTACCTTGGCCTGGCGCAGCCTTTCGGTGACATTAAGCACCAGATCGGTCGCCGTTACCCCTTCACGCAGCCGGCCATGCAGGTGCACGCCCACCACGTCCGGGGTCAGGAAATACACGGGCTGGCCGAGCATGCCCGCCTCGGCCTCGATGCCGCCTACACCCCAGCCGACCACACCCAGCGCGTTGATCATCGTGGTGTGAGAATCGGTACCGACCAGCGTATCGGGATAGTAAATGCCGTCCTTGTGCAGCACACCGCGCGCCAGGTATTCGAGGTTGACCTGGTGCACGATTCCGATGCCCGGGGGTACAACTCTAAAGGTATCAAAGGCTTGCATGCCCCATTTGATGAACTTGTAGCGCTCAGCATTGCGCTGGAATTCGAGCTTCATATTGAGATCGAGCGCATTGGGTACCTTGTAATAATCAACCTGCACCGAGTGATCCACCACCAGATCGACCGGTACCAACGGCTCGACAATTTTGGGGTCTTTGCCGAAACGCTGCGCCACGTTGCGCATCGCCGCCAAATCGCACAACAGGGGGACACCGGTGAAATCCTGCAACACGATGCGGGCCACGATGAACGGTATCTCGGCCGAGCGCGCCGCATTGGGTGCCCAGCCAGCCAGTTGCCTGACATGCGCTTCGGTGATTTTCTGGCCATCACAATTGCGCAGAATGGATTCCAGTACCAGGCGAATTGAAACCGGCAAGCGGGAGATATTGCCAATCCCCGCTTGCTCCAGCGCGGAAAGAGAATAGAACTTGCCACTGGAATCCGCCTCCAACTCCAAATCGCGAAGTGAATTGAACAGATTGTGGGGCATGGTCTAACCTCCAAAGAATAAGGTGCGCTGCTTCAACCTTAGGTTCTATTGCTACAAGTTCAAGCACGCGACACAAGTTCAAGCACAAGGATTCAGCCTCATGAATGCAAACAGAACCGAACGGGACTCTTTCGGCATGATCGAGGTGCCCGCCGAGCGCTTATGGGGAGCGCAAACCCAGCGTTCACTCCAGTTCTTCCATATTTCATCGGAACGCATGCCGGAAGAAATCATTCACGCCCTTGCGGCGACCAAACGCGCTTGCGCAATAGTCAATCGCGATCTGGGATTGCTGGCTGAGGATAAAGCCATGGCTATTGTGGCTGCCGCCGATGAGGTGCTTGCCGGCCAGCATCCCGACGAGTTTCCACTGCATGTCTGGCAGACCGGATCGGGCACGCAAAGCAATATGAACATGAACGAGGTACTGGCCAATCGTGCCTCGGAGTTGCTCGGCGGCACCCGCGGCATAGCACGCCTGATTCACCCCAATGATCACGTCAACCTGGGGCAGTCCTCCAACGACATCTTCCCCACCGCCATGCATGTGGCGGCGTGCATCAGCCTTGCCACGAAACTGTTACCGGCCTTGCGATTATTGAGTACCTGCCTGGAGGAAAAAACGGCAGTATTTGCCCATATCGTCAAAATCGGCCGCACCCATCTGCAGGATGCCACGCCGCTGACGCTCGGCCAAGAGTTCTCCGGCTACGTGGCCCAATTGCAGTTTGCGCAATCGGCCATTGCCGCTGCCCTGCTTCCGCTCTATGAACTGGCGGTGGGTGGGACTGCGGTAGGAACAGGACTGAATACCCATGCGCAATTCGGTGCGCGCGTAGCCGCCGAGCTGGCAAAAAGTTGCGGGTTGCCGTTTGTTGGCGCGCCCAACAAATTTGCCGCGCTGGCTGCGCACGATGCGCTGGTGGCGGCGCATGGCGCGCTCAAAGCCCTTGCCGCCGCATTGATGAAAATCGCCAATGATATCCGCTGGCTGGCATCCGGCCCGCGCTCCGGCCTCGGCGAAATCAGCATCCCGGAAAACGAGCCCGGCAGCTCGATCATGCCCGGCAAGGTGAATCCGACCCAATGCGAGGCCTTGACCATGGTGTGCTGCCAGGTTTTCGGCAACGATGTCGCGATTAATTTCGGCGGCGCTTCAGGTAATTTCGAGTTAAATGTATTCAAGCCACTGATTGCGCACAATTTCCTGCAAAGTTCGCGCTTGTTGGCAGGCGCGATGGTCAGCTTCGAGGCGTATTGCGTGCGTGGCATTACAGCCAATCGAGACCGGATAGAAGAACTGATGGAACGCTCGTTGATGCTGGTGACTGCGCTGACGCCCCACATCGGCTACGACCGGGCTGCCGAAATAGCCAAGCTGGCGCACCGCGACGGTTGCACGCTCAAGCAGGCTGCACTCGCGTTGGGCTACGTTGCAGAAAGTGATTTTGACCAATGGGTACGGCCCGAGGAAATGACCCATCCAGACAAGTGCTTGGGCACTGGATTTTCTGGATAAATTTTACTATTCGCCCGGGACGTGATCGCCCGACTTACACACCAAAATCAAAACCCCACGTTCTCGGTATGAGAAGTGGGGTTTATCTACACTGACCGTGAAATCTATGGCTACATCGCAGACGTCCGCGTAAATTCGACGGACTCTACCAAACCAAGCAACTTGCCTATCTTGGCAGACAATTCGTCATATTCTTTTTTGGCACTTTGAATATCCACGTGATACCGGTTACTCACAGGAACCATATGCATCTGTTTGGATGTGCCATTTACCACCGAAATCCGCGGCTCAGCATATACAACATAAAACCTTCCACCTTTGGTTTCACTCATGCATTTTCCTGTATATACAATTAGTTGCAATTAACACTTAAACAAGAGCACTGCTTTGGGACTGCGTTAAAGCAGGTAACTTGTATCATCACCAGCCTTGATGGATTCGACCGTATTCTTGCGCATTGGAAACCACTGCCGATGAGCTACAACAGAGGATCAAATTGTCTTAACTGATACTAATCAGTATAGATTTCGAATTTCGTGATTCAAGGAATTAAAGGTCGCCGTCCGACGGAAAGCCTGCCGTGATGGCGCAGAGCATTTACCTAGCCAAGCCCTCCCCCAGAAAATCCATCAAAGCCCGCACCCGGTACGGGATGTGCCGGTTGCTTGGCAGCATGGCGTAGATGCCAAGCTCGGGTATGGGGAATTCATCAAGGATTTCCTGAAGCCGGCCTGCCGCAACAAAACTATCGGTAATGAAATCGGGCTGGTAGGTGATGCCCAACCCTTGCGCTGCCGCTTCAGTGAGTACATCGCCGTTGGTGGCATTGATCCGGCTGCGAATCGGGAAATTTTCCAGTTGGCCGTTGACGATGAACGGCCAGATTTGATGGCTGGCACCGGCGGTATAGCCGAGGCATTCATGATGGATAAGCTCGGAGGGGTGTTGTGGCTGGCCATGCAACGCAAGGTAATTAGGCGAGGCCACGGCCAGCATCCGGCAGGCTCCGATCTTGCGCGCCACATCGCTATCGGCCAGACGGTAGGTGATACGAATTGCCAGATCAAAGCCTTCGTCGATCAGGTTGACGCGCCGGTCGGTGAAATCCATGTCCAGGCTGACTTCCGGGTAGCGCTGGGAAAAATCGAGCAGCAGTGATGCCAGGCGTTTGAGGCCAAAGCTCAGCGGCAAACTGATGCGGATATTGCCGCGAGGTATCTGGCGCTCTTCGGCTACATCAATTTCAGCGGCTTCGACCAGATTCAGGATGACGCGGCATTTTCCCAGATAACTGGTGCCGGCCGAGGTCAGCGCAAGCCGGCGGGTGCTGCGCACCATCAATTTGACGCCCAGATGCGCTTCCAGTGCGGCCACCTGTCGCGTGACCACCGAGCGCGCTACACCCAACTGCTGTGCGACCGCGGAAAAACTACCCAGTTCGGCCACGCGAACGAAAAGGTGCATAGCATCCAGCCTATCCATTGTTGCCATCCTGGCAATAAACATTTGCAAATTGTAGGCTATTTCGCAACAGAGTAGCCGGGTAGAGTTCACCCGTCGCCATCTAATTGACTGAAATGAAACAGACTCTCCCCGCGCTCTTCGTTTCGCATGGCGCCCCGAATTTGGCGCTGCGTCCGGGTGCTGCCGGTGCTGCCATGGCTGCGGAAGCGCGCGCCTTGTCGCTACCGCGCGCCATCCTCATCGTCAGTGCACACTGGGAGACGGCTGTTCCAACCGTGGGCTTTGCCGATCGGCTGGAGACCCTCCATGATTTCCGGGGATTTGCGCAGGAACTCCATGCCTTGCGTTACCCGGCCACCGGTTGCCGCGAAGCCGCCAACGAAGTCGTCTCAGTCATTCGTGCTGCAGGCTTGCCGGTGGAAATCGACGCCGAACGGGGCCTTGATCACGGCGCGTGGATACCACTGCGCATCATGTTCCCCGATGCCGAGGTGCCAGTCATTCCCGTGTCCATCCAGAGCCGGGGCGGTCCGCAGCAGGCTTATCGCTTGGGTCAGGCACTCGCGCCACTCACTGCCAAGGGTTTTCTGGTGATCGCGTCGGGCAACCTCACGCACAACCTGCGCGATTTCCAGCTCGCTCGGAGCCAGGTCCGGCAAACACCGGCTTACGTGCGCGAATTTTCGGACTGGATGGCAAGCAAGCTGGATGCCCACGATATTCCGGCGTTGCTGGATTACCGCCAACAGGCCCCGGGCGCCACGCAAGCCCACCCGCAGGAAGAACATTTGTTGCCGCTGTTCGTTGCGCTGGGCGCCAGTGGTGACAAGGCCAGGATCCAGCGTTTCCATGCCGGCATCGATGATTACGTCATCGCCATGGACAGTTATTCATTTTTGCCCCAATGAGGAGTTTCCCGATGAAAAACCATTATTCCCGCACCGCAAAGGGGCTGCACTGGCTGATGGCCATTTTGCTGTTCGGTTTGATTGCGCTGGGTTTTTACATGAGCGGCCTATCTTTTTCGCCAGAGAAGCTGAAGCTCTATTCCTGGCATAAATGGGCGGGCGTCACTGCCTTGCTGTTGCTCGTGTTTCGCTTGCTTTGGCGCGTGGTGCGCCGCCCGCCTGCCCTCCCCGCCAGCATGCCGAAAATCACGCAATACATCGCACATGCCGGCCATCTTGCGCTTTACGTGCTGATGTTCGCCATTCCGCTTTCCGGCTGGCTGATGAGTTCGGCCAAAGGTTTCCAGACCGTGTATTTCGGCGTTCTGCCCATTCCCGATCTGCTGGAAAGGAACCGGGATCTGGGCGATCTGCTGCAAACCGTGCATACCGGGCTGAACCTGCTGTTCGTCGCCATTCTGCTCGGCCACGTGGCAGCCGCCCTGAAACACCACTTCATTGACAAGGACGACATTCTCAAGCGCATGTTGCCCGCCAACAAACCGGAGTAAACCCTCATGAAACGCTTTATTACTGCCCTGACGCTGGCTGCCGCGCTGCCTTTGGCTGCGCATGCAGTCGAATACAAACAAATCCAGACCGACAAAAGCACCCTGGGCTTCGGCTACAAGCAGATGGGCGTGGCCATGGATGGCAAATTTCGCAAGTTCGCCACGCAACTGAGCTTCGACCCGGCCAAACCGGCGAGCGCCAAGGCGACGTTTGACGTGGATCTGGCCAGCATCGATACCGGTTCCAGCGAGGCCGACCAGGAAGTTGCCGGCAAGCAGTGGTTCAACACCAAGGCGTTTCCGACGGCACGTTTTGTTTCCAGCAGCGTCAAGGCACTCGGCGGCAACAAGTACGAAGTTGCCGGCAAGCTGACCATGAAAGGCCGCACGCAAGATGTCGTCGCCCCGGTCACCTTTACCCCGCAGGGCAATCAGGCCGTATTCGATGGTTCGTTCAGCTTCAAGCGGGTGGATTTCGCCATCGGCGAAGGCCCCTGGGCTGCATTCGATACGGTCGCCAATGAAATCCAGGTCAAGTTCCACCTGCTTGCCAATACCGGCAAATAACCCTTTGTATTTACTGGAGTATCACCATGAATAAATTCGTCAGACTCTCAGCCACGCTCGTTTTGGCCATTGCCGCCGCCACCCCGGCATTGGCAGCGCCGGAAACCTACGTGGTGGATGGCTCCCACACTTTCCCGCGCTTCTCGTACAGCCATCTTGGCTACTCGACCCAGTTGAGCCGCTTTAACAAGACCAGCGGCAAGATCGTTTTCGATAAGGCGGCCAAGACCGGTGCGGTCGATATCGTGATCGACACCACCTCCGTCGACACCGGCTTCCCGGCCTTCAACGGCCACATCCAGGGCGAAGACTTCCTGGATACGACCAAGTATCCGACCGCCACCTTCAAATCGACCAAGGTGGTGTTTGAAGGAGAAAAACCGGTGGCCATCGAAGGCAACCTGACGCTGAAAGGCGTGACCAAGCCGGTAACGCTGGCGGTAACCTCGTTCCAGAACATGCCGCATCCGATGATGAAGAAGGATGCCATCGGCGCCAACGCCACCGTGACCGTGAAACGCACGGATTTCAACGCCGGCAAGTTCGCCCCTTATGTTGGGGACGATGTGAAGATCGATATCGCCGTAGAAGCGATCAAGGAATAACAAACAATAATGAAACAGCCCCGGCAAAACCAATGTTTTGACCGGGGCTGTTCTGACTTCCAAACCAAATGGTTACCTCCTGCATGCTTCATGCGGGGGGATCACCGGCGATCCTGATCGCGCTCCTCGTTCTTATACAACCACCCCTTGTCTTGCAGTCCATTGGGGTTGCCGCGGGGTTCTCCCTTCTCTCCCCTATCCCCCTTGTCTCGTCTTGGCAGATCCGCAGGCGGTGGTGGCACGGGTTGCGCTCGCGGCACGGCTTCACGCCTCTCCTGCTGCACGCCCATGTGTTCACGTCGCCGATCTTGCTGCTCCACTGGCCGTTGCTGCATATGCTGTGGTTGCTGCGGTTGCATTCGCAGCTGCGGCTGTTCCTGTTGGGGCATGCGCCGCTGCGGATTCATCGATTCTGGCGATTGGGGGGCTGCGCGCGTCCTTCCTTGGTCGCCTTGTTGCCGAAAGTACTGTCGCGTTACGTCTTCCCGGGGGCGATAACGGTAACGATCGGATTGAATTCGTTGCTGTTCGGTTGCACGCGGATAACGGTCTCCAGAATAACGCTGTTGATAGGCAGGCAACGGCGCGGGACGCGGGATAGCGCGGCGATCCCAACGGTTCCAGTCGCGATGACGGTCCTCCCAGTCGCGCCCCCAATATTCGCCCCAGCGCGGCGGGGCATCGACACGCCAGCCCCTGAAATAGGGCGGCGGATAGCGGTAATACCGGACCGGGATACGCAGTACAAACAATGGCACATATTCAGGCTCGACCCAGTACCAGGGGCCGTTATACCAACTACTCACGTACCAGCCGTCGTTCCGATAAACCCAGTACATGCCATCGTAAAAGAAGTAATTCATCCGCAAATGAGGTGCGTAGTAGACGGGGTAGCCCGGCACCAAAACGAGCCGTGGATACACCGGCACATTGATTCCGATGCTGATGCCGACACTGACATTGGACTCGGCATGAACCCAGGCAGCCGGGCAGAGCAGCAATGACAGCGCAACGATTAGGCTGCGCATTTTCTGTGTTCCTGTGAGGTTTCGCATCTTTCGTCCTCCTGCTTTTGGTACGAGATGACTTATCCCGTACTGTGCGTATTAACGCAGTGCCAAGATGAGAGGTTTACCGAAAAACGATACTGGCACCTGTTCATATGTAACAACAGGTACGCGTCGCCGGCTGTAATCCAATTCACAGTGCTATGCGATCAAGGGTCATGACCAACGTTTCAGCCAGGCAAGTTCTTAAATTCGACCATGCCAAGCCACCGCCACGCACGATGCGCTGGTTGATTTCGAGTTCGATACCGATGTAGCAATCTGCGGCATGGCGCTTGCGCAAATAGGCCGTCAAGCCATCCGACTTCCCGGTGTAGGGATAGTTACGGCGGATCCGCAAATCGGGGGCGCAGGTTTTGAGAATGGCTAGCCATTCCCGGCATAGCGCCACTTCGCCGGGACGCGCCGGATCATAAAGCAGGCCAATGTCCGCCTGCCGTTCAATGCCGTTGAGTCCCGGGGTGAAGCTGTGGCTGGAAAGGTGGATAACCCGGTGCCCGGTGCCGATCGTCGATGCAACCGCCTGCTCCACGCGGGTACGAAACGGTTGGTAGTAATGCTCGATGATTTCGCGCCGTGCAGCATTGGGTAGGTTGCGACTGAATTCGGAAAGCAGTTGCGGGTTGTTGGGCGAGCGATTGAGATCAACCAGCAAACGGCTGGTGGTCGAGCAAATGAGCGGTGCACCCAGCTTTTTCGCTAGCTCCCGGGCCATGGCAAGCGCGCCCGGATCATAACCACGGTGGCTTCGCAGCAGGCTGGATTGCCCGGCAAATAGATCACGATACTGTGCAGGAATACGGTTGCCGCCATGTTCGCAGGTGACCAGAAACCGGCAGGTTTCGTCCTGGGCGATGCTCATACCTGTCCCGCCAGGAATAGCCGCCCCGTCGCCAGGCAGTCGCAGAGTTGCCGATAGACCGCTTTCAACCGTGCTTGATCGAACCCGTTCCCCAGTGCAGTCAGGATTCTGCGTGCCAACGGTCCGTGTTGCAGGATCGTCACGATGACCTGCCGGCTTGCGGATGAAAGCTGCGGGTCAAGCGCGCATTGGGCGAGCAGGTGCTGCCACAACTCGCCGGCCTCACAGCGATCTTTCGAAAAACCAAATAGCGCCAGGAATCGGGGATCGTCGATCACGGCACGGTCGGCATCGCGGATACAGGCAAGCAGGATCTCGGCCAAGGTCTCGGTGCCGATTGCTTGCTGCGCTTCCAGTGCCGACCAGCGGTTCCGGTAGAGCGCACGCACTACCGCCATCGTCAATGCGGCGATGGCCAGATCGGCCTGCGGACATTCTTGCAGGTCGATCACGCGGATCTCCAGCGCACTGCGGTCAAAACGCGCGATGGCACCGCGCGCATTGATCCATTCGTATTGCAACTCCTTTTCCGGATCGAAAGGCGCGATATCGCGGTACGCAGGCGCCAGCACCGAGGTTTCATATTCACTGCGGCTGGTAACCGTATCCGGGATAACCCGGCCGATCAACGCTGGAATGCGCATCGGATGATGCCGATACGATTCCATCCGGAAGTCCAGTACATCCCTGCTGCGCCCGTCCGCAACGGGGGAACTGGCCGCCAGCGCCGGAAGCAGCGGCAGGAGTACACGGGCTGCGGCGTGCAAGCGGCTGAATTCGCTGTCGCCGGCAAAAGGCAGATTGACATGCATGCTCTGCAAATTCGCCCAGCCATGCTGGCGACAATCAAAAATACGGTCGAAGCTGCGGTAAATCTCGGCATTCTGATGGGGCCAGATCCGGGTTTCGTGCAACGGATTCATCCAGGGGTGCATGCCGGTGGGCATCAGCCGGGCACCGAAGCGGGCCAGCTGTGAGTCAATGCTTGCAATCTCACCCTGAAAGCCGGCCACCAGCGTATCCAGTTGCGCATCTGGTTGGATGTTCTTGATTTCGACCAGGTGCAGCACCAGTTCGTTGGACCAGGCGAAGTGCCCGCGTTCGAACTCTGCGACCTGGCTTCCTGCCGCGTACCGGAGTAATTCATCGGCGATGGGCCGCACCGACAGCGTTTGTGCGTCCACGATCATGTATTCCAGCTCGATGCCGCAGGCGGAAAAGGCATGCCGGAGGTTTGCGTCGTGTGTCATGGCCAACGTCCCTTGCGTTGCGCCATCCGGGTGGCAAACACATCCATGACATTGCGGTACAGCGCATCCTTGAGTATGCCGTCCTCGTTGCCGGCATCGACATTGGGGCAGTCGTTGACCTCGATCACGCAACAGCGACGCCCGATCTGCTTCAGGTCCACGCCATAGAAACCATCGCCAATCAGGTTGGCTGCGCGAAGCGCCGTTCTGACAATATCCTCGGGCACGTCTTCGAGCGCCTGGGCGATGGTGGGCCCCTCGACATAGTGGTTTTGCGCGTGGTCGTGCTTGATGATCTGCCAATGCCCCGGCGCCATGAAGTATTTGCACACAAACAAAGGGCGCCGGTCGAGGATGCCGACACGCCAGTCGAACTCGGTCGGCACATATTCCTGCGCCACGATAAGGTCGGATTTTTCGAGCAGGCGCATGGCCTGCGCGGATAATTCCTCGGCCGATTCCACCTTGACCACGCCGAGAGACATGCAGCTATCCGGTTGTTTGAGCACGCACGGCAAGCCGAGCATGGGGATGATCTGCTCAACATTGCCCCGATGCACCAGCAGCGTCTTCGGTATCGCGATATTGTGCCGTGGAAGCAATTCGGCCAGATAGACCTTGTTGTTGCAGCGCAAAATGGAACACGGGTCGTCGATTACAACCAGCCTGTCCGCCGCTGCGCGCCGTGAAAAACGGTAGGTATAGTGATTGACGAAGGTGTTGTCACGGATGAACAAGCCATCGAACAGGGCAAGGCGTTCGAGATCGGCCTGGCCAATGATTTCGGTATCAATCCCCTGCGCATGCGCAGCCTTTTCAAACTTCTGGATCGCCTTCTGATTGGATGCCGAGTGAGAATTGTCGGAATCGAACAGGATCGCCAGCGTGAAACGGGGAATGCGCCGACGCCGGGGGCGAGGCCATTGGCCTGAAAAATAGCCTCTGGCCGCTTCAAGCGCGAATTTGCGGTGAGATGAAGGAATTTCGCCTGTGGCAATCGGCTTCAGGTTTTTCACATGCCAGGCGCCATTCCGGCGTTCAAACTGGACCTGCAGCAGGGGTACCTGCAGTAAATCGAAGATCTGCTTGCCAAGGGCATCGTAACAGGCCGCGACATTGCGCCCGAAATAGAGGCTGAGGGTGAACGCATCCGACTTGATCTGCGCCAGCGATTTCTGAAGCAGGCCATTCAGATCCAGCGCCAAAGGTTGCACCAGATTCGGGGATTGAAGTTCTTCTATTGCGCTGATTCCAGGCCGCGGCTTATGGCAACGGGCCTCGGCCAACAGGGAAACATAGTAACCAAGGCTCTGATAACGATAGGAGTTGCACAGATTAAACACGCGGCTTGCACGCTGTTTGCCATAAACAGGGTCAGTCAGGTAATCGTTGGCGGATACCACCGTGACATCGGGAACATCGAGCGGCCAGTCGTTCGGGTTACCGACGACAACGAGGATACTCATGAGACCTTCCTTCGCGGTGGGTGGATCACCAGCAAGTTTGCATCGTGGGTGACAATGCCAAGCAGGATTGCACCTACCGCGCGATCGATGTTGAGCCAATATTCACGGGATTCCCCATAAGGATGGGGGCCATAAGGATCTGCCACCAGTACCGTGCGCGCGGGCCGATCGTATCCCGCCAGCACAACGAAATGCCCACCGGGCGTGCCGCGAACATCGTCTGGCTCATCCTGCTGGCCATATTCGCGCATGGTCCGGTAGAGATAGGTGGAACTGAGTCCGGTGATGATGGGCAGGCGACGCCGCAAGAGACCGCGCAGCAGATAACGCGAAAGATCGGTCAGGCGCAGCCGGCCGCCAAGCCGCAGGAACTCGATATAGCCGCCTGTTACTTCCTGGACCCGCAGATCTTGGAGCTTTTCGATCCGTTGGCGTTGCAAGCGCTCGCTGATATCCACCCCTGCAACGAACCAAGAGGGGTCGAACAACAGCAGGTTGTAGGTGTAGATCGTCGCCTCGAAACCGTGCCGTAGCGCATCACAGGCAAGGAAAACAGCAACCGTGCCACCGCGTTCAAGCTTGCCGGTACGCTTGATAACACTCTGCAGTTCTTCGTGCTGCCCCCAATAACGATAAAGCGCGTGCAAGCAGGTAGGGCCGCAGGTTGTTTCATCCGGCTGCGGCAACATCTGCAAAGGTAACTGAATCCGGGAAGGCAGCATGGGCTTGGTTCACTCGCCGTGGGCATTCCAACACTTTTCATCATAGAAACAGCCTTGAGGACCTTGCCCAAGTATTTGACGTAATTGCGAATAACCGGCGAGCATCAAAACCTAATTCAGACAGGAGGCGAAGCCCTGCCGATATAGAGATACCAGCTCTTGGGCTTTGTGCTGGCGCAGACCTGAGTCAACATCAAGCGCATGGCGGATACCGCTCGCGATTTCATCTACTTCGACGCAAGCCGGTGCGCCGGGAATTTCCCAGGCTGCGGCAAAAGCCGCCTGCTTGGAGGGGTGATTTTTCTGTGATGGAGTGTGGAAATTGACGCGAGGCAGCGCGAAGGCCATGGCAACAATCCGCCCATGCAGGCTGCTTCCGCAGTAACCCCGGCTATGGGCAATCAAAGCGCAGATATCCCAGAGATCGAGGGATTCGAATACCGTCAGGTTTCGAACGGACATACGAGCTGCCACGCGGCGCAAACAGCCCAGATCGTCATGCCATGGCGCCGCACCGGCACGGAAGAAAACTACGCCCTGCCCGCTTTCCCTTGCTGCCTGGTCAAGCTGGCGGGCTATTTGGGCCAGCGTGGCATCATCGCCGAACTCGGCGCTGAACTGCACCGCGAGATAACCTTGGGGGAATTGTTCCAGCAGGCGGGCAATTTCGGGTTCTTGGCAACGCTGGCGTATTTGCGCGCCGAAAAGCTCGGCCACCATTACCGCTGGATCCGGAATCAGCTGTGCCGCGATGCCGGCCGTTTTCAGCTGTGCCTGGGTTAATTGATCGCGAACGCTTACGGCATCCGCTGCCTCGAGCTTGGCCAGGACTTCTGCGCGCAAAGCGCAATCGCAATCGCCCAAGTCCACGCCGCCAACGCCGGTATAGATCACCCGATTCATGTGCGCAAACAACGTGCGCGATGCGCAATATGGCGCCAGCGAGCTAATCCCCAAGTGCTGCTGTGCCCACGCCAGTCTTTCCTGTGGATGGGCATCCAAACGCGCAATCGTTGGTTGGACTTGATCCTCGGGCAACAACATGATTGCGGCTTGCCAGGCATTGCAGGTCAGGATTTCGCCGCCGACGTGGATCAGGTTGACCGGGCGCCCTCGCCACTGGGTAGCCAATTGCGCCAGTGCGTGGACCCGGTGGCCGCCATACCGGCGCAGATCTCGCTCGGCCAATCCGGCAAAAACGGGAGTCTTGTCATGCAGCAATGCAGCGGCGATGTGGGGAAAAAGAAGATCCCCGAAATTGTGCCGGTCAAAAGCACCGAAGAGGATGGTGGTACTGCCCGTAGCTGCATCGTGTGTCATGACACCATGATAGGAAAAAACAGCCAGTGCGGTGTTTTCTTATCGGTGTCAGTACTCAGGCGCATTGGCCGGCAACAAAGTTGCCGGCCAATGATTCCAGATTGGGTTTCAGACCTTCTTCAGGAAGCAGGCCTTCAACATGAAGTTGCCGGCATCCATCTTGCAATCCACTTCGTGATCGCCGCCCACCAGGCGGATACTCTTGACCTTGGTGCCCATTTTCAGGGTGATGGACGAACCCTTGACCTTCAGATCCTTGATTAGCACGACGGCGTCGCCATCGGCCAAAATATTGCCGTTGGCATCTTTGACCACCGCATCGGTACTGCTCTCGGCTTCCGCGCTCGCCACCATCGGCCACTCATAGCCGCAGTCGGCGCAAACATAGTTATCGCCATCCGGGTAGGTGTTTTCCAGAGTACATTGCGGGCAAGCGGGCAGGGTCGACATGATTGGGCTCAAGTTGGTAAGTGGCTGAGGCGCAGTAGGGTATCCAATAATCCCTTGCGCCTGCAAGCTGCCTCGATAACCGGAGCCGGGCCGAGTCATGAAAACTGCGATCAACAGGGCCTCGAAAATGGAAACTTCAGGAACCGGTAATATGAGCAAAGGCACCCTTCCCTCCCGGGCTTGCATTATTATTCGCGCTGACCAATTTTGTGTTTTCCCGCCAGACCTTCCATGAAACTCACCCAGTCCCTGTTTATGATTTCCCTGGCCGGTTTGGCCACCGGCTGTGCTTCGCAAACAACCGCTGTTCCGCCTGAAGCCACCATTGCCTCCGTGCCCAGCGTAAATCTGCCGTCCATGAGCGAACCGCAACCCCGGGCAGCCAGTCTGCCGATAGCCGCTTCCGCCGTTGCCAGCCGGCCCGCCTCGGCACCGGTCGCGGCTCCCTCGCCCAGCGTGGTCAAAGCGCCGGACGGACGGGCACTGCTGGATAAACTGCTGCCAACCAAAATCCCCGACCGCACCGGTTGGGCCACTGATATTTTCAATGCTTTTACCGCATTGCAGATTCCGCCCACGCCGGAATATTTCTGTGCGGCCATGGCGGTCATTGAACAGGAATCGAGCTGGCAAGCCGATCCCGTGGTGCCGGGACTGGGCAAAATCGTATGGAAAGAGATCGATCAACGTGCGGCCAAGTACCATATCCCGCTGTTTACCGTGCAGGCTGCGCTGATGGTGCCTTCGCTGGAGGGGCGCAGCTACAAGGCGCGTATCGATGCCCTGCAGACTGAAAAGCAGATGAACGATCTCTTCGAAGCCATGATCACGGAAGCGCCGGAAGTCATTCGCAATCTGGGCATCGCCAATCCGATTCGCACCGGCGGCCCGATGCAGGTCGGCGTGGATTTCGCCGTTGCGCAGACGCAAGTCTGGTCGTACCCCTACCCGGTCAAGGGCAGTATTCGCAGCGAAGTCTTTACCCGGCGTGGCGGCGTGTATTTTGGTATCGCCCATCTCTTGCAATACCGTGCCCCCTATCAGGACATGAAGTATCGTTTTGCCGACTTCAACGCCGGACGCTACAGCAGCCGTAACGCGGCGTTCCAGAACGCACTGGCCAAACTCACCAAGACCCGCATTGTTCCTGATGGCGATCTGTTGATTTATCAGGATGGCCGCCCGGTGAACAAGCCGAGCAATACCACGAACGCGTTGCTGGGTATCTCTACCAAGCTGGGATTGTCCGCCCAGGAAATCGCCACGGATCTGGCTAAAGAGAAAACCTCTGCTTTTGGCCAGACCCCACTTTACCAGCGTGTTTTCACCCTGGCGGACAAGGCAGCGGGCAGCCCGATACCGCGCGAAGTATCGCCTCAAATCCGGCTGCAAAGCAGCAAGATCACGCGCAAACTCACTACATCCTGGTTTGCCGAACGGGTTAATGGTCGCTATCAGCAATGCCTGGCCCGAAAATGATGTATGCCAATGAAACTCGGAACAAGATCATTTTTTGGCCACTCCTCGCCTACTCCATACGGTAATCCTTGATCGTAAGACACCGTGCTCAATACTGGGTCTATAGCATTTCCGGCATTGCATCCTTTCAATGCCAGCTATAGATCCGGAGGGCAAAACGATGATCGAATTCAGAGTGGAAGACATGACCAGTAACCTGTGCGTTGGCACCATTGTCGATGCAATCAAAACAGTCGATCAGGATGCACTGGTAGAAGTCGACCTCAAAGAGCATCTGGTCCGCGTGGATAGCGCGCTGGCCGCTGAGGATATTGAAATTGCGATCAGCAATCTTGGCTACACCCCGGTTATCGAGCCGCAGCAAGGGTGGTAGCAAGAGCGGAAGTATTAAATTGGTAATCGGCAGCCAATGGCTGCGGGTTTGTTCTGTCCAAACCCATGTCAAATATCCCTCTCAGCCATGACATTCGTATCGCGCAACAGCTAACGCGGCAGTCGTCGACCGACCGACTCCATACAATCAAGGATCGGCTCGAGTTCCCGGCTCAGTGGTGTCAAGGAATACTCAACCTGCGGCGGATTGCTCTGGATGACCGTGCGTTCAAGCATGCCGTGCTCTTCCATGACGCGTAGCCGGTTGGTCAGCACCTTGGTCGACACTTTTTTCAGGTCACGCCGCAAATCACCAAAACGCCTGGGCCCGGCTCGAAGAAACCACAAAATCTGCACCGTCCACGCGCCTGCCAATAACGCCAGTACGGATTCCAACGGACAATCAAGGGGCAGCGGTGGCTGGGTTGCCGGTTTGGGGCGTTGGGGCATACGAAAGATCTCCGTAGTTACCTTTTGGAACCTGCTTGCAAGGAATAAACAAAGCATTATGATGAGAATCGTACTCGTTACCAGTATTCCATAATTCAAGGAGACAGACCATGCCCCAAGCGACCCCGACCCCCGGCAAAGCACTGCTGAATCCCGCCAACCACCTGTTGATCATGATCGATCATCAGTCACAAATGGCTTTTGCCACCAAGTCGATCGATGCAGTCACGCTGCGCAATAACACCGCATTGGTTGCCAAAGCTGCGCGTGAGTTCAAGGTGCCGACGATCCTGACCACGGTGGCCGAAAAGACTTTTTCTGGCCCGTTGTTCGATGAGATTAAATCGGTTTTCCCCGAGAACAAGGTGATTGATCGCACCACGATGAATACCTGGGAAGACGGCCGGATTTCGGAACGCGTCAACAAGATCGACCGGAACAAGGTGGTATTGGCTGGGCTGTGGACCGGGGTCTGCATCGTCGGCCCAGCCCTTTCTGCGCTCGATCAGGGCTTCGAGGTGTATGTAATTGCCGATGCCTGTGGCGATGTCTCCGACGAGGCGCATGAGCGTGCGATGGAGCGGATGATTCAGCTTGGCGCGCAACCGATGACTTCCCTGCAATATCTGCTGGAGTTGCAACGCGACTGGGCGCGCAGCGAGACTTACAACGAAACAGTGGCCACGTCGGTAGCACATGGGGGCGGCTACGGTCTGGGCCTGATCTATGCCAAGACCATGTTTGGCGGCGGCGAAGGCCACTGAACCCGCTGATAAGACCGTTGTTTTTCCCATTAACAGGCACTGCAAAACTTACGAGGCTTCCATGATTACCCTTCGCAAGAGTTCTGACCGTGGCCATGCCGATCATGGCTGGCTGAAAAGCGATCACAGCTTTTCTTTCGCGGAATACTACAACCCGCAGGAGATGGGCTGGGGGCCGTTGCGCGTGATCAATGAGGACCGTGTGCAGCCCGGCATGGGCTTTGGCACCCACAGCCACCGGGACATGGAGATCGTCAGCTACGTGCTGAGCGGGCAGTTGCAGCACAAGGACAGCATGGGCAACGGCGAGATCATCCGCCCCGGCGATGTGCAACGCATGAGTGCCGGCACCGGCGTGCAGCACAGCGAATTCAATCCTTCACCCGACGAGGGCGTGCATTTTCTCCAGATCTGGATCATGCCGATTCGCACTGGGGTGCAGCCAAGCTACGAACAGAAGTATTTCTCCGCCGACGAAAAGCGCGGACGGCTGCGCCTGGTGGCATCGAGCAATGGGCGCGAAGGCAGCGTCTCGATCCATCAGGATGCATCGCTCTTTGCCAGCCTGCTCAGACCGGGCGAGCAGGTTTCGCATGCTTTCCGCCCCGGGCGCCTGGGTTACGTGCATCTGGTCAGCGGCGAAGTGCGCGTCAACGGAACTGAGCTGAAGACTGGCGATGCCGCCAAGATCGAGGCGGAAGAGGATCTTGTCATTGTGGCCGATGCGGATTCGGAACTGCTGCTGTTCGATCTGTGCAAGTAATCAGAACGCCATCATTCTGGCTGACAACGAAAAGCGGGTGTCAAACCGTGGAGTTGAGCAATCTGGGCTTGTTGCTGCTGCGAATTGTGCCGGGCGTGCTGCTGGTTACCGTGCATGCCCGGCACAAGATCACCGCCGGGATTGCCTACTTTCGCAAGGGCACGCCCTGGCCTCTGGTTCAGGAGGTTGCCGCGATCCACTGTCCATTCCCCGTGCTCACCGCAATCGTGGCCAGCCTGCTGCAGTTGGTCGGTGCGATGGCCATCGTTCTGGGCTTGTATACCCAGCTGGCCGCCCTTGTTTTAGCGGCAATCTTGATCACGGCCCTGTATGCGAACTTCGTGACCGGCCAAGACCCGCAGCTGGCGCTGTTGTACCTGGTGGTGGTCTGTGCCATTGGCCTTGTCGGGCCGGGGCAATGGTCGCTGGATGCGATCATGACAGCGCTTTAACGGAACGCTGCCCTGAAAAGTTTTTTCTGGAGGTGTTATGGCGTCAAATGAACCGGATGGAAATGAGCCTGATCTGATCCTGCACAACGGCAAGATCGCCACCAACGATCCGGCGCAACCTTTTGTATCGGCACTGGCCATCCGCAACGGCCTGATCCAGTTGGCGGGAGCGGAGGCCGAGGTGCTGGCGCTTCGGGGCCCGCGCACGCAAGTCGTCGATCTGCAGCAACGCACCGTGATCCCTGGCCTCAACGATTCGCACCTGCACCTGATCCGCGGCGGACTCAACTACAACATGGAGCTGCGCTGGGATGGCATTCCTTCGCTGGCGCTGGCGTTGCAGATGCTCAAGGAACAGGCGCAGCGCACGCCGCCGGGACAGTGGGTGCGCGTGGTTGGCGGCTGGAGCGAGTTCCAGTTCGCCGAGCGCCGTCTGCCCACGCTGGACGAACTCAACGCCGCCGCGCCCGACACGCCGGTTTTCGTCCTGCACCTGTACTGCCAGGCCATGCTGAACAAGGCCGCGCTGCGTGCCGTGGGCTACACCCGCGATACGCCCGATCCGGCCGGCGGCATGATCGAGCGCGACAAGGCGGGGCATCCCACCGGGCTGCTGGTGGCCAAGCCCAATGCCATGATCCTGTATTCCACGCTGGCGAAGGGGCCGAAACCGCCGGTCGAGCACCAGATCAATTCCACGCGCCACTTCCTGCGCGAGCTAAACCGGCTCGGCGTCACCAGTTGCATCGATGCCGGCGGCGGATTCCAGAACTATCCGGAAGATTATCAGGTGGTCGATGACTTGCACCGTCACAACCAGCTCACGGTGCGCATCGCCTACAACCTGTTCACGCAGAAGCCCAAGGAAGAAAAACAGGATTTTGCACGTTGGATGAAGATGACCGCGCCCGGTGCCGGCAGCGACTTCTACCGCACCAACGGTGCCGGCGAGATGCTGGTGTTTTCCGCCGCAGACTTCGAGGATTTCCTGGAGCCTCGCCCCGATCTGCCCGAGGTCATGGAAGCCGAACTCAAGGATGTCGTCACCCTGCTGGCACAAAACAAGTGGCCATTCCGCCTGCACGCCACCTACGACGAGTCGATCAACCGTTTCCTCAACGTGCTGGAGGAGATCGACCGCGAAGTGCCGTTGCATGGCCTCGGCTGGTTCTTCGACCATGCCGAGACAATTTCCGACCGCAATATCGAGCGAGTGAAAAAGCTGGGTGGCGGCATTGCGGTGCAGCACCGCATGGCGTTTCAAGGCGAGTATTTTGTCGAGCGCTATGGCGCCCAGGCCGCCGAACGCACGCCGCCGATCCGACGCATGCTGGAGATGGGCATACCGGTTGGCGCAGGCACCGATGCCACGCGGGTGGCCAGTTACAACCCGTTTGCCTCGCTGTATTGGCTGGTCAGCGGCAAGACCTGCGGCGGACTCGCGCTCTATCCGGAAAAAAACCGATTGAGCCGGGAAGAAGCGCTGCAGTTGTATACCGTCGGCAGCGCCGGGTTCTCCGGCGAGGCGCACAAGAAAGGTCGCCTGACCGCCGGGCAATTCGCCGATCTGGCGGTGCTGTCTGCCGACTATTTCAGCATCCCCGAAGCCGAGCTCAAGGCGCTGGAATCGGTATTGACCGTGGTGGGCGGCAAGGTGGTTTACGCGGCCAAGGAGTATGCCCCACTCGACCCGCCGGCGATTCCGGTCTTGCCCGAGTGGTCGCCGATCGCAAGGTTTGGCGGCTACGGCGCACCACTCGTGCACTCCCACGCCTGTGCAGCCCATCCGCCACAGCACGCTGCAGTTCACTCGCATCTCCATGCCGGCCATCACCATCATGACGGACTGGGAGGGTGCATGTGCTGGGCGTTCTAAGAACCTATTCGCGATCTGTCGCGAGAGGTCGTCAGCAGGGTGAAGAGCAGCGCAAAAACCGGAGTGTACGAGTAAGTACATGAGGACGCCCGAAGGAAGCACTCTTGGGGTGTTTTGAGCAGCGCATGAATCCTGATCACGGCCTCGCAGCAAGATCGTGAACGGGTTCTAAAGTTAATCCGCTTGAATGCATCCAAGGCGGTGACTACGTTGTTAGCTTGGGCGTCTCGCTTGACGCGCCATACCTCAACCTGAAAAGGAGTACGAAAATGTCGAAAGTATTGGTGCTTTACTACAGCATGTATGGCCACATCGAAACCATGGCCAACGCCGTGGCGGAAGGCGCTCGCAACGTTCCCGGCACGACCGTTACGGTGAAACGCGTACCCGATCTGATGCCCGAAGAAGTCGCGCGCAAGGCTGGGGCAAAGTGGGACCAGGCGGCGCCGATCGCGACCCCGGCAGAGCTGGCCGATTACGACGCGATCATTTTTGGCACCCCTACCCGTTTCGGCAATATGTGCGCGCAGATGCGCAACTTCCTCGACCAGACCGGTGGTTTGTGGATGGGTGGCAAGCTGATCGGCAAGATCGGCAGCGTGTTTACTTCCACCGGCACCCAGCATGGCGGTCAGGAAACCACAATCACCTCGTTTCATACCACGCTGCTGCACCAGGGCATGATCATTGTCGGTGTTCCCTATTCCTGTCCGGAACTGGTGAACATGGCTGAAATTACCGGCGGATCGCCGTATGGCGCTGGCACGCTGGCCGGAGGCGACGGCAGCCGCCAGCCCACGGAAAACGAGCTCAAGATCGCCCGCTTCCAGGGCTCGCATGTGGCCACGATTGCCCAAAAGCTCGCGGCCTAGCTATTACCGCCGGATGATGAATTCAAGCAGGGGAATGCCGCTGATGAGTACGGAACAGACTTCAAGTGCAGTTGGCACGACGCACTCTGACGAAAGCGTCACCCTGCTGATCCAGCAACGCGTGCGCAAGGATGCCATTGCTCGCTACGAGCAGTGGCTACGGGTAATCGCAGCCAGGGCGGCGGAATATCCCGGGCATCAAGGGGTGCACATCATCCGTCCGCCCGAAGGCGGCAACGAGTATTCGATCATCATTCGCTTTGCAAGCTTCGCCGATGCCGAGCGCTGGACCAAGTCGACCGACCGCCAGCAGCTGTTGGTCGAGATTGCCGATGCTTTCGAGCGCGAAGATCAGTATCAGATCCAGCCCGGTATCGAGTTCTGGTTCACGCCGCCCTCGCCCGCGCAAAAACGTCCCGAACCGTGGAAGCAGTGGTTGATCACCACCTCGGTGATCTGGCCGCTGACCATGCTGATCCCGCCTCTTTTCAAACCGGTGTTCACTGCGATTCCTCTATTGGGGCACTGGGGAATCAGCCATGGCATCATCGCTTCGACCATCGTCGCGCTGGTGGTATTCCTGATCATGCCGCGCTATGTGCATGCCGTTTCACGCTGGCTGTTTCACTAGATTCCGCCACGCCTGTGCGGGTTTTCCCTTATAAATCATAACCCTTTACCCATATTCAATTTTGTTTCCTGGCATCGCCTGGATAATTCATCCGAGCCTAATCTTTCTGCACAGTAAAGGTTCAGTGCTGTGATATCCGGCACCAAAATCGTTCAACCAGGAAAGATTTATATGGGAAATCCGTGTTTCCTGGTTGGCATGGTTTATGCAAAGTGTTGAGTGTTATTAACACTGGCGTAAATTAAAATGAGCAAACCTAACACTCTCAAACCTACGCTCAATACCTTGCAGCTCTGGGGCATTGCCGTTGGCCTGGTTATTTCCGGGGAATATTTCGGCTGGAGTTATGGCTGGGCGCAGGCCGGCACCATGGGTTTCATGGTGACTACCTTGTTGATCGCCGCCATGTATTCCTGTTTCATTTTCAGCTTTACCGAACTCACCACGGCCATCCCGCATGCGGGCGGGCCGTTTGCCTATGCCCGGCGCGCTTTTGGTCCTATCGGCGGTTTGATCGCCGGTTTTGCCACGCTGGTGGAGTTCGTGTTCGCACCGCCCGCCATTGCCATGGCGATTGGCGCTTACCTCAACGTGCAGTTCCCTGCGCTCGACCCCAAAATGGTGGCCGTTGGCGCTTATCTGGTGTTCATGACACTGAATATCGTCGGCGTCAGCATCGCGGCCACGTTTGAACTCGTCGTTACCCTGTTTGCCATTTTCGAACTGATGGTGTTCATGGGCGTCGTGGCGCCGGGCTTCTCGGTGGCCAATTTCGTCAAGGGTGGCTGGTCCGGGCAGGATGCCTTCAGCCTCGCGGCGATTCCCGGCATCTTTGCCGCGATTCCGTTTGCGATCTGGTTTTTCCTGGCCATTGAAGGCGCCGCCATGGCCGCCGAAGAAGCCAAGGACCCGAAGCGCACCATTCCGATTGCCTATATCACCGGCATCCTGACGCTGGTGGTACTGGCGCTGGGCGTGATGGTCTTTGCCGGCGGCGCGGGCGACTGGACCAAGCTTTCCAATATCAACGATCCGCTGCCACAAGCCATGAAGATCATCGTCGGCAGTTCCAGCGGCTGGTTGCACATGCTGGTCTGGCTGGGGCTCTTTGGCCTGATCGCCTCGTTCCACGGCATTATTCTGGGTTATTCGCGCCAGATCTTTGCCTTGGCCCGCGCCGGTTACCTGCCTCCCTTCCTCGCCGCGGTTCACCCGCGCTTCAAGACTCCGCACCGCGCGATTTTGGCCGGTGGCATCGTGGGGATTGCCGCGATTTTCTCCGACGAGCTGATCAAGATCAGCGGCATGACACTGACCGCCAATATCGTGACCATGTCGGTGTTCGGCGCCATTGTGATGTACATCATCTCGATGCTGTCCTTGTTCCAGCTGCGCAAGAGCGAACCGAAGCTGGATCGCCCGTTCAAGGCGCCGCTGTTCCCGATCCTGCCAGCCATCGCGCTGGGCCTGGCCGGGCTGTCGCTGGTGGCCATGGTGTATTACAACCTGTTGCTGGCTGCGATCTTCGCCGGTCTGTTCGTGATCAGTCTGGCTTATTTCTCTGCAACCAAACACCACCGCAACGCCGCAGCAAGCGATGTGCTGCTGGAAGGCTCCAAGGCCTGATTTGCCTCTGTGCACAACACACGGCGCGTAAACGCCGTGTGTTGTCGTCTTACTGATTCAGTTCATGGATTACCAAGCAACAAAACCAGCAGGAAACAAGGGCAACATGAGTTATAGCGAGCTAATTTCTCCAGGCATCGTACGCCAGCCAACCCAGCCGGCAGCGTCGCACCGTATTGCCGTCAAGACGCCCGTAATGGCCGCGGCCAACTCGGACGCCATCAACAAGACACTGGTGCAGATCAAACAGCTTGTCGCCCGACTGGACCTGCGTTTCCAGGAAATCAGTTCCATCACCGGGTTGATTACAGGATTGTCCAAGCGCAGCAATCTGCTGGCCCTGAATGCCGCGATTGAAGCCGCGCGTGCCGGAGAGCAAGGGCGAGGTTTTGCCGTGGTGGCCGACGAGGTGCGCCGGCTTTCCGAGAATACGGCGTCCGCAACTACCGACATTTCAAAGATGCTTGGCTCGATACAGACAGAAAGCCGGCAGGCGGTCGCTGAGGTCGAACTGGCCGAGCGCGATTCGGCGCTGCAAATGGCTACCTTGCTGGCCGCGCGCGATGCCGCACGGTTGGAACAGCGTTTTCAACGCATTGCCGTTGCTTTGGCCGGCATCCGGCATTTCATCGTGGGTGGTAAAACTGCCGGCCTGACACCGCGGCGCGAGGATATCGATGCTTTGATGGCCGAAAGTCTGCGAGCCAATCCCGACCTGCTGGCGTTTTCCTGCGGCTGTGAGCCCGATGCGCTGGACGGCCTGGATGCGCAGTATGCCAATCGTGCCCCCGGCCATGACCAGACCGGCCGCTATGTTCCCTATTGGAATCGGGGCAGCGGACGTGTAGAACTGGAAGCACTGGCCAATTACGATATTCCCGGCGAAAACGACTATTACGAGATCCCGCGCAAGAGTCGCCAGGACACCCTGATGGAACCCTATTTGTACCCGGTGGGCGGCAAGGAGGTGCTTATGACTTCGCTGATGCTGCCATTGCTGGTTCAGGGCAAGTTCATCGGCGTGGTCGGCGCCGACTATGCGTTGTCGCAATTGCAGACGGAGTTGAGCGCCAGCAAACCGTTCGGCATCGGTTCTGTGGCGCTTCTTTCCAATCAGGCCTGCTATGTGACGCACCCGGATGCGGGAAAACTGGGCAAACCGGCAACCGACCTGCCGGAAGCAGTCAAGACGGCGATCAGCCAGGGGCAGCCTTACCAGTATGTGGACGACAAACTGGTTGCACGGGTGTTCCAGCCGCTTGATATCGGCGGCAATACGCCGTGGTCGATGATGGTCATGTTTGATTTGCTGGAAGCACTGGGCCAGACGCGCAAGCCCGCATGAATCGATTAAACCCTTGGACCGGCGCCTGCGGCGCGGCTCAAGGGTTGTAGTGAATAACGTCGTATACGTAAAAGAGCACACCATGGCATATGCACAGAACATCGGGGCTACACGCTACGTGTTCTCCGATCTGAAAGACCTGCTGGCGAAGGCCACGCCGGAGCGCTCCGGCGATTGCCTGGCCGGCATTGCCGCGCAGACGGCGGAAGAGCGCATGGCGGCCAAGCTGGCGCTGGCCGACGTACCGCTGAAAACCTTCCTGAGCGAAACCGTGATCCCGTACGAATCGGACGAAATCACCCGACTCATCCTCGATGAACATAACGCGCAGGCCTTCCTGCCAATCGCGCACCTGACGGTCGGTGATTTTCGCAACTGGCTGCTATCCGATGCCGCAACGTCCGAAGTACTTGCAGCGGCCTCGCCCGGCATCACGCCGGAAATGGCCGCGGCGGTGAGCAAGATCATGCGCAACCAGGACTTGATTCTGGTCGCGCGCAAGTGCCGCGTGGTCACGCGCTTTCGCAACACCATCGGCCTGCCGGGGCGGCTTTCGGTACGGCTGCAACCGAATCACCCGACCGACGATCCGAAAGGCATCGCCGCCTCAATGCTCGACGGCCTGTTGTACGGCAGCGGCGATGCAGTGGTCGGCATCAACCCCGCGACCGACAGCATCGGCGCGCTGACGACCTTGGTCACGATGCTCGACGAGGTGATCCAGCGCTACGAGATCCCGACCCAGTCCTGCGTGCTGACGCATGTAACCAATTCGATCCAGATGATCGAGCGCGGCGCGCCGGTCGATCTGGTGTTCCAGTCGATTGCCGGCACCGAGCAGGCCAACGCTGGCTTTGGCATCAATCTCGCCGTACTTGCCGAGGCGCACGAAGCCGCGCTGTCGCTCAAACGCGGTACGATGGGCAACGATGTGATGTATTTCGAAACCGGCCAGGGCAGCGCGCTCTCGGCCAACGCCAACCACGGCGTGGACCAGCAGACCTGCGAGGCGCGTGCCTATGCCGTGGCGCGCAAGTTCAAGCCGCTGCTGGTCAATACCGTGGTCGGCTTCATCGGCCCGGAATACCTGTACGACGGTAAGCAGATCATCCGCGCCGGGCTGGAAGACCACTTCTGCGGCAAGCTGCTCGGCCTGCCGCTCGGTTGCGATGTCTGCTACACCAACCACGCCGAAGCCGACCAGGACGACATGGATACGCTGCTCACGCTGCTCGGCACGGCCGGTATCACCTTCATCATGGGCGTGCCCGGCGCGGACGACATCATGCTCAACTACCAGAGCACCTCGTTCCACGATGCGCTGTATCTGCGCCGCGTGCTGGGCCTGCGCCATGCGCCTGAATATGAAGCCTGGCTGGAAAAAATGCGCATCATCGATGCCTCTGGCGCGTTGCTGGAAACCACGGCGCGCCATCCTCTGCTCGCCTCGATGCTGCCGACAAAGGAAATCTCATGAGCGAAATCACCCGTCTCGATCCCTGGCAGGAACTCAAACAGTTCACCGCCGCCCGTATCGCCGTGGGCCGCACCGGCGCCAGCCAGCCGACCGAGGCCGTGCTGGCCTTCGGCGTGGCGCATGCGCAGGCACGCGATGCGGTGCACCTGCCGTTCGAAGTCGACACCTTGCGTCGGCAACTGGAAGAGCTCGATTTTTCCACGCTCACCGTACATAGCGCCGCCGACAGTCGCAGCACCTACCTTCGCCGCCCGGACCTTGGCCGCAGCCTGAGCGAAGCGAGCATCGCCGAACTGGCCGCCTGCCCGGAAAAAGGCGCCGACATCGTTTTCATGGTTGGCGATGGTTTGTCGTCCAAGGCGATCCACCGCAACGCCCTGCCCTTTTTGCTGGAAGCGCGCGGTCATCTGGAGCAAGCCGGCTTTTCCATCGGCCCGGTGGTACTGGCCAAGCAAGCGCGCGTGGCGCTCGGCGACGGCGTGGGCGAGTTGCTGCAGGCAAGAATTGTGGTGGTGCTGATCGGAGAGCGGCCCGGCTTGTCGTCGCCGGACAGCATGGGGCTGTATCTGACCTGGCAGCCGCGCACAGGACGCATGGATTCGGAGCGCAACTGCATTTCCAACATCCGCCCCGAAGGCTTGCCCTACCCGGAAGCGGTGCGAAAACTGGAATGGTTGATCAAGGAAGCCAGCCGGCTGCAGCTGACCGGCGTGGGTCTGAAGGATCAGAGTGACTTGCTGCCGGATGCCTAGGCCCCCAAGCCTATGCAGTGACATGAATAGCCCGATCTTTACAACTCGCTCACGCGCCGGCGCAAGGCTGGCAACCGGGCGTTTTCGGCACCATAACGCACGGCCAGGTAATCGGCGGTGATCGCCTCGATCTGGCCGGCCAGTGCCGGCAAGGCGGTGCTGGCGCGGCGAGCGAAATCGAGCGGACCTTCCTGCGCCCGGCGTTCCACCCCGCGCGCGGCGAGCTTGCGGCAAAAGCGCTGATAGGCCAGGGATGCGGGATCGCGCGCCCTGATCCGCCGGGGCGACAGCGCCAGTAGCGCAAAACCGCCGAGGATCAGCCCGGCCCCGCCCAGCAACCCGCCCAGATACTGCGCGCTCAAGAAGTCGTCGATGCCCAGATGCCGCAAGAAATCGCGCTGGCGTTCGGCATCGAAGCCGATCACCCACTGGTTCCAGCCATTGACCAGCACATCCAGCTGCAGGCGCATGGCCTTGATCCAGTTGCCGTCGCCTCGCAGCATCAGCGGCAGATCGCCGCCCTGCGGTATGCTGCGCGCCAGCCCCGTTTCGATCCGCGCCGGCGCGGCGGCGCCGGTCGGGTCCACGCGCTGCCAGCCCTGCTCGTCCAGCCAGACTTCAACCCAGGCGTGGGCATCGGCCTGGCGCACGATCAGATAGCGCCCCGCCGCGTTGTAATCTCCGCCCTGATAGCCTGTGACCACGCGCGCCGGAATGCCCGCCGCCCGCATCAAGAAAGCGAACGCGCCGGCAAAGTGCTCGCAAAATCCCTGCCGGGAATCGAACAGGAACTGATCGACCGTATCCGGGCCGGAGAGCAGCGGCGGTTCCAGCGTATAGGCGAAATGCCCGTTCCGCAGGTAATCGAATGCGGCGCGCACGCGCGCCGCTGGCGGCAGATTGCGCCAGCCTGCGGCCAATGCCTGCGCGCGCGGGTTGCTGTCTTCGGGAAGTTGCAGCGCAAAACGCGCGTTCGGATCGGCGTCGATGCGCCAGTCGAGTTGGGAGGTCAGCGTATAACGCCGGCGCTGGGTGACCGGTTCGGTAAAGACGGCCTGCAGCCGGCTGGCGAGCTGCGCGCCGGGTGGCAGCCGGGTGGGAAGATCGAGCGCGAGCAGCCAGCGCTGCTGGTTGGGTTCGAGCGTGATCGTGTACTGGGTCGGCATTCCCGTGGCGGTGAACGCTGGAGCGATGCCATAGCGTTGCGGCGGCAGCCAGCGCCGCCCGTCAAAATACTCGAACACCGGTCCGCGCCAGTACAGCAGGGCATGGCGGGGTGGCGCGCCGCTGAATTCAACGCGGAAAGCCACGCTGTCGTCCAGTGCGAGCTGGCTGACCAGTCCCGGCTCCATGCGGTCGGCGGAAAGCCCACTGCGCGCGATATTCTCGGACGGCATGCGCCAGAGCGGCCCGGGCAGGCGTGGGAAAAGCACGAACAGCAACATCGCCAGCGGCAGCGCTTCGAGCAACATGCGTGCAGACTGGCGCAACTGTCGCCCCAGGCCGTCCTGCGGGCGCTGCAAGGCCAGCTGGCAGGCGAGGAGCGCCAGCGTGGACAGCAGCGCCAGCGCGAACATCCACGGCGACTGCGATTGCAGAAAAGAAGTGCCGCTACAGAAATAGCCCAGCAGGAGCAGGATATTCGCATCGCGCTCGCGCTCTCCGGCCTCCAGCAGCTTCAGTGTGACCAGGCTCGCCAGCAGCGCCATACCGCCATCGCGTCCGATCAGCGTATGGTGGGCGCGAAAAACCAGAAAGATCAGGCTCAATGCCAGTGCCAGCAACAGCCAGGAACGGATCCGCACGCCACCCGTCAGGATCTGCGCGGCGCGCAGGGCGATCAGGCCCACGAGCACGGCGGCAAGCCAGAGCGGTTGTGCCGCCAGATGCGCGGACAGCGCCAGTGCCGTGGCGCCGGTCAGCAGCAGCGCATTGCGCTTGTCCGCGTTCATGGCGCCGGTTCCCCATCGGCCGGGAACTGTGCGAGCGCGGCCAGGCAGGCGGCACGGTGGGCCGCACCCAGATCAAGCGCGCGGAAAAAACCGGGCAGGCGCAAGGCGTAACGGTGGCCGCCGGCCTCGGCGCGCAGAATCCAGGCCGTCAGGCGCGACAGGCGCGCTTCCGTATCCAGCCCGGCCAGCGTGTCCCAGTCGAGGATCACCTCGCTCGCAAGCGGTGACTGGAATGTCTTGGACAGCAGCTGATCGCTGCGCGCGAGCTGTTTCCAGGCGATGCGACGCGGTGAATCGCCGGGCTGGTATTCGCGCAATCCGGCGAAATCGTCATCACCGAACCCCGCCTGCATGCCGCCGCTGCCGTTTTGCGCACCGAGCGGCAGTGGCGGCGCATCGGCCTCGGGTTGCGGGTAAACCAGGCAATCGCCGGCGAGTGCCACATACGACCAGGCCACGAACCAGCCGGACGGCGTGCGGCATTCGATCCGGCAGCGCGGCAGTGTCAGCCGACCGCGCCGCGCTGCCGGAATGCGCAGTGCCAGCGTGGCCTGCGCGCGCAAAGGCACATCGGCTTCGCAGCACTCGCCCGCCGGGGACACCAGCACCACGCCACGCCGCTCTCGCTCGCTGCCGTCGTTCAGGCGCAGGGGAAATTGCGCCGATCCACCGGCAAATACCGGCGCGGCCGGCGTCGTGGCGATTTCCAGCCCGAGCAACGCGGCATAGGTGTGCAGCAAGGCGGCAAGCGCCAGGCCAACCAACAAGAACACAAAGAAGAAACCCAGGCTCAGCTGGTAGTTGATCGCGCCGATCAGCGAGATCGCGACCAGCAGCGCAAAGCCCAATCCCTTGCCGGTCGGGATGATGTAGATACGCTTATGGATCAGCGTCAACGTTTGATTTTCAGTCGGATGACGACGGGACAGAAAGTCCTGCCAGCGCTGCCGCAACGGCTTCATGGGATGGCAACGGCAGCAATCAGGCGGCGGGCGGCATCGGGGTCCGGGCGGCCGCTGGTGCGCAGAACCAGCCGGTGGCCGGCCACGCCGGGGAACACCGCCTGCACGTCTTCCGGAATCACCATGTCGCGCCCCGCGAGCCAAGCATGGGCACGGCTGGCCTGGGTCAAGCCCAGCGCAGCACGCGGCGAAAGGCCATAGGCAAACGCCGGATCGTTGCGCGTCGCGGCGACGAGCGCCTGCACATAATCGACCAGCGCCGGACTCGTGCGCGTTTTTTCCGCAGCATCCTGCGCCGCGCTCAATTCGGCCACCGAGAGAACCGGCACCTGCCCGGATAGCAGCTTGCGCCGGTCCTCGCCCAGCAGCAGCGCGCGCTCGGCGCGCTCGTCCGGATAGCCTAGCTCGAGGCGCATCAGGAAACGGTCGAGTTGCGATTCCGGTAGCGGGAAGGCACCGATTTGCTGCAACGGGTTCTGGGTGGCAATCACAAAAAAAGGCTCGGGCAGCGCATGGCTTTCGCCGTCGACGGTCACTTGAAGCTCGGCCATCGCCTCCAGCAAGGCCGACTGGGTTTTCGGCGATGCGCGGTTGATTTCGTCGGCCAGCAAGACCTGGGCGAAAATCGGCCCGGGATGAAAGCGGAAACGTGCGTCTTCGCGGTCGTAGATCGAAACGCCGGTAATATCGGCCGGCAGCAGATCGCTCGTGAACTGGACGCGCTGGAAACGCAGGCCGAGCACCCGCGCCAGTGCATGCGCCAGCGTGGTCTTGCCCATACCGGGAAGATCCTCGATCAGCAGATGGCCGCGCGCTAGCAGGCAGGCCATGCACAGATGCAGCGCATCCTGCTTGCCGAGGATGATTTCTTCCAGACGGGCAAGCGCTTGCCGGATGTGCTGCTGTGCCGGGGCCAAGGACATGGCGGGTTCTCCAGGAAAATGAATGTTCCATTCTACCTCCCGGCACGAAACGCCGGCGCTTTCCATACAGGCGCTTTCCATCCAAGTGATTGCAGCGCAGCCCTGGTTTCCGCAGCTTTCCGCTCAGCGCCGGTTGGTATGCAGATTAGGCAGAAACACTGTGATCACACTCATCTGCGTCATCCATACGCATAGCCGGTAGACGTATTCGATGCTGTAACTGCCGGTCAGCTTGCCTAAGATCGCCGTGCCAACCGCCTGCAACTGACTGGCGCGGGATTGAAGGACCAGAGCAACTTGCTGCCGAAGAAGTGATTGATCTGATTTCCCAATCAAATCATCGGCAATTCCCGTTGGACTTTGACCGATCCGGTTACTTGGGGCAGGTTTCAAGCACCGCCCACACTCTGGACGAACTGGCTGTAGCCTTGCGGGAGGAAATTGCCCGCTATCGCCTCTAATGGGTACCTAATATTGCTGCTCGCCAGTGGCCGAACTACACATCCGGCCGTTGGCAGGCTCCGATCAATTTGACACCAGTTACAAAACACATCCAAATTTATTTGTAATTCAATTACATACCCCGCTCAATCCATCACTTGGATCAGGTATTTTTGCCAGCGCCGACATGACTTAGTTGCCCGCCCAGGTCCTTCATTGCTTTTCGTTCTCATTTACAATTTTGTTAATTATTCAAGAAGAGGACGCAAAAATGCGTAAACCCAAAGTGGTAATCGTGGGAGCGGGGTTTGGTGGATTGGCTGTCGTACGTGCCTTGCAAAAGGCACCGGTGGATATCGTGGTCATCGACCGCCGTAATCACCATCTGTTTCAGCCGCTGCTTTATCAGGTGGCGGCGGCGGTTCTTTCCCCGGCGGAAATTGCCACGCCCATTCGCAGCCTGCTTTCAGGCTTGCCGAACGTTACCGTCATGATGGGCGAAGTAGAGTCCGTAGATACCAGCGCCAAACAGGTCCGGGCCAATATGGGTGATCACCAGGAAAAAGTCGATTACGACTACCTGGTGCTGGCCACCGGGTCGCGGCATACCTATTTCGGCAATGACCACTGGGAAGCCATTGCCCCGGGACTCAAGACCATCGACGATGCCACGGCCATTCGCAACAAGATGCTGCTGGCGTTTGAGCGTGCGGAAATGTCCAGCGATCCGGAGGAAATCAGCCGCCTGCTGACCATCGCCGTGATCGGCGGCGGCCCGACCGGCGTGGAAATGGCCGGAACCATCTCCGAACTGGCGCATGCGGCCTTGAGCCGGGAATTCCGCAACATCAACCCCAAGCAGACCCGCGTAATCCTGATCGAAGGTTCGCCCCGTGTCTTGGCCTCGTTTCCGGAAAAGCTTTCCAGTGCGGCCGCCAATGCACTGCGCAAACTGGGGGTTGAGGTCTACCAGAATGCACGCGTTACCGATTGCAATGCCAACGGCGTTGTTATCGGCGACAAGCTGATCCCGGCCGGAACCATCATCTGGGCCGCCGGTGTCCAGGCCTCGCCTGCGGCCGCCTGGCTGGGTGTTGAGGCGGACCGTGCCGGCAGAGTCAAAGTGGAAGCCAATTTCAGCGTTTCCGGGCGGGAAAATGTTTTCGTGATTGGCGATACCGCGACGCAAACCGATGCCAAAGGCAAAGTGGTTCCGGGTGTTGCGCAAGGCGCCATTCAGGGCGGCGAACATGTGGGCCTGCAGATTCTGGCCCGTATCACGGGCAAGCCTGCCCCCGCGCCCTTCCGCTATCGCAACATGGGCAATATGGCCACCATCGGCCGCCATGCTGCCGTTGCCGATTTTGGCTTCCTGAGAATGAAAGGCGGACTGGCCTGGTGGCTGTGGGGAATCGTGCACATCTTCTTCCTGATCGGGTTCCGTAACCGGTTGGCGGTTATGCTGCACTGGCTATGGTCTTTCTTGACGCTCAAGCGCGGCGTGCGCTTGATTACCGGCGTGAAATAATCCAGATTGATGTTCGTTAACCTGTTGCGCAAGTCCTTGGGCAAAAACACCTTCCGCCCGCTGGACTTGCGTGACAGAAACAGGGATTTCCCTTTCCGAACATCCTCCCCGGGCGTAAAGTGCGCGACTGGTCTTTCACCTCGCTCATTATGTCCAGCACCCCTGCCGAATCCTCATCTTCAAGCAATCGCGGCCTCGTTTGGCTCGTGGCTGGCGCCTTCTTCATGGAGCTCCTCGACTCCACCGTCATCACCACCGCCCTGCCGCAGATGGCCGAAAGTTTCAACACCCAGGCGATCAATCTTTCCACCGGGGTGAGCGCCTACCTGCTGGCCCTGGCCGTTTTCATCCCCCTGAGCGGCTGGCTGGCGGATCGATTTGGACCACGGCAGGTGTTTGGTGGAGCCATCTTGCTGTTTACCTTCGCCTCGGTGCTCTGCAGTATCAGCACCAACCTGTGGTTTTTTGCCGGTGCGCGTGTCCTGCAAGGCTTCGGCGGGGCGATGATGGTGCCGGTGGGGCGGCTCGTTGTGCTGCGCACCACACCCAAGGCCGATCTGGTTCGGGCCATTGCCACGCTAACCTGGCCAGCACTGAGCGCACCCGTGCTGGGTCCGCCGCTCGGCGGTTTTATCACCACCCATTGGGGCTGGCACTGGATTTTCCTGTTGAATCTGCCCCTGGGCCTGATCGGATTTTTTCTGACGCTGCGTTGGGTCAAGGGCGAGCCCGGTGGGCGGCGGCCTTTTGATACGGCCGGTTTTCTGCTTAGCGGCATCGGCTGCAGCGCACTCATGTATGCCTGCGATCTGGCCAGCCATACCCCGTTTGATCTGCCGCAGGTGGCCATTTCCGGCTTGACCGGATTCGTTGTCATGTTCCTGGCAGTGCGCCATCTGAAACGCACGCCGCATCCCCTGGTCGATCTGGAAGCTTTGCGAATCCCGACTTTTGCGACGACGATCTGGGGCGGGTCGCTGTTCCGGGCCGCGATCAACAGCGCGCCTTTCCTGCTACCGCTGATGTTCCAGCTTTCCTTCGGGCTCGATGCCACCACCTCCGGCATGCTGCTGCTGGCACTGTTTGCCGGCAATCTCTGCATGAAATTCGCCACCACCTGGGTAATGCAAAGCTGGGGCTTTCGCCGCGTGCTGCTGGTCAACGGCGTTCTGGTGGCTATCGGGTTTGCTGCATGCACCCTGCTAACCCCGACCACGCCACTGCCGCTGGTCATTGCGTTGCTGTTCTTTACCGGGCTTTGCCGCTCGATGCAGTTCACCGCCTTGAGCACGCTCAGTTTTTGCGATGTGCCTGCCGAGCGCATGAGCGGCGCTTCAACCCTGAGCAGTATCTTTGTGCAGATGAGTGCCGGGCTTGGCGTTGCGCTCGGTGCAATCGTGCTCAAGGTTGCCTCGGTCTGGTTTCCCGCCGAGGGCAGCTCGCTTCCCCTGATTGATTTCCACATTGCATATTGGGTGATGGCGCTGCTTTCGATCATCGCCCTTTTTGATATCCTGCCCCTGCCGGCCGATGCCGGTAACCATGTCAGCGGTTACCAGTCCAATCGCTAGAGTTTCGTGCTTCGTGGAATCCGAAGATAACGAGCTTGATTGCGGGATGTGTTTCGGTACTGCCCGGCAGGAGATGCTAAAATGCGCCCGTCTAAAAAATACCAGTGAGTAAAGAACAATGTCCGAAACGACAATCAGCGAAAACACCGTCGCAACAGCGCGCAGTGTGCTGAAAGAACTTCAAAAAGATTTTCCCGTTATTCGTGACTGCTTGCCTTTGGCCATTGGTATTGATAAGCAACTGATCGCGCAGCGACCCGAGATCAGCCGCAAACTGCTGCGCAGCGCCTTGGCCGCGCATACGCAATCGCTGCGTTACTTGAAAGAGCTGCAAAATGCCAGCGTGCGTTTCAACCTCGATGGCAGCAACGCCGATCCGGTGAGCGACGAACAGCGCGCACTGGCCGCGAAGACGCTGCGCGAACGTTTCAAGAAACGCGCCGAGCAGCGTAAAGCGCAGGAAGCGGCAGAAAAGGCGGAACGCGAACGCGCCGCAAAGCTGAATCAGCTGGCCGAGAAATTTTCGCGCAACTGACGCAAGAGATGTGCAGTACCGTCCGTCGTTTACTGGCCTATTCCTGGCTCGCCGACATGTACTGCACATCCTCACTTCGATGTTTTCTGCTGTGTCGTGACTGCCTGCATTTTTTCGTAAATAAAATCCACAAAGCATCGCGACAAGGCCTGCGGCGCAGCCCGGGTCGGGTAAATCGCGCAACAGCTTAGTTTTGCAAACTGCCAGTCTGGCACCAACTCCACCAATCGTCCGGCCTGAACATCCGGATCAACCATGATCGACGGCAGCTGCGCGACCCCGATTCCGGCCAGGGCCAGCTCGTGTTGCGCGACCGCATTGTTGACGGTAATCCTGGCCTGGGGCTCCAGGCGCACTTCAACGCCATCCGGCCCTGTCAGCACGATATCCAACGTGGCGTCCTGACAGATCCACTGCGCCGATTGCAACGCTTCCAGATCTTCGATCCGGCCGAATTTTTCCAGATACGACGGCGCAGCGTAGAGCTGGGGGCGCAGTTCGAAAAGTGTACGGGTGACGAGCGTGGAATTTTCCTGAGCGCCGAAGCGAATGGCGACATCAATCCCTTCCTGGACCAGATTGTGCGGTCCGTCATCGAAATCCAGCCTTAACGTCACTCCGGGATGACGCTCGCAGAATTCGGCCACGTCAGCAATGAAAGGCCCCGAGGAAAACGGCGCAGGCGCCAATACCCAGAGCTTGCCAACCATGTTCTGCTGTCCGTGTTGCAGACTGTCCAGCGCGGTTTCTGCGGCTGCCAGCATGGTGCGGCACGATTGGTAAAAACACTCCCCCTGATCGGTCAACGACACATGGCGTGTCGAGCGATACAGCAGTTGTGCCCCGAGCTGGTTTTCCAGGTGGGTGATGTGATGGCTGACCACGGAAGCCGAGAGCCCTAGCCTTTCGGCCGCCCGACGAAACGATCCCGCTTCGGCTACCCTGGCAAAGACCGCCATACTGCGTAACTTGTCGATCATTATTCAACTTTTTACATGAGTTAATTCTGGTAATGCTGTCTTATAAGATACTGCCGGATTTGTTACGCTTGGTGCAACTCTTTGAACACACATACTCATGGCATTGCACCCCTCTGTTTTCTTCCTCGCCGGCACCTTGCTGCTCGCAGGCTGCGCCAGTGGCCCCGATTACAAACAACCCGTTCTGCCACTGCCCTCCAACTGGCAAACACCCCAATCCGGCAAGCTGGCTGATCTTTCCAACTGGTGGGCACGCTTTGACGACCCGGCGCTCGATGCGCTGCTGCAGGCCGCTCAACAAGACAGCCCCACCCTGGCCAAGGCCACGGCCGCCATCGAGAAAGCCCGCGCGAGTCGATCCACGGCAGAAGCCAGCCTCTGGCCGAGCCTGAATGCCAGCGCCGGTGCCACAACATCGGGTTCACTCAAGAACGACACCGGCACGGGCAGGACGGCCAGCAGCGGGCTGGATACCTCGTGGGAACTCGATCTCTTTGGCAAGACGCGCCGCGCAACCGAATCCGCGAGCGCCCTGCTGCAAGCGCGCGAGGCCGATTGGCACGATGCCCGTGTCTCGCTGGCGGCGGAAGTGGCCGGCGATTATGTCGATTACCGCGCCTGCCGCATCAAGCAGGCTTATTACGAAGAGCAGGCGCAATCCCAGGCCAAAACCAGCGCGTTGACCCGGCTCTCGGCCAAGGCCGGTTTCACGGCCGATGCGAATGCCCGCCTGGCTGAAGCCTCGACCGCCAGCACGCGCTCCACCGCGCTTTCGCAGAAGGCCGAATGCGAGGTATTGGTCAAAACGCTGGTGGCCCTGACCGGCATGGAAGAGCCGGCACTGCGCCAGACCTTGGCCCGGGATGTCACCAGCTTGCCGCAACCGGAAGGCCTGCAGGTGACCTCCGTTCCGGCAAACCTGTTGCGCCAGCGTCCCGATATCGTGTCGGCGGAGCGGGAATTGGCTTCGACCAGCGCCCTGATCAGCGTGGCCGAAGCCGCGCGCTGGCCCAGTATCACCCTCAGCGGTTCGATCGGTCTGAGCGCCACGCGCGGTGCAAGCACCACCGCGCCCTGGTCTTTCGGCCCGGCATTGAATCTGCCGATCTTCGATGGCGGCAGCATCGCGGCCAATATCAAGAGTGCGAAAGCCGATTACGACTCGGCCCAGGCCACTTACCGGCAAACCGTGCGCGATGCCGTCAAGGAAGTCGAACAGGCGCTGGTGCGGCTCGACAGCATGGCCCAGCGCGAGGCCGAGGCGCGCAAGAGTGCCGAAGGCTACCGCGCATACCTGACCGCGACCGAAACGAACTGGCATGCCGGCGGCGCCAGTCTGCTGGACCTGGAAACTGCACGGCGCTCGGCGATTTCCGCCGAAGTGAGCCTCTTGGAACTGCAACAGAATCGCCTGACTTACTGGATTGCCCTCTACAAGGCCGTGGGTGGCGGTTGGCAAACCACCCAAGGAGAAACGAAGTGAAATTCGCAACGCGTAAATACCTGATCGGCGGTGTCGCCATTCTGTCCGTGGCGCTTGCCGCCATCGGCCTGCAACATAGTGCCGCCCAGGCGCAGCCTGCTGCCATCAAATCGGTACTGAGTGTCTCGCCCGTACTGCCGCAGCAAAAACAATGGCCGGTGCAACTGAGCGCCAGCGGCAGCATCGTGGCCTGGCAGGAAGCGATCATCGGGGCGGAAACCGGCGGACTGCGCACCACGGCGCTGTATGTGGATGTCGGCAGCGAGGTCAAGCGCGGCCAACTGCTGGCCGAACTCGCGCGCGATTCGGTTCAGGCCGAAGTTCGCCGTTATGAAGCTGCATTGGCATCGGCCAAGGCGAGTCTCGTTCAAGCCAGGGCCAATGCGGACCGTGCCCGGCAGGTGAAAGGCAGCGGCGCCGTTTCCGAACAGCAGATCAACGAATACCTGGCCACGGAGCAGACTGCCCAAGCCAATGTCGAGCTGGCCGAAGCGCAGCTTGCCGCGCAGAAAGTCACGCTCGCGCAGACGCGCATCGTGGCGGTCGATGATGGTTTGATCACCGCGCGCAGCGTATTGCTGGGGCAAGTCGTGACTGCCGGCGCCGAGCTTTTCCGCATGCAGCGCCAGGGACGGCTGGAATGGCAAGCCGAGGTGGATTCGCGGCAACTGGCCATGATCAAGCCGGCGAGCAAGGCCGAGATCAAACTGCCTTCGGGCAAGCTGCTGCAAGGCGCGGTTCGCCTGATTGCGCCTACCTTGTCGACCAGCACCAGTCGCGCCAATGTTTTTGTCACCCTACCGGCAGGTGCCACGGCCGGTATGTTCGCGAGCGGTCGCATCGAAGCGGGCGTGCAGACGGTGCTAGCCGTGCCGGAATCGGCGCTGGTGCTGCGCGATGGTCACAGTTACGTGTTCGAAGTGGGCGCAGGCGACAAGGTGATCCGTCGCGCGGTAAGCACCGGCCAACACCGGGATGGGCTGGTGGAAATTGCCAGCGGACTGGGCCCACAAGCGCGGGTGGTCAGCAGCGGCGGCGCATTTCTCGCCGATGGTGATCTCGTCACTATCGCCAAGGATGCCAAATGAATTTCTCTGCCTGGGCCATCCGCAATCCCGTCCCTTCCCTGCTGCTCTTCGTGCTGCTGACGGTGTTCGGGATCTTCAGCCTGCACAAACTCGGCATCCAGGACTTCCCCGATATGGATCTGCCGACGATCAAGATATCGGCGTCGCTCGAAGGGGCCGCGCCCGCGCAGCTTGAAACCGAAGTCGCGCGCAAGATCGAAGATAAGCTTGCATCGCTGACCAAACTCGAACACATCTCGACCACGATCACCGATGGTTCGGTGGCAATCAGCGTGTCGTTCGATATCGACAAGGATAGCGAAGAGGCGCTCAACGAAGTTCGCAATGCCGTCGATTCGGCCAAGGCCAACCTGCCTGCCAGCATGAATACGCCGACGGTTTCAAAAGTGACCGCCGCCAACGGCGCGCTGCTGACCTACACGATCGAAGCCGGCAACATGAGCGAGAGCGAACTCTCCTGGTTCGTCGACAACGACGTTGCCAAGGCGCTGCTCGCGGTCAAGGGCGTATCGACAGTTTCACGCGTCGGCGGCATCGACCGCGAAGTCCACATCGACCTCGATCCCGCCCTGATGGCCGGCATGGGCGTTACGCTCGCGAATGTCTCGACCCAGCTGAAGGCAGTTCAACAGGATGCCTCGGGTGGTCGTGGTGAAGTCGGCAATGCCATCCAGTCGCTGCGCACGCTGGCGGCCGCACATTCCGCCGCCGAAGTGGCCGCGCTGACGATCCCGCTCTCGGACGGGCGCACCGTGCGCCTCGACCAGATCGCCACGATCAGCGACACCCACGCCGACCGCAGCACGCTCGCCTATGTTGACGGCAAACAGACCATCGGTTTCCAGATCACCCGCTCGAAAGGTTTTTCGGATGTCGGCGTCGCGAGCGATCTGCGTGCCGCAATCGCCCAGTTCTCCAAGACGCATGGGCAGGTCAAGATCACGGAAATCAGCAACACCGTTGCGCCCATTCAGGACAACTACGAAGGCTCGATGCACCTGTTGCTCGAAGGCGCGATTCTGGCCGTAATCGTGGTCTGGTTCTTCTTGCGCGATTGGCGTGCGACGGTGATTTCGGCCACCGCGCTGCCCCTTTCGATCATTCCGGCCTTCATCGTCATGGAGCTGATGGGCTTCAGCCTGAACATGATTTCGCTGCTCGCACTCGCGCTGGTCGTCGGGATTCTGGTCGACGATGCGATCGTCGAGGTGGAAAACATTGCGCGCCACCTGCACATGGGCAAGAAACCGTTCCAGGCTTCGATGGAGGCCGCCGACGAAATCGGCCTGGCGGTGATCGCCACGACCTTCACGCTAGTGGCCGTGTTCCTGCCGACCGCCTTCATGGGCGGAATTCCGGGCAAGATTTTCCGCCAGTTCGGCATCACGGCGGCCGTAGCCGTGCTCGCCTCGCTGCTAGTCGCACGCTTGCTGACGCCGATGATGGCGGCCTACTTCATGAAGGACATCCAGCACGAGCATAAAGAATCCTGGCTGATGACGCGCTATCTGGGCTGGGTGCGCAGCTGTCTTGCCAATCGCCGCAAGACGCTTGTCGCCGCACTACTGTTCTTCGCCGCGTCGCTCGCACTGATTCCGCTGCTGCCAACCGGTTTCATGCCGGCGATGGACGATGGCCAGACCCAGGTTTCGATCGAGCTCGCCCCGGGCAGCACGCTCGATGACACCGCCAAGATCACACGCGAAACCAGCGAAATCCTGCGCCGGATTCCGGATATCACCCATGTGTTTGCGTCGGTTGGCACGGCGAGTACCGGCGGCGGGATGGAGGCGTCGTCGAACACCGAAGTCAACAGCGCCACGCTGACCGTCGATATGAAGCCGCGCGGCGAACGCCGCAAACAATCGGTGGTCGAGGCCGAAATCCGCGAAAAACTCGCCGTCCTGCCGGGCGCACGCATCTCGGTCGGCCGCGGCAGCAATGGTGAAAAACTCGAAGTCACGCTCGCGAGCGACGATTCCGCGTTGCTTGAATCCGCAGCAGCAGCCCTGGAGCGCGACATGCGCACGCTCAAGGGTGTCGGCAACGTGACCTCCGGCGCCGCGCTGCAACGCCCGGAAATCCAGATCTATCCGGATTACGCCCGCGCCGCGCAGCTTGGCGTTACTGTCGATGCACTCGCGGAAGCCGTGCGGCTCGCGACCTACGGCGGCTATTCATCGAGCCTGAACAAGCTCAACCTGCCGCAACGCCAGATCAGCGTGCGCGTGCGGCTCGATCCGGAACTGCGCACCAACCTTGACCGTATCGCGCAACTGCGCGTGGCCGGCAGCAACGGACAAGTCGCACTCTCCTCGGTCGCCGATATCCGCATGGGCAGCGGCGCGGCGCAAATCGACCGCCTCGACCGCTATCGCAACGTGACCATCTCGGTCGAACTTAACGGTCGCGCACTGGGCGAAGTCATGAACGAGGTTCGCCAGTTGCCGGCGATGAAGCAACTGCCACAAGGCGTGCACGAGGTGCAGCAGGGCGAATTGCAGCGCATGAGCGAGCTTTTCGGTAGTTTCGGATTGGCAATGGCAGTCGGTATTCTCTGCATCTATGTCGTGCTCGTGCTGCTGTTCCACGACTTCCTGCAGCCGGCCACGATCCTCGCCGCCCTGCCCCTCTCGGTCGGCGGCGCCTTGTTGGCCTTGCTGATCACCGGGAGCAGTTTCTCGATGCCGGCCGTGATCGGCCTGTTGATGCTGATGGGCGTGGTCACCAAAAATTCGATTCTGCTGGTTGAATACGCGATCATGGCGCGGCGCGAACAGGGCTTGTCACGCTTCGATGCGTTGGTGGATGCCTGCCACAAGCGATCCCGCCCGATCCTGATGACCACCATCGCCATGGGGGCCGGCATGCTGCCGATTGCACTGGGCATGGGAGCCGATCCGAGCTTCCGCCAGCCCATGGCGATCATCGTGATCGGCGGCTTGTTGACATCCACCCTGCTGAGCTTGCTCGTGATCCCGGTGGTATTCACTTATGTGGATGATCTGCTGCAGCAGTTCAAACGGACGTTTCATTTCAAGGCCGGTTAAGAAAACTCTCGCGGCCGATGGAAAACAAAAGGCACTTGTTTCCCAAGTGCCTTTTGTTTACAACCCATCACTTACAGCAAATCGAGCGTTAGCGAGGTCCTTCCTCCGACGGGAGGAAGCGGGGATGGTGGGAATCGACCAGGCAGGCTGCGGGTTGCAGCATATGCCCGAATCGCTCGAGCTTGCTTGAGCGTGCCATTCCTGGAGACTTGCCACGTCATCAGCAGCCGGGCACTTGGTTCCACAAGTGCCTTTTGCATATTGGCTCGGTGGTTTATCAAGTTACTGGATTTTGGCCTTGGCGCGCAGCTCGGCGACCATTTTCTCGACCATCATTGCCTCGGCATCCTTGTGCAGCATGGGTTTCATTTCATTGAACGAAGGCACCTTGAGCGGACGGGTGTCTTCGAGTTTGATCACGTGATAGCCGAATTCGGTCTTGACCGGTGCCGCGCTGTATTTGCCCTTTTTCAGGCCGGCAAGCGCATCGGCAAACGGTTTGACGAACTTGGCGGGGCTGGACCAGCCCAGATCGCCGCCATTGGCCCGGTTGCCCGTGTCGATCGATTGCGAAGCCAGCTCTTCGAATTTGCCGCCCTTGTCGAGCTTGGCGATGATGTCCTTGGCTTGCGCCTCGTCCTTGACCAGGATATGGCGGATCTTGTATTCGGTGTCTCCCCCCTTGGTCCGGTAGGCATCGTAGGTCGCTTTCAACTGGGCATCGGTCACCGGATGCTTCTTCAGGTAATCGTCCCAATAGGCGCGCGTAATCATTACCTGCCGGGTGGCCTCGATCTGGGCGAGCAGGGCTTTCGTCGCGGCGTTGACCTGGGAAGCCACTTCCGGCTTTTTGTCGAAACCGCCCTGCTTGGCCGCCTGGAACATCAACTCACGCCGGACCAGTTCCTCGCGCAGCTTGTTCTTCATTTCGGGCGTATCGGGCATGCCGTTGGCCTTGCCCTGCGCCAGGTACATATCCGCAGTGGCCTGCGAAACGGCGACGCCGTTGACCGTGACAAACGGCTTTTCTGCCGCCATCGTCTGAGTGGAAATGATCGCGCCGGCGAACATGGCAAGCGCCAGTCTTGAGTAGTTCTGCATACACTGCATCCTTGAACGAAATACCCGGAACCAATGAATCGCTGAATTGAGCCGGGTATTGAAGAAAAGGACGCCACGGTCCAAAAAAACCATGGCGTCCTGCCGACTGTGAACCCTGCCGGATTACTTGGTAAAGGAATCGACCTTGTACAAATCCTTCGGCGATGAGGATTTGCCAACCCAAACCGTAAAGGTTCCGCTCGGAATTTCCCACTTCTTGGAAGTTTGGTTCCAGACACTCAGCGGATGGTTGCTTGCATTAGGATCGATGGAGATCGTATCCGAAACCGAACCATTGGCCGCCACCTTGACCTTCTTGAAACCCACCAGACGCTTGGGCGGTTGAACGATCGTGGTGCCGGTCTGCTCGCCGACAGACGATGCAACGGCTGGCAGCTCGAGGTAAACCTGAACCACTTCTTCGCCTTCTTTCGCCCCCTTGTTCGTCACCATGAACTTGATATCGTACTTGGCGCCATTCGCCGCCAAAGATGACGGGCTGACGCTAAACGTGGTGTAGGCCAGGCCATGTCCAAACGGGAAGGCCACACAGGCATTCGATTTATCGCTATTGGTCGCGCAAGCGCCGGACTTCTGCTGCGCATCGTACCAGCGATAGCCGATATTCAGGCCTTCGGTATAGCTTACCCGCGATTTCGGCTTGGCCGTCGTACCGGTGGATACACCCGGGAACTGGGCTGCGGTCACGTTGTCGAGGAAGCTCTTGCCGGCGAACGGGAAGGTCACAGGCAGCTTGCCGGACGGGCTCTTCTGGCCGAACAGCAGGTCGGCAACAATATTGCCGTCCTCCTGCCCCGGGAACCAGGTTTCCAGAATCGCCGGGCCAGCGGTGCCAACAAGCGCCGCATCCAGGGCCACACCGGCGTTATCCTTCAGCACCAGCGCGGTTTTTTGTGCCATGGTTTTGCCGGTGCTCGAAGTCAGCCCCATGATCGAGGTAATCATGGCAACGGTATTGCTGTTCGTCGGCGCATTGGTGGCGGCATAAGAGTTCGCGCTCGGCTTGGCGACATACCAATCCAGGCTCATCCCCGCCGCAGCGTCTTTCACGCCGGGCACCACGCTAGTTGCCGAGGTCAGCAGCGTGTTATCGGTGAACGAAGCACGATCGGCGCCTTCTTCAGAAATCGTCCCGGCCATCACAATTACGGCATCGGCCCCGGCGGCAGCGCTTTGCACTGCGCTGAAGGTCGAAGCGGTGCCATCGATCGTCGCGGTCGAGTTGGCATCGTCAACCAAAATCAGCTTGACCGAGACCGACGTGTTGCCCAGTGCCTTGAGCGTGTTCATGATGCCGTCGAGCGGCGTAACGCTGTAACTCGGCACCACATCGGAGCTGCCGCCGCCGGCACCAAACGCCGTGCCGACCATCGCACCACCGGCCACGGCCTGCTGCGCATACACCTGCGATTTCTTGCCGATCAGAACAACATTCTTGACTGCTGTACCATCAAACGGCAGCGCGCCATTGTTCTGCAGCAGAACAGCGGACTTAGTACCGATATCCCGTGCCTTGGCACCATTGGCGGCAAAGTCGATGGCAGTCTGCTTGAGCGCACGATCAAAGATTCCATATTTGAAAGCTTGGGTATAACGGCGTTCCAGTGCCTTGTTGATCATGCTGACCGAGAGTGCGCCACTGCTCAATGCACTAGTCAGACCGGACGCAGACCAGCTGATCGCAATCGGCATTTCGTGGTCGAGCCCCGCGCTCATCAGGCCGCCGGCACTAATGCCGAAGGTGGCATAGAAGTCGGACTGTACATAGCCGGTAAAGCCCCAATCCGTGCGCAGAACGTCATTGAGATTTTCCTTGCTGGCACAGGACTGTTCGCCATTGATGTGGTTGTAGGCGCACATGATCGACGCCACCTTGCCGTCCTTGACCGACATTTCAAACGGCAGCATGTAGATTTCGCGCAATACCTGCCGATCCACCAAGGTATCCACACCCAGGTTGGTCAGCGCCATGCGGTTGGTTTCCTGCTCGTTGGCGATAAAGTGCTTGGCCATACCGATCAAACCCTTGGCCTGCAAGGTCTTGATCTCGGAAACAGCCATCGTGCCGGTCAGGTACGGGTCTTCGCCGAAATATTCAAAGTTACGGCCGAGAACCGGCAGACGAGCCATGTTTACACCTGGCGCCTCGAACACATGCAGCGCCAGATTGTTCATTTCGGTGCCGATGACATCGCCATAAGCCCCTGCCACGGACGGATCGAAAGAGGCGGCCGCAGCAATCGCGGACGGCAATGCAGTGGCTTTGGCGGAACTCGCATCCGTGTAAGCACTGCTGGAGCCGACAGCCACGCAATCATTCTGACCCAGACCCACCGGGCCATTGGTGATACGGAAGGTCGGAATATTCAGTGCTGGAATGGCGGAAACGTGACGAGCGCCATAACACTGCGGCAATTCCGGCAGCACTTCCGGCCCCTTGCCGACCAATTGCGCCATCTTCTGCTCCAGCGTCATCGCATCAAGCAACAATAGGGCGCGCTTGTTGGCCACGGCCTCCTTGGCGGCATCCGTCGTGGCTGCGTTTTGCTCGGCAATGATCGACGCAGTCATCCAAGGATTAGCTTGGGAATCCGATACGCTGGTCGATTCGCTATTGCTCGCACTATCGCCGCCTCCCCCTCCACACGCGGTAAGCCCTACCCCCAGCGCAATGCTGATCGCCACGGCCAGCACGGTTTTCCTGGTATTGAACATCTGTTGCATGGTTCCTGCTCCTCGTTGTTTTGCAAGAAATATTGTTGTGTCAACACCGCTGGCAAAGGCCACCAGGTTCTTTCAAGCAGCTCCCGACAGGAGGAGTGGAGCATCTGATTTCTGGTTCTTGCCTGAATGTTGCGACGCAAATTCTTGAATAGGAGCAAACAGCCGTCCAATGCCGATATTTCATGCAATTATGTTAATACGGCATCACCCCTGGGGTTTTCAGAGGATTTGTTTTCCAGTAGGGTAAACAGCCAGACCAACTGGTATATCAGAATAATGAGACATGGCTAACCATGCTCTTCCGAAAACAGTAGCCGGGCCGCTCGCAAGCCGTCGACCTGTTTTCGATTTTGAGGGGGAGTAATCAAATGGAAGCGCGCACGCTCAGTAATTTCATTGCGGTTGCGGAAGAAAAGAACCTGCGCCGTGCGGCAATGCGCTTGCACATCACGCAACCCGCCTTGTCCCGGCAGATCCAGGCACTTGAAGAAGAGATCGGCACCGCCCTGTTTACGCGCAGCGTCAATGGCATGGAACTCACGCCTGCCGGTGAATCCTTGCTGCATCATGCGCGCAACATCAAGATGGAGATCGAGCTGGCCAAGCGCGATGTATTGCGAACCACTCAGCAGCAGCGGAAACAGCTGGATGTAGGCGTCTCCGGTTCCGCCATGTTCAATATCATCCCTGAAATCCTGGAACAGTTTTCCAAGCTCCACCCGGATGTGGATCTGGTTTTGCACACCGCCCGCAAAGAGCAGCAGATGCAGGCCCTTCGTCACGGCAAGATCCTGATCGCTTTTGAACGCTTCTTGCATGAAGAAGCCGACCTTGCCTGCGAAGAAGTCATCTCGGAACCGATGCTGCTCGCCCTGCACAAGGACCATCCGTTGGCCAATCAGCCGGTTATCGATATTCGAACCTTGCGCGACGAGCTTTTTATCGGGGGACCGGCAGACAAGTCAGCCGAGGATCAATTTTTCCAGTCATATGGCTACAGGCGCCGTATCGAAAAAAGAGTCAACGATCTGATGAGCGGGCTGAATCTGGTTGGATGTGGCTATGGCCTGTTTTATGCGCCACCCTCGGTGCAGTCATTGCAGATACGCAATGTCGTTTATCGACCGTATCTGGGTGGAGGCAAGCGCGTGTTTACGCTGCACTGCCAGTATTGCAAAAACGAAAACTCGCCGCTGCTGCATGCGATGCTGGAAGTGGTACGCGCATACCGTGCTGCGCATTCCGATTGATCCTGTGCGGTACCAATCAAGGCCATGCAATCTATGACTGCTGGCGCCGCATCTTGATTTCCTCGACCAGCTCCAGAAAGCGGCGGTCGGACAAGGGGTAGAACAACATGATCAGAAATGCCACCGCGAATGCGATGGCAGGCACCAGCGCCACGCCTTGCTGAATCGTCCGCACAACGGTGGGGCTCTGCACGGCCACATTGGGTACATAAGCGCTCGCGGCCAGCAGAAAGGCCGGAATCGATCCGCCCAGCGCTTGGCCGCATTTGCGGGTGAAAGAAAAAA
>Ga0316604_10000436_pt1 | contig 52423 bp, 49 predicted proteins | sample OWC_soil_day20_C_FD_207650 | JGI IMG/M metagenome (GOLD analysis project Ga0316604, IMG submission 207650) | Wetland soil microbial communities from Old Woman Creek delta, Ohio, United States - OWC_soil_day20_CT | ecosystem: Environmental > Terrestrial > Soil > Wetlands | place: USA: Ohio...
CCTGAATGAACATCTTGGCGTATTCACCGGTCTGGATGCGCTTCAGTGCATTGCGCATAGCGACACGGGACTGCTCGTTGATGACCTCGGTGCCGGTCACGTACTCGCCATACTCCGCATTGTTGGAGATGGAGTAGTTCATGTTGGCGATGCCGCCTTCGTACATCAGGTCGACGATCAGCTTCAGTTCGTGCAGGCACTCGAAGTAGGCCATTTCCGGAGCATAACCCGCTTCGGTCAGGGTTTCGAAGCCCATCTTGACCAGTTCGACAGCGCCGCCGCACAGCACAGCCTGCTCACCGAACAGGTCAGTTTCAGTTTCTTCGCGGAAGTTGGTTTCAATGACGCCACCCTTGGTACCGCCGTTGGCAGCAGCGTAAGACAGAGCGATGTCCTTGGCCTTCTTGGTCACATCCTGATAAACAGCGATCAGGGACGGCACGCCGCCACCCTTCAGGTACTCGGAACGCACGGTATGGCCAGGACCCTTCGGGGCGACCATGATCACGTCCACGTCGGCACGCGGCACGACCTGGTTGTAATGCACGTTGAAACCGTGGGCGAACGCCAGTGCAGCGCCCTTCTTCAGGTTCGGCGCAACTTCTTCGTTGTAAACCTGCGGAATGTTCTCGTCCGGCAACAGGATCATGACCACGTCGGCACCCTTGACGGCCTTGGCGATTTCTTCGACCTTCAAGCCAGCGGCTTCAGCCTTCTTCCAGGAAGCGCCATCCTTGCGCAGGCCAACCGTGACCTTGACGCCGGAATCCTTCAGGTTCTGGGCGTGGGCGTGGCCCTGCGAGCCGTAACCAACGATGGTGACCTTCTTGCCCTTGATGAGGGAGAGATCGGCGTCCTTGTCGTAATAAACTTTCATGAAATCCTCTTTATAGACAGATAGTTAGACTTTAAGAATACGATCGCCACGGCCGATGCCACAGACACCGGTACGGACGGTTTCGAGAATCAGGCCGGCATCGAGCGCGGCAATGAAGGAGTCGAGCTTGGAGCTTGCACCAGTCAACTCGATGACATAGGTCGATTCCGTGACGTCGATGATGCGACCACGGAAAATATCGGCCATGCGCTTCATCTCTTCGCGGTCCTTGCCGGTGGCGCGAACCTTGATCAGCATCAGTTCGCGCTCGACATGAGCAGCCTCGGAGAGATCAACCACCTTGACCACATCAACCAGCTTGTTGAGCTGCTTGGTGATCTGTTCGAGGACCTCGTCGGAACCCCTGGTCAGGATGGTCATCCGGGACAACGAGGGATCTTCCGTCGGTGCCACGGTGAGCGTATCAATGTTGTAACCACGGGCAGAGAACAGTCCTGCCACTCGGGACAATGCGCCCGATTCGTTTTCAATCAGGATGGAAATGATGTGTCGCATATTCTTTTCCTCCCCCGCTTACAGATCTTCAGCGAGGATCATTTCGGTCAGGCCCTTGCCTGCCGCGACCATCGGGAACACGTTGGCGCCCGGATCGATGATGAAGTCCATGAAGACCAGATCGTTCTTGTGTTCGGTGAACGCTTTGCGCAGTGCCGGTTCGACGTCTTCCGGCTTTTCAATGCGCATGCCGACGTGACCATAAGCCTCGGCCAGCTTGACGAAATCGGGCAGCGAGGTCACATAGGACTGGGAATAGCGCTTGGAGTAGAACATCTCCTGCCACTGACGGACCATGCCCAGCATGCCGTTGTTCAGATTGATGATCTTGACCGGCAGTTCATACTGCTTGCAGGTCGACATCTCCTGAATACACATCTGGATCGAGCCTTCGCCGGTCACGCAAGCCACCTGCGCCCCCGGATTGGCCAGCAGAACCCCCATGCCGTAAGGCAGGCCAACACCCATGGTGCCCAGACCGCCGGAATTGATCCAGCGACGCGGCTTATCGAACTTGTAGTACTGCGCAGCAAACATCTGGTGCTGGCCGACGTCGGAAGTAATGAAGGCATCACCCCCAGTCACTTCGTACAGTTTCTCAACGACGTACTGCGGCATAATGTGCTCGCCCTGCTTGTAACGCAGAGAGTCTCGACCGCGCCACTCGTCGATCTGTTTCCACCAGTCGGCGACTTCCGGATCGGTCTTGAACCCGCCATCAAGCAACTTCAGGATTTCATCCAGCACATCGGTCACGTTGCCAACAATAGGCACATCAACCTTGACCCGCTTGGAAATCGACGACGGGTCGATATCGATATGAATAACCCGACGCTTCTCGCTACCGAAGTGATCGGGGTTACCAATAACGCGATCGTCGAAACGTGCACCAATTGCCAAAATAACATCGGCATAGTGCATGGCGTTATTGGCTTCAAACGTGCCATGCATACCGAGCATGCCGACAAACTGACGATCGGTGGCCGGGTAGCCGCCCAAACCCATCAGCGTGTTGGTTACCGGGAAGTTCAGCTTGCGCGCCAGCTGAGTCAATTTTTCGGCGGCATCCGAAAGGATCACCCCACCGCCGGTATAGATGATCGGGCGCTTGGCTTCCTGCAGAATCTGGACGGCTTTCTTGATCTGACCCAAATGCCCCTTGACCACGGGGTTGTAGGAGCGCATCTGGACCGTTTTCGGATAGTCGAACTCACACATCTGAGCCGTGATGTCCTTCGGAACATCAACAACGACCGGACCGGGGCGGCCTGTGGCAGCGATATGGAAGGCTTTCTTGATCGTCAAGGCCAAATCCTTGACATCCTTGACCAGGAAATTGTGTTTGACACAGGGACGGGTAATACCGACGGTATCGCACTCCTGGAAAGCATCTTGCCCGATATACTGGGTCGGCACCTGACCGCAGATGACCACCATCGGGATTGAGTCCATGTAAGCGGTGGCAATGCCCGTCACCGTGTTGGTCACACCAGGACCCGAGGTCACCAGCGCGACGCCGACCCTCTGCGAGGAACGCGAAAAAGCGTCTGCTGCGTGGACAGCAGCCTGCTCGTGGCGAACGAGAATGTGCTTGACCTGATCCTGCTTGAAAAGGGCATCATAAATGTGCAAAACGGAACCCCCAGGGTAACCGAACACATATTCGACCTTTTCTTCTTGCAGGCACCTGATTACAATTTCTGCACCGCTGATCATCATTCTTGAGCCCAAAAAAGCTGTTGCCTAAAAGGGCGTAACCTTAATCGACCGCCCCTTTTCGGTCAAGGTTTCCCGGCATTCCCCTATAATGCTCAAGGCCTATTGAAAGAGACGACCCTGGCATCACCCCAACAACTTTCCTGTTTCCTTGAATCTGTCGAACGCCGAGCCTTCAAACAGGCGATGTTTGCCGTCCGCGATGAAGAGGCGGCACTGGACATCGTTCAGGATGCCATGCTCAAGCTCGCCGAAAAATATGGTGACCGCCCAGACGAAGAGTTTCCGATGCTCTTCCAGCGTATTTTGCAGAACACGATCCGTGATTATTACCGGCGCAGCAAGGTGCGCTCGATGTGGACAACGCTGCTATCGGCGTTCACTCCGGATGACGACGAGGACCACGACCCGCTCGAAACACTGGCTGCCGACGAAGACGATGCCGGCCCGAAAACCCCGGAAAGCAAGCTGCAACAAGCACAAACGCTCAACCTCATCGAAGATGAAATAAAAAAATTGCCGGCGCGTCAACGAGAAGCCTTCCTCATGCGTTATTGGGAGGACATGGACGTAGCCGAGACCGCGGCTGCGATGGGCTGCTCAGAAGGCAGTGTTAAGACCCATTGCTCGCGTGCCACCCACACGCTGGCAACCGCCCTGTCGGCAAAAGGTATAAAGCTATGAATGAAGAACGTTATGCACATCGCGTTCGGCAAGCGCTGAACTACGGACTAAAAGATATCCCGCCGGCCGCATCCCGGAGGCTGGAAGCCGCTCGCCATCTGGCCCTGGCGCACCAGAAGCAAGCCGCCCCGCAGATGGCAGTGGCCGGTTTCGGGTCGCATGTATTCCGAACCGGCTCCCACATTCCCTACCTTAAACAGATTCTCGCCGTACTGGCATTGCTGCTCGGCATGTGGATATCCTTTTACTGGCACAGCGTCCAGTACGTCAATGCGCTGGAAGAAGTGGATAGCGCACTGCTCACTGACGACCTCCCACCCGATGCTTTCCTGGATAACGATTTCTTCGAATGGCTAGTAGACGACTCCTCGGAGGATTGATCCTCAGTTTTGCCCTCAATTTGACGATTGCCGGAGAACCTCCGACGACGGTCGTCATTGGCACGCCTCCTCAACCGGTGTGGAGCCAACTGAGCGGACAACAACAAAATACGCTCGCCCCGCTTGCAAAAGACTGGGATGGGATGGAGAACATCCGGAAGAAGAAGTGGTTGGGTATCGCAGAACGCTACCCAAGCATGAAGCCGGACGAGCAACAGCGAATGCAGGATCGCATGCGCGAATGGGCAAATCTATCGCCGACAGAGCGCACGAAGGTCCGGGATACCTACAAAGACTTCAAGCAACTCCCTCCCGAGCAGAAGCAGGTTGTCAAGCAAAAATGGGAGGCCTACTCAAACCTGCCCCCGGATGAGAAGCAGCGCATTCGCGAGACCAGCAAGTCATCAAAACTGCTGGCCCAACCGGCGGTAGTCCCGCCCGCCAACTCAACAGCGACCAGCACAACCGATACTTCGACCGGAGCAACAGGAACCCCTGTTCAACCGTCGGCGGTCGGTGGCGCGTCACAATAATGGCGAATCAATTGCCGGGCATCCGGCGACGCCTAGTCAGCCTGCTTTATGAGGGGCTCGTTGTCTTTTCGATTCTGCTGATCGGCTTCCTGCTCCCACAGATCGTTCTTTCCGGGTTTGGCTGGACGATCAACCCAAGAGCCCTGTGGATTCACATTCTGGTCCTGCTGATGATCTACTTCGTCTGGTGTTGGCTCAATGGCGGCCAGACGCTACCGATGAAGACATGGAAGCTCCGCATCATCAATGCCGATGGCTCGCCATTGCGCCCGATGCAGGCAGTGCTGCGTTACCTGATCGCGTGGCCCAGCATATTACTATTTGGCATTGGCATCTTCTGGGCCATGTTCGACAAGGATCAGCAATTCCTGCACGACCGGCTTGCCGGAACAATGATTATTGCCGCCAGCTGATCAGCGACGCTCGACCCACCAGAGCATCCCGGTCGCAACAAGAAGAAATAAGCCTGAAGGCGCTGTCGCGCTGATGATCGGGGACCACGAGTTGATTGCCCCCAGATTCGACGATAGCCCGTTCAGGGCATAGAACAGAATACCCAGCATTACGCCGGCAAAAATTTTCAGACTGACACCGCCGACCCGGTTGTGCGAATAGCCGAAAGGCAGTGCCAGCGCCACCATAACGAGTGCGGCCAAGGGGTAGACCACCTTCTTCCAGAGGGCTATTTCGTAGCGCTCGGTCTTCTGCTTGTTTTCAGTCAAATGCTTGGTGTAATTCAGAAGCCCGAAAAGCGACATGCGCTCTGGGGAAACCATCAGTGCAGCGAGAAGCGTCGGGGTAACAGTGGACCGCCACTCACCCGTTTGAGTACTTTCAACACGCGAGGTATCCCCCTCAAGCACCGTTCTTACCACGCCTCTCAAGCGCCAGAGGTCAGGATCCTCAAAATCAGCCGCCTGGGCATCCGTCACCGACTCAAGCAGGTTCTGCTGACTGAAATGGTAGATGCGAACCCCCTCAAGAGGCTCATCAGGAGCGGCTTTTCGGATATTGATGAAGCTACGCCCATCCTTGACCCACAAACCACTGTCGAAGCCACTTTGCGCAATCACCGTGCTCAATGCCTTGGCCCGGATTTCCTTCCCCAAGCGCTCGCTGAATGGAACCACCGCTTCACCAATCACAAAGGTAAGCAAGGCCAAGAGCAAGGCAGCCCGGAACAAGGTCATCAGCAGATCACTCGTCGCCAGACCCGAGGCCCGCAGGACGGTAATTTCGGAGTGCCGCGCCAAGGTGGACAGGGCGTACAGTGTGACGATCAAGGTTGCGATCGGTATCAGCTCATAGACCAGCCCAGGCATGCTGAGCGCGACAAAAAGGGCCGCATGGACAACGCTGTAACCTGCCTTGCCGACCGTACGTAGTTCGTCAATGAAATTAAAGAAGGCAAACAGTGCCAAAAAAGCTGCCAGAACGAGGAATACCGAGGCAAATGTCTCGCGAATCAGGTAGCGCTGATAAAGGTTCAAACGAGAAATCATGCGCCCCACCTCTGCCACGGCATACGAACGGCTATTCGCCGGTAAAAGAGCAGCACCAGCGGCAACAGCATCAAGACATGCGCAGCCCAGAGGCCAACCCAGAACGACATCTTGCCCTGCGCCACCCAGGCCTGACTGACCGACAACAGATTGTTGTAAATGGCGTAGACCAGGATGGCTATCAGCATATTGGCGGAACGACCGGCCCGCGGATTGACATAGGCAAGCGGGATTGCCAGCAAGCAGAGGACCAATGCAGATACCGGCAGGCCAACCCGCCACAGCAATTCACCCCGAGCCGGATTGCTATCTTCAAGCACCAGTCGGGTAATCGGCATTCCTTTTGGCGACACGTCGGAAGGAGAAGGCTCCCCATCCTCGACCCGGGCTCGATAACGCTCGAATTCCATCACCTTGAAGGCAGGGGTACCCGGCTCAACTTCATAGCGGCGCCCGTGCTCAAGAACCACGAAGCGGTCGCCATTTCCTGAAGCCTCCTGGTAGCCGGAGTCCGACATGATGACCCCAAGCTTGCCTTCCTGATAAGACGCAACAAAGACGTTACCAACGTGGCTACCATCCCCCTCGACGCCCTCAACAAAAAATACGCGCTGCCCTTTCTTGACCTCACGGAAGGCACCAGGGGAAACCTGAGAGAGTTCACTTCGGGCAGAAAGCTTTTCCCGGTATTCCGCAGAACTGGAATTGGCCCATGGCGCCAGAAAGCCTGAAACCACCGCAATCGCAATAACGATCGGTGCAGCAAATCTCAAGACGGGGGAAACCCACCCCGTCAGTGGCAGACCGGAAGAGAACCAGACCACCATCTCCGAATCCCGGTAAACCCGCGACAAACTCAGCAGAACGGAGACAAAAAGCGTCAGCGAGAGGAGCACCGGCATGAAGTTCAGCGCCGAGAATCCCAGCAGTGAAGCGACTGCTTCGGGCGCAATTCGGCCGCCGGCTGCTTCCTTGAGCAGACGAATCAGATTAGTGGAGGTCAGAATAGCCAGCAGCGCAACGCTGATGCCGGCAGCTGCCTGGGCAAATTCGCGCCGGGCGGCGCGCTCGAATATCATGCTTTGACGAAACCGAAAAAATACGAGGATAATCCCTCAAATACTGATATTTCCTTGATCAGGAGCAGCTTGTGGAATTTAGCATAAAAAGCGGTAGCCCGGAAAAACAGCGTAGCGCCTGCGTCGTTGTGGGTGTTTTCGAATCAAGGAAAATGACGCTTCCGGCCGAGTTGCTCGACAAGGCATCCGGCGGCTACATCTCCGACATCGTCCGGCGTGGCGACATGGAAGGAAAGGCAGGCAGCACCTTGCTGCTGCACAGCGTACCTTCCACGCTCTGCGATCGAATTCTGCTAGTAGGGCTAGGCAAGGAAAAGGATTTCCGGGAGAAGGAATTCGCCAGCGCCATCCGCACGGCCGTCAAGGTCTTGAACGAAACCGGCGCCTTCGATGCCTCGATTTTTCTGACGGAACTTCCCGTCAGGAAACGCAGTATCGCCTGGCGCGTTCGCCAGACAGCCATGATTGCGCTGGACGCCACCTACAAGTTCGACCAGTTCAAGAGCAAGAAGGAAGAAATTCGTCGCCCCTTGCGCAAGCTGACGATCAGTGTCGAGCGGCGCAACGAGCTGGCACCGGCTGAAGAAGCGCTGGCCCAAGGTCTCGCCATTGCCGAGGGGATGGCCATGGCCAAAACACTGGGCAATCTGCCGCCCAATATCTGCCATCCGACCTACCTGGCCGAACAGGCCCAGGCCATGGCCGAGGAATTCAAGCTGGGCTGCGAAATTCTCGATCGTGCCGAGATGGAAAAACTGGGAATGCACTCGCTGCTATCGGTGGCCCGTGGATCACACCAGCCGCCGAAACTGATCGTATTGACCTACAAAGGCGCCAGAGCCAGTGAAAAGCCCATCGTACTGGTGGGCAAGGGCGTCACTTTTGACACCGGTGGAATTTCCCTGAAACCCGGCGCCGAAATGGACGAAATGAAGTACGACATGTGTGGCGCGGCCAGCGTGCTGGGCACCATGCAGGCCGTGGCCCGCATGGCGTTGCCGATCAATTTGACGGTCGTCGTTCCCGCGACCGAGAACATGCCCGGCGGCAACGCCACCCGCCCCGGCGATATCGTCACCTCCATGTCGGGCCAGACCATTGAAATCCTGAACACCGATGCCGAAGGCCGCCTGATCCTGTGCGATGCGCTGACTTATGCCGAACGTTTCGAGCCCGATACCGTGATTGACGTCGCTACGCTGACCGGCGCCTGCGTCGTCGCACTGGGCAGCATCGCCACCGGCCTGTTCGCCAACAAGGATGCGCTGGCTCGCGATCTGCTCGATGCCGGCGAAGACGCCAATGACCGTGGCTGGCACATGCCCCTGTGGGATGACTATCAGGAATTGCTGAAAAGCCCGTTCGCAGACATGGCCAATATCGGTGGTCGCTGGGGCGGCGCCATTTCCGCCGCCTGCTTCCTGTCACGGTTCACCAAAAAATTCGACTGGGCACACCTCGACATTGCCGGTACCGCCTGGAAATCCGGGGCCGACAAAGGCGCCACTGGTCGCCCGGTCCCCATGCTGGCGTATTACCTGCTGCAACGGGCAGGCAAGCTCAATTGACCGAGGTATTTTTCTACCACGGCGCATCCGACAAGATTGCCGCTGCCTGCGCCTTGCTGAGCGGCGCTTACGCCAAGAAAAAGCCGATGTTGGTCTACGCCCTCGAACCGGAGGTCGCCAACGGCATCGACCGCATGCTTTGGACAAACGCAGCACTCAGCTTTGTGCCGCACTGCCGGGCTGATTCGCCACTGGCGGCGGAAACGCCGATTCTGATTACCGACACGCTGGAAACAATCCCGCAGGACGAGCGACTGATGAATCTGAGCCAGGAAATCCCGCCCGGTTTTTCACGTTTTCACAGCCTGATCGAGGTCGTTGGCCAGGACGAAAGCGACCGCCTTGCCGCCAGGGATCGCGTCAAGTTCTACAAGGATCGCGGCTACGAAGTACGCTACTTCGACCTCAGCGACCGTTAAGGAAACCAAGTGCCCAGTCCGATCCTCGCCCGCGCCGACGCGCTGATGCATCGAAAACGCCAGAATGATACTGAGTTCGACGATCTCCCGGTGCTGACTGATGCCATCGACGAAGACGATATCCCGGTTTTGCTGGATGCCGAGGTATCCATGAGCACGGGAGCTCCGGCGATGAAGGATACGGTGCTCGTTCCTCCCGCTGAGGCCATCGCCGAGCCAGATATTGAGACGCTGGAGCCAACACCGCCGGCTCCGCTAATCGATCCCACACTACGCGACCAATTGATCCACGAACTGGCTCGTCGCGTCGAACAGCGTTTGAGCGCTGAATTGCCGCACATCATCGCATCAACCGTCCGCGATTTCCTGGCCGAGCAGGCCATGATTACCGCCCAGCCCGCAGACGACTGAGATCGCTCCGATACCGGTGCTGCGGTCCGGTATAATCATGGGTTTTCCCCTTTTCCGACAAGCCCATGGAACTCGCCAAAGCCTTTGAACCAGCCGATATCGAACGCCGCTGGTATCCCGAGTGGGAAGCCCAGAATTATTTCGCCGCCGGCGTAGACGCCAGCAAGACCGACAATTTCTGCATCCTGCTGCCACCGCCGAATGTTACCGGCACGCTGCACATGGGTCATGGCTTCAACCAGACGATCATGGACGCGCTGACCCGCTATTACCGGATGCGCGGCCACAACACGCTGTGGCAACCCGGTACCGACCACGCCGGTATCGCGACGCAGATCGTCGTCGAACGCCAACTGGATGCCCAGGGCATTTCGCGCCACGATCTCGGCCGTGAAAAATTCCTGGAAAAGGTCTGGGAATGGAAGGAATACTCCGGCAACACCATCACCAAGCAGATGCGCCGCATGGGCACCAGCCCGGACTGGAAGCGCGAACGTTTCACGATGGATGCCGGCCTCAACAAGGTCGTCACCGAAACCTTCGTCCGCCTCTTTAACGAAGGCCTGATCTACCGCGGCAAGCGCCTGGTGAACTGGGATCCGAAGCTGAATACCGCCGTGTCCGACCTCGAAGTGGTGCAGGAAGAAGAAGACGGCTTCATGTGGCATATCCGCTATCCGCTGGCCGATGGCAGCGATAGCCTGGTGGTCGCTACGACACGGCCGGAAACCATGCTCGGCGACACCGCCGTGATGGTGCATCCGGAAGATGAGCGTTACAAGCACATGATCGGCCAGATGGTGAAGCTGCCGCTGACCGATAGAGAAATTCCGATCATCGCTGACAGCTACGTCGATCTCGAATTCGGCACTGGTTGCGTCAAGGTCACGCCGGCGCACGACTTCAACGACTACGCCGTCGGCCAGCGCCACGGCCTGCCGATGATTTCCATTCTGACGCTGGATGCCAAGGTCAACGAGAACGCCCCCGAGAAATACCGCGGCCTGGATCGCTTCGATGCCCGCAAGGCTGTCGTCGCCGACCTCGAAGCACTCGGCATCCTGGAAAAAACCGACAAGCACAAGCTCAAGGTGCCGCGCGGCGACCGGACCAATGTCGTGATCGAGCCGATGCTGACCGACCAGTGGTTCGTCGCGATGAGCAAGCCGGGCGACGACGGCAAGTCGATCACCGAGAAGGCACTCGACGTCGTCCATTCCGGAGAGATCAAGTTCTATCCGGAAAACTGGGTCAATACCTACAACCAGTGGCTGAACAACATCCAGGACTGGTGTATTTCCCGCCAGCTGTGGTGGGGCCACCAGATTCCGGCGTGGTACGGTGATAATGGCCAGATTTTTGTCGCCCACAGCGAAGCCGAAGCCAAGGCCGAAGCTGCCAAGCAGGGTTACACCGGCACTCTCAAGCGCGACGAAGACGTTCTCGACACCTGGTTCTCTTCAGCCTTGTGGCCGTTCTCGACACTGGACTGGACGGGCGATGAGGCGATCGATGCCGCCAACCCGCTGCTCAAGCAATACCTGCCCTCCTCGGTGCTGGTCACCGGTTTCGACATCATCTTTTTCTGGGTCGCCCGCATGGTCATGATGACCAAGCAGATCACTGGCCAGATTCCGTTCAAGCACGTTTATGTGCACGGCCTGATCCGTGATGGCGAAGGCCAGAAGATGTCCAAGTCCAAGGGCAACGTGCTCGATCCGATCGACCTGATCGATGGCATCGGCCTCGAAGCGCTGATCGAGAAGCGTACAACCGGCCTGATGAACCCGAAGCAGGCGGAAAGCATCGCCAAGAAAACCAAGAAGGAATTCCCGGAAGGCATCGCCTCGTTTGGCACCGATGCGCTGCGCTTCACCTTCGCCAGCCTCGCCTCGCCCGGCCGCGACATCAAGTTCGACCTCAACCGCTGCGACGGCTACCGCAACTTCTGCAACAAGCTGTGGAACGCCACGCGCTTCGTGCTGATGAACGTCGAAGGCCACGATCTGGCCCTCGAGCACCAACAGAACGGCCCAGCCTGTGGCGGTTCGGCTCCGCTCGAATTCTCCTTCGCCGACCGCTGGATCGTCAGCCAGTTGCAACGCGTCGAGCAGGAAGTCGAACAGCACTTCACCGACTACCGTTTCGACCTGATCGCCCAGACGATCTACAAGTTCATCTGGGACGAGTTCTGCGACTGGTATCTGGAAATCGCCAAGGTCGAGATCCAGACCGGCAACGACGCCCAGCAGCGCGGCGCCCGCCGGACGCTGGTGCGTACGCTGGAAGCTGTGCTGCGCCTGGCTCACCCGCTGATTCCGTTCATCACCGAAGAACTGTGGCAGACCGTCGCCCCGATCGCTGGCCGCAAGACGCACGACTCGATCATGCTGGCCGCCTACCCGCGCGCCGAGGAATACAAGATCGACGCCGCTTCGGAAGCAAAAGTCGAGCGCCTGAAGGCCCTGGCCTATGCCTGCCGTAACCTGCGCGGCGAGATGAACGTCTCCCCGGCCCTGCGCATGCCCCTGCTGGTTGCTGGTGGCGGCGCTGAAATTTCCGAGTTCGCAGCCATCCTGCAAGCTCTGGGTAAGCTCTCCGAGGTACAAATCGTAGACGACATGCCGGCCGATGCGATGGCGCCGGTAGCCGTGGTCGGTGAAACCCGACTGATGCTGAAGGTGGAGATCGACGTTGCCGCCGAACGCGTTCGTCTGGCCAAGGAAATTGAAAAGCTGGAAAAGCAGATTTCGATTGCCCAAGGCAAGCTGGCCAACGAAGGTTTCGTCGCCCGCGCCCCGGCAGCGGTCATTGATCAGGAAAAGCAGCGCGTCGCCGATTTCACGGCAACGCTGGAACAACTTAAACCACAACTGGCCAAGCTCGGCCAGGCATAGAGAGACATATGGAAGACAAACGCGGTTTTTTTGCCAAGGTATTCATCGCCCTGATGATCTTCACTGGCCTGGTCTGGGTATGGACAGTCGCCTTCATCATTTCCTGGCCATGGGAAAAGAAAAATCCGGTCTGGAAGCCCGAATTCCGTCTCGTCGCCGTTTGTGCTGTCGACAAGGAACCCTGTGGTTTTGCTTATGGCGAACTGGCCGACGCCAAGGCCAAGGGGCTCTATACCTCGCTGGAGATGCCCGATCCGGCTGGTGACGTAGAGGAAAAGCAGAACTGGCTGAAATGGAAGAAGGAAAACGGCATTTATGAAGTCAAGGCTTCGTCTTGGCACTTCCAGACCACGATTCGCTACAAGGTGGAAAACGACACGCCGGTCCTGGTTGAATATCAGGATGTTGGCGCCAATGCTTTCTACTACGGCATCGCAGCAGGTCTCTTCTCACTGCTCGGACTTTATCTGCGTAGGCTGCGGGGCTGATTAGCCAACCCTAGTCGCTTCTGGTTTCAGGCTTTCCGGAAACCAGACACCTTGCGGATGCAACATCCTGACGCCTGAAAATCCCTGATTTTCAGGCGTCGGTCCGTAGGGATACCCAAACCAGGCCGCGCAAGGCATTGCCCAAGTAGAATCCCCTGTCGAGATCTTCCGGCCACAAGACGGCTTCACGTGCCCGCCCATCGGCCAGCAGTTCAGCCCGCAACACACCGGGCAAGGCGCCACTCGCCAGAGGCGGCGTCAGGAAAACACCATCCCGTTCGACAAATACGTTGCTACGCGCCCCTTCGGCGACCTCGCCACGCTCGTTCAGAAAAACCACGTCGAACAATTGCTGATCGCCCGCCAGAGCACGGATCGCTTCATCGTATACCGCACGATCAGTCGTCTTGTGTCGGCGCAAGGGGTAAGTCGAACAAATCGGTTCTGGCGCCAACAGTGCTTGGCGTAGAACATCAGGCTCAGCCACCAGAGGAAACGACTGCACATCTAGCCGGCCATCTTTAGCCAGCGTCAGACGCACCCGCCAGAAGCCGATCTCCGGCTGTTCAGCCAGCAGATCCTTGACTCGCTGTTCGTCATAAGGAAAGCCCAGCCAAGCCGCCGACTGGCGCAGGCGAACCAGATGCCCAGCCAGACGCGGATAACTGCCTTCCTCGCGACGCAGCGTCTCGATCAGCAACACGCCCGGATCGCATTCACGCAGGAACCTGGCCTTGAGCTGACACTCCTGCCACTCCGCCAGCGGCTGAGAATCGGCCACGATACCGCTGCCGATGCCCAGCTTGCCCCGACCACCCGCTTGCAACGCCAGCGTTCGAATCGCGACGTTCAATCGAAAGTCGCCATCCGGCGCGATCCAGCCCAAAGCCCCGGTATAGATGCCCCGCAGCGCGCCTTCAAGTTCGGCGGCAATCTGCATGGCACGAATCTTTGGCGCACCCGTTATTGATCCACATGGGAAAAGCGCCCGCAGTATTTCGCCAAAACTACTGCGACCTGCGCATGCTGAGACCTCGGAGACCATCTGCCAGACTGTCGGGTAATCCTCAATCTCGAACAGACGATCAACCACCACGCTGCCGTTGTCAGCCACCCGGCCAAGATCGTTACGCAGCAGATCTACGATCATCAGGTTTTCAGCACAATCCTTTGCGGAATTGCGCAGTTGCTCGGCGGGCACGCCACGTGGCGCCGTCCCCTTCATCGGCCGGGTCACCAACCTGTCGCCCAGGCGCTCGAGAAAGAGCTCGGGGGAAAGGGAAACCAGGCCCTGTGAAGCATCCCCGACAAAACCACCGTAACGTACCGGCTGTCGTTCGCGCAATCTGGCATAGAGCGCCAGCGGCGAACCAAACCAGTCGAATTCGAGTGGGAAGGTAAGATTTACCTGGTAGCAGTCGCCAGCAAATATCAACTGCTTGATCCGCTCCACCGCGGCAACATAATGTTGTTCGCTAATGATGGGATGCAGGTCACCCACGCCTGCGACCACCTTGTCCGTCTGTTTGTTCAGCCAAGCCTCGACGGCATCGGCCATCAGGGGCTGCCGTCTGGCGAATCGCCAGAAACGGGCCAGCGGCTTCTCGCCTGGCACCCAGTCTGGCGGCGCCGACTTTGGCTCCAACAGGTAACCCAATTCATAGTCGAGCGCAGCGACCGACCACGCTGGCTCATCTTCCAGACGTTGCAATGCCTCTGCGAGCGAGGCGTTATCGCGGACCTCGAGGCATTCAATCAACCCCTCGAAATACCACGCGGCGGGTTCGCCTGCTGGCGCCCGCCTATCCTCGAAAAATGCGATCAGTTCGGTGCTTATTTGCGCTTCAAGTAATACTCGAAGACGCGATTTTCTTCCTTTTGCTCAACCAGTTCATTACCGGTCTGCTTGGCAAAGGCAGGAAAATCCTTCAGCGAGCCGGGATCGGTCGCCTGCACACGCAAAACCTGGCCAGATTCCATTTCGGCCAGCGCCTTCTTGGTACGCAGGATAGGCAATGGGCAGTTCAGCCCTTTTACATCGAGATCGCGATCAAATTCCATGGTCATTCAGCTAATGGATCAGAAAAGCGATTTTACCCTTAAAAATTGCGTTTTTCCTTGAGCTCCTCGATCTGTCTCTGCTTCATCTCGCGCAAACGCGCTTCGATCGAGGACAATTCGTAGAAGTTTGCATCCCCGGCCTTCTGGGCCAGTTGCAGCTGCTCAACGGCACCGGCAGTCTGGCCCTGCAAGGCAAACACTTCCGACAGTGCCAAATGCTGCATAGCCCTGCGCCCCAGCCCGGCATAGCTCTCCGCCCGCATCTTGTGAAAGCGAATATCTTCCGGATAATTGCGCAACTGGTTTTCGGAATAACGCAGCGAATCATCGAAACGGCGGGCGCCGATCAAAGCCGACCCGTAACCGTACGACAAACCCTGGTTCAGCGGAAAACGAACCATCGCATCACGATAGATTGTCAGCCCGGACGTCACGTCACCCTGGGCAATTCGCACGTCGGCCCGCAGGTGCTCCAGCATGGCCGCCGAAACTTTCAAGCGACGGACAGCCTCGATTTCCCGCTCGGCTCCCGCCCAGTCGCGCGACCGATATAGGGCAAATGCCAGGCCGTAGCGAACCGCCGCTTCGGAGGCAAATTTCTTTTCGCGCAGCAGGTTTTCCAGATCCTTGATCGCGTCACCCGGCGTTCCCTGCAGGGCTCGCACCTTGGCGCGAACCAACTGGAAATCGACGCTATCTGCGACTTGGTGATAGGGCACCGCCTGCTCGCGGTTCTGCATGTCGGTCAGGCGCTCACCGGTCAGAGGATGGGTGCGCAAATAGGCCGTCGCATTGTTCTCATACAGACGTACCGATTTTTGCAGGCGTTCGAAGAAAACCCCCATCCCGCGAACATCAAAGCCCGCCTTGCGCAGGACATCAAAACCCTGTCGATCCGCTTCGCGCTCGAAATCCCGGGAAAACGCCAACTGGGCAGAAATCGCCCCGGCCTGCGTCGTCGCAATCGCTGCGCCGGCGACCTGACCGCTGGAGCGCGCCGCCAACAGCGCCAGCGCCATGGCGACCATCGAGGCCATGCCAACCTGCTTGGACTGAAAAACCTGGCGCGCGATATGCCGCTGTGTCACATGTGAAATCTCATGCCCAAGAACGCCGGCCAACTCGGATTCCGTCTGCGCCGAGGCGATCAGGCCGGTATGAACGCCGATATAGCCCCCAGGCATTGCAAAGGCATTGATGTTCGGATCGTTAATCGGAAAGAAGTAGAAACCGAACCCGGGGTCATTGCTCACCGCCGCCAGTCGCCCGCCCAACTGGTTCAGATAGGCCTCGATATCGGCATCATCCAGGTAGGAAGGCTCGCGCCAGCGGATTTCATGCATGATCTGCTGGCCGATCTTCTTCTCAGTAGCAATCGAAAAATCGTTGCTCGCCACGTCGCCCAATTCCGGCAATTCGTCAGCACGCAATGGCTGAATGGCCAGCGCGCAGGCCAGGATGGCAGCGATGAATCGTTGGTTTATAGGCATGGTGCTATGATAACGCAGCCTCGAAAAACGCCATCCGGCGGATCGTAACCAATCGTAACTCCAGTGAATAACCAGACCCTGACTCATTTCGACAACGCCGGCCAGGCACACATGGTCGACGTCGGCAGCAAGGCGGAAACCGCCCGTGTTGCCCGTGCCGCCGGAACCATTTTCATGAAGCCGGAAACACTGGCATTGATTCGCTCAGGCTCCGCCAAAAAGGGCGACGTGCTGGGCATCGCGCGGATAGCCGCCATCCAGGCCTCAAAGCGCACCGGCGACCTGATTCCGCTGTGCCACCCGATTGCCCTGACCCGCGTCGCAGCCGAATTCACCGTTGATGAGGCGAATAGCGCCGTCCATTGCGAAGTAACTGCCGAATGCTTCGGCCGCACCGGGGTCGAAATGGAAGCACTGACCGCAACCTCGGTTGGACTGCTGACCATTTACGACATGGCCAAAGCCGTGGACCGCGGCATGCGTATCGAAAACATCCGCCTGTTGGAAAAGACCGGTGGAAAATCCGGCCACTGGATCGCCGAATAACGCTCTCTAAACGACATGATCGAACTGCGCAGAAAATTTCTCAAAGGCGGCGTCTCCGCTGCCCTGCTTTCGCCGCTGCTGGGCACGGGACTACTGATCCCGACCAGTGTGCTCGCTGCCGACTGGAACAAGAACGCTTTTACCGCCCGCAACATCAACGATGCACTGAAAGCCTACGGCAGTGCCAATGCAGCCGACTCACGTGACATCACGATCAATGCACCCGAAATTGCGGAAAACGGCGCCAAGGTCGAAGTGGAAATCACCAGCAATATCGCCAACACCCGCAGCCTGGCGATATTTGCGGATAAAAACCCGATGCCGATGTGTTCGACTATCGATTTTTTCGGCCCGGTGCAGCCCTATGTCCGGGCACAACTCAAACTCTCCGAAACCACGCGCATCCGTGCCGTGGCAAAGACCAGTGACGGAAAATCCTACGTGGCCTTTCGCGAGATCAAGGTCACGCTTGGCGGGTGTGGAGGCTAACGATGGCTGAGCAAATCAAGATTCGCGCACAGAGTCAGGGCGAAGTTACCGACATCCGCATCCTGATGCAGCATCCGATGGAAACCGGACAACGCAAGGATGACAAGGGGCAAACCTTCGCGATGAACTTCATCCAGACGTTTACGGTTCATCTGAATGGCAAGCCAATCATCGACGGCCAGTTGAATACGTCGATCTCCAAGAATCCGCTGTTCACCTTCAAGGCGCGCGGTATCAGAACCGGTGACAAACTCTCTGTCTCCTGGATCGACAACACGGGTGACCGGCGCCAGGACGAAATTATCGTCGCCTGATCATCTCTGGCACTCCAAATAAAAAAAGCCCGCCTGAACCCAGGCGGGCTTTGATATTTTTATCCGGTGCTTAGGCACTCTGGATGTTGGAAGCCTGCTTGCCCTTAGGGCCTTGCACGACGTCGAAGGAGACCTTCTGGCCTTCCTTCAAGGTCTTGAAACCATTCATGTTGATGGCGGAGAAATGCGCGAAGAGATCTTCGCTGCCATCATCAGGAGTGATAAAACCGAAACCCTTGGAATCATTGAACCACTTGACAGTACCGATTGCCATGTTTGCAACTTTCATACAAAAAACTAACAAATTTACGGGTCTCCCCGACGCCCTGTCTGAATCTCAACGCTACGTCGCGCAGGGCAACCTTTAATGCAGCTTGAATTCAAACACAATGGCTTTCTACGCCCGTTGAATTATGTCGTCAACAAATTTCGATGTCGCAGCGCAGCAATATTCCGACAACAAAATAGCCTGTGGTGATCTGGATATCCGGCAATTACCCCCCATATTTGGTATTGCAGAATGAGAAGGACTGTATAGAATCGAACGCATGGCTACGAAGTTTCAGGAAGGCGGGCAGCTTGAGGCACAGCGCAGCAGGCTGGGGCCGCCAAAGATGTACAAGGTGGTGTTGCTGAACGACGATTACACGCCGATGGATTTCGTCATTACCGTTCTGCAGCGTTTTTTTTCTCTGGACACTGAACAAGCGACGCGAATCATGCTCAAAGTTCACAACGAAGGCCGTGGCGTGTGCGGGGTTTTCCCTCGCGACATTGCTGCGACCAAGGTTGAACAAGTCTCTGCATTCGCTCGCCAGCACCAACACCCACTTGCCTGCATCATGGAGGAAAATTGATGATTGCCCAGGAACTCGAAGTCAGCCTGCACATGGCCTTCGTAGAGGCGCGCCAGAAGCGCCACGAATTCATCACCGTCGAACATCTCCTGCTGGCACTGATCGACAACCCCTCTGCCGCAGATGCCCTGCGCGCCTGTGGCGCAAAACCGGACACGCTGCGGAAAGACCTGACCAATTTTATCGACGAGCACACGCCGACCGTTTCCGGCGAGGACGATATCGATACGCAGCCGACACTTGGCTTCCAGCGCGTCATCCAACGTGCCATCCTGCACGTGCAGTCCTCGGGCAAGAAAGAAGTCAACGGTGCCAACGTCCTGGTCGCAATTTATGGCGAAAAGGATTCGCACGCCGTCTATTTTCTGCAAAAACAGGGGGTCACCCGGCTGGATGTCGTGAACTTCATTTCGCATGGCATCAGCAAGGTCCCGCAACAAGCAAAGGCCACACAGGAAGGCGAAGTCGAGACTGAAGGTGAAAAAGCAGAGGCCGGCCCGCTCGACCAATACACGATCAACCTCAATGCCTTGGCCCTGCAGGGCAAGATCGATCCGCTGATTGGCCGCGACAAGGAACTGGAGCGCGTCATCCAGACCTTGTGCCGCCGCCGCAAGAACAACCCGCTGCTGGTTGGCGAGGCCGGTGTTGGCAAAACTGCCATCGCCGAAGGCCTTGCCCGCAAGGTCGTCGAAGGCGAAGTGCCGGAGATTTTGGCCAAGGCCAATGTTTACGCGCTGGACATGGGCTCACTGCTGGCTGGCACCAAATATCGTGGCGACTTCGAGCAGCGCCTGAAGGGCGTTCTGAAGGCCTTGCAGGACAATCCGAACGCGATCCTGTTCATCGATGAAATCCACACCCTGATCGGTGCCGGCTCGGCATCCGGTGGCACGCTGGATGCCTCCAACCTGCTCAAACCGGCCCTCTCATCGGGGCAGCTGAAATGCATAGGCGCGACCACTTACACTGAATTCCGTGGCATTTTCGAGAAGGACAGCGCCCTGTCCCGTCGTTTTCAGAAGATTGATGTCAATGAGCCATCGGTTGCCGAAACCGTGGAAATTCTCAAGGGCCTGAAAGCCCGCTTCGAGGCCCACCACGGTATCAAGTATTCGGCGACAGCCATTTCTTCTGCCGCCGAGCTGTCGGCCCGCTATATCACTGACCGCCACCTGCCGGACAAAGCCATCGACGTGATCGATGAGGCCGGCGCAGCCCAGCGCATCCTGCCCAAGTCGAAGCAAAAGAAGGTGATCAACAAGACTGATATCGAGGAGATCGTCGCCAAGATCGCCCGCATCCCGTCACAGCACGTTTCGCTGGACGACCGTGGCGCCCTGAAGAACCTTGACCGCGACCTGAAGGCAACCGTCTTCGGCCAGGAAAAGGCGATCGACGCGCTGGCCAAAGCGATCAAGATGGCGCGTTCCGGCCTTGGCAATCCAGGCAAGCCAATCGGCTCCTTCCTGTTCAGTGGCCCAACCGGCGTTGGCAAGACCGAGGTTGCCAAGCAACTGGCCTATTGCCTTGGTGTTGAACTGCAGCGCTTCGACATGTCTGAATACATGGAACGGCATGCGGTTTCGCGCCTGATTGGGGCACCTCCTGGCTACGTCGGTTTTGACCAGGGCGGGCTGCTGACTGAAGCGATCACCAAGAAGCCATATTGCGTGCTGCTACTCGACGAGATCGAGAAAGCTCACCCTGACATCTTCAACATTCTGCTGCAGGTCATGGACCACGGGACACTGACCGACAATAACGGGCGCAAAGCAGATTTCCGTAACGTGGTGATCATCATGACCACCAACGCCGGCGCTGCCGACTTGCAGAAATCGAGCATGGGTTTCACCGTCAACAAGCAGACCGGTGACGAAATGGCCGAGATCAAGCGCCTGTTCACGCCGGAGTTCCGCAACCGCCTGGATGCAACGATCTCATTTGCGCCGCTTGATCACGAGGTCATCCTGCGCGTCGTCGACAAGTTCCTGATGCAGCTTGAGGAGCAGTTGCACGAGAAGAAGGTGGAGGCACATTTCAGCGAGGCAGTGAAGAAAATGCTGGCCGAAAAGGGTTTCGATCCCCTGATGGGCGCCCGTCCGATGGCACGCCTGATTCAGGACACCATCCGCTCGGCACTGGCCGACGAACTGCTGTTCGGCAAACTGGCCAGCGGCGGACGCGTCACCGTCGATCTCGACAAGGAAGGCAAGATCAAACTCGATTTTGAGGAAGAAAAAACAGAAGCTGTCGTCTGAATGATTGCCATTCCCCCTAAAAGCCGTGCAACATTGCACGGCTTTTTTATTTCGAGGACTCCAGCATGACCTTCAAGACCCCTGACCTGTGCGATGAATTCGAATCCGAACTTGGCAAAACCGTTCGTGTCGTCGCCCCGATGTTCCAGCGCTACGGCGGCCGCACCAGCTTTTCAGGCCAGATCGTGACGCTGAAGATTTTTGAGGACAACTCGCTGGTCCGCGAAGTTTTCGGCGAAGACGGCAAAGGAAAGGTCCTGGTCATTGATGGTGGCGGCTCGCTGCGCTGCGCGCTGGTCGGTGACCAGCTGGCCATTCTGGCCAACAAGAACGGCTGGGAAGGCGTCGTCGTCTATGGCTGCATCCGCGACTCGGGCGATATCAATGGCATCGACATCGGCGTCCGCGCCCTGAATACCCATCCGCAGAAAACGCTGAAGAAAGGCGTTGGCGACAAGAACGTGGCCGTCACCTTCGGCGGGGTCACTTTCAACCCGGGTGAATATCTCTACGCCGACGAAGACGGCGTACTCGTTTCAGGCAAAGCGCTGATCTAAAAAACAAAACCGGGGAATTCCCCGGTTTTTTCGTTGTAGAGATTAGCCCTGCAGCAATACCGAGCTTTCGCAGCCGACCCTGACCGCTCCCCAGTGCCGGCCTGCCACCATGATCGGCATGTTGATCTCAGAGAGGATTTCTCCCGTATCACGGGCGTAGGTCTGAACCAGCAGCGGCAAGGTATTTTTTGCCCCACGCTGCCCGGTTACATCATCCCAAATCCGGCGAGTCCGGTTACCCACCAGGTCTGAGTCGTAATTGCCAGTCAGCGGGCGTGAATACTTCTGGTTGTGGATGGCGCCATAGCCGCGAGTATCGATAATCAGCGCGTACACACCTCCCTGCAGCCCTGTCAGCGTACTCTCCAGCATCGGCTGGATCTGCTGCTCGAAGGCACGGCAATAACTGACTTCGTACTTCTGTGGATTGGTTCTTGGCTGCGGCTGATAATTCTGATCCCAGATATTGACGCCTTCATTGGCCATTTGCTCAAGGCGTTGCTGGATCGCATCGCGGAAATTGCGCGCCTGATCGACATTGAAATCAAAGGCGCCACGGCCGATCTTGAACCGAGAAACCAGTTCCTGAACGCTTTCCGTCGCCCGACTAAGGGTCTGCGCTGATTGCTCGGAAGCCTGCATGCTCCCCGAAACCTCAAGCGACAAGTCATGGACCTGAGTTACTGCCTCATGGACCTGGCCATTGGTTGCGGTGAGTTGCTCCATTGCTGCCGCAATCTGATTCAACTGGTCGCCTGTCCGCTCAAAATCGCCAACCATACGCTGGAATTCGGTGGAAGAGCGCTCGACCACCACACGCGTCTGCTTGATGTCGTGATTGATGCTCTCGTTTTCACTCTGTGTTTCACGAACCAACGAGATCATGCTGCCGATGTTCTCACCGATCTCTTGCGTCGCCACGTTCACTCGTTCGGCCAGTTTGCGCACCTCATCGGCCACCACAGCAAAACCACGCCCCATCTCACCAGCCCGCGCTGCCTCGATCGCCGCATTCAAGGCCAGCAGATTGGTCTGATCAGCAATATCCTTGATTAGCCCGGCAATCTGCCGGATGCTGTCGGAGCGCTGCGCCAGATGATCGACCGTAGCATTGAAAGTCGACAGCTTGTCGCTGACCAGATGAACCTTGCTGACGATTTCATGCATTTCATTCAGGGACAAACGCGCGGTCGCCAGATTGGCATCGGTCGAATGGGAAATCAGCTCAGTTGAGCTCGATACTTCCTGAATGGCCTGCATTGCTTCGGTGCTTGCACCAAAAACTGCACTGGCAATTTCACCTTGCCGACCTGCGCGCCCCGCCGTCGACGAGACGGTTCTTTTCACCACGACGGCCTCGCGGGCGATGTTGACGCTCATCTTGCGCACTTCGCTGATGATTTCCCGCATTTTGTCGGCGAAGCGGTTATAGGCCTCAGCCAGCGTGCGCAACTCATCATGGGTAATGGTCGGTAGATTCCGGGAAAAATCACCCTCACCCCGGGCAATTTCGTCGAAGATCGTCGAAATGATGCGAACCGGCCGCAGAATCAGGTGGCGGATATAGACAATCTGCAGCACATTCCAGCACAGGGCAACGGCCGTCAAGGCGATCATCAGCAGCAAGCCCTGATCCAGACTATCCGAAATCCGTTGCAACACCTCGCTTGCCACGCCCGCCTTGCTGATTTCGGCGGCGATCACGCCTTTCTGGTGGATATATATTCCAAGGTACCCGACATCGATGAAGAAGAGCAGCAGAAAGCTCATTAGTTTCTTGGTCAGAGAGTTCCAGAAGGTCCGCTCGTTCCAGTCGTAAAGCTTTCGAATAATTTCCATTTTTTTCGCCATAAATTACAAAATTTGACGAATTCAACACCTCTTCTTGAGTGCCGTCAATATGACGGAATACGTAGTTCATTACGCGATCCGTAAATTGAAGCCAGGAAAAATGGTGCATTGCATTTCACAACCACGCACGGCGTTTTACATCGTGAAAAACGAAACGCAATACATTGTTTTTGAAATGAAAAATATTGTCTTATGTCTTATATAAGACTATTGCTGCCCTGCAAAAAAATAACTATACTTTCACCCATCGACGTTGCAGCATAAGCACCCGGCCCAACGCCGTCCCCCCCAAACCAAATCTCTGAGGAATTCACAATGAGCACTCGCGAACAGCAAATCGCCGCCCTCGAAAAAGACTGGGCTGAAAACCCCCGCTGGAAAGGCATCAAGCGCGGTTATTCCGCTGCTGACGTCGTCCGTCTGCGTGGTTCTTTCCAGGTCGAGCACACCTTGGCCCGCCGTGGCGCCGAAAAGCTGTGGGATCTGGTCAACAACACCCCCTACGTCAACTGCCTGGGCGCCCTGACCGGCGGCCAAGCTGTTCAGCAAGCCAAGGCCGGCATCAAGGCCATCTACCTGTCCGGATGGCAAGTTGCTGCCGACAACAATGAATACGCCGCCATGTACCCGGACCAGTCCCTGTACCCGGTTGATTCCGTGCCGAAGGTTGTCGAGCGCATCAACAACGCCTTCAACCGCGCCGACGAAATCCAGTGGTCCAAGAACATCAACGCTGGCGATGCTGGCCACGTTGAATACCACCTGCCGATCGTTGCTGACGCTGAAGCCGGTTTCGGCGGCGTACTGAACGCCTACGAACTGATGAAGGCAATGATCCGCGCTGGCGCTGCCGGCGTGCATTGGGAAGACCAACTGGCTTCCGTCAAGAAGTGCGGCCACATGGGCGGCAAGGTTCTGGTTCCGACCACCGAAGCCGTGCAGAAGCTGATCGCTGCCCGTATGGCGGCCGACGTCTACGGCGTGCCGACCCTGGTCATCGCCCGTACCGACGCCGAAGCTGCTGACCTGCTGACCTCCGATTACGACGAGAACGACAAGCCGTTCCTGACCGGCGAGCGCACCGCCGAAGGCTTCTACAAGACCCGCAAGGGCCTGGATCAAGCCATCTCCCGCGCCATCGCCTACGCCGACTACGCCGACCTGGTGTGGTGCGAAACCGGCACGCCGGATCTGGAATATGCCCGCAAGTTTGCTGAAGCCGTGCATAAGGTTCATCCGGGCAAGATGCTGGCCTACAACTGCTCGCCTTCCTTCAACTGGAAGAAGAACCTGGACGACGCCACCATCGCCAAGTTCCAGAAGGAACTCGGTGCCATGGGCTACAAGTACCAGTTCATCACCCTGGCTGGCATCCACTCCATGTGGTACAACATGTTCGATCTGGCCCAGGACTACGCCGCCCGCGGCATGTCGGCCTACGTCGAGAAGGTTCAGGAGCCGGAATTCGCTGCCCGCGACCGTGGCTACACTTTCGTGTCGCACCAGCAGGAAGTCGGTACCGGTTACTTCGACGACGTCACCACCGTGATCCAGGGTGGCAAGTCCAGCGTCACCGCGCTGACCGGCTCGACCGAAGAAGAACAGTTCCACTAAGAAGCTTATCGCTTTAGATTGCTGCCCCACCCGGCAGCAGCGAAGGCCGGCACTCACAAGGTGCCGGCCTTTTTATTTGCCACCGGTGTCAGAATCGATTCAATCGGTGAATTTCCGGCCCGACACATCGTTTAAAATGTTGACACACTAATAAGGTCATCGCTTCGCACCCCAACGCGTCACAAGCCATGACAGATGAAAAGAGAACAGATTCTTGTCAATGCGTTCTGCAAAACAGGTCACCCTTGTTACATTAATTCGACTTTGTATCGCGTTTGGCCTTTGGCTGTTTCAGCCTGCCTACGCCAGCGACAGCAATACCGTACGTATCGGCGTACTGGCGTTCCGCGACGTTCAGGCCACGGAACAACAATGGTCTGCGCTGGGCGCTTATCTCACTGAAGCAATCGGTGACCATCGCTTCATCGTCGTACCGATGTACCTGGATGATCTCAGTGCGGCGGCAGCGAGCGGAGAAGTCGATTTCGTTCTGACCCAGCCCGAACATTATGTGCTGCTCCGGGCGCGCCATGGCTTGGCGGCTGTCACAACGCTGACGACCCTCGCCGGAGGGCAGCCGGTTTCAAAATTTGGTGGCGTCATTTTTACTCGGGCAGACAGAAGCGACATCAATAGCCTGGCCAACCTGCGCGGCAAGGTGGTGGCGGCCACACACCCAAATTCCTTCGGCAGCTACCGAATCCAGCAATGGACCCTGTTGCAGGCCGGACTGAGGCTCCCGGGCGACCTGAAACAGCCGATTTTCACCGGCCCACCTCAAGACAACGTGATTGAAATGGTGCTGGATGGCAAGGCCGATGCCGGGTTCATCCGTACAGGCCTGATCGAAGCACTGGCAAGTGAAGGGCGCCTTGATCCGAGCCGCTTGAAGCTGATCAACCCACAGCAGGTGAAAGGCTTCCCCCTGTTGCTCTCCACAGAACTGTTCCCGGAATGGCCATTCTCGGCGGTTCGTGACGTTCCGGAGCCGCTGATCAAGGCGGTTACGCTGGCCTTGCTGAAAATTCCCCCGGACCATCCGGTAGCGACCAAAGGCAAGTTTCATGGTTTTTCACCCCCAGCCGATTACAGTGGCCTGGAGTCGGTGATGCTTGAGCTAAGAGCTCACCCGGACCGACTTGAGCATTTCGATGCACAGGACATCGTCGATAAATACTCGACTCAGGTCGTTGGCGGGCTGAGTACGCTACTGATCCTGAGCATGCTCGCCGTGGCCTACCTGATCCGCTCAAAGCGCCTGGTCGGCGCGGCTCTGCGCGAACGAGCCAGCCTGCTCGATAGTTTGGGTGAAGGCGTGTACGGCATTGATCAGAATGGGCAGTGCACCTTCATTAATCCAAAAGCACTGGAAATGCTTGGCTGGACAGCGGATGAAGTCATCGGCTCCGATCAGCACGCCCGGTTCCACCATCACCGGCCAGATGGATCGATCTATCCAAGTGCCGATTGCCCAGTCTATCAAACCCTGCGCGATGGCCAGCGGCGCCAGGGCGAGGAATGGTTTTTCAATAAAGATGGCCAAGGCTTTCCGGTTCAATATTCAGTCACGCCAATCTCAAGACAAGAAGACAAGGAAGGCGCCGTTGTCACTTTCCGTGACATCTCGGAAGCCCGCAAGGCCGACGAGTTGATGCGCATCGCGGCCATTGCTTTCGAAACCCAGGAAGCAATGTTGGTCACCGACGCCAAAAGTCAGATTCTCAGGGTCAACCGGGCCTTTACCGAGGTTACCGGCTACACCGCTGCCGAAGCCATTGGCCAGACGCCTGCGCTACTGAAATCCGGTTATCACGAGGACAGCTTCTACAAGGATCTTTGGACATCACTGAAGGAAAACGGCATCTGGCGTGGCGAGATATGGAATCGCCGGAAAAATGGCGAAATATTCCCGGAGTGGCTGACCATCTCAGCCGTGCGCGGCCAGCACGACGAAATCACTCACTTCGTTTCCTCCTTTCTCGACATCACCAAACTGAAAGAAGCCGAGGAGCAGATCCAGTTTCTGGCACTGTACGACCCGCTCACCCATCTTCCCAATCGCCGCCTGCTCAATGAGCGCCTGAGCAAGGCGCTGACATCAAGCGGTCGGCAACGGCGCCATGCCGCCCTGCTTTTCATCGACCTCGATAATTTCAAGATGATCAACGATTCAATGGGCCACGACATCGGCGACCTGCTCCTTCGTCAGGTTGCCCTGCGGCTGCGGGAATCGGTGCGCAGCAACGACACAGTTTCCCGTCTGGGTGGTGACGAGTTCGTGATCCTTCTCGAAGAACTGAGTCCGAACATTCACGACGCCACCACCCAGATCGAGCACATCGCGCAGAAGATGCTTGACTCACTGGTGCAGCCTTACAAATTTGGCGAGTTTTCCCACCATTGCACCGCCAGCATCGGGGCAATTCCGTTCATGGATGCCACAGAAACCATTGAGAGCCTGTTGAAATCTGCGGATATGGCCATGTACAAAGCCAAGGCGGCGGGCAAGAACAGACTCTTCTTCTTCGATCCGGCGATGCAGACGGAAGTCGAAGCCCGCGCTGCACTTGAGCGTGACTTGCGGCAAGCACAGCGTGAAAAGCAGTTTGTTCTCTATCTGCAACCCCAGGTTGACCAATCCGGCCATGTTTCTGGCGCGGAGGCATTGATTCGCTGGCAGCACCCGACCCACGGACTGATCTTGCCGGGCGAATTTACCCATGTCGCCGAAGAAACACGACTCATCCTGCCCATCGGCCAATGGGTTCTAGAGGAAGCTTGCAAACAGCTGGTTATCTGGCAGAAAAATCCTGATACGGCGCATCTGACACTGGCCATCAACGTCAGCGCCTTGCAGTTCCGTAACCCGGATTTTGTCGATGATGTTGCGCGAGCCATCCATGAATCAGGCGCCCTGGCCAGCCGCTTGAAACTTGAAATCACTGAATCACTATTGCTCGAAGATATCGACGGCACCATCGAACGCATGCAGGTGCTGAAGAATCAGCTGGGCGTCGGCCTGTCACTTGACGATTTCGGAACAGGCTATTCCTCGCTGAGCTACCTGAAACAGCTGCCGCTTGATCAAATCAAGATTGATCGCAGTTTCGTCAAGGATATTCATTGCAACCCGAACGATGCCGCGATTGCCGAGGCCGTCATTGCACTTGGCCGCTCCTTCTCGCTGAATGTCATCGCCGAGGGGGTGGAAACCATTGAGCAGCGAGATGCCTTGATCGCACGGGGCTGCCTGACTTTCCAGGGCTATCTGTTCGGACGCCCCGGCCCGATTGACGCTTTCCCCGCCTGCCGGCCGCCTCAGCGCAATTCCCAGTAACTGGGCCGGCTATAGGTTTCTTTGAGCAGATCGATGAACAGCCGCACGCGCAGCGGCAAATGCCGACGCTGCGGAAATACGGCGTAGATGCCCATCGGCGGGGCCTGCCAGGCATCGAGCACGGAGGTCAGCCGCCCCTCCCTCAGATCCTGCCCGACCTCCCACAACGAACGCCAGGCCAGGCCGCGCCCGGCCAACGCCCATTCATGCAGGACCGCGCCATCATTGCACTCGAAGCTGCCATTGACTTTCAAGGCATCGACTTCGCCGCTGGCCGGATCACGAAACAGCCAGCCGCGCTGCTGGCCCAGCGACAGACAATTGTGCCCGGACAAATCGGCCGGTTCGCGCGGCACGCCGTGAGTAACCAGATACGCCGGGCTGGCCACGACCATGCGGCGCATTTCACCGAGACGGACGCTGACCAGACTGGAATCGGTCAGTTCCCCGATCCGGACGGCACAGTCGATGTTCTCGTTAACCAGATCGACCAGACGATCGCTCAGGTTCAGATTGACCCGGACTTCCGGGTTGGCCAGCATGAAATCACCCACCAGCGGCGCGACATGCTGCCGCCCGAAGCCCGACGGTGCCGAGACGCGCAACTGACCGCTCGCCCGAACACTGCCCAGCGACACCGCCGCCTCGGCATTGGCCAGATCGTTCAGTGTCTTCTGGCAATCCTCAAGAAAGGCCTGCCCTTCAAAAGTAATGGTCAGCTTGCGCGTGGTGCGCAGCAATAATTTGACGCCCAAGCGCGTTTCCAGCGCGTCGAGCCGCCGGCCGATAATCGCTGGCGTCACGCCCTCGACTCGCGCCGCGGCCGAGAGACTGCCCCGAGTAGCGGCCGAAACGAAGGCTTCGATCTGTTTTAGGCGGTCCATTTCATACTTTAAGTAAAAGATGAATTGATTCTATCCGGCTTTCAAGTCTTATAGAAGAGTCATAGAATTCGCTGCAGCGCAACATCCATTCATCCTTCACTCAGGAGTTCCTCATGGCCCTCAACCTTCCGCAAGGCGTGCAAATCACCGGCGATATCAAGCCGGGTTACGAAACCATCCTCACCCATGATGCGCTGGCGCTGGTCGCCAAGCTGCACCGCGCTTTCGAAGGTCGTCGCCAGGAACTCCTGAAGGCCCGCGTTGCCCGCCAGGCCCGCATCGATGCCGGCGAAATGCCGGATTTCCTGCCGGAAACCGCCCACATCCGCAGCGGCGACTGGAAGGTCGCCCCGATCCCGGCCGCCCTGCAATGCCGCCGCGTGGAAATCACCGGCCCGGTCGAAGCAAAGATGATCATCAACGCCTTCAACTCGGGCGCTGACTCCTACATGACCGACTTCGAGGATTCGAATTCCCCGAACTGGGAAAACCAGATCGTTGGCCAGATGAACCTGTACAAGGCCATCCGCCGCGAACTGTCGTTCAAGAACGAAGCCGGCAAGGAATACAAGCTGAACGACAAGATCGCCACCCTGCAGATTCGTCCGCGCGGTTGGCACCTTGACGAAAAACACATGCTGGTCGACGGTCAGCGCGTTTCCGGTGGCCTGTTCGACTTCGGTCTGGTCTTCTTCCATAACGCCAAGGAGCAGATCGCTCGCGGCGCCGGCCCCTTCTTCTACCTGCCGAAGATGGAAAGCCACCTCGAAGCCCGCCTGTGGAACGATGCCTTCGTGATGGCCCAGGACCACTGCGGCATTCCGCAGGGCACCATCAAAGCCACCGTGCTGATTGAAACCATCCTCGCCACCTTCGAGATGGAAGAAATTCTCTACGAACTGCGCGATCACTCCGCTGGCTTGAACGCCGGTCGCTGGGACTACATCTTCTCCTGCATCAAGAAGTTCAAGAAGAACAAGGATTTCTGCCTGGCTCAGCGCAGCGCCATCACGATGGAAGTACCTTTCATGCGCGGCTACGCCCTGGCGCTGGTGCAGGCTTGCCACAAGCGCGGCGCCCCGGCCATGGGCGGCATGTCGGCCCTGATCCCGATCAAGAACGATCCGGTCGCCAACGAAAAGGCGCTGGCCGGCATCCGTCACGACAAGACCCGCGACGCCAACGACGGCTTTGACGGCGGCTGGGTAGCCCACCCGGGCCTGGTACCGATCGCCATGGAAGAGTTCGTCAAGGTACTGGGCGACAAGCCGAACCAGTTCGAGAAGCAGGTCGAAGGCAAGTTTGGCCCGGAACAGTGGCTGGACTTCCAGCCGACCACTCCGATCACCGAAGCCGGTCTGCGCAACAACATCAACGTCGGTATCCATTACCTCGGCTCCTGGCTGGCCGGCAACGGCTGCGTGCCCATCCACAACCTGATGGAAGATGCCGCCACCGCCGAAATCTCCCGCTCGCAGGTCTGGCAGTGGGTAGTTTCGCCGAAGGGCATCCTCGACGACGGCCGCAAGGTCACCGTTGAAATGGTCCGCCCGATGATCGCCGAGGAACTGGCCAAGGTGAAGGCCGCTGTCACCGCCCAGGGCGAAGACACCGCCAGCTACGACAAGGCTGCCGTGATTTTCGACGAAATGTCGCTGACCCCGGAATATCCGGAGTTCCTGACCCTGCCGCTGTACGAAGCAATGGCCTAAGCAGCACTGGAAGTAAAGGCAACACGAAAGCGCCGGGACATCCCGGCGTTTTTTATTGGCATCGAGAAAGCGTCCACATCCCGATTGGTACCAAATTCCAGCGCCAATCGAAGACTTTGTGATACATATCGGCAATCGTATACGTCATTACCATCGCGAAACCATGAGTAAACATGAAACCCCCGCCGTATTCGGCACCGAAGATATCCTGCGCAGCCTGTGTAATTCAGTGACCAAGGTCCTGACCATCGCCACCCAGAGTAACATTCACTACTCCGGCATGGTCCAGCGCATTACCAAAACCTGCCTGAAGCCGGACATCGGCTGTTTCGTGCTGTTTGACGGCGGATTCTCAGGACTTGTCGTGATCAACTTTTCGGCCCAGGCTGCGATGGAACTCTACGAGAGCTACATGCTGCACATGGGCATGGCCAAGAATGAACTGGCCAGTTCCCACACGGCAGATGAAGTCAGCAATGTGATGGGCGAACTGATGAACCAGATCGTCGGCGACTTCACCGGCACGGTAGCACGTGAATTACAGACCCATATCACGCAGAACCAGCCGAAGATGCTGGTCATCAACAAGCAGGTGATGCTCAGTGTCGATACCAATCTCGACCAGCCCGAAGCCCGCCGCGTCACCTTCTTCACCGGCCGCAACAACATTTTCTATCTCGAACTGGCCATCGACCGGACCGAATTCATCAAGCTGAATGATTTCGAGGCTCGCGAGGCACCGGATCCGGATGAACTGATTGCCCAAGTCAATGCGGCGGCCGCCCCGGTTTCGCAGCCAACGACCTCTGACGAACACGACGATCTGCTCAAGTCGCTGGGCATGTAACACGGCAACCGCCGGAATTCATCCGGCTCCCCGCTGAAAGTGCATGGTGGCTGCCTCGGGGCAGCTGCTTCAGTGGTGTAAACGGGAATTCAGGTCATCGACCACCTCAGCCCAATCGGCATCTCCCAGCACTTCCTCGCGCAGGAAACTGGCCTGGCTTGGTGACCAGAACGAGGCATCAGCCAACAGCATCGCTGCAGGCAGGGGATGGTGGCGTTCGATGAAATGCTCCACCGCCGGCATCTCGGCGGGCAAGCCAAGTTGCTCGAACAGGTCAGGAAGGCTGTGGTAATGGAAATCCATGATTGCTCTCCGTTCAGAATGCCGACAAGCTAGGGCCTGCCTGAAAAGATAGAGTCCCGACAGACCAGACAGTTCCCCCCAAAGCGCCTCAGAGTCAAAAGAATCATGGAAATACTGATCGACATCATCCTCAAGGCCGGCCGCTCGGCGGTCGAGCTTTCACTGTTTGTGCTGCTGCCGGTGATGGTCGTCATGCTGTCATTGATGCGGCTGCTCGAAGCGCGCGGGGCGCTGGATCGGCTCGTTGCGCTGCTCGCCCCCCTGCTGCGCCCGTTCGGACTGACCGGCCTCGGCGTGTTCGCGGCCCTGCAGATCAATTTCGTCAGCTTCGCCGCGCCGATGGCTACGCTGACCATGATGGACCAGCGTGGTACCTCGGATCGCCACCTCGCCGCCACGCTGGCCATGGTCTTTGCCATGGCCCAGGCCAATGCCGCTTTTCCGATGCTGACCATGGGCCTGCAGTTCGGCCCGCTACTAGTCTTTTCGCTACTCGGCGGCCTGGCGGCAGCCGCGGCCACCTACTACCTGTTCGGCCGCCATCTGTCGGCCGACGAAGCCCTGCTCGATGAAACCCTGCACCACCCGGTCGCCGAGAGTGCCAAGGGCGTACTCGACGTGATCAACCGGGCGGGTGCCGAGGCCTTCAAGATCGCCGTCGGCGCCATCCCGATGCTGGTGCTGTCACTGGTTGCTGTCACCGCCCTCAAGCGCTTCGGCGCCATTGACCTGATCACCCAATGGCTGACGCCCCTGTTAGCGCTGGCCGGCATCGACCCGATCCTGATCCTGCCCGCCCTGACCAAATATCTGGCCGGCGGCACGGCGATGATGGGGGTGATGGATGACATGCGCCGGGCTGGCCAGGTCAGTGTCGAATTGCTCAACGCCAGCGCCGGCTTCCTGATTTCGCCCTTCGACCTGCCCGGTGTTGCCGTGCTGATCTCCGCCGGCCGGCGGGTTGCTGCCGTCTGGAAACCGGCGGCCATTGGCGCCTGTGTAGGGATCGCCCTGCGCACGCTCGGGCACGCGCTGCTCGCCTGAAACGCCAAGTCGATACTTTTTATAAACAATCCATAGACGTTTTGCCATCTATTAAAGACCTGCGCTAAGCAATAGACTTCAGGTCTCTTCTCTGGAGCTTTGCCCCCATGTTGTCCGCACTCACCCAACTGCTCATCTATCAACTGGCTGGCGAGGTCATCGCCCGCGGCCTGGCCCTGCCGGTTCCCGGCCCGGTGCTCGGCATGCTCTTCCTGTTCGTCGCGCTGATGCTCCGCGGCGGCCCGGAACGCGAATTGCAGACAACCAGCCAGAACCTGCTGCAACACCTCTCCTTGCTGTTCGTGCCCGCCGGCACCGGCATCATGGTTCATCTGCACAGGGTGGCCGACGAATGGCTGCCGCTCGTGCTGTCGTTGCTGATCAGCACACTGGCCACACTGGTCGTCACCGCACTGGTCATGAAGCTCTGCCAGCGCACGCCGGCAGCCACGGGAGAAGCGCAATGACGCCGGACATCGCCCAGATCTGGATCTATCTCTCAGCCTCGCCACTGCTCGGGCTGACCATCACCCTGCTCGCCTATCAGGGCGCCTTCTGGATCTACCAGCGCACGGGCAACAACCCGCTGGCCAACCCGGTGCTGATCGCGGTGCTGGCTCTGGTCCTGTTTCTGACCCTGACCGGAACCAGCTACGAAACCTATTTCGCCGGGGCGCAGTTCGTACACTTCCTGCTCGGCCCCGCCACCGTGGCACTGGCCATCCCGCTCTACACGCAATTCAAGCGGGTGCGCTCGATGCTTCTGCCGGTCATTGCCGGCCTCTTCGCCGGTAGCCTGACCGCCATCATCTCGGCCGTGATGGTGGCCCGCCTGCTCGGTGCCAGCATCTCGACGCAACTCTCCCTCGCCCCCAAGTCGGTCACCACACCGATCGCCATGGGCATTGCCGAGCGGATCGGCGGCATCCCATCGCTGACAGCCGTGCTGGTCATTGTCACCGGCATCCTCGGCGCGGTTGGCGCACGCTATGTCTTCGATGCCATCAAGGTACGCGACCCGGCCATCCGCGGCTTCGCCATCGGCATCGCTTCGCATGGCATCGGGACGGCCCGGGCTTTTCAGGTCAATGAGCAGAGCGGCGCCTTTGCCGCGCTGGCCATGGGCATGAATGCGGTTGTCACGGCAATCTGCCTGCCCATCTTATTGCCGCTGCTGCGCTAAGCTCGTTGCCCCGCCACCTCGGCCAACGGCATAAATCCCCCCAAATCCGGGTTGATTTGTGCCAATACCCAATGCACTTAGGGTAAGTACCAATGGCCGAGCGCACGCCTACCACCAAGAATTGGCTCATGTTCCCGCTCCTCCCCAATGCCGCCCCCCGCCAGAATTGGTTATGGCTTGCACCGTATGTTGCGATTGGCATTTTCGCCATGGCCATGCTGATCCTGACCGGGCTGCTGCAATGGCGTGAACTGGACACGGCTCGCTCCGCGCTGGAAGGCGACATGCACTGGGCGGAACGGACCATCGAAAACCGCCTGCACGCCCATCAGGATCTGCTCAGCGAGCTTGGCCGCGAACAGGAATTCAAGCAACTGACCTATGAATCGTTCCAGGTCAAGGCCACGCGCTATGTGCGCGATGCCCCCGAAATCCAGGCCATCATCTGGGTCGATACCGATGGCAAGGTGGAATGGGTCGCCCCCAATGAATCGACGGCCACCTTCGTCGGCGAACAACTCAGCGGCGCCCGCCTGGCTGCCCTGCAGGAAGCCCTGCGCGTACGGCGTACGGTCGTCTCGCCCGACTATCGGGATGGCACGCAACGCCCCGCCCACGACATCATCCTGCCAGTCCAGCGGGGTAGTGCCGACATCGGCGCCTTCATTGCCCTGCAATCGCTGGAAACCCTGCTCCGCGCCACGCTGCCCACCGTCTTCACAGCCCGCTACAGCCTGACCGTGCTCGATGCAGCCAACCGGGAGGTGCTCAGCAACTCGTCGGTCAAACCCACCGACCGCCAGCTTTCGGGCACCATCAGCCTCGAACTGCCGAACAATCGCCTCGGCCTGAACATCGTGGCCTATCGGGTCGGCGGTGCCTGGCTCCCCTTCGTCCCGGCCGGCCTGATCATCATCCTGACCCTGATCGCCACGATCACCCTGATCAAGTTGCGCCAGCACGCCAGACACCGGGCCGCAACGGAAGAAGAGTTGCGCGCCGCCTACGCCTTCCGGCAAGCCATGTCCGAATCGCTGATCACCGGTCTGCGCGCCATCGACCTCGAAGGGCGGATCACCTTCGTCAACGCCGCCTTCTGCCGGATGACCGGCTTCGACGAAAGCGAACTGGTCGGCATCAAGCCCCCCTATCCCTACTGGCCGCCGGAAGAGTTCAACCGCCTGCAGCACAACATCGACACTGCGTTGGCCGGGAAGGCACCGGCCAGCGGCTTCGAGATGCGTATCATGCGCAAGAACGGCGATCGTTTCGACGTCCGCCTCTACTTCTCGCCGCTGATCGGCACCGATGGCCAGCAGATGGGCTGGATGGCCTCGATGAACGACATTACCGAGCCCAAGCGAGTCCGCGTCGAACTCGAACGGGCCCATGAACGTTTCGTCACCGTGATCGACGGCCTCGACTCGGCGGTGCACGTCGCCGATGTGCAAACCGGTGAAATTCTCTTTGCCAACCGGGCTTTCCAGAATATTTTCGGCTTCGATACCGTTGGCCGCAATTCGGCCCAGGTCACCGCCCCCTGCCGCCCCAATCCGGAATGGCTGGCCCGCGACCCGCTACAGATCAGCGCCGAGGAATTGCCTTGCGAACTGTTCGATGGCGAAATCCAGCACACCCTGTCCGGCCACTGGTACCACCTGCACGAACGCGCCATCCGCTGGGTTGACGGCCGCACCGTGCGCGTCCAGATCGGCGCCGACATCACCGACAAGAAGCACATCGAGGAAGTCAATCTGCAACAGCAAAAGCGCCTCGAACAGACCTCGCGCCTGATCACCATGGGCGAAATGGCTTCATCGCTGGCCCACGAACTGAACCAACCGCTGTCAGCCATCGCCAATTATTGCGCCGGCTGCGTCAAACGCATGCAGGCCGGCAACTACCGGCTGGATGACCTGCTTGCTGCCATGCAGAAGGCCTCCAGTCAGGCCGAGCGGGCCGGCAAGATCATTCGCCGGATGCGTGACATGGTTAAAAAAGGCGATCCGAACCGGCAACCAATCGCTCTCGAAGAACTGGTCGACGAAGCCCGCGCCTTCGCCGACATCGAGGCTCAGCGCACCGGCACACAGATCATCGTCGACCTCCCGGAGAACTTGCCGCGGATTGTCGTCGACCGCATCATGATCGAGCAGGTGCTGCTCAATCTGGTCAAGAACGGCATCGAGGCCATGAGCGATGTGCCGTTCGAACGCCGCCAGCTGACCCTGCAGGCCAAGGTGGTCGACGAACGAATGCTGGAAATCTCCGTAACCGACCAGGGACACGGACTTGCCGAGGAAGACATTGAAAAGATTTTTGCCCCTTTCTACACCACCAAGCCGGAAGGCATGGGCATCGGCCTGGCCATCTGCCGGTCGATTATCGAATTCCATCAGGGGCGGCTGTGGGTCGAACCACGACGAGAAGGCGGCACCGTGTTCCATTTCACCGTACCAATCGAGGAAACTGTCGAGGTGACCCATGAGTAATCCGACGCAAACCATTTTTGTCGTCGACGACGACGAGGCCATGCGCGACTCGATGACCTGGCTACTCGAAGGCGAAGGCTATCGCGTCGCCTGCTTCGACTCGGCAGAGAACTTCCTGAAAGCCCGGCGCGATGACATGCGCGGTTGCTTGGTGCTCGATGTCCGGATGCCGGAGATGAGCGGCCTGGAATTACAGGAAAAGCTGGACGCCCTTGGCTCGCAGCTCCCGGTCATCTTCGTCACCGGCCACGGCGATGTGCCGATGGCCGTTTCAGCCCTGCAACGCGGCGCCTGCGATTTCATCGAAAAGCCGTTCCACAACGAAGACCTGCTGTCACGTATCCAGCGTGCACTTGAACTGGACAATCAGCTATCAGCCCGCCGCCAGCGCGATGGCGTCATTTCGCATCGACTGGATCAGCTCACTCAACGCGAGCGAGAGGTCATGCAACTGGTCGTCGCCGGCAAGCTGAACAAACAGATCGCCGACGAGCTGAACATCAGCATGAAAACCGTCGAAGCGCATCGGGCCAGAGTCATGGAAAAAATGGGCGTCCGAACCCTGGCCGAACTGGTCAAGGCGGTCATGATGGTGAATTGAATCCGAAGCCGCGCCGGCCGGCGCGGCTCAGATCGGGATGATGTCGTCGCCGCCAACCCCGATGTCGCCCAGATAGTGCGTCTGCTGGCGCACCTCCTTGCGGCGTAGCAACTTTTCCTGCACTTTGGCCGGCAGGTCGGTGAACATGATCACCTCCCGGTTGATCAGCAGTTCGATCAGATCTTCGATGGCGCGCACGAAATCGCGGTCGAGCTGATCCAGTTCGCTCTGCCGCCAGCGGTCATGCAGAAACTGCAGAACTTCCGGATGATCGGCCGGCAGCGCCTCCTGATTTTCGCCAACGGACATCGAATGCAGCTCGCTGATCCGTCCGTTGCCATCCCTCGTCACATAAAGCATGCCGGCTCCTCTTTCTGTCGTTCCGGGCAGTCTGCATCAGCCCACCTGGCTTGGCAATTGGACCTCCGTCCAGTCGCGGCTCAGTAGTTCTTCACTGGCCCCTTGGGCGGCATTTTTGGCGTGCCGAAATAGGTGGCTGCCGGCGCTTTGTAGCCTGCCGCCTTGCCCTTGTCATCGTAGATGATCTGCGCTGATTGTTCCTGCGGCTTCTTGCGGCTGGCCGTGATTTCCATGGTCGCCGCCCGGGATGGGGACTGGCGATCCAGTTCGGCCCGGACGATACGCATGCGCTCGACGGAAATCCGCTTGTCGACCGCGACGGTATCCATGCCCCGCTTGACGAGCGTCTCGCGAATATTGAGCAAACTTTCCAGATCCTTCGAGGTCCGCAGCGAACGGGTCGGCTCGCCCCACTTCTCCTTGGGCTGGCTGACCGCAATATTGAACTCGTCCGGGTTGCTGACCATGCGGGCGATTTCCAGGCGGTTGTGCCGCATTGCCCAATCCAGGGCGCCATCCCCCCACTCGTTCTTCGGAGTCCGATCAGCCCCCTTCTCGATCAGTTTGCGCGCCAGTTGCTGATGCCCTTCATAGACAGCCATCATCAGCACGCTGGAACCGTTGGTGCTTTGAGCATCAATATCCGCCCCCTGCTCGATCAGGTAATCCGCCACCTCGGCATGCCCGGCAAACACGGCATAATGCAGTGCCGACCACTGGCGCTTCGGGGCATTGATTCTTGCCCCCCGTTCCAGCAGCCATTTCACCGCCTCCAGATTACCGCGCCACGCGGCCAAGGCAATGGCCGTTTCGCCATTGGCATTCAGCTTGTTGATATCGGCCCCGCGCGAAATAAACAGGCGCATCAAGTCAATCTTGCCTTCCCAGGCGCCGATCATCAGACCGGATCCAACCCGGCTACCCATGAAATCCGGCGACATTCCGGCATCAAGCCATGCCTCCGCCTGGCGCACGTCACCAAGTTCCATACTGTTGGTAAAGGCTACCGGATCCGGCAATCTCGGCCTATCCTCCGAAAATACAGGAGTCGTTGCTGTCAGCAACAGTCCCATCCCGATTATCATGGCAAGCCGTCGTCTTGCAGTTAGTCTCATTGCGTTTCCATTGCCACAGGCCAGCCATCATTTTCTCATGACACGGACCGATTACCGGCTTTTTGCGGCGCTGGCGCTGTCCGTCACGCTGCATTTGTTACCACTTTTACCATATTTCATCACCCATCCTGCCCAGCCCGAGAGCGCCCGACCGCTGCAAGCGGAACTTCGCAATCCACCGCCAGCTGATCAGCCATCGCCTCCATTGAAATTACCCGAGCCGCCCAAGCCCGCCGAGAATGCAAAGCCGCGCCCGCAGAAGCCGGCGCCGGCAGTCCCCCCAAAAACACTGAGCCAGGCGGTTCGCGAACACCTGAAGAGACTGGATGCGGCCGGGCAGTTTTATCCGGCCGAAGCCATTGCCCGCGGCCTGGAAGGCGATGTCCAGGTTTTGCTGGTCCTGGACGAATCAGGCAAGGTTGTCGCCGCCCGCGTCGAGCAAAGCAGCGGCCACGCGTTGCTTGACGATGCCGCGCTCAAGGCCGTCCGCTCCCTGAGCAGCATTCCCGCCGACAGCCCCCGCGACACTTTGTTGTGGTTACGCTTCCGTCTCAAACAATAATCAATTTGCTATTTTGTTATTTTTGGCGTTATCATAAACGGATAAAATAACCATAGTTTTATTGGGGGAATAATCATGGGACTCTCCGGCGCTCGTGTATCGACTCGAATATATCTGCTCATCGGGCTCACCTTGCTTGGTCTGCTGACACTCTGTTTAACCTCTCTCTATCAGCTCAAGGGCAGCATGATGGAGGATCGCAAGATGAAGCTGCGCAACCTCGTCGAGGTCGCTGTCGGCGTGGTCGACCAGCAGCACAAGCTGGCCATTGATGGCAAGCTGAGCGACGAAGAGGCAAAGAAATCCGCTCGCGACATCCTCCGCGGCTTACGCTTCAACAAGGAGGAGTACTTCTTCGGTATTGAGACCAACGGGGTTTATGTCCTGCATGGCGCCAATCCGGCGGCCGAAGGTCAGAACAAGATCGACCTCAAGGACACCAACGGCAAACTGATCATCAAGGAACTGATCGGCGCGGCCCAATCTGGTGGCGGCTTTGTCGATTACTGGTTTCCCCGGGCCGGTCAACAAAAGTCCGAGCCGAAGCTTTCCTATGCCGCACTTTTCACGCCTTGGGGCTGGGCAATCGGCACAGGCATCTATATTGATGATATCGACCGCGAATATAAGGAAGGGGCCATGCTGCTCGGCGGCATCTCGGCCGCCCTGCTCGTGCTCCTCAGCCTGATCGGCTGGCAAATCAGCGTCAGCATCCTGCGTCAATTGGGCGGAGAACCGCAGGCAGCGACCGAGATCATGCAGCGGGTTGCCGGTGGCGACCTTACTGCACGCCTCGACAACGCCCCCACCGGCAGCCTGCTCCATGCACTTGGCACCATGGTCGGCTCGCTGCGGCAAATGGTCACTGCCATCAACGTCGATGCCAACAAGCTGGTGGCCAATGCCGACCACATCGCCCGAGCCTCCGACGAGGTCGCCAAGGCGGCCGAGCATCAGGCTGACTCGACCTCGGCCATGGCTGCCGCCATCGAAGAACTGACGGTCAGTTCCAACCACATTTCCGACAGTGCCCGTGAAACAGCCCGCGAAACGTCAGAGGCCGCAGAACTGGCAGGACGCGGCACTGAGCGAGTCAATCAGGCGAGTATGGCCATCCAGAAAATTGCCGACACGGTCACCGATGCATCTGGCCGCATTCACGCCTTGGAAGAACGTGCCAATCAGGTATCGACCATCGCCAGCGTCATCAAGGATATTGCCGGGCAAACCAATCTGCTCGCGCTCAATGCCGCCATTGAAGCAGCACGCGCTGGCGAACAGGGCCGAGGCTTCGCTGTCGTGGCCGATGAAGTTCGCAAGCTGGCTGAACGCACCTCCTCGGCGACCCTGGAAATCGAGCAGATGATCAGCGGCATCCAGCAAGACACTGTTGGCGCGGTTGAAGCCATGAACGCGGCCCTGCCTGAGGTACAGGAAGGCGTTGCACTCGCAACATCGGCATCCGAGTCACTGCAGGCGATTGAGGACGGCTCGCGGCGGACCCTGGAGCGGGTTGGCGAGGTTGCCGACGCCACCAAGGAGCAAAGCACGGCCAGCACTTCCATTGCTCAACGCGTCGAACAAATTGCCAACATGGTCGAGGAAACCACGGCGACCATTCGCGGCACAGCTGAGTCGGCACACGAACTCGAAGACATTGCCGGCAATCTGAAAGAACTGATCAGCCAGTTCAAGACCTGAAACCAGGGGCGGCCGGCGAGGCAACATTCAGACCGCGCCAGCTGCTCTCAATTCGGCAATCCGCTCAGGCCGGTATCCTAGATTGGCCAGCAACTCATCGGTGTGCGCGCCGAGCTCGGGGCCTAGCCATTGGGTTGCGCCCGGCGTTTCAGATAATTTTGGCACGATGCCGGGGACGCAGAATTCCTTGCCATCCGGCAACTTTGCTGCTTCGAACATTTGACGGGCAATGAATTGCGGGTCGGCAAACATGTCGACCACCGAATACACACGTGATGACGGGACTTCTGCTGCAGCCAGTATCGCCAGCACATCAGCCTCATCGTGTTCGGCACACCAGCGGTCGATCAGGGCATAGATTTCGTCGCGTCGCGCATCGCGGCCGGTGTTATCGGCCAAAGCCGGATCATTGGCCAGGTCCGAGCGACCAATGGCGAGCATGAAACGCTTGAAGATTGCATCGCCATTGGCGCCAATGGTCACATGTTTGCCATCCCGGGTGGTATGCGTACTCGACGGCGTGATGCCGGGCATGATGTTGCCAGTGCGTTCGCGGACGAATCCGAAAACATCGAACTCCGGCACCATCGACTCCATCATCGCGAACACCGCCTCGTAGAGCGCGACATCGACCACCTGACCGGCCCCGCCATTGACCTCCTTGTGACGCAGCGCCATCAGCGCACCAATCGCTCCCCACAACGCGGCAATCGAATCACCGATGGAAATTCCGGTGCGTACCGGCGGCCGGTCGGGAAAGCCCGTGATGTAGCGCAAACCACCCATCGACTCGCCGACTGCGCCAAAGCCAGGCTGATCCTTGTATGGCCCGGTCTGACCGAATCCGGACAAGCGAACCATGACCAGCCCGGGATTATCTGCCTTCAAGGTCTCCCAGCCCAAGCCAAGCTTTTCCAGGACGCCAGGGCGAAAGTTTTCAACCAGGATATCCGCCTCGGCAATCAGCTTGCGGACAAATTCACGGCCCTCCGGATGCTTCAGGTTGGCCGTCACCGATTTCTTGTTGCGAGCCTGGACATACCACCACAGGGAGGTGCCTTCATAAAGCTTGCGCCACTTGCGCAGCGGGTCGCCACCGTCGGGCGACTCCACCTTGATCACCTCGGCCCCAAACTCGGCCATGATGCGCGTGCAAAACGGCCCGGCAATCAACGTACCTAGCTCGATTACCTTGAGTCCGGACAGCGGTCGTTGCACTTCGCTCATTTCAGGGCTCCCAGTGTTCAACGTGAAGGTTCGCCCCCCACAGACGCTCGACCGTGGCACTTACCGCGGCCGGCGCGCCGCTCGTCGCTACCGTCAGCCGACCATGTCCGCCACCGAGCAGATGACTGGCCGCCAGCAGTCGTTCCAGCTGGCGGGCCACCGGCTCGCCGGTATCGAGCAAGCTTGTCCCGACCGGCATGCGCCGGGCAATCGCCCCGGCGACCCACGGGTAATGGGTGCAACCGAGCACCACGACATCAGCGGCCGCCGCAGCCAGTGGCGTCACAAAAGCATCAAGCAAGGCCGCTACCTGTGGGCTATCCGGCCCCTGTGCCTCAATCGCCTCGGCCAGCCCAGGACAAGCCTGGGCGATCACGCGCAGATGATTGGCATGATTGCCAACCAGCCGCTGAAAGCGCTCGCTCGCCAAAGTCCGTGTCGTCGCCAGCACGCCAATGACACCACTCCTGGTCAGCGCCACCGCCGGCTTGACCCCCGGCTCCAGCGCCACCACCGGTAAATCAATCGCCGCGCGAATCGCCTCCGCGGCAGCCGCTGTCGCCGTGTTGCAGGCAATGACTAGGGCTTTTGCCCCTTGCTTGGCCAGCGCCTTGGCAATCAAGACCCCACGCTCACGAAGAAACACCTCCGGCCGGTCGCCATAAGGCAAAAACCGGGTATCGGCAAAATAGAAAAAGTCTTCCTGCGGCAATCGATCGCGCAAAGCGCGCAATACCGTCAGGCCGCCGAGGCCGGAGTCGAAAACGGCGATGGGCTGGTTGTTCAGAAGGATTCCCCGGGGCGCAGGCATCGTTGCCGGGCGCTCGTGCTCAATCCCTGGCCGGTGGCTGGAATACGCTGCGCAACTGGTAGAGATAGCCCCCCGTGGCCACCAGGCCGACGACAACGCCGAGCACGTATTTCAGGGTCGAAGCGACGATGGATTCCGGCACGAACAGAATCCACCAGGCAGCAACCAGCACGCCCAACAAGAAGCCGCGCACCAACACCCATTTGCGAACTTCCTTTTTCCGCTTCAACAACTCGTGGGCGGTCAAAGCGGCGGGTTCCAAATCTGCACTCATCGTAAAACACCGGAAAATGGGGGAATGGCGCAAATTCTAACGCAAAAAAAAACCGCCTTGCGATGGCTCGTTGGGCCCGCCGTAGTGCGTGCATCAGAGGCATCCGATCATCGTTACCGAAGGCATCGAGTAGCAATGCATTGGTGCGAGCGCAAAAACGCAACACGAGCCAGCATCATTTGGCAATCGGCCACCCCGCCTTCAGCATCCGGTCATAAAGCACCACATTGACCGTCGCCGCCAGATTCATGCAGCCATGGGTCGGGATGTAAACGATGTCCTTGCACCATGAGGTGACGTTCTTTTTCAGGCTGCCGTCTTCCGGGCCAAAGATGTAGAAAGCGCGTTCGGGGTGCTGGTATTCGGTGAGCGGCTTGGCATCCGGGTGGACTTCGATGGCGACCGGGACGCAGCCGAAGGGGATGACTTGCTGCAGGTCTTCCACACCGATCAGCGGCAGTTGCAAATGAACCTGCTTGGTATCGGTGCGAAACTCGACAGCGCGCTCGTAGCGTTTGCCGGTGTAGAACACCGTATTGACACCATAGCAACCAGCAGCGCGCATGATCGAGCCGACGTTTTCCGGGCCTTTGGGGTTGTAGAGACCGATGCAGGAGTAGCCTGTGTAGCTCTGGACGGCCTGTTTTCTGGTGATTGTTTCGATGCTCATCGTTGGCCTTACTCGGGCTGGCGGAATTCGTCGTCTATCCAGGCGTTGGCGCTGGCAGCGCTGAGCTTGAAGTTCGGCCCGACGCGGACGCTGGCCAGTTGTTCACCGTCGACATCTTCGGCGGAGAGCGTGGCGTAGGGGTCGTCCTCGTCGGGAACGATATCGAGACTGATCAACACTGGTCCGTTTTCCCGGTCGACCGTGAGTTTCTTGTGGAGCATCGCGTGCAGCTGATGTTCGTGGCGACGCAGGACTTCGGAAGCGGTCTTGATCAGGGTCTGGAAAGCCGAAACATCAAGCGGCTTGGGGCTTTTCTTGTCGCGCCCCATGGTCCATGGGCCGACCAAGGCCGGCTCGGACTCGCCGTCCTTGATCATTTCGACGGCCCAGCCTTCGTCCTCTTCGTTCTTGATGACGCGGGCAGTCCAGCCGTTGCTGCGCCACAATCGTGGCTCGTTGATGTCAGCGGATTCTTCGGGCTCGATGGCCTCAGTCGTTACATTGGATGTCATGCCCGAATTGTACTGCCCGCCGAGGGGCAGCCGCTTGCCGAAGCGTTGGATTACGGCGTAGCGGCGGCCCGGCTCGCTTCGATTTCAAGATGACACGGGGACAGCAGCAGATGGACCAGATTTTCCGGATCAGCCGAATGGAAGCGTTCGACAAATGTGGCAAGCCGGGCATCGTTCGCCTCGGCCAGCGCGGCGATCAGCAGCCGTGCCGCTTCGCGCGGATTCGTCCCGCCGGGCACGTAGCCGGGCCAGTCCTTGTAGTGTGTCAGCAGCTCGGCCTTGTGGTCCTGATAAAGCGCGGAATTCTGTACAAACTCGAGTTCGGCCTGCTTGGCAGCAATCTCGGCGTCGATCTCGGCGTCGGTATTCTGGTAATGGGCCTTCTCGGCCTCGGTCCAGTGCGGTTTTTCACCATGCTTTTCGCGCAGGGTGGCGAAGGTGCTGTCCAGTGCGATCTGCGAATGCGTCGAGGCATCACGGAAAACATGGACCATGTCCTTGCCATGCCCTTCCTTGCCAACATAGCGCATGCCGGCGGTGACCCGTCGGGGATTGAAGCGGAACTGGCGGGCACAGGCCGCACGGAGGAGTTCAAAGAGTTCTTCGATTTTTGCTGGGCTCACAGGGCTGTCCTTTCATTCGCGCCTGACGGCGACGACTGCATGGCCAATTGGCTGAGCACAGCATACGCCTCCCTCTGACTTTGCGTGCCCCAAAAAAACAGAAGCCCCCAGGCGGGGGCTTCATTCAGGTGAAATCTCCCGGCGAGATTACATGCGGGCAATCATCGCATCGCCAAATTCGGAGCAGGATAACTCGTTGGCGCCTTCCATCTGGCGGGCAAAGTCGTAGGTCACCTGCTTGTCGCCAATCGCCGCTTCCATGGCCTTGAGCACCAGATTGGCGGCGTCGCCCCAGCCGAGGTGGCGCAGCATCATTTCGGCCGAAAGGATCAAGGAACCCGGATTGACCTTGTCCAGGCCGGCGTACTTCGGCGCCGTGCCGTGGGTGGCCTCGAAGCAGGCGTACCGGTCGGAGATGTTGGCCCCCGGCGCGATACCGATGCCACCGACCTGGGCCGCCAGCGCATCGGAGATGTAGTCGCCGTTCAGGTTGGTAGTAGCGATCACGTCGTACTCGGCCGGACGCAGCAGGATTTGTTGCAGGAAGGCGTCGGCAATGGAATCCTTGATGATGATCTCACGACCGTTCTTCGGGTTCTTGATCCTGCACCACGGGCCACCGTCGATCAGTTCGGCCCCGAATTCATCCTGAGCCAGCTTGTAGCAGGCATCACGGAACAGCCCTTCCGTGAACTTCATGATATTGCCCTTATGCACGATGGTCACCGACTTACGATCATTGTCGATGGCGTATTTGATCGCAGCACGGACCAGGCGCGACGTTCCTTCGATGGAAATCGGCTTGATGCCGATACCGGAAGTCTCCGGAAACCGGATTTTCTTGACGCCCATTTCCTCCTGCAGGAACTTGACGACTTTCTTGACGCCTTCAGAGCCACAGGCCCATTCGATACCAGCGTAGATGTCTTCGGTATTCTCGCGGAAGATGACCATATTGGTCAGTTCCGGGTGCTTCAGCGGGGATGGCACGCCCTTGAAATAGCGGACCGGCCGGACGCACTGGTAGAGATCCAGTTCCTGGCGTAGCGCCACGTTCAGTGAACGGATGCCGCCACCAACCGGCGTCGTCATCGGCCCCTTGATGGAGACGGAGTATTCCTTCAGGGCATCGAAGGTTTCCTTGGGCAGCCATTCGTCCGAACCGTACAGGCGGGTAGACTTTTCGCCGGCATAGACTTCCATCCAGTGGATTTTCTTCTTGCCGCCATAGGCCTTCTCAACTGCCGCATCGATGACCTTGATCATGACCGGCGTGATGTCGATGCCGATGCCATCGCCTTCGATGAACGGGATGATCGGGTTATCCGGAATCGCCTGACCCGGAACGATTTTCGAACCACCTTGCGGAACCTTGATGTGAGAAGTCATATCCACTCCATGCTTTGTTATCGGACGAGCGCTTTCGCCTCGGACACCCCTCGACGGGAACACCTGGCCCGATGCTTCCTTGGGCCGGCAGCATTTTTGATTATGCGGCAAAACGCTGGCTGATGTCAGCCATGCTCGACCCACCAAAGAAAACGGCCCGGCAAACCCCTCGGGGTCTGCCGGGCCGCAAGTCTCAGCCGGAGCTTAGATGCGGGCAGCCTTCAGCGCAGCGTTCAGCGTCGGGCTCGGACGCATGACGGCCTTGCACTTTTCCGCATCGGCCTTGTAATAGCCACCGATATCGACCGGCCGGCCCTGCACCGACTTCATTTCGGCAACGATCTGGCCTTCGTTGTCGGACAGCGCCTTGGCCAGCTTGGCAAAATGGGCAGCCAGTTCGGCGTCCTCCTTCTGCGCAGCCAGTTCCTGCGCCCAGTACATGGCGAGGTAGAACTGCGAGCCGCGGTTGTCCAGCTCACCGGTCTTCGGCGACGGCGACTTGTTGTTGTCGAGAAGCTTACCGGTCGCAGCGTCCAGCGTCTTGGCCAGCAGAACGGCACGCTTGTTGCCATCCTTGATGCCCTGCTCTTCGAGTGAGACGGCCAGGGCCAGGAACTCGCCGAGCGAATCCCAGCGCAGGTGGTTTTCCTGGGTCAGCTGCTGAACATGCTTCGGAGCCGAACCGCCGGCACCGGTTTCGTACATGCCGCCACCGTTCATCAGCGGAACGATGGACAGCATCTTGGCCGAGGTACCCAGTTCCATGATCGGGAAGAGGTCGGTCAGGTAGTCGCGCAGGATGTTGCCGGTCACCGAGATGGTGTCCAGACCGCGGGCGACGCGTTCCAGCGTGAAGCGCATGGCACGGACCTGCGACATGATCTGGATGTCGAGACCGCTGGTGTCGTGATCCTTGAGGTACTTCTGAACCTTCTTGATCAGTTCGTTCTCGTGCGGACGGTAGGCATCCAGCCAGAAAATGGCCGGCATGCCGGACTGGCGGGCACGGGTAACGGCCAGCTTGACCCAGTCGCGGATCGGCGCGTCCTTGACCTGGCACATGCGCCAGATGTCGCCAGCTTCGACGTTCTGCGTCAGCAGCACTTCGCCGGTGGCGTTGTCGACGATGTTGGCGATGCCGTCTTCGGCGATTTCGAAGGTCTTGTCATGCGAACCGTATTCCTCGGCCTGCTGGGCCATCAGGCCGACGTTCGGGACGGTGCCCATGGTCCGCGGATCGAAGTTGCCGTGCCATTTGACGAAGTTGATCATCTCCTGGTAAATGCGGGCAAAGGTCGATTCCGGCATGACACACTTGCTGTCGTACTGCTTGCCGTCAGCACCCCACATCTTGCCGCCCTGACGGATCATGGCCGGCATGGAGGCGTCGACGATGATGTCGTTCGGCGAGTGGAAGTTGGTGATGCCCTTGGCCGAATCGACCATGGCCAGACGCGGACGGTGTTCCTGACAGGCGTGCAGGTCACGGATGATTTCGTCGCGCTTGGATTCCGGCAAATTCTTGATCTTGTCGTACAGATCGACCATGCCGTTATTGACGTTGATGCCCAGTTCGTCAAAGGTCTTGGCGTGCTTCTCGAAGGCTTCCTTGTAATAGATCTTGACGCAGTGGCCGAAAACGATCGGGTGCGAGACCTTCATCATCGTCGCCTTGACGTGCAGCGAGAACAGGATGCCGGCTTCACGACAGTCTTCCAGCTGGGCTTCGTAGAAATCGCACAAGGCCTTCTTGCTCATGAACATCGAGTCGATGATCTCGCCTTCGAGCAGCGAGAGCTTCGGCTTCAGCACAGTGGTCTTGCCGCCCTTGGCGATCAGTTCCATACGCACTTCGCGCGGCTTGTCGAGGGTCATCGACTTTTCGCCGTGGTAGAAGTCACCGTGTTCCATGTGGGAAACGTGGGTCTGCGACCATTGCTTCCATTCACCCATGGAGTGCGGACGCTTCTTGGCGTAATTCTTGACGGCGCCCGGGGCGCGGCGATCGGAGTTGCCTTCGCGCAGGACCGGGTTGACAGCGGAACCGAGGCACTTGCCAAAGCGGGCCTTGAGGGCCTTGTCTTCGTCGGTATTGGCAGTTTCCGGGTAATCGGGAATCTTGTAGCCCTTTTCCTGCAGCTCCTTGACGCAAGCCTTGAGCTGGGCAACGGAAGCAGAGATGTTCGGCAGCTTGATAATGTTGGTTTCCGGCAGCAGACACTTTTTGCCCAGTTCGCCCAGCGTATTGGGAACCTTCTGCTTGTCAGTCAGAAACTCGGAGAATTCGGAGAGGACACGGGCGGACACAGAAATGTCGGCCTTTTCGATCTCGATGCCGGCCGGACCGGTAAAGGTGCGGATGATCGGCAAAAATGCGCAAGTCGCCAGCAGCGGCGCCTCGTCAGTCAGTGTGTAAATGATTTTCGACTTTCCACCAGCCATGAATATCCCCTTGCGTTGGATTGAATTTTTGGAGCTGAGGATCACGCTCAGCCCTTTGTGAACCGGTTTGCTGAAGCAAAACATTGAGAGTATCAGCCCCCATTGCATCTCAGTCAACGAAATGCCTTTTCACATTGCGATTTCGCTGAAAATTCATGGACATCGACGCTATTCGCTGGTGCTAATATTTACCGCTGAACCCAGGCTTTTTCGACCATGAAAATATCCGTCGGCCTCTACGGCACCAACGCGCACCAGATCGCCCTGGCCATGATCCAGGGCTTCAACAAGCACTACACCCTGTTCCGCCAGACCAGCCGCGAGGCCAAGACACGGTTCGAGCAGGCTGACTGGCTGGGTGTGCACAAGGCCGTCAAGGAGCGCATCCGCTTCTACGATGATCGCGTCGACGAATGCGTCGAGCGCCTACGCAACCAATTCGATGCCGCCTCGATCGACGACACGACGTGGCAGCAGGTCAAGCTGCTCTACATCGGGCTGCTGCTCAATCACAAGCAGCCGGAGTTGGCCGAAACCTTCTTCAACTCGGTGACGACCAAAATCCTGCACCGCAATTATTTCCACAACGATTTCATCTTCGTCCGACCAAGCATTTCCACGGAAAACATCGAGGGCGACGACACCCAGACCTACCGCAGTTACTACGCCAAGGAGGATGGCTTGCGTGGCACGGTCCTCAAGATCGTCAAGGACTTCGACTGGCATCGGCCATTTGTCGATCTTGAGCACGACGTCGAGCATGTTTATCACGCCGTTCGTCAATTCCTGAACGGCATGCCCCCCCGCGAGGTGAATTTCCAGATTCAGGTGCTCGGCTCAGCCTTCTACCGCAACAAGGCCGCCTACATCATCGGCAAGGCAATCAACGGGGCGACCGAATATCCCTTCACCATTCCGGTGCTGCAAAACGAAGCCGGACAGCTCTACCTCGACACCATCCTGCTCGACGCCTGGCGGATCGGCCTGCTCTTCTCGCTGTCACGGGCCTATTTCATGGTCGACATGGAAGTGCCTTCCGGTTACGTGCAGTTTCTGCGCTCCATCCTGCCCGCCAAGCCGCGCTCCGAGCTGTACATCATGCTCGGCCTCGGCAAGCAGGGCAAAACCATGTTCTTCCGCGACCTCATCTATCACCTGCACCACTCGGAAGACAAATTCATCATGGCCCCCGGCATCCGGGGACTGGTCATGCTGGTCTTCACGCTGCCCTCCTATCCCTACGTCTTCAAGCTGATCAAAGATGTCTTTGGGAGCTCCAAGGAGATGGACCGTGCCACGGTCAAGAAGAAGTTCATGATGGTCAAACAGGTCGACCGCGTCGGGCGAATGGCCGACACGCTGGAATTCTCCAACGTGATGTTCCCGTTGAAACGCTTCAACGACGAGGTGCTGGCCGAACTGCAACAACTGGCCCCCTCCTGCTTCGAAGTCGATGGCGACCAGCTGATCATCAAGCACCTGTACATCGAGCGCCGCATGGAACCGCTTAACATCCACCTCGACCGGATGGAGCGCGCCAACAATGTCGAAAGGCTGGAGCACGTGATCCGCGAATACGGCAGTGCCATCCGCGAAATGGCCCAGGCCAACATCTTCCCGGGCGACATGCTGTGGAAGAACTTCGGCGTCACCCGCTTCGGCCGGGTCGTTTTCTACGACTACGACGAAATCGAATACATGACCGACATCAAATTCCGCCAGATCCCGCCAGCGCCGGACTTTGAAACGGAAATGTCCGGCGAGGTCTGGTATGCGGTGGCCAGAAACGACGTTTTCCCGGAAGAGTTCGCGACCTTCCTGCTCACTTCGCCGCAGGTCCGCAAGATTTTCATTAAGTACCACAAGGATTTGTTGAGCCCCAGGTTCTGGCTAGAGGCGCAGGAGAAAATCCGCAGCGGCTACGTCGAAGACTTTTTCCCCTACCCGCAGGAACTGCGCTTCATCAATCGCCAGACAGACCTGACGGAGGAGCAATAGTTAAAGAATTGCTGAATGAGCGGTCAGAAATCCTGACTACTCACGTCATAACAAATCACTTATCTTTCGCGCAACAGCATTAATACAACAATGACCGATACCCAGGGTATCGGCACCAATACGCCAAATATTCAAATTAGTACCTCTAGGAGAACTTCAATGCCGCTGACCCTGGCGGTTGCTCGCGAAAGTGCGGATGGCGAAAGCCGCACCGCCCTCTCGCCCGAGACAGCCAAGAAATTTGCCGCCCTCGGCGCCCGACTACGCATGGAACAAAGTTCGGGCATCCAGAGCCACTTTCTCGATTCGGATTACACCGACATCGACTTCCTGCCAGGCCCCAGTGAAGCCTACGCCCAAGCCGACCTGATCCTGCGCGTGACTCCGCCCAGCCTGGTCGAGATTGCCGCCCTGCCCGAAGGCTCGGTGCTGATCGGTCTGCTCAAGCCCTTCGAATCGAAGGAACGCCTGGCTGCCCTGAACGCGAAGAAGATCACCGCCTTCTCGCTGGAACTGCTGCCGCGCATCTCGCGCGCCCAGAGCATGGATGCCCTGTCCAGCCAAGGCGCCTGCGCCGGCTACCAGTGCGGCCTGATTGCCGCCGCCCGCTGCACCAAGTTCTTCCCCATGCTGACCACCGCCGCCGGCACCATCCGTCCGGCCCGTGTGCTGATCATCGGGGCCGGCGTCGCCGGCCTGCAAGCCATCGCCACCTGCAAACGGCTCGGCGCCATGGTCGAAGCCTACGACGTCCGGGCCGCTGCCAAGGAACAGATCGAATCCCTCGGCGCCAAGTTCGTCGACACCGGCGTCTCCGCCGATGGCACGGGCGGTTACGCCCGCGAACTGACCGCCGAAGAGAAAGCAGCACAGGTCGAGAAGCTGACCAAAGTGATTGCCATGTCCGATGTCGTGATCACCACCGCCGCCATCCCGGGCAAGAAAGCCCCGGTCATCATCACCCGCGAGATGGTCGGCCGCATGAAATACGGCGCCATCATCGTCGACATGGCCGCCGAGTCCGGCGGCAACTGCGAACTCACCCAGCCGGGCGAACACGTCATCGCCAACGACGTGAACATCCACGGCCCCCTGAATCTTCCCTCCCGCATGCCCACCCACGCCTCCGAGCTCTACGCCAAGAACCTCTACAACTTCCTGTCGCCGTGGATCAAGGACGGCAGCCTCCAGTTCGACTGGAGCGACGAAGTACTGGCCGGCACCGT
>Ga0316604_10000437_pt1 | contig 52232 bp, 52 predicted proteins | sample OWC_soil_day20_C_FD_207650 | JGI IMG/M metagenome (GOLD analysis project Ga0316604, IMG submission 207650) | Wetland soil microbial communities from Old Woman Creek delta, Ohio, United States - OWC_soil_day20_CT | ecosystem: Environmental > Terrestrial > Soil > Wetlands | place: USA: Ohio...
GCCGGGCGGCATTTTTCAATAGCTGATGAAAGGATCGAACAATGTACTGCGTAATCTGCAAGCGGACCGGTAAAGTCCTGGCCAAGAATCTTACGCTTGACGGCGTTGACACTTGGGTGGCACGCAACGAATCCAAATATGCCAGCATCCACGCCGTGGGAATGACCATCTTCGTCGCGGACGCCATCTGATCCGCTAGTCTTTCGCGTCGCCTGTGCCGGCCTCCAGAGGCCTTGACACGGGCGGACGCGCCAAATTCAGCAGCAACCGCAACCTCCGCCACGTAGCTGTGCCAGCGCCTGCCAGGGCGTGATGCTCCAGTAGCGGCAAGCCGCGCCCGATGGCGACGGCAACACGAACAGCTGCGTGTCGCCGACCTGCTCGACCAGGCAACCGTAGTCGACCGCTCGCCCGACAAACTGCTGCGCCGCGCGTTTCCCGGTAAACGCCAGGATGCGAGGCCGATAACCATCGATGATGCTACGCAGCCGATCGCAGTCGAAGTGGCGATGCGACAGGACGTCGTCGTTGCCAGATATTTCCTTGGCCAGATCGGTCAGCCCGATGCCAAAGCCCAGCAACTGCTCGTACTCTTCGGGCCGCAACTGACGCGGCGTCAGCCCGACCCGGTGCAGCGTCGGCCAGAAGGCGTTACCCGGTCCGGCGTAATAGGCGCGCCGCCTGGCCGAAGCGGCGCCGACCGCTGTGCCGCAGAAGACGATGTCGAGACCGGGAGCGAGCAGGTCGGGAAGAATCATTCCGCCGACGGCTACGGCCAGGGATGGGCCAGCCACTTTTCAAGCAGCACGGCGAAAGCGCCGCTGTCGATGGTCTGGTGCAGCCACTGGTCGACGAAAGACTTCCACAGCAAATCGCGCGGCAACAGATACGCTTTTTCCGAAAAATCGAAGGGCTTGTCGGCATGGACGGCGCACAGTTGCGGCTTGAGCTTCTGCTGCAAGCGGGTTTCGATGGCGTCGGTGATCATCAGGTCGGCCTTGCCGGCGACGATCTGCTCGAAGATCGCGACGTTGTCGGGAAACACCGTGATCGAAGCGTTCTTGATGTGAGCGCGAGCGAAGCGCTCGTTGGTTCCGCCCGGATTGACGATCATACGAACGCCGGCCTGGTCGATCTGCGCCAGCGTCTGGAAACGCTCGACGTTCTCGCAGCGCGTGATCGGCGTTTTACCGTCGCGCAGGTAGGGGATCGAGTAGAGCGCCTTCTTCTGCCGATCGAGAGCGATCGAGACGCCGCTCATGGCGATGTCGAAACGATCTTCGGCGAGGTCCTTCATCAGCGCCGGCCAGCTGGTCGGCACCAGTTCGACCTTGACGCCCAGGCTCTTGGCGAGCTGGCCAGCGAGCTCGACGTCGAGCCCGACGAAGGGGTCGGCGGCCTGGCCGCGATAGCTGAACGGCTTGTAGTCGCCAGTCGTTCCGACGCGCAGCACGCCGCGCGCGATGATCTCGTCGAGCCGGTTGCTCTGCGCCGCGGCGGGCAGCTGCAGACACAGGCCGACAATCAGGATGAAGAGGGTACGAATAACTGGCATGGCAGGGTTCTCCCGGTTCTTGCGCTGTCGATTTTTGGGTTCCGGCGCGGGCTGCGTCGAAGCAGCATGGTATTATAAAAACTGTCATATAACCATGTGAAACCGGCATGTCGACCATCACCATTCGCGGCCTGACCAAGCGTTTCGACCAGCACGTCGTGCTGCAGGGCCTGAGCCTGACGATCGCCGACGGCTCGTTCTTCACGCTGCTCGGCCCCAGCGGTTGCGGCAAGACCACGCTGCTGCGCTGCATTGCCGGCTTCAACGACCCTGACGGCGGCAGCATCCTCTTCGACGACGACGACATCACTCGCGTCCCCGCGCACCGCCGCAACATCGGTATGGTTTTCCAGGACTACGCGCTGTTCCCCGACAAAACGGTGCAGGACAACGTCGCCTACGGTCTCAACGCGCGCAAGGTCGCTGCCGACGAGGTGATCGCGCGCGCGCACGAAGCGCTCGAACAGGTCGGTCTGCGCCAGTATGCCGACCGCTTCCCGGCGCAGCTGAGCGGCGGCCAACGCCAGCGCGTCGCACTGGCGCGCGCACTGGTGATCAAGCCGCGCGTGCTGCTGATGGACGAACCGCTGTCCAACCTCGATGCCAAGCTGCGCCTGAGCATGCGCGACGTGATCCGCGACCTGCAGCGCCAGGCGCACATCACCACCGTCTTCGTGACGCACGATCAGGAAGAAGCGCTGGCACTGTCCGACCAGGTCGCGGTAATGCAGAGCGGCCGCATTGCCCAGATGGGCGATCCCGAATCGCTTTACGCCCGCCCTGAAACCGCTTACGTCGCCGACTTCGTCGGCTCGGCCAATCTGTTGCCGGTCGATTACCTCGCCGCCGGCAGCGTCGCGGTCGCCGGGCAGACGCTGCAGGTCAACACCGGCGATGCCGACGCCGGCCGCGACAACCAACTGGTGCTGCGCTCGGAGGCACTGAGCCTGCATCCGCGCGAAGAGGCGGGCGACGCCAACCGGCTCGGCGTCACCTTGCTCGGGCGCCAGTACCTGGGCGCCAAGACGCTGTGCCGCGTGGCGCTCGACGGCGGCCAGGTGCTGCAGGTCGATGCGCCGGGGATCCAACGCTACGAACCGGGCCAGGCGCTCTGGCTGCAGGTGCCACAAAGCAGCCGGGTGATCTGCCGATGAGACTGCCCGGTTGGCCCTGGGGAATCCTTTCGCTCTTCAGTCTGGCGGTGCTGGTGCTGTTCGTCGCCTATCCGATGTCAGTGCTGACGCTGCATAGCCTGCAGGACGCGCAGGGCCACTTGACCTTCGCCGGTTTCGCGACGGTCTTCGGCGAGGCCCAATACCTCGAGGCGATATTCAATACGCTGCTGCTCGGCGTCGCCGTCACCTGCACCTCGATGGCGCTCGGCGTTCCGCTGGCCTACGTCATCGCGCGCTGCGACTTTCCGCTCAAGAATCTGGTCGCCATCCTGCCGCTGGTCACCATCATCATCCCCGAGGTGATCGTCGGCCAGTCGTGGCTGATGATGCTCGGCAACAACGGGCTGATCACCAACAGCCTGCGCGAAGTGGGCGTCTCAGTGCCGAGCTTCTACGGCTGGGGCGGAATGATCTTCTCGATGACGCTGATCTACTACACCTACGTCTACCTCGGCACGCTCGCCGCGCTGCGCGGCTTCGACGGCCAGCTCGAGGAAGCCAGCCTGAGCCTCGGCGCCTCGCCGCTGGCCACCCGCATCAAGGTGTTGCTGCCGACCGTCGCGCCGGCGATCCTGGTCAACGCGCTGGTGGTGTTCACGCTGGTGGTCGGCAACTTCGCGCTGTCGTCGATGCTCGGCGGCCAGATCCCGCTGCTCTCGGTGATGACCTACAGCCTGTTCGTCAGCGAGATGGGCAGCAGCCCGGTGCTGCAGAGCAGCCTGTCGGTAGTGATGGTGCTGCTGGTCGGCGTCGTGCTCTTTTTCCAGAAGCGAGTCGTCGAGCGCAAGATGGTGCAGATGACGCAGGGCCGCGCGCCGGCGCCGCGCCGCGCCGAGAGCTGGCGCGGTTCGCTGCTGGCGCTCGCCGCGGTGGTCGTCGTCACGCTGTCGCTGGTGCCGCTGATCGCCGTTTTCGTCGGCGCCTTCACCAAGGCGCGCGGACCGGTGATGCACTGGGGCCAGTGGTCGACGCAAAGCATCGAGCGCGCCTTCGCGCTGGCGCCCGAGCCGATCATCAACTCGATGCTGTTCGCCGGCAGCGCGACGCTGATCGGCACCGCGCTGGCGTTGCTGGTGAGCTACCTGGTGGTGAAGAAAAAATCGTCGCTCTCGGGCGTCCTCGACTACGCCGTCGTGCTGCCGCTGACGATCTCGGGGACGGTGCTCGGCATCGCGCTGGTGCAGTCGTTCAACACTGGCGCGCTGGTGCTCACCGGCACTTCTTCGATCATGATCGTCTGCTACGTGGTGCGCCGCCTGCCGTTCGGCGTTCGCAACGCCTCCTCGATGCTCTACAACATCCAGGGGTCGATCGAGGAAGCGTCGGTCAGCCTCGGCGTCAGCCCGCTGATGACCTTTTTCAAGGTCGTTCTGCCGGTGATCAAGACGAGCATCCTGTCGGCGGCGATCCTGATGTGGGCGACGTCGATCTCCGAGCTGTCGGCGTCTATCGTCGTCTACTCGGGCGGCCTTGAGACGCTGCCGATCTCGATCTTCCGCCTGGTCGACACTGGGCGACTCGGACTCGCGTCGGCCTACGGCACGGTGCTGGTGACGCTGATCCTGGTGCCGCTGGCGCTGGCCGTGAAGTTTTTCAAGATCAACCTGTTTTCAGTCAAATAAAAGGACCGTCATGAACATGCGTTTTCGCTGGCTTACCGCCGCCGCCCTGAGCTGTGCCGCCTTCGCGGTGTCGGCGCAGACGGTCGTGCTCTATTCGTCGAACAACCCTGAGGTGATCGCCAACGCCGTCGCCTCGGCCAAGAAGCAGCATCCGTCGCTGACCGTCAAGCAGGTCACCGGCGGCACCGGGACGCTGATGAAGCGCATCCAGGCCGAAGCGGCCAACGCCGGCGGCGACATCCTGTGGAGCGGCGGCGTCGGCACGTTGGCGGCGTTCACCGACGTCATGGAGAGCTACCAGTCGCCCGAAGCCAAGGCGATTCCGAAGCAGTTCCAGGAAGCCAAGAACCGCTACATCGGCACCAACGTTCACGTCATGGTGCTGATGGTCAACGACAAGCAGCTCAAGGGACTGGCCGCGCCGAAGACCTGGTCCGACCTGATGAAGCCCGAATGGAAAGGCAAAGTGGTGATCACCGACCCGTCCAAGTCGGGTACCGCTTTCATCCAGATCTACGGTCTGCTCAAGCAGTTCGGTCGCGAGGGGCTGGAAAAAATCGCCGCCAACGCGGTCGTCGTGCAAAGCTCGGGCCAGGTCTACAAGAGTGTCTCGGCCGGCGAGTACCCGGTCGGCATCACCATCGAGGCGTCGGCCTACGAGTTCGTCGCCGGCGGCCAGAAGGAGATCAAGCTGGTCTACCCGTCCGAGGGCACCTACCTCGGCGCCGAAGGCATGTTCATCGTCAAGGGCGCCAAGAACGCCGCAGCGGCCAAGCAGCTCTACGACGTGCTGCTTTCGAAACCGGCGCAGGAACTGCTGCTGGTCGAGAACTTCCGCCGCCCGACGCGCTCGGACATCGCCGTGTCCAAGCTCACCAGTATGCCCGACCTCGCCAGCCTCAAGGTCTTCCCGCTCAACCTGCAGGTCGCCACCGAAGAATACGAGCAGCTGATCTCGATGTGGAATATGGCGGTCGCCAAGGCCAAGCGCTAACAAAACGCAATCTGTGGAGAGTCGCAGAAACAAAGCTCCTGCGAGCGCGTTGTTCAGAGCCTGCGGATGAACTAAATCGAGCGCTATTTCTTTGTAACGAACGCCGAGGCTTTTTGATGTAACGTTACGATGTCGATGTAAATGGCTCCTATTTCATTTCAACAGTTGCGCTGAAAAACGGACTCGATGAATCTACGCTTTCTGGAAACGTTCATTTGGGTTGCCAAGCTGCGTAGTTTCAGCTTGGCGGCAACAAAGCTCAACACGACCCAGGCTAATGTTTCCGCACGCATCTCATCTTTGGAACGCGATCTTGGGGTGCGTCTGTTTGAACGTAACGGCCGTGAAGTGAGCTTGACAGCACAAGGCAAATACGCGCTCGATAGTGCAGAGGAGCTTGTCCGTGTCGCTACGGAATTTCAGAAAAAAGTCTGCGGACAAGAAGCAATTCGCGGCAATGTTCGCATAGGGATCACCGACACGATCGCCCTTTCCATACTGCCATTGCTGATCGAGCGTCTGCGCACCAGTTACCCGAACGTTACCGTCGAACTAACCGCCGACACGAGTCTCAACCTCTCGAAAAAACTATTGGATAACCAGATCGAAATGGGCTTCCTAATGGGGCCGGTACTCGGTTGCGGTATCGTCAACAAGGAACTGATCAACCTCGCCAGTGTCTGGGTCGCCAGCCCGGATTTTGAGCTTCCGGAAGGACAAATTGATGTCGCGGCGCTCACCAAGTTCCCAATCCTGTCCTTCCCGTCTGATTCAAAGCCGTACGAATCCATGCGCGGCTACTTCCGGCGCGACATATTCAAAGGGATTGCGATTTCTACGTCAAATTCGGTCACCACAATCCTTAGCCTCGTAACCAACGGTATGGGCATTGCGGCCTTGCCCGCAGTTTTGGTTCAAGAACAACTCGCTGCTAAGAAACTGCGCCGCATTGACGTGGTACAGCATTTTCCCCCGCTACTGTTTCATGTCTCGTATTTTGATGCGCCGGAACTCATGTTGCCGCCGATTATCGCCAACATGGCCTGTGAAGTAGCCGCCAAGTACTGCAAAGGACAGAATTCGCATTATGCATGGTAAATTGCCGCTACAGCACCTTCGAGCCGCAACTGATCCCAAGCCACTGATGCGCTGAGCCAATTTCTGCGACAGGTTTCTAGCGCTCTACGCCGGGGTGATGACCGAGCGGAAGATCCAGGGCCATATGAAAGAGATGTATGGCGCCGAGGTCTCGCCGACACACATCTCCTCAGTCACAGATGCCGCCATTGACGGACTAAATCGCGTCCCCTGGACGTCCCGTACCTCATCGCCTAGCTCGACTGTGTTCACGTCCAAGTAAAAAATGGGATGCGACAGTCGCTCGGCAAGTTCGGCGACAGGTGACTCCCTTTCTCTAGGACCAGATCAGTCTTAGCAAGATGCGTCATGCCTGTTCGCTCAACAAACTCTTTTTCGCAGCTTCCAGCCCCGCATAGAGTGCGCCATGTTCCATCGCACAGATCATCGCTGCAACCCCAAGCTTTTTCGACACTTCGCGCTCTATTGGTGCCCAGGCTGGCATGTACCATGGTTTTCCAGCCGCTTTAGCAGCCAGAGCAATGCGCTCCAAGTCTGCCCAGTCGGCAGCACCACGCGCATAGCGACCTCGCCCGCGGCGAAGAGACAGATCAGACGGCCCCACGAATACGCCATCAACCGTGGGCAAAGCAAGTATTCCCTCAATTTCATCAAGCGCGCCGGGAGTCTCTACCATCGGCAAGCACAAAATCTGACTATTTTCCCGCGCGAAGAACTCCGCGTCCGGCCCCTGGTACTGCACCGTCCGTCCCCCCGCGTAACTGCGAGTCCCCAAGCCAGGAAACTTCGCATAAGCGGCCACTTCGCGAGCATGCGCAGCACCCTGGATATGGGGAATCACCACAGCGCTAGCACCGAAATCGAGCGCCTGTTGGATCGGGCTGCGCTCGGGAGCAAGTACCTTGGCCATAACCGTGAGGCCAACGCTGCGGCTGAACGGAATAAAGCGATCTAGTGCTGCTAGGTCGAAGCTGCCATGCTCGATATCGAGGACCGCATTACGATAGCCTAGTCCAGCGGCGATCTCGGCTGCGACGAAATTTGGAGAAGAGAACCAAACGCCAAGTACCTGTTCTGCAGTTAGTGACATGACAATTCCTTATTAAGAAATAATAATTTGACTTCTACTCGTATGTGAAACGAAATTACAGGAATCCAATCGAAATCCAGGGGAAAACAAGCAGTGTCAGCAAAGCGAAAAATAGAGCCCCAAGGTAAGGCCAGACTTTTTTCATGGCGATCTCGGGACTCACCTTACTGATTGCACAAGCCGCATAAAATCCAACACCGAAAGGCGGTGCAAATAGTCCTAGCCCCATCGCGAACACGACGACCATTGCGTATTGGACCTCATGCACCCCCATCGACTGAGCGATAGGAAACAGGAGGGGGCCAAACAGAACGATGGAAGGGATGCCCTCAAGAAAGCTGCCGAGAAAAACGAAAGCAACTGCCGATACGATCAAGAAGCCCCATCTCCCGCCAGGAACGGCCATCATCAGTTCCGACAGCTGTCGGGAAAAGCCAGACTGGGTCAACGACCAGGCCATCGCCGAGGCGCAACCGATGATGATCAAAATGGCGCCGGAGAGAGAAACCGTGTCCACCAGAATGGGATATAGGCGTTTCCAATCAAAGCGTCGGTAGACGGAAAGACCAATGACAAAAGAGTAAGCGACCCCGATTGTCGCAACCTCGGTTGCGGTCGCCACCCCCTCGACTACTGCGGTGCGTATGACAAAGGGCAAGGCGATCGCCGGCAAGGCGTAGATCAGCGATTTAGCAATCACACGCCACGATGCCCGCTTCAAACTGACCATCTCCTTCTTTCGGTTTTTGTACCAAATCACCATGGACATTGCAGCTGCGCCGACCAAAGCCGGCATGAAACCACCGGTAAACAGCGCCGATATCGAGATTCCGACCACCGATCCAATGGTAATCAGCACTAGGCTGGGCGGAATGGTCTCGGACATCGCTCCCGAAGAACTAAGCATTGCCACCAATTCGCCCTCGTCCTCTCCACGCTTCATCATTTCGGGGAAGAGGGCCGGCGCCACAGCAGCCATGTCAGCCGCTTTGGCACCGGAAATTCCGGAAACCAAGTATATGGCGCCTAGCAGAACGTAAGACAAACCACCGCGCACATGGCCGATCAAATTGGACAAAAAGCGAATCATTGCATCAGCCATGCCCATGGCTTCGATCAAGGCCCCCAGGAAAACAAAAAGGGGTACGGCCAGAAGAATAATTGACGACATTCCCTCATCGAGGCGCCCGACAACGATAAGCAGCGGCGTGGATGTCGCAGTGCCGAGATAAGCTAGCGTGGCCAGTCCAAACGCCACCATGATGGGAACCCCTGCCACGACCATTGACGAAACGCCAATTAGAAAGAAGAAAATCAGATTCAGGTTACCCAGGCCGTGCAAAAATTTGACATTCATCAAAAGTAGCAACGCAACGCCTCCGACGATGATTGCCGATTTGATGAAATCTCGCCAAATCGCATACTCCAAAAGTCTGCTCACGGCAATAACCAGCATCAGCGCTAGGCCAATAGGAATGGAAGCTACACGGTAAGTGTTTCTAATTTCTAGGGCTGGGGTAAGTATCTGCCATTCTTCCAAGGCATATTCGTAGGCAAAAGGAATTATTGCCAGCAAGAAAGCAATAACGACGACGCCAGAAAATGTACTCATGAAAGCACGATGGATCGGCGACATCTTATTCACGAAAGATGAAAGCTTCATGTGCTCATTTCGCCTTAGTGCTATCACCGCTCCAAACATGGCCATCCACATAAAAAGCAAAGAAGCCAGTTCATCACCCCATGTTAATGGATCATGCAAGGCATAGCGATAAACGACGTTAGCGAACAAGAGCAGGATCTCAACCAGTACTAATAGAGCGGCAGGAATCTCGGTCACGTACTTGATCAAAACTTCAAGCCGGCGACCAACACGCACAAATGCTCCGCCACGCCTTCCGTCAACGGAATCGGCGTTGGTCACCAGACAGCAATCATCGATCATGATTTATTTCTCCGAAATCAGATTAGCTTTCCGGTTGCCTTTTCCAAAAGAGCCCAAGGTTCTTCGCCGAACTTCTTTCGCCACTCCTGATAAAACCCGCTAGTGTTTAGCATATTGCGGAAAGGAATGGTATCGAGAGTATTGAAGACCATTCCTTTGCTCTTCAACTCCGACTCCAAGCTTGCATTGGCTTTGATCATATCCTGCCGCTGTAGTTGGGCAGTGGCATTGATGTTTCTGGCGACAATGTCCTGTAAATCTTTCGGCAATTTAGCCCAAGAACGCGAATTGAAGACAAAATACCAGCCGTCCCACATGTGATTGCTATAGGCAACGTATTTCTGAACCTCGTACAGGCGAGTTGATTGAATGATCGCCAAAGGATTTTCTTGGCCTTCTACGGCCTTGGTTTGCAACGCAGAATACAATTCAGTGTAATTGACGGGGGTTGGAGCAGCGCCGAGCGACTTGAATAACGTGGTCCAGATCGGCGCTCCCGGTACTCGAATTTTCAAGCCCTTCAAATCGGCGGGCGAATTGATCGGTTTGCTCGATGTCGTTATTTGTCGAAATCCGCTATCGAACATATTGTTCATGGCTATTAAATTGACCTTGGCAAGGGCTGCACGAATATATGCGCCCAGCTCGCCATCCATCGCGCTCCAGACCTGGGAATAGTCCTTAAAGGCGAATCCCACGCCATTGATCGACGCGGCCGGTACCAGTGTTGAAAAAATAAGCCCTGACATCAATACGCAATCGATGCCCCCTGCCCGTATTTGTGAAAGCACGTCGGGGTCACTGCCCATTTGACTATTCGGGAATATTTGTAAATCAACCCGGCCGTTGGTATCACGGCGGATGTTTTCAGCCAACTCCTTTCCACGAATATTCACCGGGTGGGAGAGCTGCAAATTGTTGGACCATTTGAGCGTAAACTCGGGCGTTTGAGCAAAAGCAGAAGAACTAGGTAAGGCAGCGCCAGCACACGCAAGCGCTATCCCCCCTGAGCTCTGGATAAATTTTCTCCGCGAATAGTCCATATAGTCCTCCACTGATTAATTGAATCGATAAAGAATAGAGATGTTCAACTGCAACATTGATTCGTCGGGTAATCGGTAGCTAGAACCTTGGCGAATCATTGAACCGTACTAGAGAGCAATTTACTTGGCCGACTCGACGAATCCCGTCGCCCCAGAGATGTCTGGCAATTTCTCTCCGCTCCGAATTCGCGCCAGTAAGACCAACTCCTTTTCCTGCATATCAATTGCCCGTTTTGCCACAGTCTCGACCTCACCGGGCTTGAGCACAATAACGCCACTTTCATCGGCAAGAATGGCGTCGCCAGGACAGATTGTCTGACCGCCGACAGTAACCGGCACATTAAAAGCGCCGCCGAAATTCAGCAGTTTTGTGGTGATCGACGACGGGCCTCTGCACCAAACCGGCATTTGGCACCGGCGAATTTCCGAAATATCGGTGGCCGGACCGTCGATCACAGCACCGACTACTCCTGCCAGTTTTGCCGTATTGGTTACCACCCCGCCCCAACAGGCATGTTTCGAATCGCCACAACGATCAATAACGAGAAAATCTCCGGGACGCACCTTGGCCAGGATGTAATGCAACAGTGTTGAGTCCGCGCCGGGAATGCGCACGGTTACGGCGGTGCCCGCTACACGCATCTCTGGCAGAACCGCACGAATTTCTCGATCGATGAAACCATTGTGCAGTACGTGACCGACGGTAGCTGTCTCAACCTGACGAAGAAGCTCTAGCTGGTTTTCTGGGATTTGGGCTGGCAAGGGATTAAGGGTATACATGTCGTGACGGCTCCGTTGGCTTAACTGAGAACGTGATGGTTCGCGACCGGCACATTGAGCCGGATCTTTTGGATATAGTCTTTGTATAGTTGAGCGCTGGTAAAGCTAACCCGATCAGAAGCCTGAGCAATCATCGCGCCCCACGGGTCTACGATCATGCTGTGCCCCCAACACGACTTAGCACCGTTGGCATGGCTGAAAATCTGCGCCGTGGCGAGGAAATAGGTTTGGGTCTCAATGGCGCGTGCTCGTGCCAAGACTTCCCAGTGGTCCTTACCTGTTTGTGCAGTAAAAGCCGCTGGCAAAACGATAATGTCGACATCCAAATCGCGCAGCTTGCGAAATATCTCGGGGAAACGAACGTCGTAGCAGATGGCACAGCCGACTAAGTACTCACCAATGCGATAGGTTACGATCTCAGCGCCGCGGGAAACCATTTCCGATTCGAGGTAGCGCAGCCCCCCGGGAACCACGACGTCGAATAGATGCATTTTTCGGTACTTAGCGAGAGTCTCTCCGCTGGGACCGAACACTGCCGTTGTGTTGTAACGCTTGTCGCCGTCGGCTTCCACCATACTTCCGGCGTGAATTGTTACGCCGTGAAATTTGGCTTTGGCTGCCATTCTGCGGAAGCTATCTCCGGAGGCGAAAGGTTCGCCGCTGGCGCGCATAGCCGCGGGGTCGGGGCTAAGAAAGGCAAAATATTCGGGGAAGACGATCAAATCTGGACGCTCAGCCTTAACGGCCTCGTCGATGAGACGTTCAGCTTCCAGCAGATTGGCTTCCTTGTTCTCCTGCGAGTTCATCTGTATCAGAGTTGCTTTCATCTAGTCCTCAGTCTGTTGTTGGTTAAGGTCGAGAAAGCTTTTCACTATCCAGGCAAATAATCCAACTAATAAAATTGGGGGCTTTCGACTATTTTTTCTTATGCCAGCCTAAGCTTCGGGATCACAAGCATGTGGACGCGACGCGGGAAAACCCGCCAGTTGAAGACTGTCGCGGCCTAGCCCCACTCGAGCATCGTGGTATCCAGGTTTGCCAAGCTTCGAGCATTTTCAGCTCAACCTGCAGGTTGCCACCGAAGAATACGAGCAGCTGATCTCGATGTGGAATATGGCGGTCGCCAAGGCCAAGCGCTAGCCAAACGTCCGGTTTGGGCTGAGCCTGTCGAAGCCCTTTGCATGGGACTTTCCATACAACGCGTCCGGCGTCAGAACAGGCCGGACGCGATATTGATCGACAGCGCGAGCAGCGTGGTGTTGAAGAAGAACGCCAGCACGCAGTGCACCAACGCCGTTCGCCGCATCACTCGGCCGTCGATATTGACGTCGGCGGTCTGCCCCGAAGTGCCGATGATGCAGGCGAAGTAGAGAAAGTCGCCATAGTCCGGCGGGTGGCCGCCGGGGAACAGCAGCCCGCCTGGATTGCCGCGCTGCTCGTTGGCGTAGTAGTCGTGCGCGTAGTGCAGCGCGAACATCACCTGGGTGAAGGCCCACGACGAGACGATGGTCAGCACGGTCAGCGCGATGTGGCCGTAGCGCAACGCGCCGTGGATTTCGCGGACCATCGCCAGCTCGGCGACGATGGCGCCCAGGCTCATGATCGCAGCGGCGATCACCAGCGTCAGAATGATGATCCGCCCTTCGTCCTCCAACAGCGCACGGCGGCGCATTTTTTCGCGCGGCGACCAGAACATCATATGTGCGGCGAGCAGCAGGTAGAGTCCGACGCCGACGTTCCAGCCGACCAGCAAGCGCGTGATCGGCTGCTGTGCCGCCGACTCCGGTAGCAACAGCAGCGTCGCGACGCCGATTGCCGCACAGCTAAAGAGCCGCGGCCGCGCGGCGATCATCCGCAGCAGTCGGGGCCGGGCGGGGGGCGAGGGATTTTCTGTCATGGCCTCATGCTACCTCATCGGCGATACGGGATTACCATAGCCCCTCTTGGCGCGCCAATTCGCGTCACCCCGATCAACCCGTCCCGGAAAACGATCATGGCCCATCTCTTCGAACCGCTCAAGCTGCGCGACATCGTGCTGCACAACCGTATCGGCATGCCGTCGATGTGCCAGTACTCGGCACAGGACGGCATCGCCGGCGACTGGCACTACGTGCATTACTGCAGCCGCGCCGTCGGCGGCGCCGCGCTGATCAACCTCGAAGCGACCGCCGTCGCGCCCGCCGGACGGATCAGTCCGCGCGACCTCGGGTTGTGGAACGACGCGCAGATTGAGCCGCTGGCGCGCATCGCGCGCTTCGCTCAGGGGCAGGGCTGCGCCATCGGCGTCCAGCTCGCGCACGCCGGGCGCAAGGCGAGCGGCGGCACCGGCTGGCAACCGCCGCGAACGCTCGGTGCCGACGAGGGCGGCTGGCCGGTAGTCGGCCCGTCGCCGCTTTCCTTCGGCGAAGGCTACGCGGTGCCGCAGCAACTGACCGTCGCGGCCATCGGCGAAATCATCGCGCAGTTCGCCGCCAGCACCCGGCGCGCGCTCAACGCCGGTTTCAACGTCGTCGAGATCCACGGCGCGCACGGCTACCTGCTGCACCAGTTCCTCTCGCCGCTCTCCAACCAGCGATGCGACGATTACGGCGGCAGCTTCGAAAACCGCACGCGGCTGGTCCGCGAAGTGATCGCCGCGGTGCGCAGCCAATGGCCCGAGCGCTTGCCGCTGCTGCTGCGCCTGTCGGCGACCGACTGGGTCGACGGCGGCTGGGACGCCGAGCAAACGGTCGAGCTGTGCCGCGCAGTCAAATCGCTCGGCGTCGATCTCATCGACGTCTCAAGCGGCGGCCTCGCGTCGGGCGCGAGGATGCCGATCGGCCCCGGCTACCAGACCGAGTTCGCCGCGCAAGTTCGCCACCAGGCGGCTATCCCGACCTCGGCAGTCGGCCTGATCACCTCGCCCGAGCAGGCCGACCACATCGTTCGCAGCGGCCAGGCCGACCTCGTACTGATCGGCCGCGAGATGCTGCGCGACCCGTACTGGCCGCTCACCGCAGCGCGCCAACTCGGCCAGACGGCGGCCTGGCCCGAGCAATACCTGCGCGCCGGCCCAGCCGGATCGACGGCGCGCTGAACACCAATGGTATTGCAGGCGAGCCACTCGCCTGCGGACCAATCGAGTTCGCCTTGAGGCCGACCAGCGACGGGCGTATGCTGGCGTCTTGTACCGTATTTCAGGTATTCGTGGCCGGCGTCCTTGCGAAATTCTAGCTGGCCTCATTTTGAGGGTGAATTCACTTTGGAGCACCCATGGCATCAAGAGGAACACGCCATGAAATTTGGGTTCCGCACACCGTTGTCCTAAAAAGGCAGCGTGCAAAGGAGCTTATTGCGAAACTACATTCGGCTTGGCCGGTGTGTTCAAATGGTTCATTGGCGGAAAGTGCTGATAGAAAGTAGAGATTATGAAAATTTTTCTCACATTCATTGTCCTCGCCTTGGCTGCTTCAGCCTCTGTCGCGCAAGGATTGTTTCCGTCCTCTATCGACAAGGTTGCCCAGTCGCTTTCATCCGCGACTTCGTCGTCGGCGCCCCTACCCGATTCAAAAGCGCGCAAGGGCAGCAAACGCGTTGGTGGCTACACGAGCAAAGGCAAAGGTAGTCATTATGTCGGTGGCCGTCGGTGAAACATCTGCACTTAGATCCGTTAGCCAGGGAACCTGCGCGGATAACCGCGCAGACCGTTAAATTCAAACCTTAGAGCCAACAAATGAGCGACGATCAGAAGTCTGTTGAATTCTACGCAGCAAATGTGACTGCGTGGCTCAATACTAAATTTGAGCACGACAAGAGCCTGCTTACGCTGAGCGCAGGAGGAATTGGTTTGCTCATCACACTCCTGACGACCACTGGCGTTAAATCGATAGAGTCTCTTGTCTTGTATATTGTTGCGCTAGTAGCGTTCATTTCATGCTTGGGAACGCTACTATGGATATTCCGTAGAAATGCAAAACACTTGGAGGGCGTCATCCAAGGAAGCGAAACATCTGACAGCCTTCTGGTAGTACTCGACACGGTCGCCCTTGCGTCGTTTTTGCTGGGCGTTCTGCTTTCTGCAATCATTGGTGTTTCTACAGCCGTCCACTCTTACCAATAAAAGGAACGAAAATGGCCGAGGAAAAATCACAAGCCCCCCACCGCGCCACACCTACTTTTACGTTTGATTCAATCAACGGAATCGCCAGCATGGCTCCGTCCAATGTTGGCGTCGCAAAGCTGAGTATTGAAGGCATCTCAAGACTCAACCCAGTAAGTTCGGCCCCTTCTCCTGTGGCTGCTCCGGCGGCTCCTTCTGCCCCATCCCCATCAGCCGAGAAAAAATAGGCTCCAACGCAGGAACAGCATTGCGGAAATAGGGGCCAGCCCGCGGCTTCCCCGTTTATCGATCTTCGCCGGACACTTTGAACGTCAGGCTTCGAGCAGAACGGAACGCAAGGTGCTGCACAAACGCTCAGTCGCCGCGCGGCTGGCTACGCCTACGCGGCCGGCAGGTTGCCGTCACAAACCGCTTTCATCCATTCCTCGGTCACCGCAGGCACCGCTCCGGTGGTGCGCGCGTCGAAGATCACGTCGGCGCCAAGTTGAACCCAAACGAGCCTGAAGGCCTCTTCCGGCCCCAGACTGTTGTCCACGAGGATTGCGGCGTCGGCGACGGGCAGGGCGTGGTGCACAGCTTTCTGCGTTCTTGGGAAACGGGCTTTAAGTTTCTTGCGGTCTACGTCGTGGCCACCGACCGCCTTACGCGAAGCAACCCGAGCCATCGAGAGATTCACGTTGCCCAGGCCGACAAAAAAGAGCAGGACGAAATACCCGCTGTGCTGCAACTTGCGGATCCTATCGAGCTTGCTGGCGAAGCTGCCGTCTCCGCGGTCTTTCCAGTAGGAAAAAACGGTTTCCGTGGCGAAGGGGACTCCGCTGGCCATGGCCTGCGCGACGAACGACTCGACGCCTTTCTGCGCGACGCCCATCCACGCATCGTTCTTGTCGCGGAGTTTCTTGGCCCAGCCCGGTAGGGGCTGGCCTTCTTTCACCTCGGGCAAAATCGAGAGCATCATCCGGTCGGCGTTGATGAGCGGCACCATGAGCTTGTCGGCAAGGTGCTCGTACCACATCGTCGATTTACCTGATCCGTTGTGGCCAGCCAGCACAATGGCAAGCGGCTTCCCCGAAGCCTTCTGCCGGTCGATGATCGTCGTTACGGCCGCATGCAATTGGGCCGCTCTCGTCATGCGCGCTTCGCCGCCTTGGCCACCGACTTCACGGGCGTCTTCTCCGGCACGGGCCGGAAGCGACCGCCGACGAATTTACCAGGGGTCCGAACGCCATCGAGCTCGCGAATGATCACATCGGGTCGTTCGGAACTGCCAAAATAGAGCGGCATCCCCTTGGCCCGCGTAATTTTGACCCCCGGCCTAGTCAGAACTGTCTTGGCACGCATCAAGGCGGCCTGTCCATCCTCAATATTGCGTTGGAGCACTGCGGCAGATGGACGGATGACCTTCACGGTCACCGACCCGAAGGACATTGTCGTTTCGGTACCCTCTGCCGGTGCGGTCGTCGTATGGCCTTCTGCCTGCTCATTTCTGCGTTTCATACGGGCCTCGCTTTCGGGGAAAGACCGTTCGATTATATAGCACTGCCGCACCCACCACCGGCTCGCCGCCAAGGTCGTGGCATCCCGGGATTCTGTCCGCAGAAGAAGCGACTTGAGTACTTTTCAAGTGGACGGGCGGCTGACAGGATGTAACCATACGACTACAGTCGAGCCATGCTAACAGTCAAACGCAGCGAGGAATTTTCCGCGTGGCTTGACGACTTGAAAAACCGGACCACCCAGCGGCAGCAATAGAGGAATGAACCTTGACCAAGAAAACTCGTATCGCTGACCTGCCCGATTTCGATCCCACCGAATATCTGAAGGACGAGGACGATATGGCAGCGTATCTCACTGCTGTTTTGGCAGAGAACGATCCCGCCCTACTGGCTGCGGCGCTCGGCGATATCGCGCGGGCACGAGGCATGAGCGACATTGCCCGCGCCTCCGGAATCACCCGCGAAGCGCTATACCGAGCTTTGCGGCCTGATGCGCAACCGCGCTTTGATACGATCAGCCGCGTCTGTACGGCGCGGGGAGTGAAGCTGGTGGCGCAGGCAGTTCATGCGTAAGTCTGCGCAAAAGCCGCGCCAGCGGGCTGATTCATCTGTTTCCGCCTTCGCTACGCAGGCCGATGATTGGGCATCGATCGAGGCAACCCTGCACCTGCGGTTTGTTCCAGGAATGAAGGAGTCGATTCGTAAAGGCTTGGCGACCCCGATCGAAGAATGCGGCAAGGCGCTCTCTTGGTAAGTTGGCTGCTGATCTATACGAAGCCCGCGCGACTTTGCCGGCCGCCGCGCTTTCGCGTAGGTAATGGGTTTATCATTTCCCCCCATCCATTTTGAGGAGTCATCGATGATCGTCTTGATTACCGGAGCAAGTTCAGGGTTTGGCGCGGCGATGGCGCGCAAGTTCGTCGCCGGCGGGCACCGCGTGATCGCCGCCGCCCGGCGCAGCGAGAAGCTCGCCGGCCTGCAGCAGGAGCTCGGCGCGGCCTTGCTGCCGCTGACCATGGACGTCACCGACAAAGCGTCGATCACGCAGGGACTCGCCGCGCTGCCCGCCGATTGGCAGCCGATCGACGTGCTGATCAACAACGCCGGCCTCGCGCTCGGCACCGAACCCGCACAGCAGACGTCGCTCGCCGACTGGGAGACGATGATCGCGACCAACGTCACCGGGCTGGTGACGCTCACCCACCTGCTGCTGCCTTCGATGGTCGCACGCAACAGCGGCACGATCATCAACATCGGCTCGGTCGCCGGATCGACGGCGTATCCCGGCGGCAACGTCTATGGCGCGACCAAGGCCTTCGTCGGCCAGTTCACCAAGAACCTGCGCGCCGACTTCGCCGGCACCGGGATTCGCGTCACCAATATCGCGCCGGGCCTGTGCGGCGGCAGCGAGTTCTCGCAAGTGCGGCTGCACGGCGATGAAGCGGCGGCAGCCAAAATCTATGAGGGGACGCAGCCACTGACGTCGGAAGACATCGCCGACACCGCGTATTGGGTCGCCACGCTGCCGGCGCACGTCAACATCAACATCATCGAGATGATGCCGACCTGCCAGGGCTTCGGCTCGCTCAACATCAAGCGCAACACGCCGGCCTAGCGCGGTCCGGCCTATTGGCCGAAGTAGCGTCCGGGACGGTGGTTGATCGTCAGCACCATGTTGAGGACGATCGCGCCGAGCACCGAGAGCGCGACGCGGTCGGGCGGGACGACGAAGAAAGCGGCGCCGACGATGGCCACGTCGGCGATCATCTGCAGGTTGCCGGCGCGCCAGCCGCGCCGCTTCTGCAGATAGATCGCCAGCACGCCGACGCCGCCGAGGCTGGCCTGATGGCGGATCAGGATCAGCAGGCCGGCGCCGGCGAGCAGCCCGGCAAGCACCGCGGCGAAGACCGGGTCGATGGCGGAGATCGTTATCCAGCGCGGCATGAACTCGGTAAACAGCGAGAGCAGCGCGACGGCGGCAAAGGTCTTGAGGGTGAACGCCTTGCCGATCGCCAGGAAACCGAAAATGTAAAAGGGGATGTTGATCACGAAGTAGAGCACGCCGAACGGGATTCCGCTCGCGTAATAGGCGAGAAAGGTGAGCCCCGGCGTGCCGCCGGTCAGCAGCCCGGCCTGGCGGAAAAGAACGATGGCCAGCGCGACGAGCAGGGTGCCGGAGAGCAGCGCCTGGACGTCTTCGAGCAGGCTATGGAATGGTTTGGACTTCACGGTCGCAGGCTCGCAGGCAAAGGCGCGCAGCGTAGCCGAGCGGCGCCGATCGGGCAAGCGCCTCAGCGCTGAACCTGATCGATCACCAGCTTGACGCCCCGGCTGCCGGGCGTCACGCCCTTGACGCTGCCGAAGAGGTCGCCGCTCGAACTCTGCGCCTTGCCGGCCTTGGCGATTCGCGCTTCGATCGTCACCTTGGCGAACTCGGAAATCTTCTTGCCGCCCGGCAGCGCCATCGTATCGTCGAGGCGGAAGGCGAACGGCAGGTCGGCGACGACCAGGCGCAGCACGGCGAGCGGCATTCGCGAGCCTTCGTCGGCGCGTGCAAAGACGAAGAGCAGGTCGTCGGGCTTGGCTTGCGCAGCGATCTTGCCGCTGATCGTCACTTCGCCGCCGATCGATTCGCTGCTCGCCGCGGCCTTGCCGCCGCTCTTGCGCTGGGCGACGATGGCGCGCGCCTTGTCGAGCGCCGCGCCGATCGCCTGCCCGTCCTGCGACGCCGGATCGAGCAGCGGCAGCAGACGGCCCCAATACTCGACCACGGCCGCATAGTCCTGGCGCTCGCCCGCCGCGGCGCCGGCCAGGAACAGCGACTGCGGCTCGTCCGGGTCAAGCTTGAGCGCGCGCGCGATCAGTTCGAGCGGCTTGCCTTCGAGGCTGCCGGCGACCTGCGCCAGCGACTCGGCGTAGTCGGCGAGCAGCGCCGGATCGGAATCGACCAGCGCGCCGGCGTGGTGATAAGCCTCGATCGACTCGGGATAGCGTCCCAGCGCCTTGTACGAGCGCGCCAGCATCACCCAGCCCTTGGCGTCGTCGGGGCTCGTCTTGAGCCGCGTTTCGAGCTTGACCAGCATCTCTTCGATCTGCTGCGGGCTGACGCGCGCCTGCCGGCGCAGCGGATCGAGCGCGTCCGGGTTGCCGAGCAGCGCGTAAGCGGCGACCGCCGCGAGCGGAATGGCGACGAGCAGCGCCAGCGCGGTCTTGCGCCCGCCGCCTCCTGCTTTCGGCAAGATCTCGGGCTGGACCTCGTCGAGCAGGCGGCGCTGCAATTCGCTCTTGGCCTGGTCGAAGTCGGCATCGGCAAGCAGGCCTTCGTTGCGATCGCGTTCGAGCTCGGCGAGCTGGCCGCGAAAGATTTCAAGGTTGGCGGCGCGCCGGTCGACCGCGCTCGAAACTTTTGGCACGCGCCACTGCGACGGCAGAACGATGGCCAGCACGGCGAGCACCAGCAGCGCGGCGAGCAACGCGAAAACGATCTGCGGGCTCATGATTGAGTATCTTCTCTGTCGAGCAGGCGGTCGGCCTGTTGCTGCTCGTCGGCCGAGAGCGGCGAATCGTCGATCGCCGTATTGCGCCGGCGCAGGTAGATGAGCAACGCGGCGATCCCGCCGATGAGCAGCAGCGCCGGGCCGAACCACAGCAGCCAGGTGCTGGCCTTGAGCGGCGGCCGGTATCGAACGAAGTCGCCGTAACGGCTGACCATGAAGTCCATGATTTCGGAATCGCTTTTGCCGTCACGGATCAGCGTGCGGATTTCGCGCCGCAGGTCGTTGGCGAGTTCGGCGTGCGAGCCGGACAGCGACTCGTTCTGGCAGACCAGGCAGCGCAGCTCGGACGAGATCTCGACCAGCCGCTGTTCGGTGACCTCGTCCTGCGCCAGCGGCGCGGCTTCCCTGGCGTGCAGCGTGAGCGAGGCGAAAACCAGCAGCACTAGCGTCAGCCAGATTTTCATTTCGACAACTCCGCGACGAGCGGCAGGATCCGGGTCGAAAATACGTCGGGGCTGATCGGTCCGGTGTGCTTGAGTCGGATGATTCCGAGCTTGTCTATGACGTAGGTTTCGGGAACGCCATAGACGCCGTAGTCGATTCCGACGCGACCGTCGAGATCGAGCACCGACAGCGCGTACGGGTCGCCGTGCCGCCTGAGCCAGCCGTTGGCGCGCTCTAGCGCGAGCTTCGTTTCGTCGTCGGCCGAAAGCTTGTCGGCGTCGATCGCGCCGTCGCCGCGAACTTCCTTGTAGTTGAGCCCAACCAGCGTCACGTTACCGCTCTTGGCCATCTGCACCAGCACCGGGTGCTCCTGCCGGCACGACACGCACCAGGTCGACCAGACGTTGAGCAGCCAGACTCTGCCGAGCATGTCCTTGGGCGAGAAGTTCTGTTGCGGCGAATCGACACGCGCCAGCGAGAAGGCCGGCGCCGGCTTGCCGACCAGCGGCGAAGGAACGTCGCGCGGGTTGAGATTGAGCCCGACGGCGAGCAGCGCGACGAGGACGACAAAGCCGACGAGCGGCCAGAGAAAACGGTTCATTCGTAGTCCTCAGGCTTTCTGCGCCAACGCGTCAGGAACGGCCGCCGCCGCGCGTGCGGCAAGGCGATAGCGGCGATCGCTGATCGCCAGCAGTCCGCCGATCGCCATCAGCACGCAGCCGCCCCAGATCCAGTCGACGAAGGGCTTGTAATAGACGCGGACGGCCCAGGCGGCGAACGGCTGGTCCTTGTCGATCGGCTCGCCGAGCGAGACATAGACGTCGCGCGTAAAGCCGGTGTCGATCGCCGCTTCGGTCATCGGCATGGCCGACGAGACATAACTGCGCTTCTCCGGATTCATCTTGCGCAGCAGCTGCTCGCCCTTGAGCAAATCGATGTCGCCGACCAGCGCCGTATAGTTCGGCCCTTTTTGCTGGCTCACGCCGTTGAATCTGAACGTATAGCCGCCGACCGCGATGGTGTCGCCGATCTCCATCTTGACGTCCTTCTCGGCCTGATAGCCGCCGACCATCGCGACGCCGACGACGAAGACGGCGACGCCGAGGTGCGCGACATGCATGGCGTAGAAGCTGCGCGGCTGCCTGCTCACAGCGGCGAGCCACGACTCGCCGCCGCGAGTCGCTTGCACGCGCTGATGAAAATTGAGCGCACCGCAGATCACGATCCACGCGGCGAGCAGCAGGCTCAAGGCGACCAGCGGCTTCCAGGCGCCGAAGAAGAACGGTGCCAGCAGGCCGACGACCGCCGCCGCGACGAAGGCCCAGCGCAGCGTTCGCGAGAGTTCCACGACGCTCGCCTGTTTCCAGCGCGCGAAAGGCGCGACGCCGATCAGAAACAGCGCCGGGATCATCAAGGGCGCGAACACCGAGTCGAAGTAGGGCGGGCCGACCGAAAGCTTGCCGGCGCCGAGCGCGTCGATCAACAGCGGATAAAGGGTACCAAGCAATACCGAAGCGCAGGCGACGACCAGCAGCACGTTGTTGGTGAGCAGCAGCGACTCGCGCGAGAGCAGGCTGAATCTTCCGCCGAGGCCGACTTTCGGCGCGCGCCAGGCGAACAGCGCCAGCGACGTGCCGATCACGGCGACCAGGAAGACCAGGATGAAGATTCCGCGGCGCGGGTCGGTGGCGAAGGCGTGCACCGAAGTCAATACGCCCGAGCGAACCAGAAAGGTACCGAGCAAGGAGAGAGAGAACGCCGAGATCGCCAGCAGCACCGTCCAGTTCTTGAAGCTGCCGCGTTTTTCGGTGACCGCCAGCGAGTGCACCAGCGCCGTGCCGACCAGCCAGGGCATGAACGACGCGTTCTCGACCGGGTCCCAGAACCACCAGCCGCCCCAGCCGAGTTCGTAGTACGCCCACCACGAACCGAGTGCGATGCCGAGCGTCAGGAAGACCCAGGCGGCGGTGGTCCACGGCCGCGACCAGCGCGCCCAGGCGGCGTCGAGCTGACCCGAGAGCAGCGCGCTGACGGCGAAAGCGTAGGCCACCGAGAAGCCGACGTAACCCATGTAGAGCATCGGCGGATGGATGATCAGCCCGGGGTCCTGCAGCAGCGGATTGAGGTCGCGCCCTTCCTCGGCGCCGGGCAGCAGGCGCTCGAAGGGGTTGGAAGTGAGCAGAATGAAGAGCAGCAGGCCGGCGCTAACCAGCGCCAGCACGCCGAGAACGCGCGCGACCATGGTCTCGGGAAGTTGCTTGGAGAACAGCGCGACGGCCAGCGTCCATAGCGCGAGCATCAATACCCACAGCAGCAGCGAGCCTTCGTGCCCGCCCCACACCGCCGCGACGCGGTACGGCAGCGGCAGCAAGGTGTTCGAATGCTGCGCGACATAGACCACCGAGAAATCGTTCTGGGCGAAGGCGGCGGTCAGGCAGCCGAAGGCGACGGCGATCAGCAGCGCCTGGGCGATCGCCGCCGGACGCGCAAGAGCGATCCAGTCGGCCCGTCGCCGATGCGCTCCAAAGAGCGGCAGCGTTCCCTGGACGAGCGCGACGACGAGCGCGACGATCAGCGCGAAGTGTCCAATTTCAGGAACCATTTACGAAAACCTCTTTCAACACAGAGACCACGGAGAACACAGAGTGCACGGAGGAAACCTTAGAGTAAATGTTACGCAGTCATTGAGTCATCGTACGGAAGCAGGCAACGATGATAGTGATGGCATTTTCGCCTTTCTCTGTGTCCTCCGTGCCTCTGTGTACTCCGTGTTTAAAGCGGTTTAACAGCATCACTGCTTGAGCGTCCTGGCCGCCGCCTGTTCGGCAGCCTGCGTCGCCAGGCCGCGCGCGCGCGCGTCGCCGAGCGCCTGCGCGGCTTCGGGCGGCATGTAATTCTCGTCGTGCTTGGCGAGCACCTCGCTGGCGACGAAGACGCCGTCGTCGCCAAACTTGCCTTGCGCCACCGCACCTTTTCCTTCGCGGAACAGGTCGGGAAGGATTCCCTTGTAGGCGACAATCATGTCGTTCTCGATGTCGGTCATCACGAAGCGCAGCGTGACGCCGTCGGGTTCGCGCATGATCGTACCCGCCTTGACCAGGCCGCCGACGCGGAAAGACTTGCCCTTGGGCGCTTCGCCCGCGACGACCTGCGTCGGCGAGAAGAAGAACACCAGATTGCTCTGGAAGGCGTTGAGCACCAGCGCGACGACCACGCCGAGAATGGCCAGGCCGCCGATGATCAGCGCAATACGCTTGTGACGTGTTTTCAACCTTGGAACCTCATTCGACACGGAGAGCACGGAGCATCAGAAACGAACAGCGACCAAGCCGAGTGGAACTCATCGTTCTTCTCTGTGTTCTCTGTGCCTCTGTGTTCTCCGTGTTTAGAGCGGTTAGCTGCATTTTTCGCTTCAATGCCTATCCTTGGAATGGCGTGCTGCGACCGGCGCCCTGGTCAACGATTTTTTCACGACTCTCGGCGCGCAGCTGGCGCTTCAAGCGCGCGACGAGGCTCTTCTGACCGCGGATCAGCAGCAGCGGTTCAACGACCATGGCGATCGCCATGACGATCACCGATCCCCAGACATAGACGCCGTGGTTGCCCATCGCCAGGAATTCCGAAAAACTGCTCCAGTACATGCTCACTCCCCGCTGCTCAATTCGGCGCGAGCCCAGTCGGTATGGCGCTCGCGTTCGAGGATGATGGTTCGCACGCGCATCAGCGCGACGGCGATGGCGTACATCCAGCACGCCATCGCGCAGAGCAGCATTCCCCAGAGCATGGTGGTGGCCATCGACGGCGAGCGGGTCAGGCTCACCGACGAGCCCTGGTGCAAGGTGTTCCACCACTTGACCGAAAAATAGATGATCGGCACGTTGACCACGCCGACCAGCGCCAGAATCGCGCCAGCGCGGTCGGCGCGGCGCGGATCGTCGATCGCCGACTGCAGCGCGATGAAACCGACGTAGAGGAAGAGCAGGATCAGCTCCGAGGTCAGCCGCGCGTCCCACACCCACCAGGTTCCCCACATCGGCTTGCCCCACAGCGCACCGGTCCATAGCGAGAGGAAGGCAAAGAGCGCGCCGGTCGGCGCCAGCGCGGTGGCCATCATCGCCGACAGGCGGAAATTGAAGGCGAGTCCCAGCCCGGCCCAGAAGGCCATCACCAGATAGATGAACATCGACAGCCAGGACGCCGGGACGTGCAGGAAGATGATGCGGTAGCCCTCGCCCTGCTGCGCGTCGGTCGGCGCGACCAGGAAGCCGATGTAGAGCCCGGCAACGCCGAAGACCGCAGCCAGCGCCCAGAACCACGGAATCATCCTGCCGGCGAGCGGATAGAAAGCCTGCGGGCTGGCGAATTTGAACCAGTTGATCACTCGTTTATCCATTTAGAAATACCGCTTTCGACACGGAGAGCACGGAGACACGGAGTGCACAGAGAGAACAAAATATCCGTTCGATCCGGCGTTCCATTATCAATGTCTTTCCCCGTGTTCTCCGTGTCTCTGTGTACTCCGTGTCGAAAGAGGTTGACGTCCATCACTCCAAAGCAATCCGCAGTGCCGCGGCGGTCGGCCACGGCGCGAAGAAAACGCCGCACAGCGTCAGCGCAGCGAGCAGCGACAAATGGGCTTGCGCGCCGAGTCCGGTGAGCGCCGCGTCGACCGCGCCAGCGCCGAAAATGAGCACCGGAATATAGAGCGGCAGCACCAGCAGCGACAGTAACACGCCGCCGCCGCGAACGCCCAGCGTCAGCGCCGCGCCGATCGCGCCGATTCCCGAAAGCGCTGGCGTGCCGAGCAGCAGCGAGCCGGTCAGCACCCACAGCGCGTCGTCGTTGGCAAGGTCGAACTGCAATCCCAGCACCGGCGCCAGCAGCGCCAGCGGCAGGCCGGAAACCAACCAGTGCGCGAGCACCTTGCCGAGAACGATCAGGCCCAGCGGCTGCGGCGCCAGCGCCAACTGTTCGAGCGTTCCATCGCGATAGTCGTCGGCAAAGAGGCGCGGCAACGAGAGCATCGTCGCCAGCAGCGCGGCGACCCACAGCACGCCGGGTGCCAGCTGGCGCAAGAGCGCCGGCTCGGGGCCGACGCCGAGCGGAAACAGGCTGACGACGATGATGAAGAAGAACAGCGCCGAAACGATGTCGGCGCGCCGGCGCAGCGCCAGGCGCAGGTCGCGGACGACAACGGCGAGAATGAGCTTGAGCATCGCTTAGCCCAGCCGCAGTTCGCGAACGCACGCGGCGGCGGCACTGATTTCGACCGGCTGGTGCGTGGTCAGCACCGCGAGTCCGCCGCGCTGCAGGTGGGCGCCGATCAGTCCGGCGACCAGCTCAATCGCCGCCGGATCGAGCGCGACGTAAGGCTCGTCGAGCACCCACAGCGCGCGCCGTTCATGGCACAGACGCGAGAGCGCGACGCGCCGCCTCTGCCCTTGCGAGAGATAGCGGCAGGCCAGATCGGCGCGGCCGGCGAGGCCGAGTCGTTCGAGCGCGTCGAGCGCGCAGCCTTCGTCGAGCGCTTCGTCGGCAAGCCTGGCCGAGGCCAGCAGGTTCTCGAGCGGCGTCAGTTCTTCCTTGATCGCGTTGTGGTGGCCGAGATAACAGAGCTCGCGGCGATAGTCCTCGCCAAGCTTGCCGATAGTCTCGCCGCGCCAGCGGATTTCGCCGGCGGCCGCCGGCGACAGGCCGCACAGCATGCGCAGCAAGCTGGTCTTGCCCGAGCCGTTGCGCCCCTGCAGCGAGAGTAATTCGCCGCCGCCGAGCCGAAAGCCGACGCCGGCGAACAGCCGACGTTCGCCGCGAACGCATTCAAGACCGGTGACTTCGAGCATGCAGAGGATCCAGGAGAAGTTGCACATGGCGTAGAGCCGCGAGTTTAGCGTGAACGCCGCGTAGCGATTCTCGCATCTTTGCAGCACCGCACGAGGAGTCCAAACGGGCTGCCGTCCGGCGGGGTCGCCGAGCATCGTCGCAACGACCCACGTGCTCAACGCCGCGGTGCAGACGATCAACGAACTGCGCTGGTTCATCGACGTCCTCGGCGGCAAGACCATCACGCCCTGCTCGGGCGCTCATGCCAGCGCCGACCGCATCGACTACCAGAAGCACTACCAGGCCGCCGGACTCGACAGGCGGATTCCCTGGTACCAGGTGATCGGCAATCACGATCAGTTCTGGATGGGATCGTACTATGAAAACGCGATCACCCAGCCGGCCCACGTCGGGTCGGTCATCCTCAACATCGACAGCAGCAACCTGGGGCAAGCGTTCTTAAATACCGGCTTCTATCAGGGCGTGGTCGACGGCACGACGCCTTACGGCGACGTCGTCGGCGCAGGCCCGCAGGCGTCGTTTGCGACCCCGCCGACGGTGGTCGCCGACGCCAACCGCCGTTCGCTGGCGGCGAGCACTTCGTCGTGCCGCAACTGGATGAGCGAATTCTTCACGACGACGTCGCCCCCGGTCGGTCACGGCTTCACCCAGGCCAACCTCGACCAGAATTTCGCCTGCTACAGCTTCGCGCCGAAAGCCAACATGCCGATCAAGGTGATCGCGCTCGACGACACGATGAACGGCATGGGGCAGAATCTATCGTCGACCGACTATGCGCGCGGATATTCTCGACCCCGGCCACACTCCCAGCCGGCGACACCAGTTCCCATTCCTGCAACGCCGAACTGATGACACAGCTGAGCCCAAGCATGCAGACGACGGCAAGCTGACGCTGGCCTGACCCGCGGCTTCGGCGCTTCACCGCCGATCGGGCGGGGCCGCGCGGCGAAGGCCTCAGGCCGATGCTATGATGGCCAATCGTAACTCGACAGGCAGTGATCGAGGGGGCGCATTGGCATTTCAATTGAAAAGTCTGGAAGGCCGCCTGCGGCAGACGCCCTCGGTCAGGGCGGTGCTGCTGCTGTCCTTGGTGATGATCCTGGCGACGCTGATCTCGGCCGCCGCGGTGCTCGTCGACCTGCACCACAAGGAGCTGGCGCACGGTCAGGGCGAAATCGTCAGCCTGACGCGGATTCTCGCCGAACAGACGGCGCGCACCTTCGAGAGCGTGGCGCTGACCATGCGCAGCGCACGCGAACGCCTGACCGACGATATCGGCCGCCAATTCGCGCTCGACAGCCGCCCGGTCCATCTACTGCTGAAAGCACGCGTCGCCGGACTGCCGCAGGTCAAATCGCTGTTCCTGATCGACCATCAGGGCTTTGCCGTCAATTCGTCGCGTCCCGACTTCATCCCGCGCCTGCCGATGCGCGAGCGCGAAGTCTTCAGTCATTTCGTCGCGCACGACAGCGACGACCTCTTCATCAGCCGGCCCGAGCAGGCGCGCGTTGGCGGGCCATGGACCTACTACGTCGGCATGCGCCTGCTTGACGCCGCAGGACAGTTGCGCGGCGTCTTGGTGGCGGCGATCAACATCGACTACTTCGAGTCGCTGTACGCCAGCATCGAGCTGGATTTCGTCAGCCGCATCCTGCTGCTCAACGGCGACGGCGTACTGCTCGCCGGCAAGCCGCACGACGAAGCGCAGTTCGGCAAGCGCTTCGCTGAACGGGCGGTCATCGACCAGGTGCTCGCGCGGCCGGCCGACGGGGTCGTCGTCGTCACCGACGAGCCGGGCGCCGGACGGCAGTACGTCGCCTACCGCGAAGTCGCCAACTATCCGCTGATCGTCGCCTCGGCGATCGGCGAGGACGATGCGCTGACGCCCTGGCGCCGCGTCATGCGCCCGATCGCCGCCAGCGCCGTTCTGGTCGTACTGTGCGTCGTGCTGGCAAGCGTGCTGATGATCAGAGACCTGCTGCGCCAGGCGGCGCTCGACGCCGCGCTCAAGGACAGCGACGCCCAACTGCGGCACATGATCCAGTCGGCCCGGGACGCGATCGTGACGATCGATTCGGCGCGGCGCGTCGTTTTTTTCAACGCTGCAGCCGAGCAGATGTTCGGCGTTCGCCCCGAGAGCGCGGTCGGCAGCGACATCGAGCTGCTGCTCGCTCGCTGCCTGAGCCCGGCGCAACTTGCCAAGCTGCTCGGCTACCTCGACCAGGGCTGGCGCTCACCGGATGGCCGGGTGGTTCTCGGCATCATCGAATCGCTGCGCGACGAGCAGGAATTCCCGGTCGAATTGAGCCTGTCGACCACTGCCTTCCACAGCGAAATCCTGCTCACCGCCGTTTTCCGCGACCTCACCGAACGCCAGCGCGCCGAACGCGAGTTGCTCGAAACCAATCGTCAATTGCAGGCGCTGTCAGCGTCGCTGCAAAGCGTCCGCGAGCAGGAGCGAACGGCAATCGCCAGGGAGCTGCACGACGAGCTCGGGCAGATGCTCACCGGAATCCGCATGGAGGTATCGTGGCTCGGCGGGCGATTGGCCGCTGGGCAGCAGGCGCTGACGGACAAGGTCGCTTCGATCAAGGGGCAGATCGACCAGAGCATCGCCTCGGTGCGCCGCATGTCTTCCGAGCTGCGGCCGCTGGTGCTCGATGATCTGGGCTTTGCCGCAGCGGCTGGCTGGTACGTCGACCAGTTTTCGGCGCGCACTGGGCTGCCGGTCAGCCTGACGCTACCGGAGGTCGACCCGCCGCGCGGCGATGCCGTGGCGACGGCGCTGTTCCGCGTGCTGCAGGAAGCGCTGACCAACGTCGCCCGACATGCTGAAGCAAGCCGTGTCGAGGTCGCGCTCGGCTTCGCCGACCAGCGCTGGACCTTGTCGATCCGCGACGACGGCGCTGGCTTCGTTCATGATCACAGAAGACGCGGCGACATCGGCCTGGTCGGCATGCGCGAGCGCGCGCAGATCCTCGGCGGACAGTTCTCGGTGACGACCGCGCCCGGCACCGGAACGCTGATCGAGGTGCGCATTCCGGCACAACAGGAGAGCTGATAGTGGAAAAATTCAGGGTATTGTTGGCCGACGACCACGCCATCATCCGCGATGGTCTCAAGCAAATCCTCGCCGATACCGCCGACCTCGCCATCGCCGGCGAAGCGGCCAACGGCATCGAGCTGATGCAGCAGGTACGCGACCAGGACTGGGACGTACTGGTACTCGACATCTCGATGCCGGGGCGCAACGGACTCGAGCTGATCCACATGATCAGGGACGAGAAGCCCGAGCTGCCGATCCTGGTCTTCAGCATGCACCACGAAGAGCAATACGCGGTGCGCGCGCTGCAAGCCGGCGCCCAGGGCTACCTGACCAAGGAAAGCGACAGCGAGTTGCTGGTCGCCGCCATCCGGCGCGTCGCCAGAGGCGGCGTCTATATCAGCGACAAGGTCGCCGAATTGATGGTTCGCGGCATCCGGCCGGCGAGCGAGACGCTGCCGCACCACCTGCTCTCCGACCGCGAATACCAGGTCTTCAACCTGCTGGTGGCCGGGCGCGGGCTGACCGAGATCGGCACCGACCTATCGCTCTCGGTCAAGACCATCAGCACGCACAAAACGCACATCCTGCAAAAAATGAACCTGGCCACCACCGCCGATCTGGTTCGTTACGCCATCGCGCACGGCCTGGCCGACCCCGCCGACTTCTGAACACGACCGAACACCAGCGCCGCGTATAGGACATTTCCTATACGCGTTTTAATCCGTGCGCTGATATCACGCTTCTTTGCGTTTCCCTACACTCACTCCAAAACGAATAGCCGCGGCATGGCGCCAGCACCAGCGCACGGTCAATCGAAGGTTTGCGTGAATCGGGACCAAGGCAATGAAGTATTTACGTCAGATTCTCATCGCGTCGGCCGCGCTCGCCGTGCTGTCCTCGCCGGCCCTGGCGCAAGACAAGCCCGCCGCGCTGATCAGTCCCGAGCAACTTGCCAGGATCCGCACCGGCAACGACGATTGCTTCGCCTGCCACAGCCAGGCCGGAGTGACGCATCCGCCCAAGGAAGGTCTCAACCTCAAGCGACTGCGCGGACTGTTGCGCGACGCCGACGCCTTCTACGGCTCCGACCACCAGCGACTGGCGTGCACCAAGTGCCATAACGAGGGTTACGACGAGCATCCGCACTCTGCCGACGCCAAAGAAATGACCAGCACCTGCGCCGACTGCCACGACAAGACCGCGGCCATGGTCAGCAAGCAGTTCGATCAGTCGGTGCATGCCAGAAATATGGCCGACACCTTCACCTGCACCACCTGCCACGACCCACACCTGATGCGCCTGGCGGCCAAGCTCTCCGATCCGCACAAGATCGTCGCCCAGGATAACCGCGTCTGCCTGGGCTGCCACGACTCCGACGAGTCGTTCGCCAAGTTCGCTCTCGAAAAAAAGGTGCGGCCGCTGATCGACGAGATTCACGACTGGTTGCCCAATGCGCGCGCGCACTGGAAGGCGGTGCGCTGCATCGAGTGCCACACGCCGGCCGTCGCCGCCAACGAACCGATCTCGCACCATATTCTCGACAAGAACCAGGCCGAGCGGAAATGCCTGGCTTGCCACAGCGCCGACAGCTCGCTCAAAGCGCGGCTCTATCGCCACCTGGTGAGCGAAGAGCGCGAGCGGCTCGGTTTCGCCAACAGCGTCATCCTCGCCAACTCCTACGTTCTCGGCGCAACTCGCCATGCGCTGCTCGACACCCTGTTGATGATCGCTTTCGGCGCCATGCTCGTCGGTCTACTGGCGCACGGCATCGGCCGTATCGTCGCCCGCCTCGCGCAAAGGAAGAACCATGATGGTTGACCGCGAATACCTGATCTCGCCCTGGATCCGCATCTGGCACTGGACCAACGCGCTGCTGATCCTGACCTTGGGAATCACCGGAATCAGCGTGCACTTCGCCGACCCGGGCCTGATGCTGGTCGAGTTTTCTCTCGCCGTGCGCATTCACCATATTGCGGGAGTGACGCTGATCGCCGCCTACCTGTTCTTCGTCGTCGCCAATATCGTCAGCGGCAACTGGTGGCAGTTCGTTCCCAAGCCGCCGGAAATCCTCAAACGGCTGATCGCCCAGGCCCGCTGGTACTCCTTCGGCATTTTCCGCGGCGAGCCGTCGCCGCATGTGGTGACCCGAGAACAGCACTTCAACGTACTGCAGGCGCTGACTTACTGGAACGTGATGTACCTGCTGATGCCGACCGTGATCATCAGCGGACTGGTCTATCTCTATCCCGAATTCGCTCCCGACAAATTGTTCGGCTTCGACGGCCTGCTGCCGATCGCCATGCTGCACTACCTTAGCGCCGCCGCGATCCTGCTCTTCATGCTGTCGCACATCTACCTGGGAACCACTGGCCGGACCGTCGGCGCGCTGTTCAGGATGATGTTCACCGGCTGGCACGAGTACGAGTAGGCACGCCATTGATCAAGTTGCCACGCAGTTAGCTAGCCACCAAAGGAGGGTTCGAAATGAAGATCAAAACCATCGCCGGCCTGCTCAGCCTTTTCGCCGCCTTGTCGTTCTCGCCGCTGGCGAGCGCAGCGACTGACGTCAACGCGGCGCAAGCATTGGCCAAGAAAGAAGGCTGTCTCAAATGCCACGCCATCGACAAGAAAAAGGAAGGCGCATCGCTCAAGGAAATCAGCGCCAAGTACAAGGGCAAGGCCGACGCCCAGGCCAAACTGCTGCACCACATCACCGCCGGCGACAAGGTCAAGTTTGCCGACGGAACTGAGGAAGACCACAAGATCATCAAGGCCAAGGACCAGGCCGAGCTTGCCAATCTGATCGCCTGGATCCTGTCGCTCTAGTCCGCAACCACAACCCAGGAGAAATGACATGAAAAAGAATTTGCTGTTTGCCCAGGTGGCCATGCTCGGAATCATCGCCGCGTTTGCCAGTGGTCGTGCCGCGGCGGCCGACCCGGCCAAGATCAACTGGTCGAAAATTCCGGCAACCCGCGTTACGCTGTTCTACCCTGGGCAATCGTCACTCGAGTGGCTCTCCAGCGACGCGCACGAAGGCGCTGGAAAGTCGGTCAAGGCCGGCAAGGCCTGCAGCTCATGCCACGACGAGAAGGACGCCGAGAAGGAGCTCGGCGAAAAGCTGGTCAAGGCCGGCCCGCTCGAACCGATGCCGGTTGCCGGCAAGGAGGGCCACAAGGATCTCAAGGTGCAGGCGGCTTTCGACGACAAGAACGCCTACATCCGCATGCAGTGGAAGACACAGAACGACTATCCGGGCACCGAGCACCAGTACCTGCGCTTCGACGGCCACGAATGGAAAGTCTGGGGTTTCCCCAAGCTCGACAAGATCGTCCAGGATCGCCAGATGATGGGCGTCTACGAAGACCGCATGTCGATCACGATCGACGATGGCAAGGTGAAAGGTTTTGCCCAGCAGGGCTGCTGGCTATCTTGTCACGACGGCCAGCGCGACATGAAGAACCAGTTCACCAAGGAAGAAGTCGCTGCCAATCCGATGCTCAAGGCGGTCAAGAAGAACGACGTACGCAAGTATTTGCCCGACAGTCGCACCAATCCGTACGACTGGAAGACCGGCAAGAGCGTCGAAGAACTCGCCAAGATCAAGGCGGCTGGCGGTTTCGTCGATCTCATCCAGTGGCGCGCACACCGCAGCTATCCGGTCGGTATGGCCGACGACGGCTACGTGCTCGAGTGGCGCAACAGCGATGATGGCAGCAATATGTTCGGCGGCAACGCCGATGCCAAGACGCATGCGCCGAAATATATGTGGGATGCGAGCAAGGTCGGCTACAAGTCGGTCACCGTCGACCAGCTGCATAAGGGCGATCACTTCCTGATCAAAGAGCAGAACGCCGTGCCGTTCGACCCGAATGCCGGCTGGAAGGAGGGCGACCTGATTCCCGACTACATCACCACGCGTGACGGCGCCAAGGGATCGGCCGCCGACAACAACGCGATTGCCAGCTGGAAGGACGGCACCTGGACGGTGGTCATGATCCGCCCGTTGGGCCTCGCCAATTCCGACGACATCGCGCTGAAGGCCGGCGGCGTATACAACGTCGGTTTCGGCGCACACGACGACAACATCACCACGCGCGGACACCACGTGTCGTTCGTCAAGACGCTGGGACTGGGCGTCGACAAGGGAACGAAAGTCGACATCAACGCGGTCAAGCTGCCTTAGCCTGGCCGAAGGTCGTCGGCCGACCTCTGGCGCGGCGTACTGCCGACGACGATACGGTATTGATCAGAGATCAGCTGCTGCGCGCCAGCAGCTGATCGAAACGGACGCCATTCGCTCGTCCCGCGGGTGCTTGCCGACGCGCCTGTCCATTTCCGGGCCAAACCGTCGCTAGCCTGGCCGATCCCGGTCGGCTACAATGCGCCGCACTTGCTGGAGCATCAATCCGACACGGCGAACCGCAGCGAACGCCGGCTCCTGGCAGAACGAATTCGGACCCCCGCGTGCCACACTCTCAAAATTCAAACATCGTCTGCCAACGCGTCAAGCTGCACGGCGTCGTCCAGGGCGTCGGCTTCCGACCTTTTGTCCGACGCCTGGCCAAGGAGCTCAAGCTGACCGGCTGGGTCAGAAAAGACGGCCAAGGCCTCGAAATCGAAGTCTGCGGCGATTCCAGGCAGGTGGAAACGCTGATCGAGCGACTACGCAACGACGCGCCGGCGACCTCGCGAATCGACTCGATGATTGCGCAGGATGCCGTCGTCGACCTCCAGACCGAGGGGTTCTACATCCTCAACAGCCAGGGCGCGCGCGCTCCGGCAATGATCGCCAACGACACCGCCGTCTGCCGCGATTGCCTGGCCGAGATGTTCACCCCGGCCAACCGACGCTGGCGCCATGCCTTCGTCAGTTGCGCCCACTGCGGCCCGCGCTACACCATCTGCCGAGCGCTGCCTTACGCGCGCGAACGCACCAGCCTCAAAGCCTTTACCCCGTGTCCAAAGTGCCAGAACGAGTACCGCAAGACCAGCGATCGCCGCCATCACCACGAGATCAACAGCTGCCCGAAGTGCGGGCCGCAACTGACGCTGGTCGACGCTGCCGGACGACCGCTGCCCGGCGATCCGCTCGCGCAGACCGTGGCGCTGCTGGCCCAGGGCAAAATCGTCGCGATCAAGGACCCGGGCGGCTTCCATCTGGCCTGCGATGCGCACAACGCCGAGGCGGTGGCCGCGCTGCGCGAACGCAAGCACCGCGACGAGAAGCCGTTCAACGTGATGCTCGCCAATCCGGCGTCGGCCAGCACCTTCGTCCAGTTGGGGGTCGGCGAGCCGGGCTTGCTGGCGATGCCCGAACGATTGATCATCATGCTCAAGAAACGCGCCAGCTGTGACGCGGCGCTGCCCGGCGTGGCGCCGGGAGTCGGCTGGCTGGGCGTGATGATGCCGTGCACGCCGCTGCACTACCTGCTCTTCCATGAGGCGGCCGGCAGCCCCGAAGGCCTGGGCTGGCTCGACCTGCCGCAGCAGCTGGCACTCTTGATGACCGCTGCCGACCCGGGCGGCGAGCCGCTGGTGATCGACAACCAGGAAGCGCTGGAGCGCTTGTCGGGAATCGCCGACTCCTTCCTGCTGCACGACCGCGAGGTCCTGGCGCGCTGCAACGACAGCGTCGCGCGCTCCGGACCCGGCGGGCTGCAACTGGTTCGCCGGTCCGGCGGCTATACGCCGCGCGCCATCAAGCTGCCGCGCTCGGGCCCGCCGGTGCTGGCCGTCGGCGGACAGTTCCGCAACACCGTTTGCGTGACGCGCGGCGACGAAGCCTTCGTTTCGCAGCATATCGGCGACCTCGACAAGGCGGGCTGCAGCGACTTTTTCGACGCCACCATCAACCGCCTGCTCAAATTTCTTGAGGTCAAGCCGGCGCTGGTCGCGCACGATCTCGATCGAGCCGGCCACTCGGCCCAATTCGCGCTCGACTTCGCGCATCAAAGAGCGGTGCCGACGTTCGCCGTTCAACATCATCACGCGCACGTCGCCTCGGTGCTCGCCGAGCACGGGGTCAGCGCTCCGGTCGTCGCGCTGGCGCTCGACGGCGTCGGCCAGGGCGCTGATGGCGGCCATTGGGGCGGCGAGCTGCTGCGCGTCGACGGTGTGCGCTGCGAGCGGCTGGGTCATCTGGCGCCGCTGCCGCTGGCCGGCGAGGCGGCGGCGATCAAAGCGCCGTGGCGGCTGGCTGCGGCGGTGCTGCAACAGCTTGGCCGCGGCGACGAAATCGAGTCACGTTTTGCCCCGGCGGACGCCGCAGCGGTCGCCCAGGCGCTGGCGTGCGGCGATGGCCTTGCCGAGACGTCGAGCCTGGGTTGCTACATCAACGCCGCCGCCGGACTGCTCGGTGTCAAATCGATCGCCAGCTTTGACGGCCAGGCGGCCAGCCTGCTCGAAGGGATGGCCGACCACTACGGCGACATCCTGCCGCTCGCAGGCGGCTGGACGATCGCCGACGGCTGCCTGAATCTGCTGCCGTTGTTCGCCGTTCTCGCCGACGAGAAAGATGCCGAGCGCGGCGCGGCGATCTTTCATGCGACGCTGGTCGCTGCGCTCGCCGACTGGGTGTGTACCGTCGCGCCGGCGGGCGGCACGATTGCCGGTGGAGGCGCCTGTTTCCTCAACATGATCCTGGCGCGCGGCCTGCGCTCGCGCCTTGGCAGCCATGGCCTGCACCTGATCGAACCGCGCCGCCTGCCGCCCAACGACGGCGGCCTGGCGCTCGGCCAGGCGTGGGTCGCACAGCAGTATCTGTTAGGGTAGAGTGAACAAATAACGCTCGGCTTGAATTCATAAAAGGGAGTACGCGTGTTTGCCAAATCGATTCGAATTGCCTCGGCGCTGCTGATCGTTCTCTCGCTCGCCTCGTGCGCGACGATGAGTCCGGAAGAATGCCGCTTTGCCAACTGGAACGACGTCGGAATGCGCGATGGCCTCGACGGAAAAACCCTCGCATTGCTCAACACGCGCGTCAGCGATTGCGCCGAAGCCGGCGTGCGCGTCGATGGCAACGCCTACCTCAAGGGCAGAGATTCCGGCCTGCGCAGCTATTGCCGGCTCGAAAACGCGGCGCCGCTCGGACTCAACGGCGGCAGCTACGAAGGCGTCTGCCCGGCACAGATCGACGGTGAATTCCGGCGACGCTACCAGCTTGGCTACAACGTTTATGCTGCGCACGCCGAAGTCGCACGCATCGACAACCGCATGCAGTGGCTCGAACAACGATTGCGCCAGCTCGACCGCGACGAGGACAAGCGCTTGCGCGACGCCAACAAGGAAGACGATCGGCGACGGATCAGAAGGGACATCGACGACGAGCGCCACCGCATCCGCGACGAGCTGCGCGACCTCGACCGCGCCCAGTACCGCGCGCGGGAGGCCTCGCGTTACGCCGAGTGGACGCTCAGTCAGCTGCGCTGAACAACGCCAGCGACTTGCCACCGCGCTGACCAGCCAAAGGGCGTTACGCCGCACGCTTGCCGACACCGGCGCACACCGCCTGGTCGCCCGCTGGCGACGGCCAGCCTATCGGCGATCAGAGCTTGTAAGAACCGACGATCTGCTGCATTTCCCTGGCCAGTTTGTCGAGCTCGGTGGCGGATTGCGCACCATTGCTTGCCGCCGCGCTGCTTTCTTCGGACATCTGCGCGATGCGTTCGACCTGGGTCGCGATGTTGTTGGTCGCCGCCCCCTGCTCCCGAATCGCTCCGGCGATCTCCTCGACCATACCGACGGCGCCGCGCGCACCCTCGCCGATCTGCCGCATTGCCTCGTTGGCCTCGTGCGCCTTGTCGACGCCGACCTTGACCTTGCTGACGACCGTTTGCATGCTGGCAACGGCGTTGCCGGCACTGCCGCGCATCGCATCGATTGTCGTCGCGATTTCCTGCGTTGACGCCGACGTCCGCTCGGCCAACTTGCGCACCTCGTCGGCCACCACCGCGAAGCCGCGCCCCTGCTCGCCAGCGCGCGCCGCCTCGATCGCCGCATTGAGCGCCAGCAGGTTGGTCTGATCAGCCACCTCCTTGATCACCTGAACAACATTGGCGATCTGTTGGCTATGCGCGTCGAGCCCGTGGATCAGTTCGGCCGCCTCGTTGACCGTCGCCGAGATCTCGCGGATTTCGTTGACCGTATCACCGATCACCTGCTCGCCCTCGCTCGCCAGCCGGCCCGATTCCTTGGCCAGACGCGCAGTCTCCTGCGCACGGTCGGCAACGTGGTTGATGCTCACCGTCATTTGCTCGACCGTGGCGGCCATTCCTGAAGCCGCTTCGCTTTCCGCGTGTGACGCGGTCGCCACCTCGGTCGACGTCGTCGCCATTGCGTCGGCGGCCGAGGCGACCGACTGCGTTCCGGCGGCGATCGACTTGAGGTTGGCCTGAAGTTTTTCCAGCAGCTTGTTGAACGCGTCTCCTGACATGCCGAGCTCGTCGTGGCGGGTTACCTTGATGCGCGTAGTGAAGTTCAGCGTCTCGGCGACCTCGTTCATCAAGCCGGAGAGCCGGCTCATGCGCGAACGGATCTCGCGGATCACGAAGAAGCTCAGCGAGCCGACGATCGCCAGCGACAGGAGGACCAGCACGATGGCGATCATTTGCCCGCGCGCGTCGCTGGCTTCGGCGGCGCGGATTTGCGCGGCCGCCAGTTCGCTGCTGTACTTCTTGTGCGCGTCGATCGCCTCGCTGAGCTGCGCCATGTTCTTGGTCGTCTGTGCGATGACCTTCCACATGCCCTCGTCGTCGCTGGCGCGCGAGCGTTCGAGCGCTGGCTCGATCTCGACGAAGTACGTCTCGAACAAGCCCTTCTCGCGTTCAAAGAGTTCCTTGTCCTTGGCGTCGGAGATCAGTTCCTTCTCGTAGCGCACGAGTCCCTGCTTGATTTTCTCCTCGATCACCTTGATCTGCTGCTCGGACGCCGCCTTTTTCTCGGCGTCCTTGTTGAGGAAGTGGTAGAGCACCGTGAGCCGCAGGCGAAGGAAATTTTCGTTGATCGCGTCGATCGCCTCGGCGCTCGGCAAGGTGTCCTTGTAGATGTAATTGATGGTCGCGCGCAAATTGGTCGACACGTACGCTCCCGAAGCCGCGAGAACGATCAGACCGACGATCGCCGAAATGGCGAGCAGTTGCAAGCGCCGCCCGATACCGATATTCCCCATGATCATTACCTCTTTGTTATATTTGTCTTGGGCTCGGCGGCTCAAGCACAACGGCGGCACCGGCGAGGAGTGCCGGTAATTTATCATAGATACTCACGGATACGAAGGAAGGCGCTGACTGCCAGCGGCGCGGCGCGCCGACTGGCCGTTAGCGCGTCACGAAGGTCGGTTTATAGCCGAGCGCCAGGCGGATTTTCTCGGCGACGGCGTCGGCGTCGGCGCGGCTGGCGTAAGGCCCGAGATGAACGCGGTGCATCCCGCCGCCGGCATTGATCTGGATCGCGTCGCTGAGCCAGTCGAGCTCGCGCACAAGATGCGAGCGCAGGCTTTCGGCATTGTCAGCGCTGGAGAACGCGCCGAGCTGCAGGAACAGCCCCCTGCTGGCCGGCGCCGGCGTCGTCGGCTGGTCGGCGGCCAAGCGGCTGGTCAGCAGTTCAATCTCGTCGCGTTCGGCAACCGGCGGCGGCGCCTTGACCGGCGACGGCGGCTTGACCTGGGCGTAGGTGATCTGCGTCGCGTCGCCGGGCAGGATCGCTTCAACCTCGACCTGCGTGCTGCCGTTATTGACGTAACCCAGGCGGTACGCCGCGGCGTAAGAGAGATCGATGATGCGGTCGGCGTGGAACGGGCCGCGATCGGTGACGCGAACGACGACCGACTTGCCGCTGGCGGGGTTGGAAACGCGAACGTACGACGGGATCGCCAGCGTCGGGTGCGCGGCGGTCATCGCGAACATGTCGTAGGGGTCGCCGATCGACGTCTTCTGGCCGTGGAATTTCTTTCCGTACCAGCTCGCGATTCCGCTTTGGCGGAACGGCTTGACGCTGGTTTCCGGAACGTAGGACTTGCCGAGCACGGTATACGGCCGGTTGGCAAAACGATGCAGCGGCTCGCTGCGCGGCTGGGCGTCGGGGATCTCGTCGAGGTTGTCGGGGATCTCGTCGCCCGGCCCGTCGTCCTTGTAATAGCCGCCGCCGCGCTTGGTCTTGATCGTTCCCGGCTTGCGCGGCGTCGCCGCTGACGTCGCCGGCTCGACGCTGACGCCATCGGCCGGGCGCTGCGGCGAACCGCCGCAAGCGGCGAGCAGCAGCGCCAAGGTCATCGGCGTCAGAGTCCAAAATTCGCGTTTCATGTCAGGTCTTGACCAGCATCCGGTGCGACTGAATGCTCATCAGTATACCGAGCGCCAGAAACAAGGTGACCAGAGCGGTTCCGCCGTAGCTCATGAACGGCAGCGGGACGCCGACCACCGGCAGAATGCCGCTGACCATCCCCATGTTGACGAAAGCGTAGGTGAAGAAACTGAGCGAGATTGAGCCGCCGAGCACACGCGCGAAAAGCGTCGAGGCGTTGGCGGTAATCATCAGGCCACGCGCGATCAAGAGCAGATAGAGGGTGACCAGAATGCAATTGCCAAGTAGCCCACGTTCCTCCGAAAAAACCGCAAAAATGAAGTCGGTGTGCCGTTCCGGGATGAACTCGAGGTGGGTTTGCGTGCCTTCGAGCCAGCCTTTGCCGAAGGAACCGCCGGAGCCGATGGCGATGGTCGACTGGATGATGTGGTAGCCCGAACCGAGCGGATCGGTGGTCGGGTCGATCAGCGTCAGGATGCGCTTGCGCTGGTAGTCGTGCAGCACGGTCCACACGAAAGGCGCGGCGCTGGCCGCCGCGGCGATCATGCCGACCATTACTTTCCACGGCAGGCCGGCAAAGAAAATCACGTAGAAACCGGCGGCACCGACCAGGATCGCTGTCCCCAGGTCGGGCTGCTTGGCGATCAGGCCGAAGGGAACGAGCAGCAGCAGGAAGGCTATCGCGAAATGGCGAGCCTTGAGTGCCGCTTCGTATTTGTGGAAATACCAGGCGAGCATCAGCGGCATCGCGATCTTGAGAATTTCGGACGGCTGGATTCGCGTGAAACCGATCGGCAACCAGCGCCGCGCGCCATTGATCTTGACCCCGACCAGATAGACCAGCACCAGCAGGACGACGCCAACAACGTAGAGCGGAACGGCGAAGCGCATCAGCTTCTGCGGCGGCAGTTGGGCGACCGACCACATCACTGCCAGGCCGACCAGCATGTTGAGCAACTGCGAGAGCGCGCGGTTGTTGGCGTCGTAGGTCGCGCTATAAACGGTGGCCAGGCCGAAGAGCATCAGCGCCAGGCTGATCGCCAGCAGCGGCCCGTCGATGTGTTCGACCAGACGTGAACGAAATTGCTGCAACAGCTTCAGGAACACGGCTTATTCCTCCTCTTCCGGCGTTTCGTCATCCTTCGCCGGCCCCTTGGGCAGCTTGCCCAACAGGTAGTAGTCGAGCACCATGCGCGCGATCGGCGCAGCGGACTGGGCGCCGAAGCCGCCGTTCTCGACCAGCACAGCAAGCGCGATCTTTGGATTATCGGCCGGCGCAAAGGCGATGAACAGCGCGTGGTCGCGCAACTCCTGCTTGAGCTTGCCGCCCTTGTAGTCGGAGCCCTTGAGGCTGAACACCTGCGCCGTACCGGTCTTGCCGCCCGATTCGTAGCCGGCGCCGGCAAAGGCGCGCGAACCGGTTCCCTCCTTGTTGACGCCGATCATCGCCTTCTTGATGAAGTCGATATTCTGCTGTTTCCACGGCAACTTGCGTAACGGCTCGGGCTCGATCATCGTCTTCTCGCCGCTGCGGCTGTCGGTGATGTAGCGTACCAGGTGCGGACGATACATCACGCCGTTATTGGCGACGGTCGCGACGGCTTGCGCCAGCTGGATCGGCGTGTAAGCGTTATAACCCTGGCCGATGCCGATAGAGATCGTCTCGCCGGCGAACCATTTCTGTTGTTCCGGGCGCTTGAAGCGGCGCTTCTTCCATTCCGGCGACGGCAGCACGCCTTCCGACTCGCCTTCGATATCGACGCCGGTTTTCTTGCCGAGCCCGAGCGACCCCATGAAACGGGCGATGTTGTCGATGCCGAGATCGTTGGCGAGCATGTAGTAGTAGGTGTCGCACGAGGCGACGATCGACTTGTACATATCGACCAGACCATGGCCGCCCTTCTTGTCGTCGCGGAATTGATGACCGCCGAAATTGAAATAGCCGGGATCGGAGATCGTCTGGCCCGGCGTGCGCTTGCCCAGTTCGAGCGCCGCCAGCGCCATGAACGGCTTGAACGTCGACCCCGGCGGGTAGGCGCCGTTGAGCGCGCGGTTGACCATCGGCCGGTCGGGCGAGTTGTTGAGCAGGTCCCAGTCTTCGCTGCGGATGCCGTCGACGAAGAGGTTGGGGTCGAAGGTCGGCGTCGACACCAGCGCCAAGATGCCGCCGGTCGACGGCTCGATGGCAACCAGCGCGCCGCGCCGGTCACCAAAGGCCTTTTCGGTGATTTCCTGCAGCCGCGTATCGAGCGTCAATGTCAGGTTGTTGCCCGACACCGGTGCGGTTCGCGCCAGGCTGCGCACCGCACGTCCGCCGGCGTCGATCTCGACTTCCTCGTAGCCGGTTTCGCCGTGCAGCGCGAACTCGTATTTCTGCTCAAGCCCGGTCTTGCCGATGTGGTCAGTGCCCTTGTAGTTGGCTTCCTGATCGTTCTTCTCGATGGTTTCCAGATCGCTCTTGTTGATGCGATTGATGTAACCGAGCGCGTGCGAGGCGATCGGTCCGAGCGGGTATTGCCTGAACAGCCGCGCCTTGACCTCGACGCCGGGGAAAAGGTAGCGGTTGGCGGCGAAGCGCGCGACCTCCTCGTCGGTGAGCCGCGTACGGATCGGCAGGCTTTCAAATGACTTGCTCTCTTCGAGCAACTTGCGGAAACGCCGCCGGTCCTTGGGCAAAATCTCGATGACTTTCGAAATGCCGTCGATCGTCTCGTCGAGATCGTCAACCTTCGACGGCGTGATCTCGAGCGTGAACGCCGAGTAGTTGCGCGCCATGATCGTTCCGTTGCGGTCGACGATGACGCCGCGATTGGGCGCGATCGGCACCAGCGAGATGCGATTGTCTTCGGCGCGGGTGGTGTAGTAGTCGTGCTGAACGATCTGCAGATAGACGAAGCGACCGATCAGGATGGCGAAGGCGGCCACCACCACGGTCGCCGCAATGGCAATGCGGAAGCGAAAGCGATCGAGCTCGCTATCGCGTGTGTTCAGTGGCGAATGCCGCATGTGCAAGGCAATCCCCTCAGATCGGCCGGTTGGCGTCGCGGTCGACCGGCTGATACTGCGGCAGCAGCAGAACGAAGGTCAGCGGCCACCAGAGCAAGGCGCCGAACAGCGGCCCGAGAAAATAACCCAATCCGGGCAGTGTGACCCCGGGAACCACGCGCACCGCGAACTGCACCGCCTGCACCAGCAGCAACAGCGGCAGCACGTGCAGCGCCTGCTGGCCGAGCGGAAACCACATGATGCGCCGCGACAGCGCGCTGGCGGCGTAAGCGGCCAGCACATAGGCCAGCGCGTGCTGCCCCATCACGCTCGAGTCGGCGACGTCCATCGCCAGGCCGAGAATGAAACCGGTTCCCATGCCGACGCGGCGTGGTTCGCGAATGCTCCAGAAGACGATCACAAGCGCCACCCAGTCGGGCATCCAGGACCACGCCGAGGTCGGCAAGAAGTTGAGCGCCAGCGCGGCAAGCAGGCTGATCAGGATGAACAGCGGGCGGACCGGCTGCAGAATGCGCGACGATGAGAAGGTGGCTGGCATCGGTCTATTCCTTCTTGAGTCGCTTTTTCTTGGCACCGGGCTTGGCCAAGGGTTTGACGAGCGTCGTCGCCGTCTCGTGGGTCAGCTGCGGCGGCAGGACGATCGGCTCGCGCGGATCGAGAACCATCACTTCGCCGAAGTTCTCAACGCCGGCGAGCGGAACGCAGTAGATTCGAGCGAACGAGTACGAGGTGTCGCGCTCGATCTGCACCACCCTGGCGACCGGGAAGCCGGGCAGAAAGATGCCATCGAGACCCGAAGTCACCAACAGATCGCCTTTCTGGACGTCGGCGTTGGCCGGCATGAAGCGCAGTTCGAGTTGGCCGTTGCCCAGACCGAAAACGACCGAGCGCAGACCGTTGCGAACGATCTGAACGGGGACCGCCTGATCCTTGTCGGTAATCAGCGTGATCTCCGAGACGAAGGGGAAAACCCGCGTCACCTGGCCGACGACGCCGGCGTCATCGACCACTGGCTGACCGGCGACGATCTTGTCCTGCTGGCCCTTGTCGACGATCACGCGGCGCGAAAAGGGGTCGCGTGCGGCATAAAGGATTTGCGCGACCCGGCCGTTGGCCTGCTGCCGACCCTTGACGTCGAGCAACTTGCGCAGACGCTCGTTCTCGGCTTCGAGCTGGCGGGTGCGCAACAGCGTCTCGGCGCCGTTGAGTTGGGCGCGTTTGAGGCGCGCATTTTCGTCCTGAAAGTGGCTGATGCTCGAAAAATAGCTGCCGGCATTTTGTAGATAATCGGCAGGCGCATGCGCCGCCTGTTGCAGCGGATGGGTAAACAGCGACATCCCCTGGCGTAGCAGTTCGAGCGTCTGAAAGCGCGAATCGACGAAAATCAGCGCCAGCGAAAGCGCCGCGTAGAACGACAACTGCGCCAGCGGCGCCGGTCCACGTTTGAAGAACGGAGGCGGTTGATGTTCCATGCTTCAGGGCAGAGAAAAGTGTAAAGAAAGAGTCGGCATGTCACTCGGCGATGCCGGACACTGATTCGCTGCGGGCAAGGGGCTATTCCTCACGCCTCACCGTGGAGACAACTCCCCACCGATTTCAATCCGAAGTAAAGATGCTGCCAAGCTTGTCCATCCGCTCGAGCGCCATGCCGCAGCCGCGCGCGACGCAGGTCAGCGGCTCTTCGGCGACGATCACCGGCAGGCCGGTTTCTTCCATCAGCAGACGGTCGAGGTCGCGCAGCAGCGCGCCACCGCCGGTCAGCACCATGCCCTTGTCGGCAATGTCCGCGCCGAGCTCGGGCGGCGTCTTCTCAAGCGCCGACTTGACCGCAGAAACGATGTTGTTGAGCGGTTCGGTAAGCGCCTCGAGGATCTCGTTCGAGGAAATCGTGAACTTGCGCGGAATGCCTTCGGCCTTGTTGATCCCGGAGACTTCCATTTCGCGCACTTCGGCGCCGGGGAAAGCCGAGCCGATGCGCTTCTTGATGTTTTCGGCGGTGTTCTCGCCGATCAACATGCCGTAGTTGCGGCTGATGTAGTTGATGATCGCCTCGTCGAGCTTGTCGCCACCGACGCGAACCGAACCCGCATAGACCATGCCGCCGAGCGAAATGACGCCGACTTCGGTGGTACCGCCGCCGATATCGACGACCATCGATCCGGTCGGTTCGGAAACCGGCAGGTCGGCACCGATCGCCGCCGCCATCGGCTCCTCGATCAGGAACACCTGGCTGGCGCCGGCGCCGATCGCCGATTCACGAATCGCGCGCCGCTCGACCTGCGTCGACCCCGAAGGCACGCAGATGATGATGCGCGGACTCGGCGAGAGCAGCCGCGAATCGTGCACCTTACGGATGAACTGCTTGAGCATCTGCTCGGTGACGGTGAAGTCGGCGATCACCCCGTCCTTCATCGGGCGAATCACGGTAATCGCGCCCGGCGCCTTGCCGAGCATGTCCTTGGCGCTCTGTCCGACGGCCTGGATGGTCTTCTTGGCGTTCGGACCGCCCTCCATGCGAATGGCGACGACCGACGGTTCGTCGAGGACAATGCCGCGGCCGCGTACGTAGATCAAGGTGTTGGCGGTGCCGAGGTCGATCGCGAGATCGTTTGAGAAATAACTGCGCAGAAAGCTGAACATGCCTGAATATCCGTGAAAGTGACCGCAAGGGATGCGGCAAGAAAGGTATTTATGATACCTTATATGGCTCCCCGATTTAATACCTTACTGATTTCATTACCATGTCGCTTACCCTGGAACAAGTTCGGCGCGTCGCTCACCTCGCGCGAATCGAAGTCAGCGACGCCGAGGCTCACGCTACGCTCGGCCACCTGAACGGAATATTCACGCTGATCGAAGCGATGCAGGCGGTCGATACGCGCGGCGTCGAACCGATGGCGCACGCGCAGGATCTGGCGCAGCGACTGCGCCCCGATCAAGTCACCGAAGTCGATCGGCGCGACGCTTTCCAGACGATTGCCCCGGAAACCGAAAAAGGCCTCTACCTCGTTCCGCAGGTGATGGAATGATCACGCGCAGCGTTAGCGAACTCGCGCAAGCGCTCGCCAGCCGGGAAATCTCCAGCGTCGAACTAACCGGCCTCTATCTGGAGCGGATCGCGCGCCACAATCCGCAAATCAACGCTTTCATCACCGTCGATGCGCAAAAGAGTCTGGCGCAGGCCAAGGCCGCCGATGCGCTGCGCGCCGCTGGACAGGTCACGCCGCTCACCGGTATTCCGCTGGCGCAAAAGGATATCTTCTGCAGCAAGGGTTGGCTCACCACCTGCGGTTCGAAAATGCTCGGCAATTTCGTCAGCCCGTACGACGCCAAAGTCATCGAGCAATTCAACGCGGCCGGCGCAGTGATCCTCGGCAAGACGAACATGGACGAGTTCGCCATGGGCTCGTCGAACGAAACCTCGTATTACGGCGCGGTCAAGAATCCCTGGGATTTGTCGCGAGTTCCCGGCGGCTCGTCGGGCGGTTCGGCGGCTGCGGTCGCGGCACTGCTGGCGCCGGCGGCGACCGGTACCGATACCGGCGGTTCGATCCGCCAGCCGGCGGCGCTGTGCAACCTAACCGGCCTCAAGCCGACTTACGGCGTCGTTTCGCGCTACGGCATGATCGCCTTCGCCTCGTCGCTCGACCAGGCCGGTCCGATGGCGCACTCGGCACAAGACTGCGCGCTACTGCTCAATACCATGGCTGGCTTCGATGAGCGCGATTCGACCAGCCTCGATCGTGAACAGGAAGACTATTGCCGCGAGCTTTCCACTCCCGCCGGTAAGCTGCCGCTGGCCGGCCTGCGCATCGGCCTGCCCAGGGAGTTTTTCGGCGAAGCCGAGCGTTCGGGCTGCTCGCCCGAAGTGATGCAACTGGTCGAGGCGGCGATCGCGCAATACCGCGAGCTCGGCGCCGAACTGGTCGATATCAGCCTGCCCAACATGAAGCTCTCGGTGCCCGCCTACTACGTGATCGCCCCCGCCGAAGCGAGCTCGAACCTGTCGCGTTTTGACGGCGTGCGCTACGGTTACCGTGCGCCGGAGTACGACGACCTCAACGACATGTACGCCAAGAGCCGGGCGCAAGGCTTCGGCGCTGAGGTCAAGCGGCGCATCCTGATCGGCGCCTATGTGCTGTCGCACGGCTACTACGACGCCTACTACCTGCAGGCGCAACGCATCCGCCGCCTGATCGCCAACGACTTCGTCGCCGCCTTCAAAGAATGCGACGTGATTCTCGGGCCGACCAGCCCGAGCACCGCGTTCAAGCTCGGCGAGCGCGCCGCCGACCCGGTGCAGATGTACCTTTCGGACATTTACACGATCGCTGTCAACCTCGCCGGACTGCCGGGAATGTCGATTCCCTGCGGTTTCGCGGGCGGACTGCCGGCCGGCTTGCAACTGATCGGCGACTATTTTTCCGAAGCCAAACTGCTCAACGTCGCGCACCGCTATCAGCAGGCCAGCGCCTGGCACCTGCAGCGGCCGCAGGCCATCGACTGACCATGCGCTTGATCCACGCGCTGCTGCCGGCCTTGCTGCTCGCCGGCTGTGCCACGCCTGAGCCGGCGCCAGCGCCGGTCGCGGTCGAAGCGGCGCCGGAGATCGTCGCCGAGCCACCGGCGCGCGTGCGCATCAAGTCGCAACCGCTCAAGCATCTGCTTGGCCGCAATCTCAAGCCGATTCCGGACAAGGCGCTCGAAGTGCGCACCAAGTGCACTTTCCGCGATGTCGCCGGCGGACGCGGGTCGATGGATTTGCAGGTCAACAAGGCCGAGGTCAAGCGCTTCGTCGCGCAGGTCTCGATCCCGAAGCAGGGGATTTGCCGCTTCGACATGAAAGGTTTCGAGCAGACCGCGCGCTTGCCCAACGTCGTGCTCACCGACCAGGCGACGGGCTGCGTGGTCAGCATGTGGGAGCAGGACAAGGGCCTGACCGTCGCCTTCAACGCCTGCCAGGCAAAGTGTAGCGGTGATGCCTTCAGTTATCTCTGGCCGATCCTCGTCGACACCCGGAACGGTCGCTGTTCTTGACCCTAAAAGCAGTTGAACCACGACGTGCACAACGAACACAACGAATGCCAGATACTTGGGAGTCCGCTTGGACTCCGGTCGGAAGAATTTGGACGGGATTTGCGCCGATTTTTTTTCGTCGTGCCCGTCGTGTTCGTTGTGGTTATCTCCGCCTTTTGAGCTGATCAAAGTGAGTAACGAACGATGAAACAATGGGAAGTCGTAATCGGCATCGAGACCCATGCCCAACTGTTGACCCAGTCGAAGATTTTTTCCGGCAGTTCGACAGCCTTTGGAGCGCAACCCAACACTCAGGCCAATGCGGTTGATATCGCGCTGCCCGGCGTGCTGCCGGTGCTCAACCGCGCCGCAGTCGAATGCGCGATCCGCTTCGGTCTGGCGGTCGATGGGCAGGTCGCGCCGAAATCGGTTTTCGCGCGCAAGAACTACTTCTACCCCGATTTGCCCAAAGGCTACCAGATCAGCCAGTTCGAGCTGCCGGTGGTGGTCGGCGGCAAGGTCACGATCCAGGTGGGCGAGGGCGACAAGCTCAAAGAAAGTACGATCCAGCTCACTCGCGCGCACCTCGAAGAGGACGCCGGAAAATCGTTGCACGAGGATTTTAGCGGCAAGACGGGAATCGACCTTAACCGCGCCGGAACGCCGCTGCTCGAGATCGTCACCGAGCCCGACATGCGCTCGTCGGCCGAAGCGGTCGCCTACGCCAAGGCGCTGCACGCGCTGGTGCGCTGGATCGGCATCTGCGACGGCAATATGCAGGAAGGCTCGTTTCGCTGCGACGCCAACGTCTCGGTCAGACCGGTCGGGCAGAAAGAATTCGGCACCCGGCGCGAGATCAAGAACCTCAACTCGTTCCGCTTCATGCAGCAGGCCATCGATTACGAAGTGCAATGGCAGATCGCGCACATAGAGGATGGTGGCCGCGTCGAACAGGCGACCGTGCTGTTCGACCCGGGCAGCGGCGAAACACGCGCCATGCGCTCCAAGGAAGACGCGCACGATTACCGCTACTTCCCCGACCCCGACCTGCTGCCGCTCGTCATCGGCCGCGACTGGGTCGAACGCACCCGCGCGGCGATGCCGGAACTGCCGGTCGCCAAGCGCGATCGTTTCGTCGCCGACTATCTGTTGTCGGCCTACGATGCCGCGGCGCTGACCGCTTCGCTCGATATCGCCGACTATTTCGAAACAGCTGTTGCTGCGACAAAATTGCCGGCAGTTCCGGCGCCAGTTGAAGCAGGGGATCCAGCGCCTTCTCAAGGCGGATCAATGGCCGGCATCGCCAAAACCTGCGCCAACTGGGTGACGGTCGATCTGGCCGCTCGCCTCAACCGCGAAGACCGCGAAATCGGCGACTCGCCCGTTTCGGCGACGCAGCTCGGCGGGCTGCTGGCGCGAATCGCCGACCACACGATTTCGAACAACATCGCCAAGAAAGTCTTCGAATCGCTATGGAACGGCGAGGGCGCTTCGGCCGACGAGATCATCGAAAAACAAGGGCTCAAGCAGATTACCGACAGCGGCGCCATCGAGTCGCTGATCGACGCGGTGCTCGCCGCCAATCCGGCGATGGTCGCCGAGTTCAAGGCAGGCAAGGAAAAAGCGTTCAACGCGCTGGTCGGTCAGGCGATGAAAGCGACCAAAGGCAAGGCCAACCCGCAGCAGGTCAATGAACTGCTGCGCAGCAAGCTCGGCTAACGGATTGTCGAAACCTCAGCGCGGCGCGGGTGCGCGGCGCGAGAGATCGAGGTAGCGACGTCGGTCGTCGTCGTATTTGGCGCGGATCGTTTCGAGTTCCCGCTTCTTTGCCTCGATGAGCAATTCCTGCGCCTTGATTTCAGAGTCGGCGTCGCGCAGCCCCTTTTGCACTTCGGGCGGCAGCGGTTTCTTTTTGTAGAATTCGGCCTCGTTCTCGAAATTCTTGCGCTTGACGCGCATCTCGGCGATTTTGCCTTCGGCGGCGAGAATCGACTTTTTCACTTCATCCACGGCTCGCGCGCGCATCATTTCGATGTCTTTCTCGCTGCCGTAGGTGTTGAGCAAGGCCTGATCCTGGCGCTGCTTTTCGCGCAAAACCGCCTCGTCGGCCTGGCGCTGAGCTTCTTCAGCGGCGCGCTGAGCGCGCTTTTCGGCGGACAGCGGCGCTTCAACGGTGCGTACCGTCCGTCCGTCTGCGCCCAGTTCGCGATAAGCCCGACCATAACAGGCCTGCGGCAGGATATCTCCGCACACCTGTTTGCCCCCCGCGTCGAGACAGCAATAAAGATTGGCGGCCGCGCTCGCCGAGCCGCCAAGCCCGAGCAGAGCCGCCAGTACCAACAGTCTAGGCGCTACGGTCGACACCATAGGTCTCACGGTAACGCGCCACCGCCGCCTGGTGGATCTTGAAGTCCGGGCGCACCTGCAGATAGGTCATCAAATCGTCGAGCGTCGCCACGGCAAGCACCGGAATCCCATAATCGCGCATGACTTCCTGTACCGCCGACAAGGGCCCGCTGCCGCGCTCCATGCGGTCGAGCGCAATCACCACGCCGCAGGGCGTCGCGCCCGCCGCGCGGATCAGTTCGACGGACTCGCGCACCGAGGTACCGGCCGAAATGACGTCGTCGATGATCAGCACGCGTCCCTTGAGCGGCGCGCCGATGATGCTGCCGCCCTCGCCATGGTCCTTGGCTTCCTTGCGATTGAAGGCGAAAGGCAGATTACAGCCAGCCTGCGCCAACGCCAACGCGCTCACCGCGACCAGCGGAATCCCCTTGTAGGCCGGTCCGAACAACATGTCGATGGCCATGCCGCTGCCGAGGATCGCCTTGGCGTAGAATTGCGACAGTCGGTCGAGCGCCTGCCCGTCGTTGAACAGGCCGGCGTTGAAGAAGTAGGGCGACAGCCGTCCCGCCTTGGTCTTGAATTCGCCAAAACGCAGGACATCCTGCTGCACGGCAAACTCGATGAATTCCTGACGAAAGTCCATGGCGCTTTTCTTACTGTTTATCAAGGCCGACACCGGCAATAACCCGATATGTTACGCATCATTACCCTAAACCTCAACGGTATTCGTTCGGCATGGAGCAAGGGCGTTTTGCCTTGGACCTCGGCACAAAATGCCGATGTCGTCTGCCTGCAGGAGCTCAAGGCCCAGGACACCGATCTTTCCGACGAAATGAAGGCGCCGGGGAACCTGCACGCCTATTACCACTGCGCCGAAAAGAAGGGTTACAGCGGCGTCGGGCTGTGGTGCCGGAAACCGCCCGATGCCATGATCGAAGGCACCGGCTGCGCCGAATTCGATGCCGAAGGCCGTTACCTGCGTGCCGACTTCGGCAAGTTGTCGGTGATCTCGCTTTACCTGCCGTCGGGTTCGAGTTCGCAGGAACGTCAGGACGCCAAATTCCGCTTCATGGACATCTTTTACCCGCTGCTTGTCGAGTTGGCAGCCAGCGGTCGCGATGTCGCGGTCTGCGGCGACTGGAACATCGCGCATCAAGAAATCGACCTCAAGAACTGGAGAGGCAACCGCAAGAATTCCGGCTTCCTGCCTGAGGAACGCGCCTGGGTCAGCCGCGTTCTGGAGCATGGCGGATGGGGCGACGTCTATCGCCGCTTGCACCCGGCGGCGACCGACGACTGCTATACGTGGTGGTCAAATCGCGGCCAGGCCCGGGCCAAGAATGTGGGCTGGCGACTCGACTATCAGCTGGCCACCCCGGCGTTGGCGGCGAGCGTTTGCCGGGCGGCGGTCTACAAGGACCAGCGCTTTTCAGACCACGCCCCGCTGACCGTCGACTATGACTATGCGTGGTAGCTGGCCGCCAAGCCATTTTTCAAAAACGAGTGTGGGTCTCGCTTGACAAGGCCTATACACGCTGAATTTGCATTGATATGTCCCGCTAAATTGGATACTCTGAGCGTGGTGGCCCACGAGCACGGTGTTTGCCGTGCTTTCGCATTTATTTCTTCTAACGTACCGAGGTGTGCTATGTCCGAAGTTGCCGATATGACCAACAACAGCAAACAAAAAATTGTCGCTGACATGAAAATCGTTGTTTCCGACGCTGAAGAAATCCTCCGTGCGACCGCCGGTGTGGCGGGAGAAAAGATGGTCGACCTGCGCGAACAAATTGCCGAGCGCCTGCACGACGCCAAGATGCGTCTCGCCGACGCC
>Ga0316604_10000439_pt1 | contig 52107 bp, 48 predicted proteins | sample OWC_soil_day20_C_FD_207650 | JGI IMG/M metagenome (GOLD analysis project Ga0316604, IMG submission 207650) | Wetland soil microbial communities from Old Woman Creek delta, Ohio, United States - OWC_soil_day20_CT | ecosystem: Environmental > Terrestrial > Soil > Wetlands | place: USA: Ohio...
TGCATAACGGCTTGATTTTTACCACAAAAGTAAATTCAAATCCGTTCGCATGAAAACCATTCATAACAAATTGAATATCAATTATTTCAAAGAACTACTATGATTTTTTAGTGGACACTAATGAGTTAATCTATTCAATGATAAACTCTAGTGAATGTAGAATTTTATGGCGTTTTATTAAGTATATTTATGTCAGCTACCTTAGCAACTTCAGTAAAAGATAAATATCTTAAAATCAGAGCTTAATACAACTTCACAATTACAACACTTAATCTATAACTATCATGACACGCGCAGCTTTTAAAATGTTTTTGAAATCAGGCTTCGAAGCCGAGTATGAAAAACGTCACGCAGCCATTTGGCCGGAATTGAAAAAACTCCTCAAGGATAGCGGAGTTTACGATTACTCCATCTTTTGGGATAAAGAGACCAATATTCTCTTTGCAGTTCAAAAGGTAAATGGCGACCAAGGTTCGCAGGATCTGGGCAGTACCGAGATTGTACAAAAATGGTGGGCTTACATGGCCGACATCATGGAAACCAATTCCGATAATTCGCCGGTTTCCATTCCTCTTCCCGAAATATTTTATATGGAATAGTGTATATTTGTCAGGTCGGCAATTAATGCCGGCCTGCATGTTCACCCAAACAGAATCGATGAAACAAAAACTTTTACTCCTTATGGCAATTGTCTCGCTTTCAAACCTCTCAATTGCACAACAATCCATTGCGTTAGCTGGCGATTGGTTTTTCAAAACAGATCGATCCAATACCGGAATATCCGAAAAATGGTTTGCCACCCCATTAGGACCGGAAACTATTCATCTGCCAGGAACCATGACTGAAAACGGGAAAGGAGATGATATCACGCTGAAAACCCAGTGGACGGGAAGCCTCTACGACAGCTCCTTCTATTTCAATCCGGTCATGGAGAAATACCGCAAACTAGGCAATCTGAAACTGCCATTCTTTCTCACGCCAAACAAACATTACGTGGGAGTGGCCTGGTATCAACGCGAAATTGACATTCCCGAAAAATGGAACGAGACACCACTCTTCCTCTTTCTGGAACGGACACATATCCAATCCATGGTATGGATCGACAATAAACTAATGGGCGATCAAATGTCGATGACGACACCTCATCTATACGATCTTTCGAGCCAAATTACTTCCGGCAAGCACCGTCTGACCATTCGTATCGACAACCGATTGAAAACCACCATCGACCCGGGGCAAAATTCACACAGCGTGACCGACCAGACTCAAGGCAACTGGAACGGCATTGTTGGCAAAATAGAATTGCAAGCAAGACCTCCTGTAATGATTGGCGATCTACAGGTTTTTCCCGATATTAAAAACAAACTGGCCCGGATCAGAATCTGTGTCATAAACTTAACAAATACTCCTCGTAAGGGACAAATCGAATTGTCGACTTCAAGTTTCAACACCACGAAACCTCAAATTCTTGATCCCCAAACAATCGATTTCCGTATCGACAGCGCACGGCAAACATTCGAAGCAAACATTCCGCTCAACGAAAAAATGCAGCTATGGAGTGAATTTTCCCCGACTCTTTATCATCTGAAAGCAGAATTATCTGCCGACAATTTTCGAGATATCAAAGAGAGTGATTTTGGTATGCGTGAGATCAAAATCAAAGGACGTTGGTTTTATGTCAACGGCATCCGTACCATGATTCGTGGAACAGTGGAAAACTGCGATTTTCCGCTCACCGGTTATGCTCCGATGGATCGGGCTTCATGGGAAGCAATCTTCCGTAAATGCAAATCATACGGACTAAATGCCATGAGGTTTCACTCCTACTGTCCGCCTGATGTTGCGTTTGAGGCAGCCGATCGTGTGGGGATCTACCTACAACCCGAAGGTCCGAGTTGGCCGAATCATAGCACCTCTCTCGGTCAAGGCAAACCCGTCGACTTCTATTTGATGGACGAAACCAAGCGCATGAGCCGTGAATATGGCAACCACGCATCGTTTGTAATGCTCGCTGCCGGCAACGAACCGCGTGGAAACTGGGTGGCATGGGTGAGCAAATTTGTGGATTACTGGAAAGCGGCCGACAACCGTCGTATCTACACTGGAGCTTCTGTCGGAGGCGGATGGGCATGGCAGCCCCACAACCAGTATCATGTAAAAGCAGGTGCAAGAGGTCTCGACTGGGATCGTTCCCGTCCGGAGACGCTCTCGGATTTCCGTCAAAAGATCGATACAGTAAAACAACCCCTCATTTCACACGAAACCGGGCAATGGTGTGCTTTTCCCGATTTCACCGAGATTCCGAAATATACCGGTGTCAAACGGCCTAAAAATTTCGAACTGTTTCAGGAAAATCTTGCCGATAACGATATGGCCGACATGAGCCGGAAATTTTTGATGGCATCGGGCAAATTGCAGTTGCTCTGCTACAAACACGATCTGGAAAAACTATACCGCACCCCCGACTATGCCGGATTTTTCATGTTGGGATTAAACGATTATTCGGGACAAGGCACAGCTCTGGTTGGTGTACTTAATGTATTTTGGCAAGAAAAGGGCTATGCCGATTCGCTTTCCTTCCGCCGGTTTTGTAATACCACAGTTCTGCTTGCCCGCATGGAAAAATTTGTATTCAACAACAACGAAACACTACGCGCTCAGGTCGAAATAGCACATTATGGAGCCGCCGATCTGACAGACGCTCGCGTCCGGTGGAGAATCGGTGATGCAACAGGAAACATTGTGAAAGAAGGAACATTCCCGCGACAAACCATTCTGGCCGGTAGCCGCCTGCCATTGGGTGAAATCGAAATGAATCTTGCATCAATCACAATCCCGTCCAAGCTAAACCTACAGGTGTCGGTTGACGGTACTTCGTATGCCAACGACTGGAATTTCTGGGTATACCCCACTCCACCGACAATTGACGCGCGTAACATCTTAATATGCCATGAACTGAACGACGAAGCGCAAAAGAGATTGACAAAAGGGGGTAAAGTGCTACTGCTTGCTGCCGGCAAGGTGGAATACGGCAAAGAGGTGATGCAATACTATCAGCCTATTTTCTGGAATACTTCGTGGTTCAAGATGCGACCGCCACATACCACCGGAGCTTATATCAATAACGCCCATCCAATCTTCAAAGACTTCATTACCGACGACTGGGCCGATTTGCAATGGTGGGAACTACTCAACAAAGAGCAAACCATGCAGCTGACCGACTTCCCGAAAAGGTTCCACCCGCTGGTACAACCCATCGACACCTGGTTTATCAACCGCAAATTAGGCATGCTCTTCGAAGCACAGGTAGGCAAAGGAAAAATTGTGGTATGCAGCATGGATCTCGACAACGATCTGGAGAATCGTCCGGTGGCTCGCCAGTTGCGATACTCTATTCTCAACTATATGCAGTCGAAGGAGTTTAGACCAATCTACAAGGTGGAGCTTCCAATCCTGCAGGATATCTTCCGCAAGACAGTCGAAAAGATAAAGACTTACAGCAAAGATGCACCGGACGAGTTGAAAAAAGAAACGAGATAAAAAAAATAAGGCCGTCATTTGCATGACGGCCTTATAAAACTAACACCTAATAGATACTTATATAAGCTTTGACAACGCATCTTTGATGCGTGTCATCGCCTTTTCGATATTTTCGTCGGAAGTTGCATAAGACATGCGGATGCAATTGGGAGCCCCGAAAGCATTGCCACCCACGCAAGCCACTTTGGCCTCGTTGAGCAGATACATTGCCAGGTCGGCAGCCGTTACAATTTTTTCGCCATTAAACGACTTGCCCAGATAGGCGCTACAGTCGGGAAAGATGTAGAAAGCACCCTTCGGATCGTTCACCTTGAAACCGGGAACTTCTTTCGCTAGCTTCACGATCAAATCGCGACGACGCTGGAAAGCAATGCGCATCGCTTCCACACAACTCTGGTCGCCTTTGTAAGCAGCCACAGCCGCTTTCTGCGCGATGGAGCAAGGACCCGAGGTATATTGTCCCTGCAATTTATTGATGGCGCTCACCACCCATTTCGGACCGGCAATCCAGCCCAGACGCCAGCCTGTCATGGCATAGCCCTTTGAAACACCGTTGACGATTACCACACGTTCGCGCACGTTGTCGAACTGTGCGATGCTCTGGTGTTCGCCAAGATAGTTGATATGTTCGTAAATTTCGTCGGAAATAATAACGATTTCGGGATATTTTGCCAGTACGTCGGCCAGACCTTTCAGCTCTTCTTTCGTATAAACGCTACCGGTCGGATTCGACGGCGAGCAGAGAATGATGGCTTTCGATTTCGGTGTAATAGCCGCTTCAAGTTGAGCAGGAGTGATTTTGAAATCCTGATCGATGCTTGCCTCAATCACTACGTTGACACCTTCGGCCAGTTTCACCATTTCCACGTAACTCACCCAGTAAGGAGCCGGAACGATCACTTCGTCGCCAGGACCCACCACACTCAGGATAACGTTACAAACCGACTGTTTGGCTCCGTTGGAGCAAAGAATCTGATCCGGTTTATAGGTTAAACCATTCTCTTTTTCAAGTTTTTCACTGATAGCCTGACGCAGGTCGAGGTATCCGGGTACGGGTGAATAGAATGAAAAATTATCATCCACCGCTTTTTTAGCAGCAGCTTTTATGTGGTCGGGAGTGTTGAAATCGGGTTCCCCGACACTCAGGTTAATCACATCGAAGCCTTGAGCTTTCAGTTCGGCGCTTTTTTGAGACATCGCCAACGTCTCAGATGGTGATAATGCGTTAAGACGCGCAGATAATTGGTTCATAAATTATATATAATAGGGATTCTCGAGCAAAACTGTCCGGCTTAGCATCCGACCCGGACAACTGATGTGGAAATTGGTTGACCAAAAACCACGCAAAGGTACTCATTTTTGCCAAAGTGATCAAACAAAAGGCGATTTTCCGTGTCTTTTTTTACGTCAAAAATGCACGGAAAATAGAACGGATTATCGCTTTACAACCATCCACATAGCAAAACAACCATCTCCCAGAGTAATACTTGTTCCTCTATTCCACTTCAAAATTTGCAAAAGGCTTGTCGGTCTTACTATCTTTGATTCCGTGAAAGACAATTTTCATTTTTTTCAAACTCACCTAAATAGTATTCTTATGATTAAGTTTCCCTTTCCACTCAACCGAAATAATATATTATTATTTCTAGCCCTCTGGCTCATGTTGGCTTTTCCGCTCGGATTATATACCTTACTAATCGGACCTTCGAAATGGTTAGCTGCAGCCGCATTTCAACACAGATGGTCGGAACATCTCTCTGAAAATCTTCAAAAAGGAGTTATTGTGCTTTGGTTTATAGTCTCGTTAACACTAGCCTTGCTGGTTACAAGGCTCTTTCTAAAAAAGAAAGGTACATATAGACCTATTGTATTTGGCTTCCTGCTTGCCCTATTCGGCGGATCGGTTTATCTATTTTCATTTCATCCCGAAATCTACATCAAATGGTCAGGAAGCTCGATGGTACAGGAAAACCAGAAAGCCAGTGGAGCTTTTGGTAACGAAATAGAGTTCACAATTGGGTCTTATCCTGATATCGATAAAATCGTGCAACTGAAAGACGAAGGGTACACAGCGATCATCACCCTGATGAGTGAACTGGTGGTTCCGGCCGAGCCGAAACTACTGCACGAGGAAAAGGAACATACGGCTAAAGTCGGTATACAGCTGATCCATATCCCAATGCTCCCTTGGGTATCGGGCAACGAAAAAGCAATGGAACGAATTCGTCAGCTGATAAAGACCGGACATGGAAAATATTATGTTCATTGTTATTTAGGACGCGATCGGGTAAACATTTTTCGCAAGATGGTCACCGACAACTCCACAAATATCCAACTAAGAGCCACCACTACCATCCGAAAAATTGAAGATCTACCCAGATTCGAACGCGGCAACTATTTTAAAATTGGAGAAAAGGTATACCTCACTCCCTTTCCGACAGACGAAGAGTTTATCGGATATATTGTGAATGGAAATTTCAAAGCCGTCATTTCACTTCTAGACGAAACAGATCCTGCCGACAAACCATGGACTGTACGGGAAAAGAAAATCTTACAAGCTTATAATGTCAGATACATTAACCTACCTTATAAAAACACAACCGACACGAAAACCCTGCAAAAGATTATTGATAGTATTTCTCATCTACCCAGTCCAATAATTATCCATGGGTTCAGATCGGACGACCCTACTATCAGCCGAATTAAGATTGCATTAGGAAAGACAAAACTATAAATTTAAGTGGTTTTCGGCTCTGATTTATCATCAAACCCTTTGCGATCCATTGAACCCCATTGTCTGTTACCTCTAAAAAATGAGATGTTTCCCCGAATAGCAAAATATACGTTCAGCGGATGATATATTAACGGTTCAAGAAATGGAATCAAAAACAACCTGCGAAGATGTTCAAACCGGTGATAACGATGGAATGTAAACTCATCAAACAACACCGCATAAAACGAAAACGATACCGAGAAAAGATAAACGAATGCAAGCAAAAATAAAAATACATGCAGATTAATGGCTGACACTATGATAAGATAGATCATAAAAATATAACCAAGTCCTTCAAGTAAAGGAGCCATCCATTCGAAGAAAAACCAGAACGGATACCCCAACATTCCCAGACGTCCATATCTGGGATTTAAAAATAGTTTGCGGTGAATCAACAACGTATCCATATTGCCTCGAGTCCAACGATTGCGTTGTCTTTGCAGACTTTTAAGGTTATCGGGCACCTCGGTCCAGCAAAGCGGATCGGGGACATATACTACCCGGTGTTTGATTCCCTGCTCGTACAAATAGCGTCTCATACGCACTATCAATTCCATATCTTCACCCACCGTATTTGAGTTATATCCGCCGCACTGCACCACCACCTCTTTGTCAAACATGCCAAGCGCACCCGACACGATAAGCAATCCATTGAGCTTACTCCAAGCCATCCGACCCATCAAAAAAGAACGTAAATATTCAATTATCTGAAAACGAGCCCAAAACTTGTCCGGCACATTCACCTGCATCACTTGTCCATTCTCGATTTTGCATGAATTCGCTACGCGTATCACTCCTCCGGTCGCCACGACTCTTTTAGTGGTATAGCTCAAAAATGGTTTGGCAAGCTTTAAAAGAGCATCGGGCACTATCACGGAATCCACATCTATGCCCACAAAATAGGGATTGCGAGAAACGTTGATCCCGGCATTCAAAGCATCCGCTTTGCCTCCATTTTTTTTATCCACAACCGTCAAAAATGAATAGGCTTTGTTTTTAGATTTATAAACTCCCCGTACGGGCTGTGTCGGAATAGTTGAATACAGTTCTTCCTCCACTTTTTCCAGAGAGAATTCTTTTATAATCTTTTCCAACGTATCGTCCCGGCTTCCATCATTAACTACCACAATTTCATAATTATTATAATGAATAGAGGACAGTCCTTTTATATTTTCTATAATGGTTTTGCTTTCATTGTATGCCGGTGCAATCACTGTAATACCCGGCGACAATGGAGATGACAACATTGCATTGAAATCCGCATGTCGATGACCTCTTTTATATTCCAAAAGCTCGACCAAGGAAATGACACCCAGCAAAAGATAGATTAGCATGATTAGCAAAGCTATTGCTAAAAAAAGATTATTAAAGATAATATCAATCATTACTCCAAATTTTAAGCGTGAATATTTGAAATCGTTTCATTAAAGCCCCGTTCACTCGGCATTGTATCCTGCAATTTTTTACGTAAAGCTGGTTCTATATGTTTGAGGATCTCCATTCGGACATTCGGTTTTGTTTCTATCCATATCGTTTTATAAAAATCAAGAGTTTCCTCCGTCTTATCAAGAGATAAAACATGCACCATATTTACCTGATTACGAATTGTTTCTTTCTGAAAATACTGCTTTACAGTCTCCATGGCTTGGTAGATCTTCAGATCACAAATAACTTTCAATGCATTACGCCGTACAATCGGATCCTCATGAGAGACAAGAGCTATAATCTTCTCTTCATCTCCTCTTTGCGAAAAAAGACGAATCATATTCAAAGCAAAAAGGACAACCGTTGTATTATCGGATCTCAGATAAGCATAAAAATCGGGAATAGGCACCGAACTTAGAACCATTGATTTATATAAAATAATTTGATGCCAGACCGGCAATGGATATTCAAGCACATTCAGAAAAGAGAACGCACTATCAGGAGATAGACTGATACACGCCACCTGGGCTACATTTCGAATATATACGTTAGTAACATACTGATACGGTTCAATGACATCTTCCGCACGAGTTACCAACATCCATTGTGCAGCATCTATGTACATTATTTTATTAAACCATCTCGAATATTTAATCTTTCGAATGATAAAGTCATCAAGATGCAACTCATAAAACAGACTTCGTAGCTGGTCAGCCTTAGAACCAATAATCTGTTTCCTCAAACCAACCATTTCCTTAACAAGAATTCGACGATTAAGAGACCTCAATTTCACCATCGCAGCATCTTTATCTCCATATAAATATTCTAACAAGACATCTTCCGTTTTTTCTCTCATACGAGAAAAATAAACATAGTTGTTAATAGAACGCCAACGTCGAAATAAAATAAAGAACGCTATAAATCCGATATTGAATACTGTCAGAATCATTGATGTATACAATAACGGAAAAAGAAATCCCAGCAAAAAATGTTTTCCAGTTTCTGTACTAAGAAAATTCATATAGAAATGGCCTATATCATGCATCCAATCAATCCACTGATAACCCTCCAACCACCAGGTATCCTGCAATAACCACTGTTTTACAAAAAGGGACAATAGTACCAGTAAAAACAGACTTGCAAGAAACAGCAATATAGCCTTATACCGACGTAACATAATCCATATAATTAAGCGTTAATAAAGAATTCTTACTCTCTTGTAACTTAAGTATTCTGCCTCTCAATGTCTCTGGATCGAAAGGCTTAAATACAAAATCATTTGCACCCAACCGAAATACAAAGTCAATAAGATGTTCGGATCGAAGACTACTTAATACCATAATAGATATTTTTGGAAAGTGTTTTCTGACATTATCTATAAATTCAAAACCGTTTATCTGCGGCAATAACACCTCGGTAATCAACACGTCCGGCATAAATTTTATCACATGAGCCATCAAATCGATCCCCGACCACGATAACCGGACTTCATCGCCCTCTTGTTCCAACTCGTTTTTCATCATTTTCAACTGCAAAGGATTTTCTCCGCAAATCAGTATTTTCATATCACTTATAATTTTATTGTTTTCACATCTAACTGCACATCTAACTATAAATGCAGAATCTAAAACTGGTATGATAAAATCAACTCGCCTGAAAAAACATTGCGATAACGGTTGGCCGTCCATTCGGTGTTGTTATACATAACCGCACCATTGACCACAAACCGAGAATAAATTTGCTTGCTATATTCTAGACGAACACCCGATGATTTCAAACGAGCCACCGCGACTGTGGATAATGCATTCGTTCGTTCATCCGGAGAAATGCCATAGTTGAGACGAACACCCCAGTAGTCATCGCGGGTAGCGGTATAGTAGCGAGCCTGCAGTAATGCTGTCACAGAGGTGTTACGTTCTAACTTAAAATAGGTTCGTCCCGACAGCCACCAATTACTCATGTATTTTCCCAGATAAGCTGTATACAACACCACATCGGAAGTTCTGTAGTTCAAATAACGCACCCCCAAAGATGCCTCAAAAGCAGAAGGCAATTTCTGATAAAATTCGCCACCAAAACGAAATCGTGGAAAGATTGATTGACTGGAATATCCGACATTAAGATATCCGTAGTTCCAGTTACTAATTTTCAGATAGGCATCCGCTTCTCCCTGCACGCCATCAATTCCAAAACGTTTCGCATAATTAAAGCGCCCTACTAACGTCCCTGCTGGTATTTTTCGACTGTATTGCAGATAAAGCATTCGCCACGGTTCTAGCACCCGATTCTGATAATAATCATAGGAATAGCTAATGCTAAGACGATTTTTACGTAATCGGTCACGCAATGATTTCTGCATTTTCAACGCTGCTTCATTTTGGGGATCTACCGCCAGAAGCAAATCCAATGTTTCGTTGGCCAATTCAGGTTTTTGTAAACCATTATACGCCTGCGCCTTTTTCAGTAAGAGTTGTTTGTTGGAATGAAAAAGCGATAACCCCTGCTCACACTCATTCAAACAAGCCGCATAATCAGCGCTCCAAAGAGAAAGATCCGTCTGAGCATCCCAAGCATCAAAATAATTTGGATTGGTATCCATCACCGCTTTAATATGAGGACGAGCAAGATCGTATTCCTTGTTCCACAAATATATTCTTGCCAGCAAAAGACGAGCATCCCAATAATCAGGATGATTTTTAACAACAGTCTGGCAAGCTCGAAGAGCCTCCTCTCGATTGCCACTATTTGCCGCCTGACGAGCTACCATCAGAAGAGAATCGGCATTGTTCCTCTGAGCACAGACATTTTGTAATGAAGGAAGAGCTCCCATATACAGGCTCACAAAGACACATGTTTTTAATATTTTTTTTATTGAATTATTCATATAAAATAATTTATCATACAATAGACACAACTCACAAATCAGTAATTTAAAGAATATTATATGCTATAAAAAAGAATAATATTTTTCATTCACGCAACAAATATAGTACAACAAATAACTATATTTGCATCCTATTATATATTTTTTATGAATATAACACAATGTCATACCGTTAAAGATGCTCTTTTGTTTTGCATCGAGCAAGAGCAATTAAGCTTTGAAAGCTACAGAACTCAATCTCAAGCAACAATTAATGTTATCAAAAAAAGCATGTGGGATCAACTTGCCAATGATGAGTTAAGACATCGAACTTTACTGACTTCATTACTGGATCAGACCAACTTTATATCCCAGAAATACGTGGCGAGTATTGCATCCACCCCTATAGAGTTCATCGAAATTGACTCAACCTCTTCCTCCAGAAGTATCATCCAAAATGCAATCAACTCTGAAATTGAAGCACACAACGAATATCTGGATATTGCACAACATGCACCTTCAGAAGAAATTCGTCAACTATTCTTGGTTTTATCACAGGAAGAGATGAATCACAAAAGAACGTTGGAGATAGAATTAGAGCATATTTAATCCGGAGTGCATTTGGAAATAAATATATCCATGTGTACCTCAAATATGCATAATTACACATTTTTGACAGGATAAACACGCCATGTTTACAAAAAAATACCTGTCTCATCAAAGAACGCTTCGAACTGCTCAAAGTGGTTGATCGCTACGACATTTGCGATGCCGAAACAGGCAATCTTGTAGCATACGCCAAAGAGATGATCCCCACATGGAAAAAGATGCTACGCCTGCTGATAGACAAAGAGATGATGTCGACCACCATCGAAATAAAGGATGCCGCCACCGAAGAGACCCACTATACCCTGCACCGCCCCTTCACCTTTTTCCGCAAACGTGTAGAGGTAAAAGACAGGCAGGGCAACCCGCTCGGATTCTTCAAAAGCCGGATACTCACGTTGGGCGGAGCCTTCGATGTATATGCTGACGAGAATACGAAAATTGCGGAAGTAAAAGGTAGCTGGACCGGATGGAACTTTATATTCAGAGATATTCAGGGCAACGAAATAGGCCTCGTTACCAAGAAGTGGGCCGGTATCGGGAAAGAACTCTTCACCACCTCCGATAATTATATGGTAAATATCTCCGACCAATTTCCGCACAATCCGGAAATGATGGCGCTGCTCATTATTGCCGGACTGGCTATCGATGTGGTGTACAAAGAGAAAAAATAACGCGTTACAATCTCACAAATTGTTTATTTTTGCAAACAAATTTCCGAACGAACATTATGCTGAATCTCTATCGCGCATCGGCCGGATCGGGCAAAACCTACCGCCTTACGCAGGATTACATCCGTCTGCTTTTTGCCGACCGGCAGCCTTACGCGCACCGCCGTCAACTGGCCGTGACCTTTACCAACAAGGCCACCGAAGAGATGAAGCTCCGCATCATTACCGAGCTCGACCGGTTAGCACGTGGCGATGAGTCGGGCTACCGCGAAGAGTTGATGCGACATTTCGGTCTGTCTGCCGAAAAGGTGAATGCCCGCGCGCATCACCTGCTCAAAGAGATTTTGCACGACTACTCTTCTTTCTCCATCAACACCATCGACCGCTTTTTCCAGCAGGTATTGCGCAGCTTTACCCGCGAAATCGGTCTGCACGGCGGCTACAACATTGAGATAGATACAGACGAACCGCTGACAACAGCTATCGACGGACTGCTCTTTTCGCTCGACCAGAAAGAGAACCGACTGTTGCTCGAGTGGCTGATGCAGTTTGCCCGCGAACGCATCGAAAATGGCAAGGGGTGGGATATCCGTTTCGCTATCCGCTCGCTGGCCGGAGAGATTTTTAAAGAGCGTTACAAAAAGAAATTGCCGCTGGTGCGCGAAAAATTGCACAACCGCGACTTCCTCAACGGATACCGGCAAAAACTCCATGCCATTACCTCCCGTTTCGAGAAAGAGATGAAACAGACCGGCGAAGAGGCGCTCGCGCTAATGGCACGTCACAACCTGACCCCGGGCGACTTCAAAGGTGGCAGTCGCTCTGCATTGTTTACCTTTGAGAAACTGGCTGCGGGCGAAGTAAAAGAGCCATCGAATACCTTTCTGGCTTTGGCGGGCAATCCCGATAACTGGTGTACAAAAACGGCTCCGGCGAAAGCACAGATCGAAGCGGCATACCACGACGGACTGAACAACCTGGTAGAGAAAACCGCTACCCTGTTCGGTGAAGCTTTTATCGAATACAAGACTGCTGACACCATCGGCCAACACCTTTATGCGCTGGGCATCCTCTCCGATATCGACAGCCGCATCCGACTCGACTCGGAAGAGAACAACCGCCTGCTATTGAGCGACACCACCGAACTGCTCAACCAGATTGTGGATGGCAGCGATACGCCGTTCATCTTCGAGAAAACTGGAGTACACATTCACCATCTGATGATGGACGAGTTTCAGGATACCTCGGCCATGCAATGGCAAAATTTCAAGCCGTTGATGGATAACAGTCTGGCCTCGGGCAACGAGAATCTGATTGTGGGCGACGTAAAGCAGAGCATCTACCGCTGGCGCAACTCCGACTGGCGCCTGCTCGACCGGCAGCTTTTCGACGACTTCGCTAACGGACAGATTCACGAGGAGTACCTCAACGACAACTGGCGGAGTTGCCGCAACGTGATCGATTTCAACAATCTCTTTTTCGACCGCGCCTCGCTGTTTATGCAGCAACTCTTCAACGACGACCTGCCCGAACACTACCAGGGAGATCTCGACCATCGCCTGCTCGATGCTTACAAAGGTTTGTTCCAGCACTACTCGCCCAAAGCGGGTGAGGGTCACGTGGCGGTACGCTTTGTGGATAACGAAGAGAAACAGTGGAAAGAGAATGCGTTGGCCCAACTGCCCGCTATTATCGAACAGTGGCAGGACAAAGGCTTCGCGCTACGCGACATGGCGGTGCTGGTGCGCCGCAACAGCGAGGCCACCGAGGTAGTGGAATACCTGCTACAATACAAAAACAGCGAACTGGCCCGCGACGGCTACCGCTACGACGTGATCTCCAACGAAGCGCTGGTCATCGGCAACTCGCTGGCGGTGCGTTTCGTTATCGAAGCTCTCCGTTACATTCTGCGTCCCGACGACAAACTGTTGCAAACTCTCGTGCCCTATCTCTATTTCGTGCTGCATCAGGGAAAAGCACCGCACGAAGCGCTTGCTGCCTGTTTTGATGACCCAAACAGAGAGAATACGCAAGTCGTTCGTGACGAATTGACGCGACTTATCAACGAAGGCACCAACCGCTCCATTTTCGAACTGAGCGAAGAGTTGATCTACCTGTTCGGATTGAAAAACAGCGATGGGGAGGATGTCTACCTGCAGGCGTTTCAGGATATGGTGCATCAATACTCTATCAGGGAGTCGGCGGGCATTGCTTCGTTCCTCGAATGGTGGGAAGAAAAGGGTGCACAAAAGACCATCGCCTCGCCCGAAGCGCAGGATGCCATCCGCGTGATTACCGTACACAAGTCGAAAGGGTTGGGTTTTGAAGCGGTGGTAATGCCCTTTGCCGAGTGGTCGCTCGACAACAACAACCGCGACATCATCTGGTGCGAACCGACGGTGGCTCCCTTCAGCGAACTGGAACTGACTCCGGTACAATACTCTTCGTCGCTGGCCAAAACCATTTTCGCCGCCGATTATTTCGAAGAACGCATGGCCTCGTTTATCGACAATCTGAACGTGGCCTATGTAGCCTTCACCCGCGCCAAACAGGAGCTTATCCTGCTCGCGCCACAACCCAAACCGAATGCCAAAGGCGAAATCAAGGTGAGTTCGCTTGCTACCCTGCTCCACCGCTGCATCACCGACGAGTTGCCCTCCAAAAATATCCCGGCAGATGCGAAAGAGACTTCCCGCTCGTTTTCCCCGTTCTGGAACGATGAATCGCTGACATTGAACATGGGAAATACCGCACAACAATCAACAAAAGAGCGGAAAGATTTGCAGGTGCGCTACCCTTACGCACAAGCCATCGCTCCCATCAGCCCCATTTCCGTAAAGTACAAGGGAACGGATTATTTAGACAAAGAGGCCTCATCGCGAACATTATCCATTAACTATGGATTACTGATGCACGAAGTACTACACAACATCCGCCACGAAGGCGACGAGCAACGTGCCATTGCCGATATGGAACGGACGGGACGCATCACGGCCAGCGAAAAGGAGGAGATTACCGCCATGTTCGACCGGTTTTGGAAAATAGAGGGTATCCGCCCGTTCTTTACCCCCGGCCTGCGCATCCTGAACGAAACGTCCATCTTTACACCCGACGGCAAGACCTACGTACCCGACCGGGTAGTTCTTTCCGACGGACATGCCACCATCATCGACTACAAGTTCGGACACGAACAACCCCGCTACCGCAAGCAGGTGCTTAACTACAAAGAACTGGTGGAGAAAATGGGCTATCCTGCCACAGCCTATCTTTGCTATGTAGAGCAGAACAAATTGGAGAAGGTGGAATAATCGGATTGAACGCAAATTGACGCCAATAATTTGCAGCGATTTGTTTGATTTGCGTTATTCGCGTGCTGCGCATCAGTGCCGGCGACACGACAGGCCACCAGACGGATCGGTTATTGTGTGCCGTAAGTACAAAAGAGCACGTTACCAATTTCTATCAAATCTCAAAAAAAATACCTACCTTTGACCGAGAATCGTTGTTTTTAGAAACAATTACATTTCAATCGTTTACACGACTCACTCGCGCAAAAGAGAAGCTCTTGCCCTGTGGTCCCGGAAATAAATCCCGCCTTGTATGACAACAACCGAGCAGCAATTTGACTCCGTTATCAAAACCTGTCGCGATATTTTTGCCAAGAAGCTGACCGACTACGGCACTTCGTGGCGCATCATGCGACCCTCTTCGGTTACCGACCAAATATTTATCAAAGCCAACCGCATCCGCAGCCTCGAAACCAAGAAGGAGGCAATGGTGGACGAAGGAACGCGTGGTGAATGGATTGCCATCGTCAACTACGGTGTCATCGGATTGATTCAGCTGGCACTGGGTTATGCCGACCAGCCCGACCTTGCACCGGAAGAGGCTTTGGCCCTTTACGACAAATATATTCAGCAGACCAAAACGCTGATGTTGGCCAAAAACCACGATTACGGCGAAGCATGGCGCCTGATGCGGGTCAGCTCGTACACCGACATCATTCTGCAAAAGCTCAACCGCACCAAGCAGATCGAGTCGAACAACGGTGAAACATTGATCTCCGAAGGCATCGATGCCAACTATTCCGACATGGTAAACTATGCTATCTTTGCGTTGATTAAAATAGATAACCCAATTTGAAAATTTGGGGATGTGAAGATTTGAGAATTAAATACTCTCAACCATTTCCAATTCAATTTCCACATCCTCAAATCCTCAAATCCTCAAATTAAGATTGTGACCGCTTTTCAAAAAAATACACTTCGGATACTACGCTGGCTCTTCGGCGCGGTGTTTGTCTTTTCGGGCTTTGTCAAAGCTATCGACCCGCTGGGTGGCTCCTACAAATTTCAGGATTACTTCGCTGCCATGGGTCTCGAAAGCCTCAGCGCGTTTGCTCTTGTGTTGTCCGTTCTGCTCTCTGCGGTAGAAATGGTAATCGGGCTAAACCTCATTACCGGTATCCGACTGAAAGAGACTTCGTGGGTTGCCCTACTCTTTATGCTCTTCATGACGGGACTCACGGCATGGATCTACAAAGCCAATCCGGTGCACGACTGCGGCTGCTTTGGCGATGCGTTGGTCATCAGCAACAAAGCTACTTTCTACAAAAATATCGTGCTGCTGGCAATGATTATTGGCATCCTTATGTTGCGCAAACATCACACGACCACTCTCCGGCCGCTGTCGGAATGGATATTGGTAGCCTTTTCGTTCTTCAGCGTGATGACTTTGTCGCACTTCAACTACCACTATCTGCCAATGGTCGATTTCCGCCCCTACAAGATCGGAGCCAACATCCCTGAAGGAATGAAAATTCCCGAAGACAAGCCACGTGACGAATATACCACCACATTTATTTACGAGAAGAACGGGGTAAAGAAAGAGTTTACACTCAACAACTATCCGGCTAACGACAGCACCTGGAAGTTCGTTGATCAGAAGACTGTTTTAGTCAAAGAAGGATACAAACCACCCATCCACGACTTTTCGATTCAGAGCACGACAAATGGCGAAATTACCGACATTGTGCTGGGCAACAAAGGTTATTCGTTTCTACTGGTAGCGTATGACCTGAACAAAGCAGCAACCGACCGGTTCGACCGGATCAACGCCATTGCCGACTATGCAAAGAAAAACAACTATCCGTTCTATTGCCTGACCGGTTCGGCCGGCAGCGACGTGGACGATTTCATAAAAAAGACAGGACTAAAAGCTGAGGTTTGCAATGCCGACCCCATTATGCTGAAAACAACGATTCGTTCCAATCCGGGACTGATTCTGTTGCACAACGGCACAGTCGTCAATCACTGGCCAAACAGTTGGTTGCCATCGTTCGACAAACCATTGAACAGTGATCCGAAGAACGAAATGCCGTCTATTCCATCGTGGCTGCTGATTGTGGCTGTGGCAATCGCATATTCCGCCGCATTTATCGTCTTGCGGCAAATCCTGATCAAACGATTTCAAAAATAAGAGAGATTTTTAATTTCCATCCATCAAATAAATACATTTAGAAATGAGAAAGAACATTGTAGCAGGTAACTGGAAAATGAACAAAACCCTGCAAGAAGGCGTGGCTTTGGCCAAAGAATTGAACGAAGTTTTAGCATCCAAAACTCCTAACTGCGACGTAGTAATCGGCACTCCGTTTATCCACCTCGCAACTGTTGCCGCAACCGTCGACACAAAGAAAATCGGCGTTGCTGCTCAAAACTGTGCTAACAAAGAATCGGGTGCTTATACCGGTGAAGTAAGTGCTGCTATGGTAAAATCTACCGGTGCTGAATACGTAATCCTCGGTCACTCAGAACGTCGCGAATACTACAACGAAACCAGCGCTATCCTGAACGACAAAGTTGCTTTGGCTTTGGCTAACGGTCTGACTCCGATCTACTGCTGCGGCGAAGCACTCGACATTCGTAACGCCGACAAACAAAACGAATTCGTAAAAAATCAGTTGGAAGAAACTATCTTCAACCTCAGCGCTGAAGACTTCAAGAAACTGGTTATCGCTTACGAACCCATCTGGGCTATCGGCACCGGCGTAACAGCTTCTACAGCACAGGCTCAGGATATGCTGAAATTTATCCGTAGCATCATCGCCGAAAAATTCGGTCAGGAAATTGCAAACAACACCTCTATCCTTTACGGTGGTAGCTGCAACGCTAAAAACGCTCCCGAACTGTTTGCTCAACCCGACATCGACGGTGGCCTGATCGGAGGTGCTTCGTTGAAAGCTGCCGATTTCGTTGCAATTATCGACGCATTCTAAAGCCTCTCCCCTTACCCCTCTCCTCAAGAGAGGGGTAATCTGCTCTATCAATAGTGAAAATTTCACTAACAACAATCTTAAGAATTTTAATTATAAATCTGTATAACAATCTCATGCAGACTTATTTCCCCTCTTGAAGATTTAGATGCAGACATACTAATCGTCTGTAGGGGGATAGGGGGAGGCTTCTATTATGGAAAACGAACTTGCTAAACAGGTGAATATCGGCAAAGTAGTCGCTGCCAAACTCCAAGAAGTGGGCATCTCTACGCCGGAAGAGCTCCGGGCACTCGGCAGCAAACAGGCATTCCTCCGTTTGCAGACGGTAGACAGCGGGGCCTGCCTGCACGAACTGATGGCGCTCGAAGGTGCCATTCAGGGCATCCGCAAATACAATCTACCGGAAGAGGTCAAAGCCGACCTGAAACGTTTCCATCAATTGTCTCAAAAGAATTTATCGGAATAAGATTTGTCTACATATACTCTTTGAGTATCATTTCTAACCCCTCCGCTTCGCTCGTCCCCTTTATCAAAAGGGGACACCTCTAAAGCCGAAGTTTTCTGCTAATTGTTATATTTTCAATGCAAGCAGATTTGTCTCCCCTTTTGATAAAGGGGAGTACCCGACAGGGGGTAGGGTTAGATAAAGTCTTGGTTCGCTTTTTAATAACTCGAATAAGCATTTATCCGTGAATCAGTTAGAAGAACTTCTCTCGCATCTCAATGAAAGTCAGCAGCAGGCGGTCACCTACAACGAAGGACCGTCGTTAGTTATCGCCGGTGCCGGCTCGGGCAAAACCCGTGTGTTGACTTACAAAATAGCATACCTGCTGTTGAGCGGTCTGCACCCCTCGTCTATCCTTGCGCTCACCTTTACCAACAAAGCGGCCCGCGAAATGAAAGAGCGTATCGGTTCGCTGGTGGGTCGTGACAAGGCAAAATGGCTCTGGATGGGCACATTCCACTCCATCTTTTCACGCATGTTGCGTGCCGAAGCCGAAAAACTGGGCTTTACGTCGGGGTTTACTATCTACGACACGGCCGACTCCAAGAGCCTGCTCAAAACCATTATCAAGGAACTGCAACTCGACGAGAAGCTTTATAAACCTGCCTCCATTCTCGGCCGTATTTCGTTTGCAAAAAATAACCTGCTGACGGCCGATAAATACCAAAGCAACGGCGATTTGTACAAAGCCGACAGTGCCGCACGCATTCCGCGCACCGGCGATATTTACGCGCTGTATGCTTCTCGCTGCCGTCAGGCCAACGCCATGGACTTCGACGATTTGTTGCTTTATACCAACATCCTTTTCCGCGACTATCCCGACGTACTAAACAATTACCGGCAACGTTTTTCATTCATTCTGGTGGATGAGTACCAAGATACGAACTTTGCGCAGCATCTTATCGTAAAGCGCCTTGCTGAAAAGCATCAACGCATCTCGGTGGTGGGTGACGATGCCCAGAGCATCTATTCGTTCCGTGGAGCAAATATCGACAACATTCTGAAATTCAAAAACCACTTCCCGGAAAGTAAACTGTTCAAGCTGGAGCAGAATTACCGTTCTACCCAAAACATCGTAGCGGCAGCCAACAGCCTGATTCAGAAAAACAAAGCACAAATTCAGAAGAACGTATTCTCTGAGAATGCCAAAGGGCAACGCATTCAGGTGTTCAGTGCCATGACCGATACCGAAGAGGGCTTTAATATTGCCAACAAGGTTTCGGAAATTCACCTGACGCAGCACCACCCGTTTAGCGATTTTGCCATTCTCTACCGCACCAATGCCCAGTCGCGTATCTTTGAGGAATCCCTACGCAAGCGCAATATTCCCTATAAAATTTATGGCGGGCTGTCATTCTATCAACGTAAAGAGATTAAAGATGTGCTGGCCTATTTCCGGTTGGTCATCAACCCGTACGACGAGGAGGCGCTGAAACGTGTCATCAACTATCCGGCACGCGGTATCGGCGATACAACCGTCGGCAAAATTTCCGATTGCGCGCATCTGCATCATGTCTCCATGTGGGAAGTGCTGAGCGATCCGTTGCAATTCAATCTGGCAGTCAATGCCGGAACAGCCGGTAAACTTTCGAAATTCCGTGACCTGATCTTCTCGTTCATCGAAAAATCGCCGCAATTGGATGCTTACGAGATGGCGCAGGAGGTGGTCAAAGGAGCGGGCATCATGGCCGACGTCAGTGTCGACACCTCACCCGAGAACCTTAGCAAGCAGGAGAACCTGCACGAATTGGTAAACGGTATGCACGAATTCTGCGAACAGCGGGTTAACGATGGCGAAACCGAGATCGGATTAGTTTCGTTTATGTCGGAAGTATCGTTACTTACCGATCAGGATAGCACGAACGACGAAGATGCCGAAAAGCTCACCATGATGACCATCCACTCCGCCAAAGGACTCGAATTCCGCAATGTATTTATTGTGGGAATGGAAGAGGGGTTGTTTCCGTCGGGGTATGTTGACAGCGAAAGCGAAGTGGAAGAGGAGCGCCGCCTGTTCTATGTGGGCATTACCCGCGCCGAAGAGCAGTGCTTTATCAGTTACGCCAAAAGCCGCTTCCGCAACGGCCAGCTCAATTTTCAGAATCCGAGTCGCTTTTTGGGCGATATAGATCAGCAATACCTCGACCTTCCTATCGATTACAAGGCGATGTATGGCAGAGGGCAGGAGCGCAGCATCGATCAGGAACGTGAGATATTCAGCTCGCCGAAGGCTTACAGTCGTCCGCAAACCGCATCTTCCGGTGTAGGTTCGCACGAAACCAACAAGTGGAAAAAAGTAAGCAATTCGACTGGAGGATCAACAACTCAATCCGTTCAATCGGCAGGTGGAATAGCCGTTGGGAACACGGTGAAGCACGATAAATTCGGAATCGGCAAGGTAATCAGTATCGAAGATATGGAAGGCAACGGCAAAGCAACCGTCGACTTCGGAACCAACGGCACACGGGCACTGTTGCTGAAATATGCAAAATTGGAAGTAATACGGTAAAAGTAAATAGTAGTCGGTAGTCAGTAGCACAACTGCAATAAAAAAGGTACAAGGAAAACGATTCGTCGTTCTCCTTGTACCTTTTACCTTATCCCTTTCACCTCACTTACGAGTGGAATACCAACATCGGGGTGTCGGTATGAAAAATCATTTTGTGCGCTACACTAGGATTGAAAAGGTGGGTAAACAGACTCCGTTTCCGCGAATTCAACGAAATCAGGCCGATTCCTTTTTCCTCAACAACAGCCTGTAATTCAGACAACAGGTTATCATCTTTAATCGACAGGAACTCAAAATCGAGACCCGGATAGTTCTTTGTAAAATAATCGGTAATTCCTTTCAGCTGTTCTTGATTGAAGTTCTTTTCCTTGTGAGACTGTATATGAGTCAGGAACATTTTTATTTTGAAAGGTTTCAAGAACTGCATCATTTTATCGAAAGCCAGCAGATCTTTCTGATCGAAACCACTGGCAAAAGCCACGTTGTACACGCCATCGCCATCAAATAAAGAGACATTTTCGGGGACAGCCAAAACCGGCACCCGGCAACGATCAATGATTTCAGCCGTAACACTGCCAATCAGATCGGCCTCTTTCTGGTTCTTGCCTCGGGTTCCCATCACTACTAACGCAGGTTCACGCTCTTTGGCATACGAAAGTATTGCATCCTCCGGAACACCTTCCTTCAACTCGCAGGTAAACGACACCGAAGGCAATTCGTTTTTCTGCATTTTGCGCTTCAGCAGGTTCGTCAGGTTTTCAAGATCCCCTTCCGCTTTCTTTATTATCTGTTTAACAGCCTCATTTTCATAGATATCATACGAAAGAGTTTCCGTCAGTTGTGCTATCGAAAAAACAGGACTGTAGTAAGCATGCAAAATCACGATTTTTGCATGCAACAGTTTTGCCATACGAAAACCAAATTCGCACGCACGAATCGAATAATCGGAAAAATCAACCGGTATCATCACTACCGGAACCTGCGGTTTATTCAATATATCCATACCGCTTCTATGCGCGGTTTCCATCTCCTCGATCACCTGCAGTGCATGTGCCAGATCTTTTTCATTGATCCGAACCCTTACACCGGCAGCCACCTGAGAATGATCTTCACTCACCCTGTGCAAATGAGCTTCAACCCCAACTCTTTCGAGCAAGGTTTTCAACATTTGTGCGCGTTCATAGGTATGAATGGCAACTGTCACATAATTCGTTTCCATAACACTATTTTACAAAATTATTGCTTACCTCGATATTGCAAATATAAGACAAAAAATGAGATTATGCTAACCGAGCAAACTAATAATTTCTAATCTTTTTACTATCAAGACTTGACAAAACCAAAAATTATTCTCAATTTTGGCAATAATTTCACACTTTAACCGACCGGGAAACCATGAGTGAGTTTAAACAACGAGATGATAACGAAAATAAAGAGAAAGATATTGTGTTTTCCAAGGCAATTAAAGCAGGTAAACGCATTTACTATATAGACGTTAAGCGAAGCCGCAATGAAGATTATTATATTGCCATAACAGAGAGCAAAAAACGTGTTTCAGGCTTCGACAATTCTCAGGTTATCTCGTTCGAAAAGCATAAAATATTTCTTTACAAAGAAGATTTCAGGAAATTCATGTCCGGTTTGCAGGAAGTTCTAGGCTTTGTCGACGAAAAAAACCGGCAACAAACTGATTCTGCCAACGACTTTTCTGAAGACGCCAGCGACAAATAATCATTCCGACACGCGGTTTATAGTATCAACAACATTTGCAAATCAATCAATTTCAAAGTCCAAGACTGAGAACAACATTAACCGCAGTCCTTTACTACAATTTGTTGATTTGCCGGCAACTGCATATTAACAAATGAAAAGTTTTGCAAGCGATAACTATTCGGGCATTCATCCCGATATTCTCCAAGCGATAACGGAGGCCAATCAGGCTCATGTCTCTTCTTACGGTAACGACCCCTATACGGCCAAAGCCGAACAACTCTTCAAACATCTTTTCGGACAAGAAACCGAGGTGCTTTTTGTATTTAACGGCACGGGAGCCAACATCACGGCTCTTCAATGCGCTACCCAATCGTTTCATTCCATTCTTTGTTCAAAAACGGCACATATCAATGTGGATGAATGCGGAGCATTGATGAAAGCAACCGGTTGCCAGTTGCATACCGTCGACACTCCGGACGGCAAGTTGACTCCGGATCTCCTGACTCCTTTTCTTTGCGATATCGGCAATATTCACCACACTCAACCCCGGGTTATTTCCATTACCCAATGTACCGAAGTAGGCACTGTCTACTCGTTGGAAGAATTGACCCGGCTCTGCAATTTCGCCCACCAAAACGGATTGTATGTCCATCTTGACGGAGCACGCATTGCCAACGCTCTGGTAACACTCGATTGTAATGCCAAAGCTGCCACCGTCGACTGCGGAATAGACATTATGAGTTTCGGAGGCACCAAAAACGGACTGATGATTGGTGAAGCTGTCCTGATTTTTAACGAGAATATTGCTGCCAACGCTCAGTTCGTACGCAAACAACTGGGTCAGCTATTTTCCAAAATGCGGTTTATTTCGGCTCAGTTCGTTGCTTTGCTCGAAAACGATCTGTGGCTCCGGATGGCGCGCCACTCCAACTCCATGGCTCAACTACTGGCACGCGAGGTAAGCACCATTCCTCATGTCAAAATAACACAAAAGGTCGATGCCAACGGAGTGTTCGCACTCATTCCTCCGGCTATCGTTGAGCCGCTGCAAAAAGAATTTCCTTTTTACTTATGGGACGAACAAACGTGCGAAGCGCGATGGATGTGCTCGTTCGATACAACTGAAGAAGAAATCCGTATCTTTGCGAAACGCATCAAAGAACTCTGTGCCGGCATAAAGGCTTGAAGCTCGTCTGTCAAATAGTGGTATCATACTCATTTTAGACAGATTGCATTATTAATTATTAATTATTAATTCGCTTTGTTTTTCTCATCAATCATAGGGCAAGAACCCATCAAAAAGCGACTTATCGCGACAGTGGATGAACAGCGCATCCCCCACGCCTTGTTGTTGTGTGGCGGCGAAGGCATTGGCAAACTGCCACTGGCAATTGCTTTTGCGCAATATGTCTGCTGCGAACACCGCACCCCAACCGATTCGTGTGGCGTATGCCCTTCGTGTGTCAAATTTGCCAAGCTGGCTCACCCTGATCTCCATTTTGTATTTCCCATTATCAAACCGGAAGGAAAACAATCGGTCGTCTGCGACGATTTTATTCCCGAATTCCGGAGTTTCGTACTGGAACATCCCTATGGAACCGTCAACGAATGGATCAACGGCATCGGTTCCGGCAAGCAGGGAATGATTTACGAAGCCGAAAGCGGGGAAATATTGCGTAAGCTGAGTTTGAAGACATACGAATCAGAATACAAAGTGATGATTATCTGGCAACCGGAGAAGATGAATGTCACCTGTTCCAACAAACTGCTGAAAATATTGGAAGAACCGCCAGAAAAGACACTGTTTCTGCTGGTATCCGAAACGCCAGACATGTTGCTGGCTACCATCCAGTCGCGGACACAACGGATCAACATACCACAAATTGAACGCACGGCACTCGAAGAGGCTTTACACACAAATTTCTCACTCACTCCCGAATCGGCTGCCAACGTAGCACGCATTGCAAACGGCAACTACCGGAAAGCAGAAGAGATGATAGAATCGAGCGACGAGAACCAGTTCAATTTCGAACAGTTTGTCTTCCTGATGCGCACAGCCTATGCCCGCAAAGTAAAAGAGATGAAACAGTGGTCGGAAATGATGGCCAAAATCGGACGAGAAAGACAAAAGAGCTTTTTCGTATATGCCCAGAAAATGGTACGCGAAAATTTCATGTTCAACCTACACGAAGAAGATCTCAATTACCTGAACAACAATGAAGAAAACTTCTCGCAACGGTTTGCCCCTTTTATCAACGAACACAACGTCGAAGCCATCATGACCGATCTGGCATTAGCCGAACGACACATCGAAGGCAACGTACAAGCAAAGATGGTCTTTTTCGATTTATCATTAAAGTTCATCGTATCATTGATAAAAAAATAGTAACTTTGCGTTTTTAATCAGGCGATTAAATCACTTAAGGAACTAGAAATTACAGGAAACCCAGGAGGCAAATGTAAAATCGGCACAAATCAACGACCGACGATACAACATCTGACTTCCTTCACTTCTACAATTCCGGCTACAAACTTCAGACTACTACAAAATGGACTTTACTTTAGATAACGGTGGTTGCAAAATGAATAAAAAGGGATGCTGCCACAATTCAGAAAAAAAACTCAGCGTCTTCGACTGGCTCTGTGACCTTCCTGAGACCCAGGATGATTGCGACTTCGTGGAAGTGCAATTCAAAAATACACGCAAGGGATATTTTCTCAACAGTACCAACCTCAAGCTTGAAAAAGGCGATGTGGTTGCCGTTGAATCTTCACCCGGACACGATATTGGCGAGGTAACTCTCATCGGCCGTCTGGTACAGTTGCAAATGCGCAAAAACGGCGTTAACCCTCAAAAAGCCGAGGTGCGCCGAATCTACCGCAAAGCGCGTCCGGTGGATCTGGAAAAATACGAAGAGGCGAAAGCCAAAGAGCATCCTACCATGATTCAGGCTCGTAAAATTGCCGAGAATCTTCATCTCAACATGAAAATCGGGGATGTGGAATATCAGGGCGACGGCAACAAAGCCATCTTTTACTACATAGCCGACGAACGAGTCGACTTCCGCCAACTCATCAAAGTACTGGCCGAACAATTCGGCATCCGTATCGAGATGCGACAAATCGGAGCCAGACAGGAAGCAGGACGCATTGGAGGTATCGGCCCCTGCGGTCGTGAATTATGCTGTTCGGGCTGGATGAGCAGTTTTGTCTCCGTCTCTACCAGCGCAGCCCGCTATCAGGATCTGTCCACCAACCCTCAAAAACTGGCCGGACAGTGTGCCAAGCTGAAATGTTGTGTCAACTATGAAATGGATGTCTATGTGGATGCCCAAAAGGATTTCCCTTCGAAAGAGATTCCACTTGAAACCACCACCGGCACTTTCTATCATTTCAAAACGGATGTGTTCAAACGCCAGATGGCTTTCTCTTCCGCTCCCGGGATACCGGCCAATCTGGTCATCCTCTCCGTCGACAGGGTGAAAGAGATTATTGCCATCAACCGCAAGGGAGGCAAGGTCGATTCGTTGGAAGAAAAGCAACTATCCGACAAACCGGTGCAGAACATCGACTTCCAGAATGTGGTGGGACAAGACAGCCTTACCCGTTTCGATCAGAGCAAGAGCAAACATAAAAAAAGAAGAAACAAATCGAGATCCAACAAAGACAATGGTCAGAAAAATCGTCCTCAGGATTCAGGAAAAGAGAATTAAGAATCTGCTGATTGCGGCACTATTACTGCTAATAGCCGCTTGTTCTAACAACTCGGTCTACAGCAATTATCAATCCATCGCCGAAACAGGATGGAATAAGGATAGCGTGGCTCGTTTTACTATTGATATCGCCGAAACCGAAACCGAAACCCCGTGCAACGTGTTGGTCAATATCCGGCACAACAGCACCTACCCTTATCAGAATTTTTGGATGTTTATCGCCACCACTTCGCCCGACGGCAAAACAAAGCAGGATACTATCGAATGTTATCTGGCCGATAACCGGGGAAAATGGCTGGGTAGCGGACTGAGTTCGGTCTATAATATGCCGGTGCTATTCAAACCCAATACCGTATTGAAACCCGGCAAATACACATTTGCCATCCGTCAGGGCATGCGTGACGATGTGCTTCCCGGAATCACCGACATCGGGATAGAGATAGAAAAAAACAAATAAGTGAAAAGGGATTAGAAACGAGAGACTAGGTATCAGAGACTAGAAGAGAAAAATCCGAAATCAGATACGACGTACAAGAGGAAGCAGGCTTTTCTAGTTTCAAACTTCTGTTCTCTGATTTCTGACACCGAACTTAAAGTTATGCGACTTGACAATAAAATTGTACAGTTTTTAAAATCGGAGTTTTCGCAGAAAGTGCCCGATGCAGCCTTGTACCTCTTCGGGTCTCGCATTGACGATAATGCCAAAGGAGGAGATATTGATCTGATGATAATTTCACAAACACGCATTCCGGTTCAAACGCTCCGTTCCATCCGAACAAAATTTTATAAGCAATTTGGCTGGCAAAAAATTGATATGGTGAACTTTGTGAAAGATGAAACGCCTACCTTCCGACAACTAATACAACCCAATGCCATATTGTTATGATTTAAACACTAAACAGCATGCAGAATGACACGTTGAATCTTCAATTACTGAAAGAAGAATGGAACCTTCTGGAAGCTTCCGTCTCCACCTTGCAACGATCGGTCGATAAATGCCGTTCAATTAGTGGCAAAACAACTTATTCTTTTGAAGAGGAAGAATCGTTCGATTCCTTGACTTCTAAATTTGGCAGGACATCCGATCTCTTTACCCAAAAGATTATTCGCACTATCTGGATTTTGCTTCACGAACCATTTGTTCCCTTCATTGATCTTACCAACAAATGTGAGAAGATGGAGATTATCCACTCTTCGGATAGTCTGATCGACATACGAGATTTACGCAATCAAATTGCGCACGAATATATTCCATCGGCCATTCACGAACTGATACCGGAAGTGTTACTACTTGCCGATTCTCTCATACAAAACATCGATATCTGCCGTGTATTTTTACTTCGGCGACAATGGATTGAAGAAAGCAAAAAATAACAACATGTTTCGGATGCCGGTTTCATCCGCAAATTTCCACATTCTCAAATTCTCAAATTAAAAATATCATGCAACTTACAATTATCGGAGCAGGCAATATGGGTGGAGCCATTGCCCAGGGTCTGTTCAACCATAAAACAGCCGGAGACAACCTGCAAGTGGTAGTTGCTAATCCCGGGCAAGCAAAACGGGATGCCATTGCACCCTTCTGTGATGCAACTTTTATAGATAATGCTCAGGCGGCTGCCAATGCAGATATTATTCTTCTTGCCGTGAAGCCCTGGCTGATCGACCGGGTGATTGCTGATGTCCGTCCTGCGATCGAGAAACGTACTCCGATTATTGTTTCTATTGCCGCTGGCATTACCATCGAACATTTGCAAGAACAATTCGGACGACAGCTTCCTTCTTTTCGGGTAATTCCCAACACGGCTATTTCGCTTGCCGAGAGTATGACCTTGATTGCGGCACAAGATACGACCGAAGAACAGAACAACATGATTGCCTCTATTTTCGGTAAACTGGGAAAAGCACTCTTTATTCCCGAATCGTTGATGAATGCAGGTACGGCACTAACCTCGTGTGGCATCGCCTATGCTCTGCGTTACATCCGGGCCGCTACCGAGGGTGGTGTCGAAATGGGATTCCCGGCAGCTCAAGCCCGCGAAATGGTTGCCCAGACCTTGATCGGAGCTGCTCAATTGATTCTCCAAAACAATTCGCATCCCGAAGTGGAGATCGACAAGGTTACCACTCCGGGTGGTATCACCATCAAGGGTCTTAATGCCATGGAAGCCGAAGGTTTTACCAATGCTGTTATCAAAGGACTGAAAGCCAGTTTGATTTAATAGCTATCGTCTACAAATTATACCAATAAACACAGATACTTTTATTCAATGAAACCATCTTGACTTTTTGAGATTTCCATTTTCTATGGACATATTATGTCGATGGCATTGAAAATTCCACCGAATTGCAGAAGAAAAGAATTAACATCGTGATGGTATTTACACAAATTTAGTGTACTTTTGCGGGCGATTTTTATCTAAAAAAACATTGATTCTTGATATAAGTATGAAAAAAGTAGCCTTAATCTCCGGCATTACCGGTCAGGACGGATCATTTTTAGCCGAGTTTTTAATTGAAAAAGGGTACGAGGTCCATGGTATCTTGCGCCGTTCCTCCTCCTTCAATACCGGACGTATCGAACACCTCTATCTTGACGAATGGGTTCGTGATATGAAGCGCACCCGTCTGGTCAACCTTCATTACGGCGATATGACCGACAGCAGTTCGCTGATCCGCATTATTCAGGAAACCCAACCCGACGAAATCTATAACCTTGCCGCCCAGAGCCATGTGAAAGTTTCGTTTGATGTACCGGAATACACAGCCGAAGCAGATGCCGTAGGGACACTCCGTATGCTGGAAGCCGTTCGTATTCTGGGTCTGGAGAAAAAGACCAAAATTTACCAAGCTTCTACCTCCGAACTCTTCGGACTGGTACAGGAGGTTCCTCAAAAAGAGACTACCCCGTTTTATCCTCGCTCTCCGTACGGCGTTGCCAAACAATACGGTTTCTGGATTACCAAAAACTACCGCGAAAGCTACGGCATGTTTGCTGTTAATGGTATTCTGTTTAACCACGAGAGCGAACGCAGGGGCGAGACTTTCGTTACCCGCAAAATCACGCTGGCAGCAGCTCGCATTGCTCAGGGTTATCAGGATAAGCTTTACCTGGGCAATCTCGACTCGCTCCGCGACTGGGGCTATGCCAAAGATTATGTGGAGTGTATGTGGCTGATTCTGCAACACCATACCCCCGAGGACTTTGTAATTGCCACGGGCGAATATCATACCGTACGCGAATTCGCCACATTGGCATTCAAAGAGACAGGTATCATACTACGCTGGGAAGGTAATGGTGTTGACGAGAAAGGAATCGATGTAGCTACCGGTAACGTATTGGTCGAAGTCGATCCGAAATATTTCCGCCCGGCCGAAGTGGAACAGCTGTTGGGCGATCCGACCAAAGCGCGCACTCTGCTGGGCTGGAACCCGACTCAGACTCCCTTCCCGGAACTGGTTCGCATCATGGTGGAACACGACATGAAGTTTGTAAAGAAACTGCATAACTAAGAAACAGGTGAAAGGGATAAGTAGTAAGGTCTAAGTAAGCTTGAGTTTACTTACCACTTACCACTTACCACTTACCACTTTTTACTATGGATAAACAAGCAAAAATATATGTAGCCGGTCATCACGGACTGGTGGGATCGGCCATCTGGAATAACCTTAAACAAAAGGGATACACCAACCTGGTGGGTAAAAGCCATCACGAACTCGACCTGCTGGATGGCGTGGCGGTTCGTAACTTTTTCGATGCAGAACAGCCCGATTACGTTATTCTGGCAGCGGCTCACGTGGGTGGCATTATGGCCAACAGCATCTACCGGGCCGACTTTATCTACAAAAACCTCCAGATTCAGCAAAACGTGATAGGCGAGAGCTTTCGCCACGGGGTAAAGAAACTGCTCTTCCTGGGCAGTACCTGCATCTATCCGCGCGATGCCGTGCAACCTATCAAAGAGACGGAACTACTGACGGCTCCACTCGAATACACCAACGAACCTTATGCCATTGCCAAGATTGCAGGACTGAAAATGTGCGAAAGCTTCAATCTGCAATATGGCACCAACTACATTGCGGTAATGCCGACCAACCTCTACGGCCCGAATGACAATTTCGATCTGGAACGAAGCCACGTACTCCCGGCGATGATCCGCAAAATTCATCTGGGTAAATGCCTCCATGAAGATAACTGGGATGCAATTCGGAACGATCTCGATCTACGTCCGGTAGAAGGTGTATCGGGTAAAAGTACCCCAGAAGAGATTCTTGCTATTCTTGCCAAATATGGTATTACCTCTCATAAAGTAGAATTGTGGGGTACGGGAACTCCCCTGCGTGAATTCTTATGGAGCGAAGAGATGGCCGATGCCAGCGTTTTTGTGATGGAACAGGTAGACTTCAAGGACACCTATCACCCCGGCGATCGCGACGTCCGCAACTGTCATATCAACATCGGCACCGGCAAGGAGATCTCCATCCGCAGACTGGCCGAACTGATTATGAATACAGTTGGCTACAAGGGCGAACTCTTCTTCAACAGCGACAAACCCGACGGCACGATGCGCAAATTGACCGATGTCTCCAAGCTCCATCAACTGGGGTGGCAACACCGCATTGACATCGAAGAAGGGGTGCAACGGATGTATGAGTGGTACCAAAACGAGGGATAAGGGATGAGAAACCAGGCATCAGGAACTAGGTATAAGGTCAATGGTAAACGGTAAATCGGCTTCGCTATCTCAGAAATATGAAACTAGGGACGAGAAACGAGAGACCAGGAATCTAATCTCTGCTTTCTCATTTCTGATCTCTGTTTCCTAATCTCTGGTCTCTAGTCCCGGACACCTTTATTTCTTAATGGTAAAATCCATGTTTTCCCTGGACCTGTCACCTGTTTCCTCGTTCCTAATTTCTAATTTCTAGTCTCTAGTTCCTAATTTCTAGTTTCCGGTTTCTCACATCTTTTTTACGTTAAAAATTGCCGTAGTTGTTGTTGCAACCAAAACAAATACGTACATTTGCACACCAAAATTATAGAGGCTGCCGTTCTTGTAGTATCCGAATAGCTTATTGATGTAAGACCAGTCTCTCCTTCTGTGCCACTAACCAAGATTATTTAAACAGAGGGGCATAAAAAGAAGCTGGCTTTACACGGAATCGCACTGAGAAGCATCCGGAAAGGTAATTGTACAGGTGTAGATTAACAGCCTGAAGTACAATCGAGCGTTCTTTACAAAGTGCCCTTATTGCGGAATTGTATGCCGTGTTTGCTTTCGGAATTGTATCCGGAAGAAGATGAGGTGTGTAAAAGAGATCTTGGTCTTTCCTCTTTTGTCAGAAGGAATCATCCACTCTCTTTTTCTAAAAACTTTTCCGTTATTCAGCTGTCGAAAACACTCCCGGATAAAACGTTATCCGGAGCATTAAAGAAACAACCTGCGGGAAGCGTCCGCAGAAAGCTATTTTCCTTAATAATCTAAAAAGAGACCTTTATGAATGAAAACACGCGGTTGTACAACTGCAAAGACGAAGAGTTGCCTGTAATCGGCGAACTGGTAGTATCGAGTTTAGAAACGGATCTGGCCAAGTTTACAGCCTATTCGTCGGGCTTCGATGCCAACTATGTGGCTACGATGAAACAGAAAGTAGTCACGGTAGCCCAACTGGTAGCTCCCGAAGAAGAGACCGTAGCCCGGAAAGTGATTACCGAACGTATTTATGTCACGATGAACAACCTGACCGAACCGGCAGGCCGGCTCGAAGGCTACATCACACTGGCTCATGATACGCTACAGGTATCGTCGGCCGATTTTGGTATCAGTAAATTACGTCACGGCATTAAAAACAGCGATGTAGAGGAGGTTGCCGACGCGCTGCATCTGATCAACAACCAGATTGTACGGTACAAAGAACAGTTGACACAAAAAGGGCTGACCGAAGAGTTGATTGCAACCTTTACCGGTAGCTACACTTCGTTGACAACTGACAAGACGGAACAGTACGGAATTTTGAATAACCGGAAGGCGATTGTGCAAAATAACATTGCCACGCTCAACGATCTGTATCAACAGATCGCGGAGGTAATGAAAATAGGCAAGATTATTTTCAGAAACGACCCGGCCAAGGTGCAGCAATACATCTTTAGCAATGTTTTGAAAAATGTGCATCACGCCGTGAATAAAAAGACGGATAACGATAATACAACAGCGGACAACGCCGACAAAAAAGCGTAGTCTGCCGATAACAAATAGAATCTTTCAACCGAAGGGGCAATAAACAGTATCGAACCCCTTCGGTTGATTGCCGAAAAGCGAGGTAAAAGCTTCGAAAGACGTGGGAACTCTGTCGAAAAGCGTGGGTAAACCGTCGAAAAGCGAGGGAGATCTTTCGAAAGACGTGGGAACTCCTTCGAAACGGGAGGTAGAACTGTCGAAAGACGAGGTAAAAGCGTCTAAAGGCGTGGGTAGAGTTTCTAAAAAGAGAGTTTGACATTCGAAAGGAAGTAAATCGGACTCGAAAACGTTAGAGAAGACGCTATAAAGCGAACCAGAAGATACTATAAACATATTTCCCTGTAACGGGAGAAAACTCATTCTGATGAAAGTACTTATTTTAGCCGGAGGACTTGGTTCCAGACTATCCGAAGAGACATCGCTAAAGCCAAAGCCCATGGTAGAAATAGGAGGGCGTCCCATTCTGTGGCATATCATGAAAATCTATTCGTACTACGGATTCAATGAATTCATCATTATGTGCGGATATAAAGGGTACGTCATCAAAGAGTATTTTGCCAATTATTACCGCCATCGTTCCGATCTTACGGTAGATATGTCGACAAATACTATTTGCTACCATAAAAATCATGCTGAACCGTGGAAAGTGACGCTAATCGATACCGGCCTGGACACTATGACCGGTGGGCGTATTAAGCGTGTTCAGGAATATGTCGGAAACGAACCGTTTATGCTGACCTACGGTGATGGTGTTTGCGATATCAATATCAACACATTGGTTGATTATCACAAACAACATGGTAAACTGATTACGATGACGTCCGTACAGCCGGCAGGACGATTCGGTTCTTTATTGATCGATGAGAACAATAATATTCTCTCTTTCAAAGAAAAGCCCAAAGGAGATGGAAGCTGGATTAATGCGGGCTATTTTGTATGTCAGCCTGAAGTATTCAATTATATTCAGGGCGGTGATTCTACTTTTTTTGAACGTGAACCACTCGAAGGCCTCGCCAAAGAGAGACAACTGGTAACTTATAAACATAACGGGTTCTGGAAACCGATGGATACACTACGCGATAAGACAGAACTCAGTGATATGGTTGAAAACGGAACGGCTCCATGGATTAAATGGTAGGAGTTATACCACAAAGTTCCACAATGTAAAAACACAAAGTTGCACTAAGATTTATTTGAGAAATTCTGGGAAATGGAGACGCTATTCAATTCTATTTATAAAAACCGTAAGGTATTGATTACCGGGCATACCGGATTCAAAGGGTCCTGGCTATGCCTGTTACTTCATAAACTGGGAGCTGATTTGTATGGATACGCTTTGGAGCCACCCACAACTCCCAGCCTGTTCGAGAAAGCCGGAATAACAGAACTAATTACCTCCGAAATCGGTGATATACGTGATTTAGAACATTTATCACGGTTTATGCAACAAGTGCAGCCTGAAATTGTAATCCACATGGCAGCACAACCCTTGGTTCGTGAATCGTATAAAATTCCGGTCGATACCTATGCCATCAATGTGATGGGTACGGTAAATTTATTGGAAGCTTGTCGATTGACACCCGGCATTAAAGCTATTGTAAACGTAACTACCGATAAATGTTATGAAAACCGGGAATGGCATTGGGGTTACCGTGAAAACGAAGCAATGGGTGGATACGACCCCTACTCCAACAGTAAAGGTTGTTCCGAACTGGTAACTGCTGCTTACCGTAATTCCTATTTCAACCCGGCAAACTATGCCAATCACGGCGTTGCTATAGCTTCTGCCCGTGCCGGCAACGTAATCGGGGGTGGAGATTGGGCTGCCGACCGACTAATTCCCGATTTTATCCGGTCTATTGTCAACGGAGAGACTATCAAAATACGGAGCCCCTATGCTATCCGTCCCTGGCAACATGTACTGGAGCCGTTAACCGGCTACCAGACATTGGCCGCAAAGCTATTTACGGAGGGTGCTCAATATGCCGGAGGATGGAATTTCGGCCCGGATGATAAAGATGCAAAGAATGTAGAATGGATCACCGCTACACTTTGTAATCTATGGGGAGACCGTGCCGATTATGAAATCGAGACCAACCCGCAACCACATGAAGCCAACTACCTGAAACTGGATTGCTCCAAAGCTAAGGCCGAACTGGATTGGTATCCAAAGTGGAACATCGAAACCACACTTAAGAGTATAGTAGAATGGAACAAGGCCTATCTAAATAAAGAGGACATTCGGGAAATAACAGAAAGACAAATCGATCAATATATTGCAGAAACATTTTACTAAATTCCACAACGAAAACTTGGGGAGACTTTGTGAAATAGCAAATAACAATTTTAGAAAATCATATAATATGTCAGATAGCAAACAACTGCGTGCAGAGATTATTGAAAAAGTAAAGGAATATTATCAGGTTCAATTCGGACAAAAAGAGTTTATTTCGGGAACATCACCGGTTAATTATGCAGGACGTGTATTCGACGAACAGGAAATTGTAAATGCAGTAGATGCTTCACTTGATTTCTGGTTGACTGAATCTCGTTTTTCCGCGGATTTTTCTGAAAAGATTGCTGATTTTTTGGGAATCAAACATGTAATGCTAACTAACTCCGGCTCTTCTGCCAATTTATTAGCTTTTACCGCTCTCACATCCGAGAAATTGGGAGAAAAACGGTTGAAAGCCGGAGATGAAGTGATTGCGGTGGCTGCCGGTTTCCCGGCAACTGTCACTCCTATCATCCAATATGGATTAATTCCTGTATATGTGGACGTCGATATTCCAACCTACAATATCAATGTTGCCCAACTCGAAAAAGCTATTTCTCCGAAAACGCGCTGTATCTTCTTAGCGCACACCTTGGGTAATCCCTACAATCTGGATGCCATTATGGAAGTAGCTCAGAAACATGACTTATGGGTAATTGAAGACAACTGTGATGCGTTTGGCAGCAAATACAAAGGAAAATACACCGGAACATTCGGACATATATCTACTATCTCTTTCTATCCAGCCCATCACATCACTACAGGCGAAGGCGGAGCAATCTGCACCAATGATCCAAAGCTGGCGAAATTAGTACGTGCATTCCGTGACTGGGGGCGTGACTGTTACTGCGTGGGAGGTGAAAATAACACCTGCGGTAAACGATTTACACAACAATTCGGCAACCTCCCACTGGGGTACGATCATAAATACGTTTATTCTGAAGTAGGGTACAACCTGAAGATGACAGATATTCAGGCTGCTATTGGTAGTGCCCAAATGGATAAACTGCCGGCTTTCTGTGCAAAAAGAAAAGAAAATTTCAAGACCTGGACAAAAATATTCTCTAAGTATCCTCAGTATTTTACGTTACCGGAAGCTACAGAAGGTTCAGATCCAGCTTGGTTTGCATTTATTGTAACGGTAAAAAAGGATGCTCCCTTTACACGTGATGAATTGACACGCCATTTGGCAAAAAATAAAGTAGAAACCCGCAATTTGTTTGCCGGTAATATGACTAAACAACCAGCGTTTATGAATAAGGCACACCGTGTTGCCGATAACCTCGACACTACAGACTTTATCATGAACCACACCTTCTTTTTAGGTACTTATCCGGGGTTACAGGATGGTATGTTCGTGTATGTAGAGCAAGTGTTGGATCAATTTGTTGGGAGCTACACAAAGTAGCACAAAGTTTCGCAACGACATAGTGATACTTCGCGAAACCTTAGTGAAACTTAGTGAAATTCAACTTAGAGTGACACAAAGTAACACGAAGAAGCCCCAAAGTAACACAATGGCTTTGTGATACTTGGAGAAGACTTCGAGAAACTCTGTGAAACAAAAATTTATGACTGAAGACCAGATAAGTAAAATAATCCTTGACTGTGCATTCAAAGTGCATACTACATTAGGGCCTGGTCTTTTGGAAAGTGCATATAGAACTTGCTTAGCCTTTGAATTAAGGAAGGCCGGCTTGAAGGTTGAAGAAGAACGGGCGTTACCGCTCATTTACGAAGAGATTAAGATGGACTGCGGATACCGCATTGACCTTTTAATTGAATCGAAAGTTGTAGTGGAATTGAAAACTGTTGAGTGTTTTACGGATGTGCATATTGCACAAACATTGACATATATGAAATTATCCGGATGCCATCTTGGATTATTGATTAATTTTTACGTCAAATCATTGAAGAACGGAATTAAACGATTACTACTTTGATTAATGTCACAAGGTAACACGAGGTACTATACTAAGAATCAAAATGACTTAGTGTTACTTGGAGCAAACTTTGAGAAACTTAGCGAAATACAAATTGGTAATTACACAAAGGAACACCAAGTACGTTACAAAGTAGCACAATGACATAGTGATACTTTGTGGATACTTTGTGGCTACTTTGTGGCTACTTTGAGCAACTTTGTGAAACAAACAAATTATGGTTCGGAAATATAAATCAATCATACGGAAAATTGAAAACCAGATAGAAGGGGTCTATACATTGACGATAGAACCGCTATCCGGCAGATTTCGCTTTGCCCCGGGACAGTTTCTCCATCTTTCGATCGACAGTGATTATGACGGAGTCAGCCAGTGGCCGGAATCGCGTTGTTTCAGTATCCAGACATCACCCGACAGTTCAGATTCCCTGAAGATTACCTACTCCGGAAAAGGCGCGTACACTCGCTTAATGTCAGATACACTACAAGAAGGTAGCGAAGTCTGGGTTAAAATGCCTTATGGAGAACTATTTGAACAAGAACATAGCAAAGAAAACACCGTCTTTATTTCTGGAGGAACGGGAATTACGCCGTTTTTATCACTTTTTACCGATTCCTCATTTGCGGAATATACCAGCCCTGTATTATACGCCGGATTCCGGACTGAATCATTAAATTTGTATGAAGATGAATTACAACAGGCCAAAGCAATTAATCCGAAATTATCCCTCAATCTGGTATATGAGAATACATCCGGAATATTGAATATTGAAAAAATATTCAATAACACATCAAAAGATAGCTCGTTCTTTATTTCAGGCCCTCCTGTAATGATAAAAGTATTCAGACAATATCTTATTGAAAATAAAGTTGCAGACAATAATATCTTAACTGATGACTGGGAATAAGAAAAATACGATCTTAATTACGGGTGGTAATGGCTTTTTGGGAAGTAATATAGTCAAGGCTTTGATTGACCAATATACGATAATTATCCTTGAAAAGAATATTGATGCTGTTTCTCGATTACAAGAGATTAAAGACAAGCTTATATTAATTGATGTTGACGATGTTAATCTTGATCAGATTTTTATTGATTATCAAATCGACATTATCATTCATACAGCTACGATATATGGAAGAAATCAGGAGTCCATTGATCAGATCTTGACTACTAATCTGGCTTTGCCACTTAAATTAATAACCGTAGGAATTCAACATCAGGCAAGAGTTTTCATCAATACAGATACTGTACTCGATAAATTTGTAAGTCCTTACGCTTTAACTAAATCACACTTAAGAGATTGGTTAACGCTGTACTCAAACAAGATAAAAGTTGTGAACTTACAATTAGAACATTTCTATGGCCCAGGGGGTAGTATGGATAACTTTATCTCGCTCATGATCACAAAGATGCTTAACAATGAATCAGAAATAGCATTGACAGAAGGAAAGCAACTACGTGATTTTGTATATTTTAAAGATGTTGTCAGTGCCTATTTAACCATCATTGATAATTTAGATGATATCTCAGAACAATTTAGTAATTATCAAATTGCATCTGGAGAAGTAATTTCAATAAGAGATTTAGTTGAATGTATTAAAAGAATCACCAATAGTAGTTCTGAATTAAAATTCGGAGAATTGCCTTATCGTCCCAATGAATTAATGCATCCAGAAACGGATAATTCTAAATTAGTAAATTTAGGTTGGCATGCGAAAGTAGATTTAGACTCTGGATTGCTAGAAACCATTGAATATATAAAGAAAAAATAGCTTTATCATGAAATATTTAATTACAGGAGGTTGCGGATTTATTGGTAGCAACTTGGCTCAGGCAGTACTTAAACAAGGAGATGAACTTTTTATATTAGATAATCTCTTTCGTTATGGGAGTGCAAGTAATTTGGATTGGCTTAGAAAACAAGGAGATTTCAAATATTATCCATTTGATATTAGAAACTGTAATGATGTCGAAACTGTCATTAAAGAGGTACAACCAGATTACATTTTCCATTTGGCAGGACAAGTTGCGATGACAACCTCAATTAGCAACCCCAGATTAGATTTTGAGATAAATACACTCGGAACATTCAATTTAATAGATGCAGTTCGTAAATACTCCCCTGATTCTGTAATCCTATATTCTTCTACAAATAAAGTCTATGGCGATTTTGAGTATCTTACATTTGAAGAAACTGAAACTCGCTATATTTGTAAGGAATATCCAGATGGATTTCCGGAATCAATCCATTTGGACTTCCATTCTCCCTATGGATGTTCAAAAGGTGCAGCCGATCAGTTTCTGTTAGATGCGAACCGAATCTTTGGTCTAAAAACAATAGTATTCAGACACTCTTCCATGTATGGTAGTAATCAACATGCCACTTATGATCAAGGCTGGATTGGCTGGTTCTGTCAACAAGCATTGGAAATAAAACAAGGTAAAGCAAAAGAATCTTTCACGATTTCTGGAACTGGAAAACAAGTTCGAGATGTATTACATGCTACTGATGTTGTTCGGTTATATCTTATGGCTAAAGATTGCCCCAATGCCTATGGACAAGCATTCAATATAGGAGGGGGAATTGAGAATAGTCTGTCACTACTAGAGTTATTTCAGGTATTAGAACAACTTCTAACCATAAAAATGGATTATCAGCAACTACCATGGAGAGAAAGTGATCAGAAAGTATTTGTAGCAGACACATTGAAAATATCAAAGATTATTAATTGGCATCCAGAATTAAGTGCCTTGAATGGCATTACCCAAAGTATAAAATGGATCGAAACATTATTGTAGGATCTATGCCCCTCTTGATGAATAAGTTTTTCAATAAGGGTAACCAACGTTCAATCCTTGTTAAAAAGAATATCATTGGAAATCTTTTTATTAAAGGATTAAATGTGGCGATAAGTTTACTTTATGTGCCCATTACTCTTGATCTTTTGAATCCAACACGCTACGGCATTTGGATGACTCTAACGTCAATAATCGCATGGATAAGTATTTTTGATATTGGCCTTGGAAATGGGTTACGAAATAAGCTTGCAAAATCCCTTGCACTCAATGATTTTATCATGGCGAAAAAATATATCAGTACAACTTACGCTATTTTATTAATAATAGTAACAAGTATATTGATCGTTTTTTTTATAGTTAATCATTGGATCAACTGGGCATATATTTTGAACACATCTCCATCTTATTCCTTTGAATTAAATCGATTGGTTCTTTTCATCGTAGTTTTGTTTGGATTTCGTTTTGTTCTAAATACAATTACAACAATATGTCTTGCCAATCAGCAAACAGCTATGGGTAGTTTGATCGAAACATTAGGTAATCTTTTAGGATTAATCGCCATTTGTGGTTTAGCGATTGTGCATCGTACATCTTTATTCACATTTGGCATTGTAGCAATGTTAGCACCTATAATAGTTTATATAATAGCTACATTGTTGTTTTTCAACACAACCTTAAAAAAAATACGGCCATCTATTAAATCAATAGATTTCTTATATGCAAAAGATCTTGTTGGGTTAGGTATTCAATTCTTTGTCATTCAGATTGCTGCTTTAATTATCTTCCAAACAAGCAATATTCTCATATCTCACTTTTTCTCCCCAGTCGAAGTTACACCCTACAATATTGCTTTTAAATACTTTAGCATAATCACATTGGCGTGGGGCATTATTATGGCTCCATTGTGGTCGGCTTTCACTCATGCAGCAACAATGCAGGATTTCTTATGGATTAAAAATACCCTGAAAAAATTGAATATACTTGCGTTGGTAACTTTTTTTGTTATTTTTGTTATGATTTTAATCGGGAAAACTATCATTTGCTTTTGGACTAACAATCAAATACATATAACTCCTACCTTACTTTGGATTTTTGGTCTATATACGTTTATAAGTGTATGGAATAACATATACTCCTTTTTTCTCAATGGTATCAGTGCAACTAAGGTTCAAATAATCACATCAATATTGGCGTCAATTCTTCATATTCCCTTGTCCATATTTTTTATCAAAACCTGCCACTGGGGAAGTGAAAGCATTGTTTTATCCATGAGCATCTCTTTATCGTTTTTTGCAATTGTAGGACCCGTTCAAACATATAAAATTCTCTCAAATGATGGGAAATGATCTTGTAAGCATATTAATTCCAGTTTATAATAGAAAGCATATAGTTGGTGAAACTATTGAGTCTGCAATTAATCAAACATATGAGCACATAGAAATTATCATAAGTGATAACTGTAGCACTGATGGCACCTGGGAAGTATTACTAAAATACGCAGAAATAGACAATAGAATTAAGCTGTTTCGAAATGATGAAAATATTGGTCCTGTCAGAAATTGGAAAAAATGTTTGGATCAAGCAACTGGTAAATATGTCAAAATATTATGGTCGGATGATTGGATGAATCATGACTTTATTGAAAAAGCTCTACTGCTATTCGATGATGAGACTGCTTTTGTATTGTCAGGATATTCGATAACTGATGGAATAAAATCGAAAAATAGTACTTTTAAAAAGGAATATAAAACTGACTACTACCTTAAACATATATGTACACATAACAGGCTACAATTTCCGGTTTCGCCAGGTGCCGCTATTTTTCGAAAAAGCGATGTCGATAAATATCTATATATAAAATCCGTCCCGAATAATGACAATTTGGATTCATTGAAGAACGGAGCGGGCAATGATCTGTTATTATTCCTTTTTGTTGCAAATAATTATAAGAAGATCTCATGTACTCCTGGAGTAGATAATTTCTTTAGAATACATTCCTCTTCATTTTCCGTTTCTGACGATAATATTTACCTATATTACTATTGGGCAATACTTTATTATATTATAAAATCCACAGATTATCATTTAGAAAATATTTTTAAAATGAATTTATGGTTTACTATTCAGAGAGATAAAACTAAATTTTTAAAATCCGTATTTATTGCTTCTGATTATCGAATTAATTCTATAAGAAACGTTCTTGAATTTTCCACTTTTGCAATTACTAAAATAGCTTTTTCATTTTTAAATATTATTAATAAATTGTGAGAAATTCAAGAATATCGATCGTTAGGGTAGTATTTAATGGTGCGAAAACTATTGAACAAACTATCCTCAGTGTAATAAATCAATCATATCCTCGCATAGAATATATAATTATTGATGGCGGAAGCACTGATGGTCCTATCGAAATAAAAAAATATCAAGACAAAATTTTCATTAGGCCAGTGAGCCAGACAATGGCATCTATGACGCAATGAACAAAGGATTTGATTTGGCTACTGGAGAGTGGATTAACTTTATGAATTCAGGAGATACATTTTATTCTCCGGATACCTTAGACAAAATTTTCAGGGAAAATATCTTTTCTAGAATTGGGGTTCTCTCTGGCAGCATACTTTTAAATGGGTCTATTCAAAATCTAAAAAAGCTACGAGCTTTAAAATATGGGGGAGGTCATTGGCATGTCATCAATTATTTTTTACAATCATGAAGTGTATGGTAATGAAAAACTTTAGGATCAGCAGCCTCAAAAACAATTATGAATGAACACACATGGAATCAATATGCAAATACGGCAAGTAAGATTTATGCCAGTTTAATGGATGAAAATTAATACGATGTTTGATAAAATTCTAATTTTTTGTTTAGAAATTGGCTTTGGTATAACTTTCAATATCATTGGTACTATTTCACTAAGCGAAATCTTTTTGCTGGGTGCTACCGCCTTATACATCAAACGGGACTTATTTGTACAATATGCTGCCCTGAAAAAAATTACGTGGCTTTACATCGGATTGTTGGCATCTCAGATAGTTTCGGAGTTGATTATAAGAAACACACTCTCTAATTCGCTGAAAGGTTTTGCCGTTACCATCGTGTCGTATCTGCACTTTGTATTTCTATTTTCTTGTTTTGTAAAAGATCGAAAATTAGTAATTTATGCCATTTTAGGTTTTGTGTTCAAAGAGTTTATTTTCAGTTCCGATGTGGGAGAAAGTGATCTTACTGAAGTAGTGGATGGTGAAGGGGCAATGTATCTGAAATTTTATTTGGCACCGCTGTTAATTAATATAGCCTTATTTATATCAATCTTTATAAGCAAAAAGACAGCGTCTGTTATGTGTCTCCTATTGGGGCTGTCATTTATTGTTTTAGGGGCGCGAAGTAGTGGTGTAATGATATTACTTGCTGGTTTAATCGGATTCATTGTGATTCACACCAAAAAAAAGGTTAATCTAAAAACAACTGTTGCTATCTCTCTTATAACGATTTTGGTTGGGTATGGTTTGTTTGTCGTTTATGTTAACAATGTGTTAAACGACAGAATTACAGCAGGAAATTCAGCCCAACTCAAGGAGGCAAGTAATCCCTACAATCCGATTAACCTCCTGATAATGGGACGCACAGAAATTTTTATTGGATGGATGGCTTTTATGGATAAACCGTTGTTTGGAAATGGGGCATGGGCAACAGATGTGACGGGGAAATATACGGCTTTATATACGGTTTTCCGAAATGGCGATAGTGGCGATACGTCCAATGAGATGGGCATCATTCCCTGCCATTCGGTGCTTGTGGGAGTTGGCATGCAAAACGGCATCTTTGCTTTTCTTTGCATGGGAGCTATCCTCCTGTTTTTTATCAAACGTGGATTGCTCTCCTTTGACAAAAATGATCCGTATTTATTTTTAATTGTTTATTTTTTAATGTCGATATTTTGGAACGGAGTTTTCTCTCCTGTCTCGCATTTTAGATTAACGCTCCCTTTGTGGTTTGCGTTTATATTTTCATCATCTGTTAATCACAAGAAAAACGTAGTAAATAATGTATCCTGATATACTAGTCGTAACCGCAACATTAGGGGATCGAGAGACTCTAAATCAAACCGTTACATCAGTTAAGGCAATTGGAAAAAATCGAGTCAAGCACATTCTCATTGCCCCAAAAGACAAGTGCGAAACTATTAAAGAAATGTTCCCGAATGTGGATGTTCTTGAAGAACCTATAAACTGTGGTGGTATATACTCGGCTCTCAACTATGCTATCGAAAACTTCGGAAGGACTTATGCTTACATAACATTCATTAATGATGATGACTATTGGTTAGAAAGTTATCAGCAATTATTTGATTTTCTAGATCATCATCCCAATGTAGATGCTGTTTATAGCAGGACATGTTTTGTTGACAATAATGGAATCGTGCTTGGAGAGCAAGCCTGTTCCCCAAGATATCAAGCATTCAATCCCTTGCTATTTACGAGCATAGTTCTATTCACGCAGCAATCAGCATTAATACGTAGCTCTGTGTACTTTAGTGTAGGTGGCTTTGATACGTCATTCAAACTTGCCGCAGATACTCTATTTTGGTCTACGGCAATAGCATTAGGTGCTAAATTTAAATACATCAATATAGTATCCGCCGCCTATACTATACAAAAAAATCAATTGTCTTCAGACAAAAAAACACAATCGTGCGAACATCAGCGAATTTTGAATGCTATTAAAAGACCTTCTCATCTCAGGATTATATTCGAAAAAATATTATTCCTAATATGGAATACCCGCATTTATTGTAAAAGAGTCATTTCGAGAAAGCAAATTAAAAACCTTGGAGGCAGCAAAATTTCATTATAAACAACACACAATGAACAAATTAAAATTACTATTGCATTGTTTATTGATGATTTTCCCTTGGTTTTTAAGGAGAAGATTACTCAATATTTTCTTTAAATACAAAATACATCCAAAGGCAAAAATAGGATTTTCTATAGTCATGCCTGCCTCTTTAGAGATGAATGAGTACGCACGGATTGGCCATTTTACGATTGCAGTCCATTTAGATACAATAATTCTTAGAAAAAATGCAAATATAGGAAGAAACAATTGGATTACGGGATTTTCAACTCACCAAAAATCTCTCCACTTTAAGCACCAACCCTACAGGAAAGCAATGCTAATTGTGGGTGAATCTTCCTCAATCACGAAAAGGCATCACTTAGACTGCACCAATGAAATAATTATTGGAAAGTTTGTGACTATAGCGGGCTATGACTCGCAATTTCTCACCCACTCTATAAATTTAAAGAATAATTACCAAGACAGTAATAAAATAATCATTGGAGACTATTGTTTTATTGGATCCAATGTCATGATCTTAGGAGGTTCTTCTCTACCAAGTTATTCTGTTTTGGGAGCGAAGTCTCTTTTGAATAAGAACTTTAATGAAGAATGGACATTATATGGTGGTGTTCCTGCAATTTGCCTGCAAAAAATTCCTAAAGACTACAAATATTTTACACGATCCGAAGGATATGTTTATTAAATTATCATGAAAATATTTCACAATATGATGCTGGCAGATGTCTCTACTGGAGGCTTCTCACATGGGTTATTCAAATGGTTTAAATTTCAGAAGGAGGTCGGTATAGATTTCAAAGTCTTAGCCTATGGAGATCAAGAGAAAATTTACAAATTGGCGACCTTGAAACATTTAGACCCCGAATTGCTTAAAACATACCCGATATTAGGCTCTACTCCAAAGGCATTCTCATTAAAAGCACTCCGATCCGTATTAAATGGCGACTGGGATGATTATGACATCTGTCATCAACATGGAATGTGGAGCTTTTCTTCCATTATTTCTTTAATATGGGCAAAAAGGACCAAGAAGCCCGTAATTATACAACCACACGGAATGCTATTCCCGGAGATTCTTGGACACAATCCACTACTCAAACAAGTGGCGTTAAAAACATATGAAGGGTATAACCTTAAGCATGCAAGTTATTTAGTTTCAACATCAGACAGTGAAAGTCAAACAATCCGAACTTTGCTACCGAATGCAAAGATTGAACAAATTAAATGCTTATTTGATGTTCCCCAATTGATAGATAATGACACTTTGAATATCTATTTAGGCAAATACAAATTTTTATATAAGCAATATTGGTTATATCTAGGACGGATTCATCCTAAAAAGGGCATTGATCTTCTAATTGAAGGGTACAATATGCTACAAGACAAACTCCCCCTTGTCATTGTAGGACCTAAAGAGATCCCTGAATATTATGATTCAATACTAAAACAAATAAAAAATTACAATCTTAGCAATGAAGTCTTCTTTGTCCCAGAAGTTTCTGAAATCGAAAAATTATCTTTAATGCGTGGAGCAAAAGCATTTGTTCTGCCTACTCGAAGTGAAAATTTTGGGACTGTAGTCGCCGAGGCTCTAGGACAGCAATGTCCTGTTATCTGTACTATTGGCGCTCCATGGTCAACATTGGAGCAATACAAATGTGGGTGGTGGGTAGATATTGACCCAAAATCCATTTCGAGTGCATTATGTTTGTCTTTCAATCAGGACAGTATAGAACAGAAAATAATGGGCGCTAATGGGCACAAATTATTAGAGAATGAGCTCGATCCACAAAAGATTGCCTTACAAACAAAATTTTTTTACAATACAATTAAAAATCAGCATGATAATAACTAGAAGCCCATTAAGAATTACTTTAGGAGGAGGAGGCACAGACTTGTCTTCTTATTATAGTGAATATGAAGGTTTTTTAATTTCCGCAGCAATAGATAAATATGTCTATCTCACAATTATGAAACCGTTCAATAAGGGTATTTATCTCAAATATTCTCATCAGGAGCAAGTAATACACTCATCCGAAGTAAAGCACCCCATAATTAGAGAAACGCTATTGCAACAAGGTTTAGAAACCCCTCAAATTGAAATAACATCCTTAGCTGATATACCATCGGGAACTGGATTAGGATCTTCTGGCAGCTTTACAACAGCCCTAATTAAAGCACTATATGCCTACCAACGTAAGTTAATACTGCCTCAGGAGCTTGCTGAACTAGCTTGCCATATTGAAATTGATAGACTATCTGAGCCTATTGGCAAACAAGACCAATATATAGCGGCTTATGGAGGTCTAACATGCTTTACATTTCACAAAGATGGTAAAGTATCTACTGAACCTTTAAAAATTTCTGATGAAACCCTATTTGATTTGGAAGATAACTTACTTTTATTTTTCACTGGCTTTGCAAGAAGCGCGGGAACAATACTAAAAGATCAGAAAGAAAAATCCCAAGATCACAATAAAGAAATGATTGACAATCTAAATTTTGTAAAAGCGATGGGAAATAAGAGTAAACGTTTATTAGAAGATGGAAAAACACTCGAATTTGGACAGCTAATGCATGAACATTGGGAACATAAAAAAAGAAGATCCGGGGGAATGAGTAATCTACAAATTGACAAATGGTATGACTTAGGACTGAAAAACGGAGCTGTTGGAGGAAAATTAGTTGGAGCCGGAGGTGGTGGGTTTTTGCTATTTTATGCAGAAGATCGGAATAAATTGAGATATACAATGAAAAATGCAGGCCTTGAAGAGGTTCGATTTAAATTTGATTTTGAAGGAACAAAAATTATATTACAATGACCTTACCTATTGTAGTGTTAGCTGGCGGACTTGCAACAAGAATCCGCCCTATTACTGAGAAAATTCCTAAATCATTAATTGATATAAATGGGAAGCCTTTTGTTTTGCACCAACTGGATTTATTCACAAGGAACAATATCGAACATATCCATTTTTGTTTAGGGTACTTAGGCCAAATGGTAAAAGAAGTTATTGAATCACATTCCTATAACAAAACAATAAAAATCACTTATTCTTTTGATGGAGAACGATTATTAGGTACTGGAGGTGCAATTAAAAAAGCCTTGCCAGAATTACCTGAATTTTTTTTTGTAACTTACGGGGACTCCTATTTGGACATTGAGTACAAATCAATAGAGACTCTATTTACAAAAGCAAATCCAGAGGGACTAATGACAATTTATAAAAATGACAATTTATTTGACTCCAGCAATGCAACTTTTCTAAATAACCAAATCGTACAATATTCAAAAACAAACAAAAACAACAAAATGAACTACATTGATTTTGGATTAGGCGTATTAAGAAAAAGAGCATTTCAAGATTATCCACATAATTTTGCATTTGATTTGTCTGAAATATACGAAACTCTGTCATTAGAAAAGAAATTAATTGGGTACGAATCTCAAAAACGCTTTTATGAAATAGGATCGTTCCAAGGAATAAAAGATTTATCACAATATTTAAAAACTAAAAACTCATGAATTCATATTCTAAACAACATTTAGGTGAAGCAATTTCAATTATTGAACAATTAGATAGCATAGCTATTGAAAAAATGGCATCAATAATTGAAGAAACCAGAAATAAAAATGGTAGATTATTCTTTTTGGGAGTTGGAGGCAGTGCCGCAAATGCCTCTCATGCTGTAAATGATTTTCGTAAAATTGTTGGTATAGAATCCTATGCCCCTACTGATAATGTATCGGAATTAACAGCTAGAACTAATGATGAAGGTTGGGATACTATATTTTCTGAATGGCTAAAAACAAGCAAATTAAATGAAAAAGACTGCCTATTTATCTTTTCGGTAGGAGGCGGAAATATCGAAAAAAATATTAGCCTAAACCTTGTGAAAGCTTTACAATTAGGTCAAGAGAGGCAGACTAAAATTATCGGTATTGTTGGAAGAGATGGAGGATATACCGCTAAAGTTGCCGATGCATTATTAATTGTCCCAACGGTTAATCCAGAAACTATCACCCCTCATTCTGAAGCATTTCAGGCGGTTATTTGGCATTTACTTGTATCTCATCCTTTATTAAAATCTAAACAAACGAAATGGGAATCAACCCTAAAATAAAAGCCATTTTTCTTGACCGAGATGGCGTTCTAAACAAGGCCTTAATCATTGAAGGAAAACCATACCCTCCCAAAACCAAAGAGGAAGTAGAAATATTGGATGGTGTTCCTGAGGGATTGCAAGAATTAAAGAAACTAGGTTTTATTTTAATCGTCATTACAAATCAACCGGATGTCGCACGCGGTACTACTTCATTGCAGTTTGTGACGGAGATTAACAATTTCTTGAAACAACAGTTAATTATAGATGATTTTTTATGCTGTTATCATGATTCTGTTGACAACTGTAATTGCAGAAAGCCAAAGCCAGGAATGATCTTGTCAGCTTCAAAAACATGGAACATTGATCTCTCTAAATCTTTTTTAATTGGAGATCGTTGGAGAGATATTGATGCTGGTATAAATGCAGGCGTTAAAACTATTTTAATCGATTATGGCTATAATGAAAAGCGCTCTATGCCAAATTATAGCTGTTCAAAATTCATAGAAGCAGTACAATTCATTAAATCACACGACCAATTATGAAAGATATCAATTCACTAAAAGTGAAAATTTTTGCAGACGGAGCTGATAAAAAGAGTATGATTGAAATGTATGATCAACCATACATTAAAGGTTTAACTACCAACCCCACTTTAATGAAAAAGGCTGGCATTACTGATTATGAAAGTTTTGCTAAAGATATTCTGAGAACAGTTACGGATAAACCCTTATCCTTTGAAGTATTTTCTGATGAATTAGCCGAAATGAAACGCCAAGCTCTTAAAATATCCACATGGGGAGATAATGTTTATGTGAAAATTCCTATTACGAATACAAAAAAAGAAACAACATGTGAAATAATAAAAGAGTTGAGCGATAGTGGGGTAAAACTTAACATCACGGCTATTATGACATTACAACAAGTCATAGATGTTGTTTCAAGTCTTAATGCCAATACGCCTTCTTATGTATCAATTTTTGCAGGAAGAATTGCCGATACAGGAATAGATCCTTTACCACTAATGTCAGCTGCCATTGAAATAATAAAATTAAAACCATTGGCTGAAGTAATCTGGGCCAGCCCAAGGGAATTTCTGAATATTTTTCAAGCGGATGAAATTGGTTGTCAAATCATTACTGTAACTAATGACATTCTAAAAAAAATACCATTAATTAACTATGATTTGGAACAATATTCTCTCGACACTGTGAAAATGTTTTATCACGACGCATTAACAGCTGGATTCCAATTATAACTCTTGAGGGTTGGGAATAATCCTCCTATTAATATTTCCATGAAAACAGATTTGAGTCGTTTTGTAAATTCCACTTTTGATAAACAAGCAAGTGCATCAAAACAGGTATTTTGGTTTGTTATACACGCTCTCTTGATTAAATCTCCTTTTATACCTGTTATTTCTGTAAAAACACATTTACTTCGACTATTTGGAGCAAAAATAGGAAACGGATTAGTCATCAAACCATCTGTACACATTAAATTTCCTTGGAAATTAGTGATAGGTGATAACGTTTGGATAGGAGAAAATGTATGGATTGACAATTTAGATAAAGTAACAATAGGAAGTAATGTCTGCATCTCCCAAGGAGCACTTTTGCTCACTGGCAACCACGATTATAGTGTACAATCATTTGATTACAGAAATGCTCCAATTGTCATAGAAGATGGGGTCTGGATTGGAGCGAAGGCTGTTGTTTGTCCTGGAGTTACGTGCAAATCACATTCAATTTTAACTGTGGGATCTATTGCGACTAAAGATATGGATTCTTTTACCATTTATCAAGGAAATCCAGCAGAAAAAATAAGAACCAGAGTTATAAAATAACTATCAATTTCTCAATCTGTGAAACAAAAAATATCAATAATCACAATCGTTTACAACAATAAGGAGTGTATTGCTGAGTGTATTAAATCAATATTGAAACAAAAAAATAGTAACTTAGAATATATCGTTATTGATGGAGGATCCACGGATGGAACATTGGAAGCGATTGAACCGTATAAATCTGAACTTGCATGCTATATCTCAGAAAAAGACAGTGGACTATATAATGCACTGAATAAAGGTATTCGAAATGCGACAGGAGATATTATCGGTATTTTGCATTCGGATGATCTTTTGTATGCTGATACTACTTTATCGGAAATATGTACTACCTTTGAATCAACAAATGCAGATTTGGTGTATGCAAAAGGAGTCTATGTTGCTAAGAATAATGCCAACAAAATAAGAAGGCTTTATGCTTCATCCGGTTTTAATAAAAATCGGTTGTATTTTGGCTGGATTCCTTTACACACAACCATATATGTACGGCGCGCTGTTTTCGAACAATATGGCTTGTATGATGAATCCTTTAAAATTGCAAGTGATTACGAAATTTCGCTCAGGTGGTTTACAAACGAAAAAATTAAAAAGGTATATCTGAACAGGATTGTGGTTAAGATGCGTTTTGGGGGAAAAAGCACTACCCCGGGACTTCAGGGGCTCAAATCATCTGAAGACTACCGGATTATAAAACAGTATAAACTTTGGGGGTTCATTACATTAGGTTGCAAAATTGCTCGTAAAATTCCCCAGTATATTCAACCACTGTTTGGTTTATATAGAACCTGAAAAATTGATATACTAAAAAAATGCTCCACTAGTGTCCCATTAAAATTGGGGCGTTATTAAAAATCAAATAAATTTGGCTCATTAAGCCTAAAACGATCTTTGTCATTTTGAAATTTAGTTCTGTCGAAGAGGTCTCGAAGATGAGTTTTATCAGTTAATGATATACTCAGGATCTGCAACACCTCGTAGGTGCTTCTATCGAGTTGCATGTCTTTTTGAACAATTGCAACCAGACAGTAAGTACATATAGCTACGTAGATTTGAATCCGAACTGCATTCTCTGAAGTGCCCCAGAATTTCTTTATTTTAAGATGCTGTTTCAGCCACTTGAAAAACAATTCAACTTGCCAGCGATTTTTGTAAAGATCGGCAACCTGAAGTGCAGAAATATGCAGTGCATTGGTCAAGAATACGAACTCACGTTCTGGTTCTTCATCCCAGTATCTTACCAAACGAAGTGTATCTGGATAGTATTGACTTGGATAAAATCCAGTCAATTCGATCATCACATCAGAAAGCTCGTTTTCAGGTAATCTACGTTTCCATTTGATGGATTTGTATTGCAGATTCTTCTTGGCTCTAACAACAAAGAATGCTTCTATCTGATGAATCTTATACAACATCTTGAAACTGTTGTAGGCTCTATCAAATATA
>Ga0316604_10000441_pt1 | contig 51717 bp, 48 predicted proteins | sample OWC_soil_day20_C_FD_207650 | JGI IMG/M metagenome (GOLD analysis project Ga0316604, IMG submission 207650) | Wetland soil microbial communities from Old Woman Creek delta, Ohio, United States - OWC_soil_day20_CT | ecosystem: Environmental > Terrestrial > Soil > Wetlands | place: USA: Ohio...
AATTGCCATTAACAAAGATGCGGATGCTCCCATCTTTAAGGCAGCTGACTACGGTATTGTTGGCGATGTCATGGAAGTATTGCCGGCACTAATTACCGAGTTTAAAAAAATTAAGCAGGACTGCTAGAAAGCAATACTCAGGAGGTGTAGAAGCATGGAATTAAAAAAAACACTAATTATTGGCGCAGGACAAATGGGCAGCGGGATTGCTCAGGTAATGGCCCAAGGTGGGCTAACAGTAATATTACGGGATATTAAGCTGGAGTTTGTCCAAAAGGGACTGACAGGCATTGAACGGAACTTAGGCAAGGCTGTGGAAAAAGGAAAAATGACTACTGCTGACAAAGATGCCGTTATGTCCCGAATATCCGGTACGCTAGAACTCGATGCCGTAACTTGTGATGTAGATCTGGTAGTGGAAGCTGCTATTGAAAATGCAGATATTAAGCGTGATATTTTTCAGACACTTGACCAATATTGCCCTAAGCATACCATTTTGGCAACCAATACCTCGTCGCTGCCGGTAACCGCGATAGGCGCCTTTACCAAGCGAGCAGATAAAGTAATCGGTATGCATTTCTTCAATCCCGCGCCAGTGATGAGGCTGATAGAAATTATTAATGGTTTAGCTACCAGTGAAGAAACTTTTTTCGCAGTAAAAACGCTGGCGGAGAAATTAGGAAAATCACCGGTTAAGGTAGCTGATTATCCGGGTTTTGTTGGTAATCGCATTATGATGTTAATGATTAATGAAGCGGTATATACCTTAATGGAAGGTGTGGCAAGTGCCGAAGATATTGATTTGGTAGCTAAAATGGGCTTTAATCATCCGATGGGACCATTGGCGCTGTCTGATCTGATTGGTAATGATACTGTACTGTACATTATGGAAGTATTACATGAAGGATATGGTGATCCTAAGTACCGTCCTTGTCCATTATTGAAAAAGATGGTTCAGGCTGGCTATTTAGGGCGTAAGTCCGGCAAGGGTTTTTACGATTATTGTAAATGATAACTGGGTAGTTGTTGCAACTCAATATTTTGCAAAGGTGAGGGTACCATGAAACAATATACTAGCCTTTTGGTTGAATGCAATGCCGGTATCGGTGTTATTACCTTATCGCGGCCCAAAGCATTAAATGCCCTAAATTATGAAATGTTAAAAGAATTAGACGATCTTCTGGACAGGCTTGCGCAAGATGAAACAGTTAAAGTAGTTGTTATTACCGGCAGCGGTAATAAAGCTTTTGTAGCTGGCGCTGATATAACTGAGATGCAGAAGCTGTCGGCGTTAGATGGTCGGAAATGGGGTAAGTTTGGTCAGGCCGTTTTTAATAAACTAGAAAACTTGCCGCAGCCGGTTATTGCTGCGGTTAATGGCTTTGCTTTAGGCGGTGGCTGCGAATTAGCAATGGCTTGCGACATACGGATAGCTTCGGAAACAGCTCGGTTTGGTCAACCGGAAGTGACACTAGGCATTACACCTGGTTTTGCCGGTACTCAGCGCTTACCGCGCCTGATAGGCAAAGGACGAGCTAAAGAGTTATTATTTACCGGCGATATCATTGATGCGCAAGAGGCCTACCGCCTTGGTCTTGTTAATAAAGTTACAATACCGGAAGAACTGATAAGTACTGCCAGGGCACTTGCAGAAAAAATTATGTCCCGCGCCGAAGTGGCGGTAAAACTGTGTAAGGCGGCAGTTAATGAAGGACTGGATATGGATAGCGAATCGTCGATAGCTTACGAAGCAGAAGTATTTGGGTTATGCTTTGCAACTTTAGACCAGAAAGAAGGAATGACTGCTTTTATTGAAAAACGTAAAGCAGCGTTTGTTGGTAGGTAAATAAAATTCAATTAAAATCGAAACAGGCTTAAGTCTCCATTTATGCCGACTCCCGCCGTTGTCAAAAGGCTCGGCGGTTAGTCGTATTTATTAAGAGCGCAGCACAATAAATTGCTTCTTCATGTTATTTACGTTACAGTGATCCCCGGCAGCTTAACTCAGAGGCGGGAAAGTAACCACTAACGTAGTGGTAGCATAAGACATAAGAATTGAATTTATTGGGGGGATTTAGTAAATGCTGAATATTGTATCATACCGAGCCAAGCTTATGCTTTTTATCATGCCGGTAGTTATTGCCGGGTTATTAGTAATTAGTGTTGCTTCATACATAGGAATAAATAATGTGCTCAAAGATGAATTAAGTAAAAGTATGTTAACGACAACCGAGCAAACGGCAGATACCATTAATACCTGGCTTACAGCACATATGCTGGAACCTGAGACAATTGCATCAACACCGACGGCCAAAAGAATTAACACTGATTTTGCTCTAACAGATGCCCAAAACATCAGCAGATTTAACTTTTTGCACGGGAAATACCCGGATATATTCCAGGATATATATGCAGCAAACCAACATGGCGAATATCATACTGTGCAAAAAAATGGTAATGACTATTCCTTTTTTATTGGCAATGTAGCTGGACGGGACTATTTTAAAAACATTATGGCTGGTGGTCCGACTCAGATAACCCCGCCACTAATATCTAAAACTACGGGGTTGCCAACAATATTTGTGGTAGCACCAATAAAAGACGATAATAATGTGCCGCAAGGGTTGATTGGTGCAGGCATATCACTGCAGTATGTGCAGCAGGTTGCCGGCAGCTTAACGTTTGGTAAAACAGGTTATGGCATCATGGTAGCAAAGGACGGAACTTTTATTCAGCATCCCAATAAGGATTTTGTGATGCAGAAAAAGATAACTGAAATGGATGATCCTACCATCAAAGAATTGGGAAAACATATGATGGCAGGTAAATCGGGAATTTTCCAGTACACGCTTGAAGGTGAGAAAAAGATAACCTTTTATCAATACATACCTGTAACGGAATGGGCAGTAGCTACTATTGTTGATGAGGCTGAATTTTTTGCTCCCGCTGCCAGGATAGCGAAAGTTCTGGCAATTGCAGTAACACTTGTTATTGCTGTGGTTATGGGGGTTATCTGGTACGCCGCCAGGCGTCTAACTCAACCGCTAAACGCTCTCGTAAAGCATGCGCACCAAGTGGCGCAGGGAGATTTGGCAGTTAGTGCGCTCCAAACTACCTCAAACGATGAAATCGGGGCATTGGCAACAGCCTTTAATGACATGACGCAGAGTTTACGTAACTTAGTCAGAAAAATTGGACAAACAACTGAATTAGTGGCGGCATCATCGGAAGAATTATTAGCAAGTTCCGATGAATCGGCTCAGGCGACAAATCAGGTAGTGGTAGCGATTAATGAAGTGGCGGCAGGTTCAGAAAACCAGGTGAATACTGTAAACCAGACTGCTGCCGTAGTTGAGCGAATGTCTACAGGCATTCAGCAGATAGCTTCTAATGCCGATATCATGTCCAATATGGCTAATGAAACATCAAATGCCGCTAAAAGCGGCGGAAAAGCTGTTGAATCAGCGGTTTCCCAAATGGGAAATATCGAGAAAACCGTGGCGAATTCGGCTCAGGTTGTTATAAAATTAGGTGAGAATTCCAAGGAGATCGGTTTGATAGTAGATACTATATCCGGAATTGCCGGACAAACCAATCTATTGGCACTCAATGCCGCCATTGAAGCGGCAAGAGCAGGTGAACAAGGCCGTGGCTTTGCTGTTGTTGCCGAAGAAGTACGTAAATTAGCAGAACAATCACAGGAGGCGGCCAAGCAGATTGCCACATTAATTCAAGATATTCAAGGCGATACCAATAGAGCCGTAACAGCCATGAATGATGGAACACGCGAGGTTAAAATTGGTGCTGAAGTTGTACATACTGCCGGGCAGGCATTTAACGAAATCGTAAAACTGGTTAACAGTGTGTCAGATCAGGTAAGGGAAATTTCTACCGAGATTCAGCAAATGGTGGGTGAAAGTCAAAAAATAGTAGGAGCGGTAAAAGATATAGGCAGAATTAGCAGGGACGCCGCCGGCCAGGCTCAGTCGGTATCGGCTGCTACTCAGGAACAATCTGCTTCTATTGAAGAAATTGCTGCATCAAGCAATGGTTTGGCGAAACTGGCACAAGAGCTGCAAGATGCTGTGAGTAAGTTTAAGGTCTAATAATTTAGTGCCCCGCTTTCAATGCCGATAGGCAGGAAGCGGGGCTTGGTTTTTAACAGTTTAACAGATAGGCTTCTTCCAAACAAAAAGCGCTGTAGCTGCCAAAGGCAGAATACAGCGCTTTTGGGACGGTATAGATTGAGTTATATAATACTTAAATCTTCGCCGTTAAGGAGTTTTTTCATATTCTTCATGGGGCACATTTTACCACACATGGTACAGGTATCTTCGCATTCCGGTTTGGATTCTTCCCGATATGCTCTGGCTTTTTCCGGGTCAATAGCAAGTTCGATCATACGGGGGAAGTTGACATCGGCACGGGCTGCGCTCATTTGATTATCCCAGTCGCGTGCACCGGGAATGCCTTTGGCTATATCGGCAGCATGGGCAGCAATGCGAGACGCGATGATGCCTTCTTTCATGTCATCTAAGTTAGGCAGGCGAAGGTGTTCGGCCGGAGTAACATAGCAGAGGAAGTCGGCGCCGTTTGCAGCGGCAATGGCACCGCCAATGGCACTGGTAATGTGGTCATAGCCAGGGGCAATATCTGTAACCAACGGCCCTAACACATAAAAAGGTGCGCCATGACATAAACGTTTCTCTAATTGCATATTGGCGGCAATTTCATTAAGCGCCATATGCCCGGGGCCTTCAATCATAACCTGCACATTTCTGGCCCAGGCGCGTTTAGTTAATTCGCCGAGGGTAATAAGTTCCTCGATTTGTGATGCATCAGTAGCGTCATGGATGGAACCGGGGCGACAAGCATCGCCTAAGCTGATGGTCACATCATATTTTTCGCAGATATCCAGCAGTCTATCATAGTACTCATAGAAGGGATTTTCCTGATTGTTAAGTTCCATCCAGGCAAATAACAGTGAGCCGCCCCGGGAAACAATGTTAGTGAGGCGCTTGTTATTTTTTACCCGTTCAGCTGTTTGGCGGTTCATACCACAGTGAATGGTCATGAAATCCACACCATCTTCTGCGTGGCGCTCGACAACTGAGAAAAACTCATCAACGGTAATGTCTTTCAGATCTTTATCAAGCATGCCGACGGCATCATACATAGGTACAGTGCCGATCATAACCGACGAAAATTCAATCAGTCTGCGGCGGAACTCCTGAGTTTTGCCATAACAACTGAGATCCATAATAGCTTCTGCTTTAAGGTCAATGGCTTTTTTTACTTTTTCAAATTCAAGGTCAAGATCGCAGCAGTCTTTGGAAACGCCGAGATTGACATTGATTTTGGTACGCAATTTTTCACCGACCCCTTTAGGGCTGAGGCTGGTATGGCGCTTGTTGGCAGGAATAGCGACACGGCCGCTTGCCACAAGTTGGCGTAACAAATCGATGTCGATGTTTTCCTCCTGAGCAACAATCCGCAGTTGTTCGGTGATTATGCCTTTTTTAGCGGCATCCATTTGTGTAGTATACATGTCTGTCCCCTTCCTCTATGAATGAATTTTTAGCTATAGCAGAGGGGAGACGTAGCAAGCTTTTTTAAAATAATCGAAAGCTTCCCTACGGTGGTACTAACCACATCAGGTTTAAGGGTTGGATGTGTATCCTCTCAGCCACTATGGCACCCCTAGCTATAACTGTTTTTAATAACCTAAGCTATGCTTCTAGTTCCGGTTCAGCTTCTGCTTTTGTTTCAGACACAGCTCTTTTGCTGAGTTCGATTAACAAATCGCCGGATTCTACAGCATCCTGTTGTTTTACAAACACCTCTTTTACGATGGCGTCAAAAGGCGCTTGTATGATGGTTTCCATCTTCATAGCTTCGGTAACAACTAATGATTCGCCTTTCTTAACGTGATCTCCTTTATCCACCATAATTTTTACTACTTTGCCGGTGAGAGAAGCGCCCAGATGGCTGGGATTATCTTTTTCGGCTTTGGCCCGGGTGACTGTAGTGGCCTTAATGCTCTTGTCCTTAACAATGACTTCACGCGGCAGACCGTTAAGTTCGAAGTTGACAATCCGGGTACCGTTAGGAAGCGGCTCTTCAATAGAGACGAGTTTTATTACCAGGGTTTTGCCTTCTTCAATAGCTACCTGGAGTTCTTCACGGGGATTTAAGCCGTAAAAGAAGGTTGGAGTATCCAGGAGAGAGACATCCCCATAGGTGGCAACAAGGTTTACCCAGTCAGTAAATACTTTGGGGTAGAGGGCATAGGCCAGTACATCGTTCTCCGTTACCGGCCGCGATAAAATTTCTGAAAGTGTGCTGCGAATTTGTTCAAAGTCAACTTCAGGCAGCAGCTCGCCAGGACGCTGAGTGAGTGGAGTCTTGCCTTTGAGAATGATGCGCTGTAATTCCTGGGGAAATCCTTGGTAGGGCTGACCAATCTGCCCGGAAAAGAATTCAACGACAGAGTTGGGGAAATCCAGACTGGCGCCTTTGGTATAAATATCTTCTTCGGTTAAATTGTTTTGTACCATAAACAGAGCCATATCGCCGACAATTTTGGAGGAGGGTGTTACTTTGATGAGATCACCGAACATGGCGTTGACTTTGCTATACATTTCTTTAACATGATCCCACTGGTTCTCAAGACCTAAGGACTTGGCCTGCTGGCGGAGATTGCTGTATTGTCCGCCTGGCATTTCATGTTGATAAACTTCCGGATTGGGAAAGAATAGGCTGCTTTCGAAATCCTTGTAATAGGTGCGGACATCTTCCCAGTAATGGGATAACTCGTTTAAGCTGTGAATATCGACTTTGGGCTGGCGCTCATGTCCCTGCAGCGCATAATATAAGCTATTGCTGCTGGGCTGCGACGACATGCCGGCTAAAGACGAAATTGCAGTATCGACAATATCAACGCCGGCATCAATAGCGCGGGCATAGGTATAAATGCCATTGCCGCTGGTGTCATGCATATGCAGGTGGATAGGAAGGTCTGTTGCTTCTTTGAGGGAGGAAACCAGACGGTAGGCAGCCTCTGGTTTTAACAAACCGGCCATATCTTTGATGGCCAGAATATGAGCACCAGCCTGTTCAATTTCCTTGGCGAAATTTATGTAATAGTTTAAATCGTATTTAGTCCGGGATGGATCAAGGATATCACCGGCATAGCAGAGGGCCACTTCAGCAACTTTGCCAGACTGGCGTACGGCGTCGATGGAAACCGTCATGGCTTTGAGCCAATTTAGGCTGTCAAAAATGCGGAATACGTCAATACCGGCCTCGGCGGCTTGGGCGACAAAGGCACGGATTACATTATCGGGGTAACTGGTGTAGCCAACTGCATTGGAAGCGCGAAACAGCATTTGGAATAAAATATTGGGAGCCTGTGCTCGTAAGGCCTCCAGGCGTTTCCAGGGATCCTCAAATAAGAAGCGGTAAGCCACATCGAAAGTTGCGCCACCCCACATTTCCATGGAAAAGAGATTTGGCAGCTTGTGGGCAGTTGGGCCAATGATATTGAGCATATCATTGGTGCGTATACGGGTAGCTAGGAGGGACTGGTGGGAGTCACGCAAGGTGGTGTCTGTGAGTAAAACTTCTTTTTGCTCTTTGATCCAGCGTACCAGACCATCGGCACCCTGACTGTCAAGAATTTGTTTGGTGCCGTTTGGCGGTTGCGCGGCTGGTGGTTGCAGTGGTTGGCGAGCGAGAGCGAAAGTGGGTTTGGTATGCTTGGTAATCCCCGGGAAACCATTTACTGAGGTTTCGGCAATATAGGTGAGAAGTTTGGTGCCACGGTCCTGCGGCGGAGAGAATAGAAATAGCTCTGGCGAGGTATCAATAAAGGTAGTGTAATACTGGCCGCTCAAAAAGTCAGGATGGTCAACAACGTTATAGAGAAAAAGTATATTGGTCTTTATACCACGAATCCGGAATTCGCTGAGACAGCGCTTCATTTTGGCAATAGCGCTTTTGTGAGTGAGACCCCAGGTTGAGACTTTAACCAATAAAGAATCATAATAAGGGGTAATGACCGAGCCTGTATAAGCATTGCCAGCGTCAAGGCGCACACCAAAACCGCCGCCGCTACGGTAAGCCGTTATTTTTCCGGTATCAGGCATAAACTGATTAGCGGGATCTTCGGTAGTAACCCGGCATTGGATGGCATGGCCGTTACAGGTAACCGAGTCCTGGCTGGCAATGCCAATATCTTCACTGGAAAGGCTCGCGCCATCGGCAATATGCAGTTGGGACTGGACAATATCAATACCTGTCACCATTTCGGTAATAGTATGTTCTACCTGGATACGCGGGTTAACTTCAATGAAGTAGAATTGATCATCTGGTGTTACCAAAAATTCGACAGTACCGGCACTGATATAGCCAACTGCTTTCATCAATTTGACGGCGGCAGCGCAGATGTCGGTCCGTAGTTTTTCAGGCAGAGAGACACTTGGGGCGATTTCGATTACCTTTTGGTGACGACGCTGGATAGAACAGTCTCTTTCATATAAATGAATGACATTGCCAAACTGGTCTCCCAAAATTTGTACTTCAATATGCTTGGGATTTTCAAGCAGGCGTTCGAGATAAATTTGGTCATCACCAAAAGAGGCTTTGGCTTCTGACTTAGCGCGTAAATACGAATCTTCGATTTCGCCAGCTGAGCGGACAATCCGCATGCCGCGGCCGCCACCACCTAAAATGGCCTTGATAATAAAAGGATAACCATAGCGTTCGGCAAAAGCTTTAACTTCTTCCAAACTATGCACAGGACCGTCACTGCCTGGAATAACAGGCAGGCCGGCAGCTATAGCCTGGGTGCGGGCATTGATTTTGTCGCCAAACATGGCTAAATGCTCAATGTTTGGACCAATGAAAGTAATGCCTTCTTCCTTACAGCGAATAGCTAGGTTAATGTTTTCCGATAAGAAACCATAACCTGGGTGAATGGCATCTACACCCCGGCTTTTAGCGATGCGCATGATGCTGTCAATATCAAGGTAAGCGTCAACCGGAGTCTTATCTTCGCCTATTAAGTAAGCTTCATCAGCACGATAGCGATGCAGCGAAAACTTATCTTCTTTGGAATAAATTGCAATAGTGCGTATGCCCAGTTCGTTGCAAGCACGCATGACCCGAATAGCAATCTCGCCGCGATTGGCGACCAGCACCGTCTGGATTTTGTTCATATTACTTCGCCTCCAAAACAAGAAATAGTACATTGTAAAAAAACAACTGTAATTGCTAATTTACCACTGAATTACAAAAATTACAAGATATAAATAAATTATTCTTTATTGTTTTGCAATATTACACCTGATTTACAGTTTGCAGTTGCAAATAAAAAAACAGTATTCTGCCGCTGCAGAGTCTTACGTAAGCTGGTGTCGCAGCTACTGCTGAAAACTTGGAAAGTTGCTAGTAGGAAAGATATTTGTTATAGTAGTTATGGTTAAGTTTTTCCAACTTTGATTATCGGTTGTGAAAGGAAGTAATACCTGTGCATAGTAGAAAATTGGCCTATACAGCCTTGTTTATTGCCGTTGGCGTACTTTCCGCTCATTTGGTCTATATTCCGATTGGTATTGCCAAATGCTTCCCCTTGCAGCATGTTATTAATATCTTGCTGGCGGTGCTTTTAGGAACTCGGTATTCGGTAAGTGCTGCTTTTGGAATATCGGTATTGCGTAATATATTAGGAACAGGTTCGCTGCTAGCTTTCCCGGGAAGTATGGTTGGTGCGGCGCTAGCAGGTTTGTTATATAAGAAAACTAATAGCATCTGGGGAGCGATTATTGGTGAAGTGATTGGCACTGGCTTTATTGGGGCACTACTTGCATATCCGATGGCCAAATATTTTATTGGTTCCCAGGCCGGAGCATTCTTCTTTATTATTCCCTTCACAGTAAGTACTGTTGGAGGAAGCATAATTGCGTACTTCTTATATAAAGCCAATATTGTAAACTATCTTCAATATACCCTGGGTACTGCTGAACCGCGCAATGTCGCCAAATAGCAGGTGGGAAGTCAGACGGCAAACAATAGTCTAGGGTACTTCGCTGGGAATAATTAATAAGTGGTTATCTGTATGTTTTATGTTGACTTTGCGCAAGGGACATGCTAATATATATAACTGTCGGCTCCGTAAAAACGTGCTGATAAGAAGTTCTTTGCTAAGCTCAGAACTAAGCAACTCACATCGGGTTGCGGGTTCTTAACAGCTCGTTACCTCAGGTTTAATTGTTTAATGCCTCGGTAGCTCAGTCGGTAGAGCAGAGGACTGAAAATCCTCGTGTCGACAGTTCGATTCTGTCCTGAGGCACCATTTTTGACCTAGACATTCGACAAATGGCTTTCAATAGCGAAAATCGAACGTCGAATATGCGGAAGTAGCTCAGCGGTAGAGCATCGCCTTGCCAAGGCGAGGGTCGCGAGTTCGAATCTCGTTTTCCGCTCCATTTAAAATTCTTAGAGGATGTTATCGCTGCACTCTAACTAAGCGACTCACACATGTTTTTGCTTCGCCTATCAGCTTGCAACAACATGGTTCGCTGCTTACGGCGACATAGCCAAGTGGCAAGGCAAGGGTTCGCAAGACCTTTATTCCCCTAGTTCGAATCTGGGTGTCGCCTCCAATTAATTTAATAATATACAATACATGTCAAAGGGCTACCTGCTGGTAGTCCTTTTTTGCCTTAATAGAAAGTATAACTTTCTTAAGAACAGGATAAGGGCAACATCGGCTTGCACCTCGCTAAAGCTTGGTGCAAGCCGAATTTTCTTTACTGTGCAGGAGGAGCAAAGTGTAAGCCGGAGAGTAATGGCCTGGGAACAACTAGTTTCTAGTTATTTTATTTACTAAAATAGCGTCATAGTTTCTGTCATTGTATAATAATGGTAACTAAAATGGAGATAAAAGGAGGATACAGGAATGACTAAGTTAGAAAAGGGAATGTTGGTGTTAGAAGCGGTCAAAGCTCCGGCTGGTTCTTTGGCAAATATCATTTATGAGGGTTATGGACAAGGAAGCCAATATGGGAAAACGCTATTTCACATAGTTATGGATGAGATGTCATATGGTATTTTTGCTGTGCAGGGCAATATTACCACACTTGAAGAGGCGCAAGCCAAACTCAGTGCCCCCAGGCGGGTGGACGAAGATAAATCGTTAGCCGAGTCGGTTGTGTGTTACCACTGGATTCACATTGATGACAATGAGCATTTTGCTTTGGAGTAAAGTGCGGAAAATAACTCGCCAAGATCTTTTAGCAGGGCCAAAAGCAGTTGGGGATTAACTAATTCAACTGAGAATCCGTAGGTAGTAACAAATGACTGGTTGTGGTAAGTTGTTAAAGCTATATTGCCATACTCGGAAAAAGTGTCATTCCGGCGAATAAGTCGTGATTTTAAAACATCTAATAGGTCAAAGGTCGAGGCATGTTCGCCGGTTATATTGATTTGCGCTACCAATAGTCTATAGGATTTACCCAGAGATTGCTTGTTGTAAGGAAGTGTCATGGTGACTGCGGAATTTTGTAGCAGCTGTCCTAAAGTATCTTCAATACAGTCAAATACCATAGGGAAAAATTGAAAGGTGATAAACCAATGGAAATAATAATCGCCGATATAAGTTGCGGCTGAATTGTAATGTTGAGAAACAGAAGTCTGGCGGCAAAATTCAAGTGAGCGAAGCATATCTTTAAAAAATTGAATGCAGGTAGCATCAAGGCAGTATTGATCATAAGCAAGTAGTAATTTTGAGTGGTAAAAATCAATTAATTCCTGCAGCTGTGCTACCTCTGGAAGATAGATTGTGTGTCTGTTCATAGCTTATATAATACTGATGGCTTCGCCGCTGAGAATCTTTTTCATATTTTTCATGGGACACATTTTACCGCACATGGTACAGGTATCTTCACATTCAGGCTTGGATTCTTCCCGGTATGCTCTGGCTTTATCAGGGTCAATGGCAAGTTCAATCATTCGAGGGAAGTCAACATCAGCGCGGGCGGCACTCATTTGATTATCCCATTCCCGTGCACCGGGAATACCTTTGGCAATATCTGCAGCATGGGCTGCGATCCGGGAAGCAATAATGCCCTCTTTGATATCATCCAAATTGGGCAGGCGAAGGTGTTCGGCCGGCGTTACATAACAAAGAAAGTCGGCGCCATTAGCTGCGGCAATCGCGCCGCCAATTGCACTGGTGATATGGTCATAACCGGGCGCGACATCGGTAACAAGAGGGCCAAGCACATAAAACGGCGCACCATAACACAAGCGCTTTTCTAAGAGCATATTGGCAGCAATTTCATTGATAGCAACATGTCCGGGACCTTCAATCATAACCTGTACATTTCTCGCCCAGGCACGTTTGGTTAATTCGCCGAGCGTAATAAGTTCTTCGATTTGTGCCGGATCGGTGGCATCGTTAATGGAACCGGGGCGGCAGGCATCACCTAAACTAATGGTTACATCATATTTTTCGCATATATCCAGTAGCCTGTCATAGTATTCATAAAAAGGATTTTCTAGTTTGTTGAGTTCCATCCAGGCAAACAGCAGCGAACCTCCGCGGGAAACAATGTTGGTAAGGCGCTTATTTTTTTTTACTCTTTCAGCTGTCTGCTTGTTCATACCGCAATGAATGGTCATAAAATCCACGCCGTCTTCGGCATGTCTTTCGACAACTGAGAAAAATTCATCAACAGTGATGTCTTTCAAGTCTTTATCCAACATGCCAACTGCGTCATACATCGGTACAGTGCCAATCATTACCGGTGATAGTTCAATCAATTTGCGCCTGAATTCCCGAGTTTTCCCATAGCAGCTCAAATCCATAATGGCATCGGTTTTAAGTTCAATCGCCTTTTGGACTTTTGCTAACTCCAAGTCCGTATTACAGCAGTCTTTGGAAACACCTAAATTGACATTAATTTTAGTCCTGAGTTTTTCGCCGACTCCCATAGGGACAAGGTTGGTATGATGTCGGTTAGCCGGAATAACCACCTTGCCATCTGCCACTAACTGGCGCAAGAGTTCGGGGCTGATTTTTTCCTCCCGTGCAACACTGTGCATGTGTTCAGTGATGATGCCTTGTTTAGCAGCATCCATTTGTGTGGTATACATGAGTATGGTCCCCTTCCTGATCATTATTTTAGCTATAGAAAGAGGAGCGGAGAGGCAAATTCCCCGGAAACCGGTGTGAATGCTTTCCTACGGTGGTATTAACCACATCAGGTTCGAGGGTTGGAGTTAATCCTCTCAGCCGTTGGGCACCCCTAGCTATAACTAATTGACAGTTGAACATGGTTGGAGCTTTTCAATGGTTATAAGTCTACATTTTTAGCGTAGTCAATGTAACTTTGGATTAAGGTTTCTATTTCCTTGTTGATGGCTTGTTTTAATGTGCCGCCAGATGGCGGGCAATCACCGCTCCTGTGAGTTGTATCTTGAGTAACAACTTGTTTGCCGCTTAACTCATCTGATGAATTAGATTCCGGTTTACTTTCATTGGACATGATTAGCATCCTCCATGAAATCAATACAAGATTCGAAATTTTTACATGGAAAATAAAGTAAGTTAGTTATATAATAATTAATGGATGTAGTTCAGTCAACTAAACGATAACAAAAAAAATAAAGTAACTAAAAAAGACGAGGTAAGGTGGTTTGATGAATTATCTGGCCTCAATAATTGAATCAATCAGGCATGAAGTCAATACGGGGATGATTTGTGAACTGGAGCTTGAAGGGGCGCCGCTCTCGTATGTGAAAATGCCGCGAAATGAACTAGTAAAAGAGATCGTTCAATTGACAGAAGCTCTTATCCAGTCAGTAAAGCATGAAAATCTTACTCCAATGGAAGTATATATCAGTTGGATATGCAGGCTGCGACTGGAACAAAATGTTAAGCTGTCAGACATCATGCTGGTATTTGATTTATACGAAAAATCTATCAAGGATGCTATGTCCTTCTTTCTCAAAGATGACTGGGTCAGTCTTAATCGTTACCGACGGGAGATTGATGCGTTATTAGACAGGACAAGGGTATATGTTTCTGAGTATTTTTTTGCTTTGTATGAGGAGACCGTATACAAGCAGTTTGAACAATTAAGAACCATTAATGAGGTAGCCGCATATCTAACTTCTTCACTTGATTTGCATCAGGTACTTGATTTTATTGTAATCAGCGCATTGCGTTTGTTTCACGCCGATTGCGGCAGTATTCTGCTGCTCGACGAAAGCGGTGAACTGCGGGAAACGATTACAACCGGCTGGATGGATATTCACTCCTCTGCTGTTATTTCCGACACAATAGTTTCTAACATAAGTTTTATGGACATAGAGTATAAAACGCTATTATCAGAACAACTGCGGGCGGTTTTTACAAAGGAAAGTTTGTCCCGAGTAAAAGTCATTAAGCTTTGTTTGCATGAAGCCGATATCGGAATGCTGATCATAGGCTTTCGGTCAATACAAAAAATGACGCCCATTGACCAAAAACTGCTTGAGACATTTGCCAATCATGCGGCGATTGCCGTTCATAATGCCCAGCTATATGGTGATGCTGATTTAAAACTTAAGCAGCGTGTTCATCAGGTTACCGTTGTTTTGGAACAAAAACGTGCTATTATGCACTGTATGCGTGAAGGGGTTATTGCCATCAATAATGACGGTTTTATTGAGTCGGTTAATCATGAAGCGCAGCGCCTTCTGGGGTGTAAGGAGACTATCATCGGCAAACATATCTGGGAGATTATCCCTAACTCGCGTTTGCCGATGGTGATAAAAACTGGTCAGGCTGAGTATGATCAGGAGCAGGAAGTCGGAGATAAGGTGATTATAACCAACAGAGTGCCTTTGATTGTTAATGACGTAGTGGTTGGAGCGATTGCAACGTTTCGAGACAAACAGGATGTTAAAATACTGGCAGCAGAATTAGTGGGACTGCGAAGTCTACTGGAATCCATGCGGGCCCAGTCTCATGAATTTGCCAATAAGTTGCATGCTATATCAGGGCTTATTCAGATGAAACAGTATGATAAGGTTATTGAGCTTATAACGCTGACCTACAAAACACAACAAGATTTAGTGAGCTCGATTGTCAGGAGGATCAAAGACCAGGCAACAGCCGGACTGATTATCGGTAAGATAAGTCAGTCTGGTGAGCAAGGGATTTCCCTGCGGCTTCATCCTCGCAGCAAGCTGCTTCAACTACCTGCCTGCTTTAGCGGTTTGTCTATGGTCACCGTGCTTGGCAATTTAATCACAAATGCGATGGATGCTGTTGCCGGTTTGCCGGTTGAGCGACGCCTTATTACCGTGTATATCTTCGAAGGGAAAAAGTACTTGAATATTAAAGTATGTGACGCTGGCAAAGGCATACCGGAAGTTTACCGGAAGAAAATATACTGCCGGGGTTTTTCCACTAAGCAAGGCAGTCGGGGGGTGGGCTTAGCGCTAGTCAAGCAGGAGGTGAAAGTCTGCGGGGGAACAATTACCGTTCAGACACGGGAAAATGAGGGAAGCACATTTTATATAAAAATACCAGTACGGTAACCCTGGATACTTAACAAGTAGGGAGGTAACCGGATATGGGAATAGAGATTGTAATTGTTGAAGATGATCCGATGGTCATGGAACTTCACAAACAATACATCAATCAGGTAAAGGGCTTTCGCTTGGTAGGTCAGGCCGCTAATGCGGCAGAAGGCTATAACATTATTGTCAAACTGCAGCCGCAATTGGTAATCCTCGATGTTTATATGCCTGGTGAGAGCGGCATTGAACTGTTGCGGCGGGTAAGAGCCGAGGGAATTAATCTTGATGTTATTTTGGTGACGGCAGCCCACCGCTCGGAAACCATTCAACAGGGCATGCAATGCGGTGTAGTGGATTATATTATAAAGCCATTTACACTGCAGCGTTTTAAAAAAGCTCTTAAAAATTATTTACAATATATCAGCCGCCTAAACAATACACAACAGTTGTGCCAAAAGGATATTGACTGTTTGAAGGGAGCGGCTTTGGAGGAGAATACCCCTAATAATTTGGCGGATCTACAAGAGAATATTCCCAAAGGACTAGATAAAGCAACTTTGGAAGCGGTTCTTACCACTATTAGTGAACAACCGGATTATTTTACGGCAAGCCAAATAGCAAAACTGGTTGGTGTTTCAAGAGTCACGGCCCGGCGCTATTTAAACTATCTAAATGACAATGGCTGGCTAAAAGGCATCCTGTCATACGGACCGGTGGGAAGACCATTACATAAGTATAGTAAGCAGAGCTCATTCCTATTATAGGTTTTAGTGAAGGATAGTAAACAACTCGGCGGGGAAGTTTACTATCCTTTTACTATTTCAATAGGAATATTTTCGTGAATTATATTAACAAAATTATCCTTATTTACCATATAGTAGTCAAGCTGGAGTCTGTACTTTATAATTCAAGTTGTAAGATGTTACCAGACACACAACCTTCTAAAGGGGGATAATCTGTCATGGGGAAAACCTTGTCCTTTAGGGTTGCCGATGCTATGCCGGAAGATGTTGGTCAAGGATATATCCGGCTTGATAATGCCGACATGGATAAACTGGAAGCCATTATCGGTGATATTCTTGAGATCCAGGGGCGAAAAACAACCGTTGCCAAAGTGGTACCCTGTTTTAGCCAATTCAAAGAGCAAAGCATTGCCCAAATAGAATCCATCATCAGAGAAAATGCCGGTATCGGTATTGATGAACGGGTAACGGTAAGAAAGATTGCACGTCAAGCCGCCCAAACAGTGGTATTAAGTCCTTTGGATGTAACGATAGATTTTAGCGATGCCCAAGATATTAAGCACCTTGAACGGGTGTTGAACGGACTTCCACTGATTACCGGTGATCGGGTTAAGGTTAATTTGGCGGGAGCGAGAAGCCAGTACTTTACCGTTATTGGTACAGCGCCGCAAGGGGCAGTCGTAGTTAACGCCGGTACAAAACTGAAAGTGACCAAAGCCGACGCCTCTGAAGACCGAAGTTTTCGGGCTTGTTATGAGGATGTAGGCGGCCTTGATAAAGAACTGCAGCGCATTCGGGAAATGGTTGAACTGCCGCTGAAATATCCCGAGATTTTTCGACAGTTAGGGGTTGAAGCGCCAAAAGGCGTATTGCTCTATGGACCGCCAGGCACCGGTAAAACTCTTATGGCCCGCGCGGTATCCAGTGAGACAAATGCTGCGTTTCTGCATGTGAATGGTCCTGAAATCATCAATAAATTTTATGGAGAAAGTGAAGCCCGAATCCGGGAGATTTTCGAAACAGCGCAGCGGCGGGCACCTGCGATTATCTTTATTGATGAAATTGATGCCATTGCTCCCAAACGTACTGACGTAATCGGTGATGTGGAAAAACGGGTTGTGGCGCAGCTGTTAGCGCTGATGGACGGCCTGAAAAGCCGGGGGCAGGTGATTGTTATCGGCGCTACTAATGTGCCTGAAATGGTAGATCCGGCACTTCGTCGGCCAGGAAGGTTTGACAGAGAACTTTCCATTAATCCGCCTGACCGATTCGGGCGATTAAAGATATTTAAAATACATACCCGGTTAATGACAATTGATTCTTCGGTAAATATCGAAAAACTTGCTCAAATGACCCACGGCTTTGTTGGTGCCGACATAGCAATTCTCTGCAAGGAAGCAGGCATGAATGCGGTGCGGAGGCTGCTGCCCCAGATTAATTTTTCGGAAGAACTTAAGGCAAACGATCTAATTAAGTTAACAATCAACATGAATGATTTTTACGCCGCATTCCGGGAAGTCGAACCAACGGCGACCAGGGAATTTTTCTCCGAACGCCCCAGCACCAAATGGGAGCAGGTCGGAGGTATGGCAGACATAAAAAGAAACTTGCAGGCCATGATTGAAATGCCGCTGCAGCATCTTGAACTGTGTAAAGCCTTGCAGCACAATATGCCGAAAGGGTTTCTGCTGACCGGACGGCCGGGAACCGGCAAAACACTAATGGTAAGAGCGCTGGCGGCATCAAGCGAAGCTCATTTCATATCAGTAGATGCAGCCACTCTTAACTCCCGGTGGTTTGGCGAAGCCGAAAAAGGCCTGCGGCTAATCTTTAAACGCGCCAAACAAATTGCGCCTTGTATTCTGTTTTTTGATGAAATTGATGCCTTAGCACCAATTAGGGCAGTAACAGACAGAAACGGAACTGATCGGCTGGTAAGTCAGCTGCTACTAGAACTTGACAGTCTGATGGACAGTGCCCATGTCATTGTTGTCGCTGCTACCAACAGGCCTGATATGGTAGACCCGGCGCTTATGCGCCCAGGCAGGTTTGATTATATTGTGGAATTGCCGGTGCCTGGTGTAGCAGAACGCTTGGAAATATTTAAAATTCATACTGCCAAAATGCCTTTGACAGAAGATGTTGATCTTAATGAGCTGACAAAGGCAACCGAAGGGGCAGTGGGTTCTGATATAGAGGCTATCTGCAAACATGCGTCTTTATCAGCTATGAAACGCTATGTTAGTAACCTGCAGAATATAGCTGCCTTATCTGAAATTTATAAGGTATCAGATGAGGATTTCGGCTATGGACTGCGTCAAGTATCTCTAAAGTAATCAGGCAGTTTTGCCGGCGGGGGTGAAAGCTAAAGGACGGTAAGTCTGGTCTAACGGTCGGTCACCTGTAGTCAATTTGAAAAGTATTAAAAGGGGGAGAGAAAATGACACTGGCTGTTGCTGTTGACGCCAAGATGCAGGAAGTTACTGTATGGACTAGGGGGGTTACCCTAGCCAAAGAAGCTCGCGACACGGCTACCCTGCTTGCCAAGGCAGGTAAACTCGAAGGAAAGTTCAATCAGTCCTTTGATAACTATGTTGATCTGCCTGACCGGATCAACGTTCCTGTTAAGAGCTATGCCCGGATCAGCCCGGAACCTATTGAAACCTTCTATGAATACGAAAATTACCGCCCGGATGTTATTGTGCTTGCCGAAGAAACTCTGGTTAAAGGAAACGACATTCTCAAAGGCTGTAAAGATGGCTGTGTTGTTGTTATCAATACCAAACGGGACATCAACAATCTCATTAAATATATGTCACCAAAAGAAAATGTAAGTAAAGTAAAAGCCGTGGCCGCTATCGATGCGGATGCTTTGGGTGCTGGCGTTTTCCACACCTTTGACGGAACTGAAGGTTGTATTGATGATACCAAAATTGGTGCCGGCGTTGGCGCTGCCATGGCAGCTGCTGTTGCCAAAGCAAGCGGAATTGTAAAACTCGAATCCCTGCTCGAAATTGCTGATAACAAAAAAGCCGTTCAGCAAGGCTGGGATGCTGTTCAACTTGTTAACTTATAGTAGCTGGTAATTTTAAGGGAGGTGTAAACATGGCAAAAGTTTATAAGCAAGTGCCATTTGCTGCTATTGTTCCGTCCCCTCAGACCGAAAACGAGGGTATGATTACAGGAAACTGGCGGTTTCTCCGTCCAGTAGTTGATAAAGAACAATGCACTGAGTGCAAAACCTGTTATATTTATTGCCCGGATGCCTGTGTTAATTACTCCAAGGACGAAGGAATCAGCTTTAACTTGAAATATTGTAAAGGTTGCGGTGTTTGCAGTAATGTTTGTCCGGTTGGGGCCGTAAGTCGCGTGCCTGAACTTGATTTTGATGATTAAGGAGTGAATAAGATGGCGATCAAGAAAAGAGGTACAGGGTTAACTGCTGTTGCAGATGCTTGGCAGCTTGCCGATATAGATGTTTCCGCGTCATTTCCTATCCGTCCGTATACAGCCATTATGGCTGAGCTTGCAAAACGTATTGCCAATGGTACGATGAAATGCGAAATGGTTCATGGTGAAGGCGAACATGCCCAGTTTAGTATTGCTCATGGCGCCTCCATGGCCGGTGCCCGTGCCACTACCGGTTCTTCCGGTGTAGGCGTTACCTATGCATTCGAAACCTATTCACCAATTGCCGGTGGCCGTTGCCCCATCCAGGCGATTGTTGGCGACCGTACGCTTGATCCCCCCGGTGACTTTGGTTCTGAACATACTGATTGCCTGACTCTTCGTGATAATGGCTGGATTTATGGCTGGGCGCAAGATGCTCAGGAATCCTTAGACAATAGCCTTATGTATTTCCGGATTGGCGAAGATCCTGAAGTCATGCTGCCGCAAATTGTGGCCATGGACGGCTATTTTGTCACTCATATTGCTCAGGATTATGAAATGCCTGCCCAAGAGCAAGTTGATAAATATTTACCTAAGTTTAACCCCCAATTCCGCCTGGATACCAAGAATCCTGTTATTATGGGACCACAGATTGAACCTGAAATGGGACCTCCTCTGGAGTGGGACCGCCATGTTGTTATGACAAAGGTTAAAGAAAAGATTGTCCAGGCAACCGAAGAATTTGCCCAGGTGTTTGGCCGTACATATGCTCCGTTTGTTGAAGAGTATATGACTGATGATGCCGATATGGTATTTGTGCTGCAAGGCGCTCATGCGGTTACCTGCCGCAGTGCGATAAAATATCTCCGTGAAGCTGGTTACAAGGTTGGTATGTGCAGGATTCGCTGGTTCCGTCCGTTCCCGGATGATGCGCTGCAAGAAATTCTGACCAAGTTTAAGGTTGCCGGTGTTATTGATACCGGTACCTCCTATGGTGCTCCCTGTGCTGGCGGCGTACTCTCCACTGAAGTAAAAGCTGCAATGTCTGAAATTTTGAATAAGCCGATTATCCAGAGCTTTACCTCAGGTCTGGGCGGCGAAACCATCACTCATGATGAATTCTTCGCTATGGCTGAAATGATGCAGGAAACACTAAAAGCCGGCAAACTTATTCAAAGCGGTACTTGGGTCAACTTCAATGATTATCATGAAGGCGCTTCCCAGATTAATGCTGCTAAGAATGAAGCTGCCCCCAGTAAATAATAAGGAGGAGTAAACCATGGCAGTTGCTGAATTAATTAAGTCAATTGCACAGACTACAGACCTTGTAGAGACTTATGTTCCAGGTCATCGTACCTGTGCAGGCTGCGGGCCGGCGCTAGCATATCGCTTAGTAGCGAAGGCTGCCGGTAAAAATACAATTTTTATTGGGCCGACTGGCTGTATGTATGTTGCTAACACCAGTTATGCCTGTGGTCCTTGGGCTGTGCCCTGGACTCATGCCCAAATCACTAATGGTGGTGCAGTAGCTTCGGGTATTGCGGAAGCTTATCGGATGATGATTAAAAAAGGTAAAGTCGAGGACGATTATCCTAATATTATCGTCATGGCCGGTGACGGCGGTTGTTCTGACATTGGTCTTCAAGCGATGTCGGCTATGTTCTATCGTGGTCATAAGGTTCTTTGTGTAATGTATGACAATGAGTCTTATGCTAATACCGGTATTCAGGTATCCCCATCTACCCCTTATGGTGCTACCACTATGTTTACTCCAGCCGGCCCAGAAATTCCGGAAGCTAAGAAGCATCACCTGAAAGACCCGATGGCGATATTCTGCTCTGGCGGCCATCCTTATATCAAGTATGCTGCCACTGCATCAATTGGTTATCCGATTGATTTGATGAATAAGGTTCGCAAAGGCCTTGCCCAAGATGGTCCGGCGTTTATTCATTTGCAGTGTACCTGTCCGAAAGGCTGGTCGTTCCCGTCTGACCAGACAATCGAAATTGCTAAATTAGCGGTGGAAACCGGTATGTGGAATCTCTATGAAGTTGTAGATGGCGACTGGGCTAACAAGATATTCAATGTAGTACCGAAAAAATTAAAACCTGTTGACGAGTATCTCCAAACCCAGAAACGCTTCTGCCACTTGCAACCAGAACATGTGGCCGAAATTCAAAACTTTGTCAACAACCGTGCCAAAGCACTGGGTATGGAAGTCCCTCTGCCGCCGGCAAAGTAGCTAGTAAAAACTAAATAGGCGTATGCCAGTAGGTCCCTGGTTCTTGTGTGAACAAAAAGAACCAGGGACTTGCTAATGTAAAAAGCATTTGTTTACATTGGCAAATGTTTGGAAGGAGGCTCGGTTGTATGGATAAGGGTACTGCCTTAACACTTACAAACTGGATATTAGCTTTCCTACCGATCTTAGTCTTGCTATCCACTATTTTACTGTTTAAATGGGGCGCACCGAAATCTGGAGCAGTTTCCTGGTTTACGGCAGTAATTATCGGGCTAATTGCTTTTGGGGGAGATTCTAGAATATTGGCTTTGGCCAACAGTAAGGGCATGGCCATGTCGCTGTATGTTTTGCTAATTATCTGGGGTGCGGTTTTTCTCTACAATTTTGTCGAGAAAAATGGCGCAATCAAAGTCATTGGCGATACTATGATACAGGTGACAGAAGAAAAGTTATTACAATGTTTACTTATGTCCTGGTGTTTTGCCAGCTTTATGCAGGGGATCGCCGGATTTGGTGTACCGGTTGCTGTTGTTGCGCCGATTATGCTGGTTATGGGATTTCGGCCGGCGGTTGCGGCTGCTACTTGTCTGGTAGGGCATTCCTGGTCAATCAGCTTTGGTTCTATGGGGTCATCTTATTATACAATTCAGCTGGCCACCAAGATTCCCGGCGAAATAATCGGTCCATGGATGGCAATTTTGTTTGCTGTACCTATTTACCTTACCGGTATTTCCGTATGCCATATTTATGGCGGTTTTCAGGCTGTAAAAAAAGGCCTGCCGGCGGTTTTGATAACCGGAACCGTAATGGCCTGTATGTGCTGGGTTATGAATAAACTTGGCGCAGCTCAACTTGCAACCTTGATTCCGGCACTTTGCGGCTGCGGAACCATGGCCATATTAGCTAAAACAATTTATCGTCAAGAACCCAGTGTGACTAAACAAGGAACAGAAAAGCCTTATATGGGATTTCATATGGCGTTTTTACCGTATTATATCTTAATTGCACTCTGTGTAATGACGCAGATCAAATCAATTTCAGCAATCTTTGCTCCCTATACCTGGGGCTTAAATTATCCGGCAATAACAACGGCTGCCGGTTTTGCGGTAAAAGCCGAAAAAATGTATTCAAAAATTAATGTTTTTTCGCATCCGGCACCACTACTATTGTTTGCCGCTCTATGCGCGTTTATTATCTTCAAGATGACAGGAAAATGGAAACCTGGCGCGTTCGGCGGAGCATTTAAAGCCACGGTATCGCAGTGTGTTCCGACAAGCATTGGCATAACTACCATGGTTATGATGGCGCTGATTATGAATGATACCGGCATGACTAACCTTCTGGCAAAAGGCATTGCCAATTCTACCGGTATCCTGTTCCCGATATTCTCACCCTTTATTGGTGTGCTGGGGGCATTTTTGACCGGCAGCAATACTAACTCTAATGTCATGTTTGGCGCTCTGCAATTTGAGACAGCCAGAGTGCTCGGGATTAGTACGGTAATTATGTGCGCTGTGCAGTCGGTAGGCGGTTCTGTCGGTTGCGCCATTGCTCCGTCAAAAGTATTAATTGGCTCGGCAACAGTTGGTCTTGAAGGACGTGAAGGCGAAGTAATGAACAGAACAATACCCTATTGTGTAATCATTTCGCTGCTTGTAGGCATTAACGCCTGGATTTTTGCCTACCTGCTGTTTACGAGTCTGCCTTAAGGCAATAATCATGCGAAATATACAAAGGAGGTATTGGAATGACTGCAAATCCTACGCCTAATATCAATCCTAATCCTAATAGTACGCCTGATGTATCGTGGAGAAAAAAATATCGGGCACCATTAATGAATGCCGCGTTCTGGGGATTTTGGATAGGATTCTTTCTGGCGCACCAAGGTGGTACAACAAACAATGCGGTTATGACTAGTGTGTCATATGTGATATTTACGCTTGCCTGTTTGGTTCCCTTGGTAACAAAGAAATAATTGGTTAGGAGAAATGCTGCTCCTTGCGGCATTTCTCCCATTTTCCGAAGGTGGTATGCTATGGAAGATAAGCCGGCGTGTTGGCAGCTAAAACAGGCTGTGCAAGAACAGGCAATCACACTTTTATATTGGCTCAAATGGACGGTGCTTGCGGTAACTACAGGCATAGTTGTTGGGGGCGGTGTGGCTGTTTTTCTAACAGTATTGGCATGGGCGATTAAGGAATGGGCGGAAGTTGGCGGCTACTATTTCTTTTTGCCGGTTATTTTAGCTTTAAATTGCTGGTTAGTTAGTCTATTTGCTGTGCAGACAACAGGTGGCTGTGATAAAGTCATTGAGGGCATTCATCAACAATCGGGCTACTTACGGCTAACCGAGCTGCCGCTAAAAATGCTGGCGACTATCATCACCATTGCTGCAGGCGGTTCTGCCGGGAAAGAGGGACCGGCGGCCCAGATTGGCGCAATACTAGCATCAGCATGGGCGAGGTTGTTGAAAGTCAGTAACGCAGATTGCCGTAAGTTGGTTATTTGTGGTTTAAGCGCCGGTTTTGCCTGTGTATTCGGGACTCCGGTGGCGGGGGCCATCTTTGGCATTGAGGTGCTTTTTGTTGGGAAAATCGCCCATGATACGCTTTATCCTGGGTTAGTATCAGGGATGACCGGTTTATATGTATGCCGGTTACTGGGGCTACATTACTTTTATTTGCCGACCACTGTGGCGGCAAGTTTTTATCTTGGTATTCAATCGCTTCTGCTAGGCTTGGTGTGTGGGTTATTGGCGATTTTTTTTATTCATACAATCAATTTTGGGAAGAATGTTTTTTCGGGAGTACCTTTAGCTCAACCGGCAAAGGCCTTTATTGGCGGCATGATGCTGGTCATGATCGGGTATTTCGTTAGCCCGCTGTATTTGGGACTAGGGCTGCAATTGCTGGAAAAAGGGATTAGCGGGCAGACGCTGGCAGTTTCTGCTTTTTTCTGGAAAACAATCGCAACAGGAATAACGCTTGGTTGTGGCGGCAGCGGGGGCATCATTCTGCCGATTATGATTGTCGGGACTGCGGCCGGCAATCTGTTTGGACAGCTTTGCGGGAGTATTGATATAACGGTGTATGCTATACTGGGTATGGTTGCCCTTTTAGCGGCAGTTGTAAATGTTCCGGTCACCGCTATCGTTATGGCTGCCGAATTATTTGGAAGTGATATTATGACATATGCTGCAGTAAGCTGCTCAGTCAGTTATTTGCTTTCAGGCCATCGCAGCGTTTATCCAAGTCAGGTAATAATTGCCGGTAAAATTTCGTGTTTGTGTTATGATGAGGGAAAAACTGTATATGAAGCTCGCAGACCGGACGATATAGAAAAAGCAAGAGCACGAAGATAGAAAAAGCCAGCGGCTGGTGAAGCCGCTGGCTTTCCTTACGTATTAAGTTTGTCCCATAATCTGGCCGGTATGAACGGTGTCATAACCGCCTAAACCGGCTATCTGGTCACGAAAAGCAGTGGAACGAAGAATGGCAAAGAGTGTCTGAAAATGGGGTTTGTCAAGATCTTCTTTGCGGATTACAATATCATACCGTTCTTTTCTAAGAGGGATAAACTCGACATTGGCCACTTGCAGAGCTGCTTTTTCAATGCCCACGCCAACATCGGCATCACCACGGGCTACTGTGCTGGCTACTGTCAGATGGCTGGTTTCTTCGCTACCATAGCCTCTGAGCGTAGAAAAATCGATGTCTAACTTACGGAGCTGCTCATCAAGCAGTACCCGCGCGCCGGAACCGCGTTCCCGGTTGATTAGGCGTAAGTCTGGCTTGGTGAGATCTTGCCAGCCGGTAATGTTCAGGGGATTGTTTTTGGCAACATAGAAGCCGATATTACGATAAACCAGGTTAATAAGAACTGCCCGGTGGCCTGGCAGCAGACTGCGGATGTAAGGCAGGTTGTAGGTGTCGGTGTCGCCATCCCAAAGATGGGAAGTAGCGACATTGGCGGTGTTATGATAAAGTGCCAGCAAGCCTTCCATACTCCCGACATAGTTGCGCAGCACACTTACTTGGGGGAGTTCCTTTTCCAGATACCTGGTGAGAATATCTAAAACGGTATCCTGGCCGCAGATAATAAAACCGCTGGGTATAGGAGCCGAGGCAGCTGATGGCATTTGCACCGGGCTGGTTCCTCTTGATTTTTGAATATACAAATCAAGGTCACGGGCATCAACCCGGACTTTGCGTCCAATATGATAAGCCGCAAGATCGCCGCGTTTTATCATTTCGTACACTGTGAATTTGGAGATTTTTAATATTTTGGCAACTTCTTGCGGTGTATAAGGAGAATTTTCGCTCATAAAGCCTCCATTATTTTCAGTGAAATTTTCAAATAGCTCTTGCTAATATAATACAACGAATATTATAATAACACCATACGTAATATATTGATTTTTGTTAAGTTATGTTAGTTGATGTTTTGTTTATATAGATTTTGTGTGGAATAATAAAGGTGGAACACTGATGACTGAATGGCAGCCGGTTATACTTTCGATTAAAGTAGCGTTCATGTCGCTTATACTTGTATCTATATCAGGCATATCATTGGCCTATTGGCTGCGGAACAGGGATTTCGCCGGCAAGGCAGTTCTTGAGGCTGTATTGATTATGCCGCTGGTGCTGCCGCCGGTGGTTACCGGATTCTTATTGCTCTTGTTAATCGGTAAACAAGGCCCGGTTGGACAAGTACTCAACAATGTTTTTTATACGCAGATTATTTTTACTCCTTATGCTGCGATGCTGGCAGGAGCGGTAGTTGCTTTTCCGCTTATGTACCAAAGTGCCAAGGCTGCTTTCCAAGGAGTCAACTCAACTCTTGAGGATGCGGCCAGAACATTAGGTGCCAATGAATGGCGGGTATTTTGGACAGTAACCATTCCGCTGGCCTGGCCGGGGCTGGTAGCAGGACTAGTGCTTTCTTTTTCAAGGGCGCTTGGTGAATTTGGCGCAACCATTATGGTTGCCGGTAATATTCCGGGGAAAACCCAAACCCTGCCGCTTGCTATTTATTTTGCTGCCGAAGCCAATGATCTTACCCTGGCCGGCTTTTATGTACTGATTATCAGTGGCATTACATTTTCTGCGATATACGGGTTAAATACTTGGGCCAGATCACATAACAGAGCTTGGCCTGATAAGGGGTTATTCTGATGCTGCATGTGGACATTAAGAAACATCTGCCTGGATTTACACTTGATGTGCAATTTTTTGTAGAAAATAACATTGCAGTATTGTTTGGGCCTTCAGGTTGCGGCAAGACCACAACATTACGTTGCATTGCCGGTTTAATCAAGCCGGACGCAGGAGAAATTATAAATAACGGCAAAACACTTTTTTCTTCGGAGACGCAGACTTTTGTTCCGGTCAATCACCGGCGGGTAAGTTACATGTTTCAGGAATATGCCCTCTTCCCGCATTTGAATGTAAAAAAGAATATTTGGTATGGCGTAAAACGACATGACCAAACTGCGGAAAACTTGTACGCGCAGCTTTTGGATTTGCTGCACATTGAACATTTAACCGGGCGGTTTACTGATAAACTTTCAGGCGGTGAAAAACAAAGAGTAGCTTTGGCGCGCGCCTTGATGGCAGAGCCAGAGATATTGCTGCTGGACGAACCGTTATCGGCACTAGATGAGGATACGCGCTGTCAACTGCAAATTGAGCTAAAACGTATACAACAGCTGTGGAAGATTCCGTTTGTGCTTGTTACGCATGACCGCAATGAGGCAAAAGCCCTTGGTGACAAAGTGATTTTTTTGGAATAGGATATATTGCTGAAAAATAATGGGCAAAATAAGAAAAGACTCAGGAGGAAATTAACGGTTTGTGCAGAAAGACTATGTTATATACGATAAATAGAACGATGTTCGGCATAAATGAACAACATGACTAGCGAGGAGAATAAAATGAGTCAGGAAATAAAGCGCACCAAGGAGAAGGGCAGATATTTAATTGCCTCAGTTGATCGGGCGATTGACCTCCTGTTTATTCTCGAGAATGCACCAAGGGAAATGGGCGTGACAGAGCTGAGCAGAGAACTTGGCGTGCAAAAAAGCACTGTGCATAACTTGCTGCAGACTTTATTGGCGCGGGATTTTGTCCGCCAGACCGATACCGGTCACTATACGCTCGGTTTTCGGCTCATGCCTCTGGGGCTTGCCTGCACCCAGCGTTTAAATATCCGAAGAATTGTTTCGCCATATTTGAAAGAATTAGCGGCAGAGGCTGAGGAAGTTGCCTTATTGGCAGTATTATCTGCCGGTCAATTAACTATTGTAGACAAAGTAGAACCAAGCCGTCCCGTGTTTTTGATACCGCGTTTTGATTATTGCAATACCTTCCATAGCACTGCACTCGGAAAGGTTTTTCTGGCTTATAGTTCTGAACAATTTTTGGAAAAAGTCTTATCAGAACCATTGCCGCAATACACAGCTAATACAATTAGTGATAAGCGGGTACTGCTGGCTGAACTGGCAACAGTACGGGAATTGGGCTATGCAGTAGCCAGTAATGAGACCATCGAGGGAGTAACCTGTATTGGAGCACCCCTTATCAATGCCAATGGTAAACTGGAAGCCGCGATTACGGTTTCCGGGGCAACTGCCTGGTTTAACAAAGAAAAGCGTGAGGCTGTTGTGCGTATTATGATGGAAAAAACACGAGCTATTTCTGCACAGTTAGGATACCGGGGTTAAATAACCCCCTTTCATTTCTCCCGACAAGTGAACAACGTTCTGTATAAATGAACGAAAGTTTACAGTGTTATATAGTTATACAAAATACATTTAAGGAGTGACGATTATGCCGAAACCAGTGTTTTCTCAGGAAAGATGCAAAGGCTGTGAATTATGTATAGTGGCATGTCCCAAAAAACTATTAGTAATGTCAACTAGCTTTAATGGTAAAGGCTATAATTTTTCCACATGTCCTGACGATAGCGAATGTGTTGGTTGCTGCCTTTGTGCCAAGACTTGTCCGGATACAGCGATTGAGATTCATAAATAAGTATGGGAGTGGTGAAAATGTCAGAAAAAGTGCTCATGAAAGGCAATGAGGCTATAGCTGAGGCTGCGGTTGCCGCCGGGTGTCGCCATTATTTCGGATATCCAATTACACCGCAAACCGAGATACCTGAATATATGTCGAAACGTATGCCGCAGATTGGCGGCGTGTTTTTGCAGGCGGAAAGCGAAATTTCGGCAATTAATATGGTATATGGTGCCGCCGGCGCGGGAGCTAGAGTTATGACTTCTTCCTCAAGTCCGGGAATCAGCCTAAAGCAAGAGGGGATTTCCTATATTGCGGGTGCGGAATTACCCTGTCTGATTGTAAATATTATGCGTGGCGGCCCAGGGCTTGGAGGCATTCAGCCGGCGCAAGGCGACTATTTTCAGGCTACTAAAGGCGGTGGGCACGGCGATTATCGCAATATTGTGCTGGCTCCGAACTCTGTCCAGGAAATGGTCGATTACACCATCCTGGGATTTGACTTAGCTGAAAAATACCGCAATCCGGTCATGCTGCTAGGTGATGGGGTTCTCGGCCAAATGATGGAGCCGGTTGAAATCAAGGAAATCAGTAGTACTCCGACGGAAAAACCGTGGGCTGCAACCGGGATGCGTGGCCGGGGAAAGCCAAATATAATAAATTCACTATTTCTAAAGGCCAATGAACTGGAAGACCATAATATCCGGTTGCAGAAAAAATACGCTCTCATCCAGGAAAATGAGATGCGGTGGGAAGAAATTTGTACCGAAGATGCAGAGCTTATTGTGGTTGCATATGGCATTACGGCGCGCATTGCCCAATCAGCAATTGATAAGGCCAGAGGCGAAGGCAAGAAAGTAGGTCTACTACGTCCTATTTCCTTATGGCCATTTCCTGAACCACCATTTGCCCGTTTGGCCAAAACGGCTAAAGCATTTTTAACGGTGGAATTAAGTGCCGGACAAATGATTGAAGATGTCCGGCTGGCTACTCGCGATGCTAAACCGGTACATTTCTATGGACGTACAGGTGGCATGATTATGACGCCAATTGAGATTTACCAGGAGATCAGCAAGATTTTAGAAAGCAAGGAGGGCAAATAACATGGCAGAAGTGTTATTTTCCAGACCGAAGGCTTTAGCTGACATGCCTACTCACTATTGTCCAGGCTGTCATCATGGTATTATTCACCGGTTAATAGCCGAAGTAATTGATGAACTGGATATCCAGGAAAAAGCAATTGGTGTTGCGCCTGTTGGCTGTGCTGTACTGGCTTACGATTACTTCAACTGCGATATGCTGGAAGCCGCTCATGGACGTGCACCGGCGGTAGCTACCGGTGTTAAGCGGGTTCATCCTGATGCCTCGGTATTTACTTATCAGGGTGACGGTGATTTGGCGGCTATTGGCTGCGCGGAAATCGTCCATGCGGCTGCGCGTGGCGAAAAGATTGTAACTGTTTTTGTCAATAATGCCATTTATGGTATGACAGGCGGCCAAATGGCGCCAACTACCCTTGTGGGTCAAGTTACCAGCACATCTCCTTATGGCCGCAAAGAAGAGGTTGCCGGCATGCCTATCCGGGTATCAGAGATGCTGGCTACTCTAGACGGACCGGCGTTTATTGCACGGGTAGCCGTCAATAACCCGGCAAATATGAATAAAGCCAAAGCGGCTATCAAAAAAGCCTTTGAGCTCCAGCTTGGCGGTCACGGCTTTTGTTTGGTTGAAGTATTATCTATTTGTCCGACCAACTGGGGAAAAACACCGGTTGAAGCTGTTAAATGGATGGAAGAAAAAATGATGCCCCATTATCCTCTTGGTGTGTTTAAAGACGTGCAGGGGGTGGGTAAATGAGACACGAGATTGTTATGTCAGGGTTTGGCGGTCAAGGTGTTTTGCTTATGGGGCAGATATTGGCCTATGCCGGGATGCTGGAAGAAAAAAATGTATCCTGGATTCCCTCTTATGGGCCGGAGATGCGTGGCGGGACAGCCAACTGTTCGGTTATTATCACCGACGGGGCCACAGGTTCACCCATGGTGGAACATCCGACAGCTGCGGTTGTGCTTAATTTGCCATCTTTGGATAAGTTTGAAGGCTCTGTTCAGCCGGACGGAGTTTTGATTGTCAATAGCTCCCTGATTGATAAAGCTGTTAAACGCCAGGATATAAAAACCTATCGCGTGCCGGTAAATGACATTGCGACCGAACTGGGCAATTTGAAAATGGCCAATATGGTGGCGCTTGGTGCACTGATTGCTGCGACAGATGCCGTGGATATGGAAGTATTATTTAAGGCCTTTGCCAAGAAATTTGCTTCTAAACCTCAGGTTATAGAAGCAAACAAAGTAGCCATTAATAGGGGTTATGAATTTGTAAAAAACAGTATTGGATAAATGCGAATAGCCTGTCAGTAGGCAGGAAAAATATTACAAATATCGAATGTGTAATCTATTATTAGTTTAAAGGAGGTTACACAAATGGCAAAGAAAATTCTACTCTTAACAGGTGACTGCGCAGAAGACTATGAAGTAAAAGTCCCCCAACAAGCCTTAATGATGCTTGGCTATCAGGTTGATGTGGCTGTACCCAATAAAAAGGCCGGCGACATGGTGCAGTTAGTGGTGCATGACTTTACCGGCCTCGATACCTATGTGGAATTGACTGGACACCGGATTCCGGTGGATATTGCAGCCCAAGATGCTAAAGCCGAAGAGTATGTCGGTTTGGTAGTGCCTGGCGGCCGTGCTCCGGAATACATCAGGATGTATGACGAAGTAGTTAAACTTGTTCAGGATTTCTTTGCTGCCGGCAAGCCGGTAGCTGCTATTTGCCATGGTACACAGCTTTTGGCACCTGCTCAAGTGCTGGAAGGCAAGACTGTAACCTCGTATCCGGCATGTGCTGCTGAATGTAAGTTGGCCGGTGCCACATGGAAGGATCAGCCGGTTGTTGTCAGCGGTAATTTGGTGACCGCCCAAGCCTGGCCCAATCATCCTGACTGGCTGAGAGCTTTTGTTGATCTTCTGGGCGCAAAAATTAGTATTTAACACAAACAATACATGTGATGCAAAAGCTGCTTTAATGTGGTTGCCATGCTTGCAAGAAATTTCTCAAGCTGCATGACAGCGCTGAAGCAGCTTTTTTCTGTTCGTTCAGCTATTAATACCTAGCTGACAGGATAGACTAATAAAGACAATATAGTTATTGTTACAGATAAAAAGACAGGTTTGCAGAAAGGAAGGGTACAGTTATTGTTTGTTCATGAACTTATCTTGAAAGGTACAAAAGATAGGCCGGCTTTTGCCGGCAAAGATAATGTGTCTTATGGTGAACTGCAGAACATGGTAAATACATATCGTAATTATTTTTACGCAGCCGGTATCAGGGGTGGTGAAAATGTAGGGCTATTTTCCCGGAATTCGGTTGAATTCGTATACTGTTATTTGGCTATTGTCAGTCTGGGAGCTGTTGTTGTACCAATTAATTTTCAATTAACGACCAGAGAAATTGCATTTATTGTTAAAGATGCTAGTATGAGTCACCTTATTACCATGGAACAATTAGTAATTGACACTGAACTTAATCAGTTGGGCTATAAACAGGCTGTAACACAGCTTGTTATTCCGACTATTAGGCAGGAGTTAGCTAGTAAAAGGTTTTCGCCGGCTCCGGTGCTGCCAACTGATTATAACGAAGATCAGATTTGCGCCATTATCTATACTTCAGGTACTACTGGCAGCCCTAAGGGGGCGATGCTGACCCATAAAAATCTGGTTAGTGATGCCACCGCTTTCCGGGAGGTGTTGCCGGTAACTGCTGACGATAATGTTCTTTGTGTGTTGCCCATGTATCACTGTTTTGCCTGGACCTGCGCCGTGCTTAATGCTTTGCTTTGCGGTGCGGCCATTACCATTTTGGAGGCTTTTGCCCCTAAAGAAACCCTTGCCGCCATTTTAGAATATAAGGTAACCGTTGTATACGCCGTACCGCCTATGTATAATTACTTTATTCGTATAGGCCAGCCGCAAGACCTTGCAGGGGTTAAATTCTTCATATCCGGCGGGGCTTCGCTGCCGGAAAAAGTGGCGCAGCAATTTGCTGAGAAATATGGCCGAAAAATTATTGAAGGCTATGGTCTTTCGGAAGCATCGCCGGTAGTCACACTTAATCCGGTGTCAAAACCCAAATACTGTTCAATTGGTAAAGCGCTTCCGGGGCAGGAAGTCAGGGTGGTTGATGCGGAAGGGCAGCCGCTGCCGCCAGGGGTAGTTGGTGAGATCGCCGTGCGTGGGCCTATTGTGATGAAAGGGTATTTTAATTTACCTGTGGATAGTGCCCGGGCGCTCAAAGACAATTGGCTGCATACCGGTGATTTGGCTTATCAGGATGTAGAAGGTTATTTCTTTATTGTCGACCGTCTGAAGGATTTGATTATTTCTAATGGGGAAAATATATATCCGAGGGAGATTGAAGAATTACTGTATGCGTATCCGGGGATTATTGAAGCCAGCGTCATTGGTGTTGACGATACGCTGCGCGGTCAGGTAGCGCGGGCTTATCTGGTACTGGCAGAAGGCCAGCGTTTTGATAAAAAGGCGGTGCGGGAATATCTGCAAGCTAATATTGCTGCATATAAAATTCCGCGTGATTTCTGTATTGTTGAGGAGCTGCCTAAGAATCAGACAGGCAAGATTTTGAAACGTGTACTGCGCGAACAGGTTGTATAGAAAAAAATGCTGCCAGGTTCTTAAAAAAGAACTTGGCTTTTGACTTTTTTAGAAACAAAGCCATAATTTGAAAGGATTGCTGGTACCTTTTATAGTAATAGTTATAATATATTTCTGATAATGGGCGAAAGGCAATAGATTATGATGCGATTGCTGACAGGTTGTGATATTTCGGAAGTCGAAGTTTATTTGGAACGAAATCATATGGAAACGGTGTTTTTTAGCGGCAATCTTGCCAGATGCGGCATTGAAAATGACGGGGTAAACCGCCGGGCCGGTGATTACTACGGCTATTTTTCGGAGTGTGGTTTGCAGGGAATAGCAGCGTTCTACAATTTGGGGAATGTGGTAACTCATTTTGAAGCTGCGGCAGCTGTTGATCATTTTGCCGAAATAATGCGCCAGCGTCGCTTTGAATTTTTTGTCGGGTTGAAAAAAATGGTTGAGCCGCTGTCCTTGGCATTGCAGCCGCATAAAGAAATACTGGGCTGTGAGGAAAGCTATTTCTATGTTAATCAGGCATTGCAACCGAATTCCACGGCCTGTCTGCACCAGATTGCAGATGTGGCAGACATAGAGCAGGAAACAGTGCTGTCCTTTATTGTTGAGGCCTACCGGCAAGGGTTTCAGCGCCGGTTTAACCGGGAAATGGCAGTCAAGCTTATCGAAGAACGCGGACCTGAAGAAGATTTTGTGTTTTTCCTTATCAATGGGGAGCCTGTTGCACAGGCGATTATTCAGGTAGTTACCGGGAGGCTCGCCCAAATTGGCGGTGTTTATACCAGGGAAGAGTACCGGGGCAAGGGGTATTGTAAGGCGCTGGTTGCTGAACTATGCCGCAGAATTTTTACTGCCGGCAGAATTCCAGCTTTACTGGTGAGGCAGAATAATATTCCCGCGCTCAAAGCCTATCATGCTCTAGGGTTCACCTATTATGACGAATATCTGATCACAAAATTTCGAGTGTAATGTGGAGGAATAGTATGCGGATAGCTGTGGGAGTTACCGGCGCAAGTGGAGCTATATATGGGTATACTCTGATTAAAACGCTGCATGATTTGGGTGTGGAAGTCCATGCGGTCTATACCGATATGGGCCGGAAGGTGCTTGCCTATGAATGTGAATACAGCTTGGAAGATATTGCGAAATATGCAGTCGTGCATGATAACGCCGATTTATTTGCACCGCTCGCCAGCGGCTCGTTTAAAATGAACGGCATGGTGGTAGTGCCCTGTTCGATGCACACCTTAGGCGCACTGGCTACTGCCAGCGGGCGGGATCTCTTAACAAGGGCAGCCGATGTCACACTTAAAGAAGGCCGAAAACTTGTGGTAGTGGCGCGCGAGACCCCAATGACAAGCATTCATTTGGAGAATATGCTTAAATTGTCACAGGCTGGTGCGGTGATTATGCCTGCTGCTCCGGGTTTTTATCATAAGCCCAAAAGTGTGGAGGATATGGTAGCCTTTATGGCAGGTAAGATACTGGATATGCTGGATATTGAACATATGCTGTTTAAACGCTGGGGAAATTAGCTGGAGGTGGACAGAATGTCGCTGCTTATCAAAAACGGCACAATTGTAACCATGAATAGCGCCAGAGAAATTATCCAAGGTGATGTTTATGTGGAAGAAGGCGAAATCAAGGCAATTGGCGCCTCGCTCACCAATAAGGCCGATAAGGTCATTGATGCCGCTGGGCATTTGGTGATTCCCGGTCTTGTTCAACCGCATGTTCATTTGTGCCAAACGCTATTTCGGGGACAGGCAGATGACCTGGAGTTATTAGACTGGCTGAAACAAAAGATCTGGCCGTTAGAAGCCGCCCATGATGCCGAGTCTATTTATTATTCGGCGCTCCTGGGTATTGGCGAATTATTCAAAAGCGGTACAACTGCCATTGTGGATATGGCAACAGTCAATCATACGGAAAGTAATTTTCAGGCCATCTATGCCAGCGGCATGCGGGCTATCTCTGGCAAATGCATGATGGATTTTGGTGCAGATGTTCCAACTGGCCTCCAAGATACCACCGCTAATGCCCTTGAAGAAAGTATAGAGCTTTTAGAAAAATGGCATGGTAAAGGGTTGATTCACTATGCGTTTACGCCGCGCTTTGCCGTATCCTGCACTGAGGAACTGCTGACCAAAACCGTAGAGTTAGCCGAAAAGTACCAGGTTGCCATTCATACTCATGCTTCAGAGAACAAGGGCGAGATCGAATATGTGCAGGAACTCACCGGTTTGCGCAATATTATCTATCTGGAAAAACTGGGGATGACAGGTTCAAACCTCATCCTTGCCCATTGTATTCACCTGGATAGTGAGGAAATAGCGATACTGGCCAAAAGCCGGACCAACATTGTTCATTGTCCTTCTTCTAATCTCAAACTGGGCTCCGGTATTGCCAAAATTCCTGAGTTTATTGAGCAAGGAGTGGCTGTGGCGATCGCAGCTGACGGGGCGCCGTGCAATAATAACCTTGATGGGTTTGTGGAAATGCGGCTTGCCGCGCTTGTGCAAAAGCCCTTCTATGGTTCTACTGCCATGCCGGCCGATAAAGTATTTGAACTGGCTACCATCGGCGGAGCAAGGGCTATGGGGCTTAGTGACCGGATTGGCAGTATTGAAATCGGGAAACAGGCCGATATAGTGGTTGTAGCTCTTGATGACCTGCGGACAACGCCGGTTTTTGGGGTTAATATTTATACCCAACTGGTTTATCAGGTGCAGAGTAGTCAGGTTGTCACAACTATTGTAAATGGACAAGTGGTCATGGAAAATCGGCGGCTTACTACCATTGATGAGGCAGAGGTAATCCGGCAGGCAAATCATGCGATAAAACGGGTGGCTGTGCGGGCCGGAATTGGGTTATAAGGTTAATTATTACAATAAAATAGAGGAATTGCTCAAAATTTGCCGAAGGTTATTGACAAGTAAAATATTGGGGGCAGGGGTGAATTGTATGCGGCTGTCGGCAAAACTTATGGCCTTTTGCCTAGTAGTTCTCATGCTTATCTTTGGCAGTGCTTCGGTATTTGCGGCTGATACTAAGCCGGCAAAAGCAGCGACAGATAGCAAGAAGACGGATAATATTATCAAAACAGCAGAAAAATATCTAAAAACCCCCTATAAATTTGGCGGCGATTCTCCTAAAGGCTTCGATTGCTCAGGGTTTGTCAAATTTGTTTATGAAAAAAACGGCAATAAACTGCCACGGACAGCCGATGTCCAGTACAAACAAGGAAAAATGGTTGAACGGAGCAAACTTAAGCCGGGAGATTTGGTGTTTTTTACAACCTATGAAAAGGGCCCTTCCCATGTTGGCATTTATTACGGAAGTGATAAGTTTATTCATGCTTCCTCAAGCCGGGGGGTAATGATCAGCCGTTTGGATGAAACGTACTGGAAGCCGCGTTATCTGGGCGCCAGGCGGATCATTAATTAATATATTGGAGGAATACAGATGATTTTTGGACACATTGCAACACTGGAACAAGATGCTTCCCACCTTCACAAAAGCCTGGTAAAAGGCCTTGAATATCTTGCTAAAACCGAGTTGGCAGCACTGGCTAAAGGTAAATATGAAATTGAAGGCAAAGATATCTATGTGGCGATTAATGAATATGAAACTCAGCCGCGGGAAGTACGCCGCGCAGAGGCTCATGTCGATTATATTGATATCCAGTACATGATTTCCGGCGAGGAATTGATTGCGTACAGCCTGCTGGCAAAAGAAAATGAAGTATTAGCTGATGAACTTGAGGCTAAAGATGCTATCTTCTACAAAACAGTTCAAGACGAAACTGATTTGGTTATGACCAAGGGTATGTATGCCATATTTTTCCCCTGGGATGTGCATCGCCCCAACTGCGTGTTAAACGAAGCTGTCAATGTCAAGAAAGCAGTTGTCAAAATTAAGGTGTCACTATTGAAATAATGTTGTACTTCCGAACGATAATTTAAAAAAAGTAATTAAAGTTCGATTTTTTATTGACAGACTTTAGTTAGCGCTGGTACAATACAAATAAATACATAATGCTCGTATATGTTTGAGGATATGGCTCAAAAGTTTCTACCTGGCGACCGTAAATCGCCCGACTACGGGTGAAAGTGCGCCTAGGGTTCCGCATAACACAATGTGGTGTGGCTGTGACCAAGTGGCGCAGGTGTTACCTTTAACACTACACCGATGGGATAAAAACCCTGGCGGGGAAGTTTCGCTCTACTATATTTATGCGAAATTTCCCTGTCAGGGTTTTTTGGCATTTTCCCGCATACGTTGCAGGCTTGACGGTGACACTGTAGTTATGTATGGAGATAAGGGGTGAAAGCTATGTTGGAAAAAATGTTTGAACTCAGTTCTCGTAAAACCGACGTACGGACTGAGGTAATCGCAGGAATTACCACCTTTATGACCATGGCTTATATTTTATTTGTCAATCCAAGTATCTTAGGATCAGCAGGGATGGACAAGAACGCCGTACTCTTGGCAACTGCGATTGGTGCCGGTGTGGTCTCGATTATGATGGGGGTATTTGTTAACTACCCGATCGCTTTGGCGCCAGGTATGGGGCTAAATGCTTTTTATGCATTTACGGTTGTCATTGGTATGGGTGTTTCCTGGCAAGTTGCGTTAGGTGCGGTATTTATTTCCGGTATTATTTTTATTTTACTTACTGTGACGCAAGTTCGCCAACTGTTAGTTGAAGGTATGCCAAATTCATTAAAACATGCTATCACCGTTGGTATTGGTATGTTTATTACCATTATCGGATTAAAGCTTTCCGGCATCATGAGTATTCGGTTATCTTTGATTCCGCCAACTCTGGAAAAGATTGTTGCTGCCAAAGGCAATGGTACACCGCTTAGTTTTGAAACCATTATTGAAATGGGTAAATTTACTCATCCTGAGGTATTGTTAGCAGTATTTGGTCTTATTTTTATTGGTGTTTTAATGGCTCGCCAAATAAAAGGTTCTATTCTGATTGGTATTTTTACAACCACGGTATTGGGGATTATGATGGGCATTGTTAAAATACCAGCTGGTTTTAGCCCTGTCGCTATGCCGGATTTCAGCAGGAATGCTTTTTTTGCGCTAGATATTATGGGCGCTTTACATATGGGGCTGTTGGCTATTGTATTTACATTCACTTTTGTAGAACTATTTGATACGATGGGAACACTTGTGGGCACAGCCTCCAAAGCAGGCTTAATGGACAAAGACGGCAAATTTCCCGGCATTGGCAAAGCCATGCTGGTTGATGCCACCGGCGTAAGCCTTGGGGCCATGCTTGGCACCAGTACCATTACTTCGTATGTGGAAAGCGCTGCCGGTGTTGGTGCCGGCGGGCGGACAGGCTTAACGGCTGTCGTTTGCGGTGTGCTGTTTTTGCTGGCACTTTTCTTTACGCCGCTTGCGGGGCTTATTCCGGATGCAGCTACTGCGCCGGCGCTTATTATTGTCGGTGCCTTGATGATTGAGTCGGTTCGTCATATTGATTTTACTGATTTTACCGAAGGTATGCCGGCTTTTCTGACCATTGTGCTGATGCCGTTTACCTATAGTATTGCCAACGGTATTTCGGCAGGTCTGGTCTTATACCCGTTATTAAAATTGGCTACCGGCCGTAGTCGTGAAGTACACTGGATTGTTTATATTTTGGCGGTTCTTGTTGTCTGCCGGTTCTTATTTCTGGCTGAATAACGGGAACAATAATTTAGGTTGTTGCCCAGATATTTTTATAAAGTATCTGGGTTTTATTACACACCAAATGGTGATTTAATCCAAATATAAGAGAGGATGAGGACATGAAAGTCGCAATTATTATGGGCAGTGATTCAGACTGGCCGGTACTTGAACCGGCAGCCAAGCAGCTAACTGAACTTGGTATCGAAACAGAAATCCTGGTAGCATCGGCTCATCGTACACCGGACAAAGTTCACAAGTTTGTCGCCGGTGCCAGCGAACGTGGAGTCAAGGTTATTATTGCCGCCGCCGGAGCCGCAGCTCATCTTCCGGGAGTAATTGCCAGCTTTACGACACTACCGGTTATTGGTATTCCGGTTAATGCCACACCGCTTAACGGTATGGATGCACTTCTTAGTATTGTGCAAATGCCTGCCGGGATTCCGGTGGCCACTATGGCAATAAACGGGGCGAAAAATGCTGCCCTCTTTGCCGCCCAGATACTTGCTGTGCATAATGCTGAACTTGCAGGTAAGCTCATTGCTCATCGCCAGACTATGGCCGAAGAAGTGGAGCAAAAAGATGCAAGGCTGGCTGAAAAGCTGGCGGCCGGCAAATAACCAAGCCAAAACGCAGTCAATTTTAATTATTATATATAAATTTATGAGGGGGCTAATTCCATGACTCAAAAACCTATGTATGAAGGAAAAGCTAAACAAGTATTTGCTACCGACAATGCTGATGAACTCCTGGTATATTTCAAAGATGATGCTACTGCCTTTAATGGTGAAAAACGCGGCACTATTGGCAACAAGGGTGTGCTCAATAACAAGATTTCCGTATTTTTCTTTAATCTGTTAGGAGAAAAAGGCATTCCCCATCATTTCATCAAAATGCTGAGTGACCGGGAAATGCTTGTTAAAAAACTCGACATCCTGCCGGTAGAAGTTGTTGTCCGCAATATTGCCGCAGGCAGCCTGGCAAAACGCATTGGCTGGGAAGAAGGTCGCAAATTACCCAGCACGGTTGTTGAGCTCTACTACAAAAATGATGATCTTGGCGATCCCTTGATTAATGACTATCATATTGCTGCTATGGGGCTGGCTACTGCTGAGCAAGTTGAGATTATGGAAAAATACGCACTAAAAATTAATGAAATCTTATCGGCGTTCTTAAAGGATAAGAAAATTGAACTCATCGACTTCAAACTTGAATTTGGCGTACATAAAGGCGAAGTGCTGTTAGGTGATGAAATTTCCCCTGATACTTGCCGGTTCTGGGATACTGAAACTAAGCAAAAACTAGACAAAGACCGTTTCCGTCGCGATTTGGGCAATGTAGAAGAGGCATATCAGGAAGTTTGGCGCAGACTGACCGGAAGTAAAGAGTAAAGGAGAAACTACGTGCTCTACGACATACAAAGTGATAAGTGGCGGGAAGAATGCGGTATCTTTGGTATCTTCGCCCGCCAGGAGAATGTAGCACTTAATACCTATTGGGGTTTATATGCGCTGCAACACCGGGGCCAGGAAAGCGCCGGGATTGCGGTTACTGACGGCAATGTAATGGATGTGCAGCGGGGTATGGGATTGGTGAATGAAGTATTTCGCCATTCCCTGCCTGAAATGCCGGCCCATATAGCCATCGGTCATGTGCGGTATTCGACAACCGGTTCAAGCCTGCTGCGCAACACGCAGCCGCTGCTTGTGAATTACTCTGGCGGCCAGATTAGTTTGGCGCATAACGGCAATCTGACCAATGCCCATGAAATTAGGGAAGATCTTGAGAAAAAGGGCAGTGTGTTTCAGACTTCCATTGACAGTGAAGTGCTTGTCAATTTAATTGCCCGTTCGGACAAACCGACAGTAGAAGAGAAGGTAATTGACAGCCTGAAAAATGTTCATGGGGCTTATTGCCTTGTGATCATGACTGAAAATAAGCTAATTGGTGTACGTGACCCGCATGGTTTCCGGCCGTTATGCTTAGGGAAACTGGGAGATGGCTGGGTGCTGTCCTCAGAATCTTGCGGACTTGATACTGTTGGCGCTGAATTTGTGCGAGACATTGCGCCAGGTGAAATGGTGACCATTGACGACAAGGGTGTCGAGTCCCGCAGGTTTGCCGAGTCTGACCGGTTGGCAGGCTGTGTTTTTGAATATATTTACTTTGCGCGCCCTGACAGTGTTATTGATGGTCAGAGTGTATATCAGGCCCGGTTTAATATGGGTCGTACGCTTGCCAGAGAAAGTGGTTTTAAAGCCGATATTGTTATTTCGGTGCCGGACTCAGGCACAACAGCAGCTTTGGGATATAGTCAGGAATCCGGGATACCGTTTGCTGAAGGTCTCATGAAAAACCGGTATATCGGCCGGACTTTTATTCAACCTGAACAGAAAAAGCGCGACATGGGTGTGCGCATTAAGCTAAATGCGGTTGCCTCGGTTGTCAAAGGCAAGTCCATTGTTATGGTAGATGACTCCATTGTGCGCGGCACGACAAGCGGCAAGATTGTCCGGATGCTAAAAGAAGCCGGTGCTACCGCTGTGCATATGTGTGTCAGCTCGCCGCCTATTGGCTTTCCTTGCTACTATGGAATTGATACCTCGGCCCGCAAAGAACTGATTGCTGCCTCCAAGCAGGTGGAAGAGATCAGAGAGTTTATCGGTGCTGATTCGCTGCACTATTTGTCACTGGAAGGTTTGCATGCTTCTATTGGCAATATCTCGCAAAAAACACTGTGCAACGCTTGCTTCAACTGTGATTATCCGGCGCACACTCCCGATGAAGGGGACTGTGCCAATAATAAATTCTTGTTTGAACCCAAGAGTAAGTAAATGAATATAGCAGGAGGTCGAACAATGGCCGACAATCAAAAAAACAATCAACTTACCTATCGTGATGCCGGTGTGGATATCGACGCCGGCAATAAAGCCGTTGAACTCATGAAACGCCATGTGCGGGCAACCTATCGTCCTGAAGTGCTTGGGGATATTGGCGGTTTTGGCGGTTTATTTGCCCTGAATTCCGGCAAATACCGCCAGCCAGTATTAGTAAGTGGCACCGACGGTGTTGGAACCAAACTAAAAATTGCTTTTATGGCAGACAAGCATGACACCATTGGTCAAGATGGTGTTGCCATGTGTGTTAATGATATCTTGGTACAGGGTGCGGAGCCGCTGTTTTTCCTGGATTATCTGGCAGTAGGCAAACTGGAGCCTGAGAAGGTTGCCGACATTGTCAGCGGTGTGGCTATGGCCTGCCGCGAATCAGGCTGTGCACTGATTGGTGGCGAAACTGCCGAAATGGCCGGCTTCTATCCTGACGGTGAATATGATATTGCCGGTTTTGCCGTAGGTGTTGTCGACCGGGATAAAATCATCACCGGCGAAAAAATTAAGCCTGGTGATGTGCTGATTGGATTGCCTTCAAGTGGTGTGCACTCCAACGGTTATTCACTTGTTCGCAAAATCTGTTTTGATGTAAAACAGTTTAGTATTGATACCCATATTCCGGAACTGGGACGTACGCTTGGCGAAGAATTGCTGGAACCAACACGGCTTTATCCCAAAACCTGTTTGCCACTGATTGAGAAATTTGATATCCACGGGATGGTTCATATTACCGGTGGTGGCTTCTATGATAATATCCCGCGCGTATTACCCGAGGCTTGTGGTGTAGAAGTAGACACCACAGCTTGGCCAGAACCTAAGATTTTTGGTTTGCTGCAAGAATGGGGCGGAGTAGCGAAGGCTGAGATGTACCGGACTTTTAACATGGGAATTGGTATGATTTTGCTTGTTGCTGCTGAGGATGCTGCTGCTATTCAGGCAGATATTGCATCACGGGGTGAAAAATCGTATATCATTGGTAAAGTTACTGCAGGCAAGCATGTGGTTGAACTAAAGTAGGGGGATTGTTTCATGAATAAGACGGTAATCGGCGTATTGGCGTCAGGGCGGGGCAGTAATTTGCAGGCAATTGTGGATGCCATTGAGGCAGGCAGGCTTAACGCCAAAATTGGTGCCGTTATTAGCGATAACCCTAATGCCAATGTGTTAACGCGTATGGCCGATACTGATATTCCGACAATATGCATTGATAGACGGCAGTTTTCCAGCCGTCAGGAATTTGAGGCTGCGGTTGCCGAAGAATTAAACATTCACCATGTGGAATTAGTAGTATTGGCTGGCTTTATGCGCATTCTGACTGCATATTTCATTGACCGTTTTGGCGGCAGAATTATGAATATTCATCCGGCGCTGCTGCCGTCTTTTCCCGGAGAAAATGCGCAGCAACAGGCGCTTGATTATGGTGCTAAGGTTTCCGGGTGTACTGTTCATTTTGTCGACGAAGGCATGGACAGCGGCCCGATTATCCTGCAGGAAGCTGTGCCTATTTTGGAAGATGACACGGCAGATACCTTGTCAGAACGAATTTTACATGCTGAACATATTCTTTATCCCCGTGCTCTGGCCTTATATTGTGAAGGGCGCTTGAAGCTAGAAGGGCGGCGCGTACGGATAATTTAAGAGATAGCGAGGGATCATGATGAAAATTAAACGGGCGCTGTTAAGCGTTTCAGATAAAACCGGTATTGTTGAGTTTGCTAAAGCCTTGCATGACTTGGGGGTTGAGCTGGTTTCCACCGGCGGCACCATGAAAGCCATTAAAGAAGCCGGTATTCCGGTAACTTATGTAAGTGAGATAACCGGTTTCCCGGAAATCATGGATGGACGGGTAAAAACCCTTAACCCTTATGTGCATGGCGGTATATTGGCTATTCGCGACAACCCGGCTCATCAGGCAGCCATGAAAGAACATAATATAACAGGCATTGATTTGGTGGCTGTAAATCTGTATCCGTTCCGTCAGACTGTGGCAAAGCCTGATGTAACACTTGAAGATGCTGTAGAAAATATTGATATTGGCGGTCCGGCTATGATACGGGCAGCAGCTAAAAACTTCCACTATGTAACCGTTGTAGTTAATCCGGAACGGTACCAAGAAATTATTGCTCAACTTAAAACTAGCGGCGAGGTTGAATTCAAAAACCGCATGGCGTTGGCGCAGGAGGCTTATAGCCATACCGGGTCTTATGATGCCTATATTTCCCGGTATTTAAGTGCTCAGCTTGGCCAGGGGCTTTTCCCGGAAACCGTGCATATGGTTTATGAAAAAGCGCAGGATCTGCGTTATGGAGAAAATCCGCATCAATCAGCTGCTTTTTATCGGGAACAGTATTATAGCGGTCCTGGTGTTGCCAGTGCTAAGCAGCTTAACGGCAAAGAACTGTCCTTTAATAATATTGTAGATGTTGAGGCGGCTTACGCCTTAGTGACTGAGTTTAAAGAGCCGGCTGCCGCTATTATCAAACATACCAATCCTTGTGGCACTGGTATTGGTGCTACTCTTGCCGAGGCTTATAACAAGGCCTATCAGGCTGATCCAGTATCCGCGTTTGGCGGTATTATCGCGCTCAACCGGGACGTGGATAAAGAAACTGCAGAGCGTATTAGTGAACTGTTTGCTGAAGTTGTTATTGCTCCGGCCTTTAGTCAGGGGGCGCTGGACATTCTGACGCAAAAGAAAAATGTCCGTTTGCTGGCGGCTGCTTTGCCGCAGCCGGATAATAGCCGACTTGATGTGAAGTCAGTAGCCGGTGGCGTGTTGTTACAGCAAGCCGATATGACGACTGCGCCGCGTTCTGATATGAAAGTCATTACCAAACGCCAACCGACAGGTGCTGAGTGGGAGCAGTTGTTATTTGCCTGGAAGGTGGTTAAACACGTTAAATCCAACGCCATTGTTATTGCTAATGATAATAAAACGTTAGGTGTTGGTGCTGGTCAAATGAACCGGGTAGGCGCTGCCGGCATTGCGTTGGCGCAGGCCGGTGAACAGGCCAAAGGCGCGGTATTGGCATCAGACGCGTTCTTCCCGTTTGCCGATACCGTTAAAGCCGCTATCGATGCGGGCATTACAGCAATCATCCAGCCAGGCGGTTCGGTTAATGATGAAGATTCCATTAAAGCCGCTGATGAAAAAGGCATTGCTATGGTATTCACCGGCATGCGGCATTTTAAACATTAAACCAGTTCATCCACAGAAAATAGCAGTATGATCAATAAATACCGGCAGATTTTGCCGGTATTTTTGATCTGACAAGAAAGCTAAGGCAGGATTTCTACTTTTTAGTGAAGAAAAGTACAGAAGTATTCCTGATATTGCCAGGGATGTTGTTGAATAACATTAGGCAAGGCTTAGTTGCCAAAGACAAGGGGGACAAGTATGAATAAGAAGTATGTATGGGTTATTACTGCAATTTTGCTGGCAGCATTATTGCTGGCCGCATGTGCTAAAACGCCTGAGACTCCTAAACAAGGTGCGCCGGCTGAGGCTAAGAAAATGAGTATCGGTCTGCTTAAGTTGACCAGTTCGGCACCGGTGTTTATCGGCATAGAAAAAGGCTTTTTTAAGGAAGAAGGCCTCAATCTTGATGTGCAGTGGTTTGAAGCCGCTCATCCAATTGCTGTGGCAACTGCCTCTAACAAGGTGGATATCGGCGCTACCGGCATTACTGCCAGTCTATACAACATGGTAACAGGCGGACAAAAACTGTCAATTGTGGCTGATAAAGGACGCGAGCAAAAAGGCTATTCTTCATCAGCGCTATTAGTTACCAGTGATTTGTGGGGACAGGGTGTGCAGAAAATTGAGCAGTTGAAAGGCAAGCGAATCGGTATCACCCAGACCGGTTCAACCTATCATTATATGATTGGCCGGTTGCTTGAAACCAAAGGGTTGTCGTTAACCGATGTCGAGATTGTGCCGCTGGGCAAAATGGGGGCACTTATGGCAGCACTCCAGAGTAAACAGGTGGATGCCGTTATTTTGAATGAACCCAATATCAGTACGGTAGTAGCTGCCGGCTATGGCAAACTTGTCAGCCAAGTTGGTGACGCAATCGAATACCAGACCTCAGGTATTTTCTTTTCGCCGGAATTAATGAAGGATAAAGTCAATGCCGTGCGTTTTCTGAAAGGCTACATCAAAGCCTGCCGCTATTATTATGATGCTGTATTGACACAAAAAGACGGCAAGGTGGTGCCTGGGGCAAACTACGATGAGGTTATCAATATTATTGCGAAATATACTGACGTGCCGGTCAAGGATGTCAAAACCGGATTACCCTATATTGACCGGGATGGCAAATTGCTTACCAAAGACATTCAGACTCAAATTGATTGGTATGTTGGTCACAAAATGCTGGAAAAACCGCTTGATGCAGGTCTGGTAGCTGATGCGACACTTTTTGAAGAAGCATTAAAACAAGTAAAATAAAGTAGTATGGTAATAAGGTGAGCAGGTGAAACATTATGAAGGTTGTTGTTAAGCAGGTAGGAAAGTGTTATGTAGGACCAGATGGACAGATGATGACGGCATTGTCGGACATTAATCTTACTATTCATGACGAGGAGTTTGTTGTTTTGGTTGGCCCCAGTGGTTGCGGCAAATCAACTCTCCTTAATATGGTGGGAGGGCTGTTAAGTCCGACTTCCGGTAGTATTTATGTAGAAGGTTTGGAAACAGACCGTGATCCGGTAGTAGGCATGGTTTTTCAGGAGATAGGGTTATTTCCCTGGCGTACCGTGTTTCAAAATATTGCTTTTGGTTTAGAGGAAATGGGACTTGCCAAGCAGGAAATTGCCGGTAGGGTACAAACCAATATTGAGCTAGTGGGGTTGCAGGGCTTTGAAACCTCGCTACCCCGCCAGTTGTCAGGCGGTATGCGGCAACGGGTGGGGATTGCCAGGGCGCTTGCCGTCAAGCCTGATTTGCTTTTAATGGACGAGCCTTTTTCGGCGCTTGATGCCCAGACCAGAACGCTGATGCAGGAAGAATTATTGCGGCTGTGGACGGCTACTCGTTTGAGTACGCTGTATGTCACACACAATATTGAAGAAGCCGTTTATCTGGCAGACCGGGTGGTAGTACTGTCGCGGCGGCCGGGAAGAATTATTGATGTCATTGATATTGACCTGCCCCGGGAAGGCAGAGATATTGGGGACTATGCAGTACCCTTTAAAAACTATGCCAACCAGATCTGGCAGCTTATCCGTAAAGATGCCGAAGATGCCATCCGAGAGGGGGAATCTGCATGAGTACCTTGTATCGGCGGGAGGTTGTCAACCGGCTGGCGTTTATCGATAATAAACTTCCGGGCTGGGTAAGCACATTATCCCTCATTGGCCTTATTGTGTTATGGGAAGCTGTATGCCGTATAAGTTCGGTACCTGAACTATATCTGCCGGCGCCAAGCGCAATACTCACAACTGGCTGGAATATGCTTAGCAGCGGAGAACTATTGATTAATGCTGAGGCCAGCTTGTACCGGATTATCTGGGGGTTCGTTATTGGTAGTGTTACTGGTATTGTGCTGGGGCTGGCCACCGGTTTTTTTACCATTGCGGAGGCGGTGGGCAATCCCATTGTGCATGCGCTATATCCTGTTCCGAAGATTGCACTGTTGCCGCTGATTATTCTTTGGCTGGGGATTGGTGAGGTTTCTAAAATAACCATTATTAGCCTTGGGGTTTTCTTTCCGGTTATTATTAACACTTATTCCGGCGTAAAACATGTTGATCCGTTATTAATTAAAGCAGCTGTTGCTTTTAGGGCCAGTCGAATTAATATTATCCGCAAAGTTATTTTACCGGGTGCGCTGCCGGTAATCTTTGCCGGGCTAAAACTGGCGGCGGGGACTTCGCTATTGCTGTTGGTGGCAGCTGAGATGATAGCTGCTAAAGAAGGGATTGGCGCTATGATCCTGCATTATGGGGATCTTATGCTGACAACCAAGCTGATGGTAGGAGTTCTGGCATTATCTCTGCTGGGAATCGCCTTCAATTATTTGCTGAATTGGCTGGAGAAACGATTAATCTCCTGGAGATAGAGACTGCGGATAAACAAAAAGAGATTGCAGGTTTAAAAGCCTGCAATCTCTTTTGGCTTATCGCCGGTTGTTATTCTAATTCGACGATGACCTGCACGTTGGCGGATAACTCAATAAGTCCGGCCGAGATGGGGGTTGAGACCTGACTGTCGAGGGAAGCTTTAAATAGCCGGGTATTTACTTCGGGCGAATGAAAAGAAACCCCATTTTCGTTTACAGTCTTCACCCGGACAACCTGTTTGTTTAATGCTGCAGCTATGGCATCGGCTTTGCTTAGAGCATCGCGGACAGCCTGGGCAATAACAGCATTGCGAACACCGGTTTCATCCTTTTTACCAAAACGGACACTGTTGACCTGGTTAGCGCCAGCAGCAAGGGCGGTGTCGATTACTTCGCCGGCTTTGTTGGGCGAGGTGGTTACCGTAATGCTGTTGGTAATCTGATAGCCTCTGATTGTCGGGGTGCGGCGGCCGTTGTCGTCATTTTTGTAGAGGGGAGTTACCGAATAGTTCGCTGTTTTTATGTATTCGGCTTTAATCCCCAAATCTTCAACTTGCTGACGCACCGCTTCAGAGACAGCGGCGTTTTTGGCTTGAGCTGCAGCAACGGTTTCGGCTTCAGTTACTGTACCTAAATTAATATAGGCAATATCCGGGGCTACTTCTTCCTGGAAACTACCGCTTACCTGTACTTCGGTGACCTTGGGATTTGTTTCAGAAGCAAGGGCGGTGGGCAGGGTAGCTGCAAGCAACAATAGGGATAGGCTTAACGCTTTAATAAATTTACACATGATTTTCAACTCCTTTGTTAATATAAACGTTAGGTAAACGAAAAAGTAACGAAAAAATGTAATAACATATAATGGAATTACTGCGGGTAATTGCTCGATATCATGATGGTAGCAAAGCTGAGCTATGTGGCATAGGATAGTATGCAAGAAGATTTTGGAGGTGCGACGAGCATGCCTGTAAGTGAAGAAGACCGCAAGCATAAGCATCATCATCATGATGAATACGAGATAATGCCTCATGTACACACCTATTTGACCGAAGTAGATGTGGCAGATGAACATCAACATATTATTATGGGCGTTAGTGGTCCGGCAAAAGAGAAAGGCAGAAGCCATGTTCACCGGATTCATGGAAGAACTTCATTTATCAGTGAAGAAGACGAAGGCGGACATTGGCATATTGATGACGTCATGACAGGGCCGGCTATTGAAATGCCGGAGGGGCACCATGTTCACTTTTTTGAAGGAATGACCAGCGAGGAAGACGGGCATTGCCACAGTTTCTCCGGCGTTACCGGGCTAGGGCCTTGTCTTGATATGGATACCGAAGATGAATGTGAAGACGAGGAAGATGAGTGCGAAGAAGAGTTTGAGGATGAATGTGAAGAAGTATGCGAGATGCCGGTAAAAATGATGCCTAAGTATAAACACAAATACGTTAAGCGTCCGGAAGAAGAATAGCGAAAAAAACTGTAAAGAAAACACGGCTTGCGCCGAGCTTAAGGATAAGTGCAAGTCGATGTTGCCCTTAGCCTGTTTTTAAGAAAGTTATCCGATGACCAACCCGTTCTAATACTCCCATCCTCTAAAGGTGGGAGTAAAGAAACGGCTAAATCCCTGGATAATTCGACTAAGATTCAAGTCGGGTTAAAACCCCATCAGAACCAAGTCTCATTTATACTTTCTGTTAGGGTAAAAAATCGCCAGAGATAGCTGGCGATTTTTTATTTTGCAGAACGACCTTTAATTTTGGTAAATTTTGTGATATAATTATTAGTTATATAAATGATATTGATGTGAGAAGCTGTAGAAGCTAAGATAAATAGGGGGGGATTTGCAAATGGAGCTGTGGTACACAGAATATCAAACCAAGAATTTGGGTCTTGCCGCACGGATCAAAGAAACCTTGTACTCAGGGAAATCGGATTTTCAGGAGGTAGCTGTAGTCGAGTCATATGAGTTCGGACGGATGCTGGTGCTTGACGGTGTTTTTCAAACCTCAATTTTTGACGAGTATATTTACCATGAAATGATTGCGCATGTACCCCTGTTTGTCCATCCAAACCCCAAAAATGTTTTGGTTATTGGCGGCGGGGATGGCGGTACTATTCGTGAGGTAGTCAAGCATCAGTCGGTTGAGGTTGCCGAGATGGTGGAAATAGACGGCCTTGTGGTCGAGGTAAGTAAAAAATATTTACCGGAAATCAGCTCGGCCTTAAATAGCAATCATCCGAAACTGCGTCTTAAAATTGGTGATGGTATCAAGCATATGAAAGAAGTAACAGACAAATATGATGTTATTATTGTAGATTGTTCTGATCCAATTGGTCCAGGTGAAGGTTTGTTTACTCATGAGTTTTACACCAGTGTGTATAAAGCCTTAAAGCCTGACGGGTTATTTGTCCAACAGACAGAATCACCTTTTTATCATCAAGAATTAATACGGCAGCTTACGGCCGATATTACTTCCTTATTTCCCATAACTCGCCTATATTTGTCTAGCATTCCACTGTATCCGGGCGGACTGCATTGCTTTACCATCGGTTCCAAGCAGTATGATCCGCTAAAAGCAGATATAGAACGGATTCCGGCTAATCTTGACACCCGTTATTATAATCGGGAGATTCAGCAGAGTTGTTTTGCGCTACCCAATTTTGTCAAAGAATTAGTGAAGTAAAGTGTAGAAAGGCTCGTGAGTGCCGGGGCATTCACGAGCCTTTTTGAGTTTGTAGGAAGTAAAATTTTCTTGTTACAGCTACATCAAATTTTCTGGGTTTAACCCTTCGAGCTCTGGCAATACAAACCGGCCGTCTTTGCGGATGAGCTTATTGTCAAACCAGATTTCACCACCGCCGTTTTCCGGGGTTTGAATGCAGACAAGATCCCAGTGAAGCACCGATTTGTTGCCGTTAAAGGCTTCAGCATAAGCGTTACCGGGAGTAAAGTGGAAGCTGCCTTTGATTTTTTCATCAAACAAGATGTCTTTCATGGGTTTTTCAATGTATGGATTAACACCAAGCGCAAACTCGCCAATATAGCGAGCACCCTCATCCATGTCCAGTACTTTATTGATTTTTTCGGTGTCGTTGGCTGTGGCGTTTACTATTTTGCCGTTTTTGAACTCTAGCCGGATATTTTCGTAAGTAAAGCCCTGGTACACGGAGGGCGTATTATAACTAAGCACACCATTGATCGAATCTTTTACTGGGGCAGTATATACTTCGCCATCAGGTATGTTGCGCAGTCCGGAACATTTTACCGCCGGTATATCCTTAATCGAAAAAGTAAGCTCAGTATCGGGTCCGGTAATTTTTACGTTGTCGGTCTTTTCCATAAGCGCAATCAGCGGGTCCATGGCTTTCGCCATTTTGG